>ERZ791736.59-NODE-59-length-71111-cov-24.152711_pt1 | contig 71111 bp, 62 predicted proteins | sample MGYA00509940_ERZ791736 | MGnify/ENA primary metagenome ERZ791736 (study PRJEB30046, sample SAMN00792014) | human gut metagenome | study: EMG produced TPA metagenomics assembly of the A metagenome-wide association study of gut microbiota in type 2... | reverse complement strand
TTCCAGAGGGAGCTGTCGTCGATGTGCGGCATGTGACGGCTTACCGCACCGGCAGTGTTTCCCGCGATTTGCTGCCGTTGCGGATGGAGGTGGTGACGGTAGGTGTTCCAGAGGGAGCTGTCGTCGATGTGCGGCATGTGACGGCTTACCGCACCGGCAGCGTTTTCCGCGATTTGCTGCCGTTGTGGATGAGGGTGTTGGAGGTAGGGTGCCAGGAGGATGTGGTTGTATAGAAGAAGGTAGTGATTGATTGCGGTTAGGACTGACCATTTGGAAATAAGATATATGACAGACAGAGAATACATAACGATCAATGATGCGTACGAGAACAACCTGCAGCATGTCTCGCTGCGTATCCCGAAGTATAAGATAACGGTCTTCACCGGGGTGTCGGGCTCAGGCAAGTCCTCGCTGGTGCTGGATACCATTGCAGCCAGGTCACGCAGGGAACTGAACGACACATTCCCCTCATTCGTGCAGCAGTACCTGCCCAAGTACGGCCGTCCGCACGTGGGCAGCATTGACAATCTGCCGGTGGCCATTGTCATTGACCAGAAGAAACCTGCCTCCAACTCCCGCTCGACAGTAGCCACTTACACCGATATCCACCCGCTGCTGAGACTGCTGTTCTCCCGCGTCGGGCAGCCTTTTGTGGGATATTCCGACACATTTTCCTTCAACCATCCCCAGGGCAGCTGCCCGAGGTGCTCCGGCTTGGGGGAGATACGGGAGCTGGACATCCACAAATTGGTGGACTTCGACAAGAGCCTCAATGACGAGGACACGATACACTACATCGCATTCCACAAGGGCGGCTGGAGGTGGATACGCTATGCCCACAGCGGTCTGTTCGATCTGGACAAGAAGATACGGGACTACACTCCCGAGGAACTGGACCTGTTCCTGTATTCGCCGCAGATACGTCTGAAGAACCCTCCCTCCAACTGGCCTAAGACCGCGAAGTACGAGGGCCTGGTTCCGAGGATGTACCGCAGCATCATCAATTCGGAGGAAGGTCTGCTGCACCGCAAGGTCCTGGACCCCATGCTGCGTACCGGAGTCTGTCCTGACTGCGGAGGCACCCGCCTCAATCCCAAGGTGCTTTCCTGCCGCATTGACGGTAAGAATATCGCGGAGGTTACGGCCATGTCCGTTTCAGAACTGGCGGAATGGATGCGCACTCCGGCACCCGGCAGCATGCTGGCCGGTCCGTTGGCCCAGGATATCCGGCAGGCAGTCCTGAGCCGGCTCGATGCATTAGAGGAGATCGGCTTAGGCTATCTGACCCTGGACCGGGCCGTGGGAACCCTGTCCGGAGGCGAGGCCCAGCGGTGCAAGATTGCAAAATACATCAATTCCTCCCTGTCCGACCTGCTCTACATCCTCGACGAGCCCAGTGTCGGCCTGCACAACCACGATATCGCCCTGCTCAAGAACTCGGTCCGCAAGCTCCGGGACCACGGCAATACCGTCCTGCTCGTGGAGCACCACCGGGAGATGATCCGCATCGCCGACCACATCGTGGACATGGGGCCGGGAGCCGGAATGGAAGGGGGCCTGATAATGTACGAGGGACCGCTGGAGGGGCTGGTGGCGAGCGGTACGGACACGGGGCGTATGCTGGAGGCGGACCGGGAGTTCAACCCTGCTCCGCTGGATCCTGCCGGATGGCTTAGGGTGGAGAATGCCCGTCTGCACAATCTGAAGGGAATCACTGTGGATTTTCCCCTCGGGGTGCTTACGGTCGTGGCGGGAGTAGCCGGATCGGGCAAAAGCTCTCTGATCCAGTGCCTGATGGACAGCTGCCCGCAGCAGGATGACATAGAGTACATCAGTCAGAAAAATATCGGGGCCAGTCTCCGCTCCACGCCCGCGACCTATATGGGAGTGGCCGACGACATAAGGAAAATATTCGCCAAGGAGAACAAGGTCAGTGCCGACTGGTTTGCGTTCAACTCGAAGGGAGGCTGTCCGGTCTGCGGCGGCAAAGGGGTGATAGTCTCCGAAATGGCCTTCATGGATTCGGTGGAGACGGTCTGCGAGGCCTGCGGCGGTCTGCGCTATTCGCCGGAGGCCCTGCAGTACAGAGTCCGGGGAGAGTACAATATCGCCCAGGTCATGGACATGACGGTGCGGGCGGCGTCCCGGTATTTCGCCGATACGGTGATAGAGGAGAAGCTGCGCCCCCTAATGGAGGTAGGGCTGGTGTACCTGCATCTCAACCAGGCCCTGTCTACTCTTTCCGGAGGGGAGCTCCAGCGCATGAAACTCGCTTCCCGTCTCGGTCAGAGCCGCAGGATATTCATCCTCGACGAGCCTACCGATGGCCTGCATTTCAAGGATGTGGAACACATCACCCGGCTGTTCCGTTCGATGGTCTCAGCCGGCAACACCGTCATCCTCGTGGAGCACAACACCGGTCTGATAAAGTCCGCCGACTGGCTCATCGAGCTCGGTCCCTACGGCGGCGGCTCAGGCGGCGAATTGCTCTATAGCGGAGTCCCTTCAGGGGTCATGGAAGAGCCGCGCTCTGTCACGCGGCGGTATATGTAGTTGCCGCAGTTATCGCTTGTTGTAGATGAAATCGAGCCCTTGGGCTCGGTAGTAGCTAAAACGGGTGTCGCTGGAGATCAGTGGCATGTGTTCTGTTATGGCGTGGGAGATGATGACGTGGTCAGATGGGTCTCTGTGGTCCTGCCGTGTGTTGAGGCTGAGTCTTGCATAGGTGTGGATGTGCTCGCGGTTGATCGGTCTGATGTATATGCCGTACTCGTCTTCAATCGAATTCAGCAAATCCTCGGCTTTTCCCCATCGTTTCGTCAGCAATCCTTTATTTCTGTATGCTATGACCAGCTCCTTTGCAGATTCCGAACTTGTATATAGTGTGTTGTCAGGATCGGATATGATTGCCTTAACATCATTGTCCAGAGAATCAGGGTCACTGATGATGTAGACAATGATATTTGTGTCTATGAGGTATCTCATCGTTCGTAAAGTGTCCGGTCAAGAACTATCACGCTGCCTTTATACCGCATCGCAGCTTCCCAAGTCTTGCTGACTTTCCTCTTCTTTCCGGCATCTGCATTGTCAGTTGAATCGTGCTGGATCAGCTGCTCCTGAACATGTCCGTTCTTTTCTTCTTTCACATTCTTCATATTCTGTCTGCTCAAAAAGTTAACACGAAACAAAGCTACAAAAAATAAAGGCAGCATAAGCCGCCTTATATCAAATTTATACGTTTTTAAAAAATTGTATGCTTTTAAAAACGTCAATTATTCGTTTTATTTTGCCAGTTCCAGTGCATATTTCAACAGGGCGTCAGTCCCGTCTTTCAATTCGTCGACCGTGCTTTGTACCTCTATATCAGGAGTCAGGCCGACACGATATGTGGGATTCCCGTCTCTGTCCAATACGGATATTCCGCTGAATCCGGTCAATACACCTCCCGGCAGCCATATTGTCGAGATGTCCCCGTCTGTCCCGGAGGTCTGTCTGCCGACCGACTTTGCGTTGGGCAGTGACGTGAAGGCCAGGGCAGTATATTCTGACTGACTGAATGAACCTTCATCGATTATCACGTATATCGGATTTTGGTAGGAGGATGATTTGCTGCCTCTTAAAGGCTCTGCATCGATTATCTCAAAATCACGGGGCCTGACAGTGCGTAATCTTCGGATTTCCGCAAATTTGTAAGTGCCGTCAGCGAGCATGTCGCCCAATCTGTACAGAATATACTCGTTGGGGTATGGTCTCAGATCGATTATAAGCGCCTTTGTCCCTTTTATTGAATTCCATAAGGAAGTAAGGTGCTGCTGCTTCAGACTCCCGACATCGATATACCCGACTCCGTTTATCTCTTTATAGCAGGTGTCGGATGCCGGCTCTGATGTGCCCGGCATGGTGCTGAATGCCGGTATTGTTATTTCTTTCAGTGCATTATTGTCTGCTGACTGCAGGACAAGAGTCAGTGAGTCTCCATCTATCCTGAAGATTTCCTCGCTGATTCTAAGCTTGATGGCGCCTTGGTTTGCGGCAATTGTCAGATGCTGCCTTTTATCGTATATCCCGCTGACGCTTTGTCCGTCGATGGAAATAACCCTGTCTCCCGGCTCTATTGCGCGTGCGCTTTCACCGGCACTTGAGACATATAATTGATTGCCGATAAACTTAGCTTCCAAGTCCGGTTTCTTTGAGCCGTACAGTATTCTGTAAGGGTCGCTCTCCGCATACACCTGGCTGTGCCCGTCAAATACCTCATGCGAAAGCCTGTTTAATGACGATACGTATTCCTGCTTTGACTCTGCGTTCATGAATATTGGAATGTATTCTTCAAGAACATCGTCCCAATTGGGGATACTCCCGATGTTGGGATAGTAATATTGCACGGCATTCCAGAATCTGAACAGGCTTAGGAGCTGTAATGGCTGTGAGGGGAAAGGGATGTCTTCATATCTCCTTTCATTCTGAAAATTAGGCACGCTGTTGATTTCCAGACGGATGTAGTGGGACTCCCGCGTGAAATCAGCAGACCAGAAACTGTTCATGAGATCTTTGATATAGGCTGATGTGTTGGAGTAGGCCCATGCGGGAGCCACACTGTTGCCAGTCTCTGGAATGTTGCCGGGTCTGCACCACTCCCGCAGCAGAACCCGTACAGAATCCTCATTGTCAGTATTTATTATGGCAGGCAGGATTTTGGCCAGTTCCAAGTCCATGTCGATGTCTCCATTCATAGCATCGGGATGGGCATATTTCATTGCGCCCCAGAGTTTGCATAGGTCGAACAGGCGCATTGCCTGTGAGTTGGAGAGTTCGCCATGGAGAAGCTGCCCGCGGAAAACGGAATCACTTTTTTCCGGAGTGTTTACATCTTTTCCGTCAAGTCGGCAGACCGGAACTCCGTCAATGGAAATCGAGAAATTGTCAAACCATGCCTGCCCTTCTCCGATCAGCATTCCTCCAAAAACAATTTGCTCGGCTGATTCACTGTAAGGTACGGTTAGCTCGTATCTTTTCCAGTCAGAGTCACCCTTGACGCCGTTATTGCTCATATTTGCGAACGAAACATCGGGGTCGACCCGAACCCAGAGTCCGGCATAGCCGTTCCGGACATCTTCGGTTTTGATGTATCCCGAAAGTGTCAGCCACTTTCCATCGAAACGTTCTGAAATGATATTTGACCAGGAGCCGAATTGGCTTTTCCTCCCGTCCGGAGACTTAATGCTCAGGCAATATCCCAGACCTTCAATCGAATCTAACGAAAAGGTGTAATCAGAATGCTGCGAGTTTGTCCTCCAAAGAACCGGATTGCCATCCTTGACTGCATCGCAGTCCATGTTGTAGCATGAAGAATCATCTGTCTTGTTTTGGAAGCTGCAAAAGCAAAGCAGGAGCGCAAAAGTCAGTATGAAGGCTGTAAATTTTTTCATGGCACAGTTTGAATATTATAGCTTGATTATTATAGCCAGCCGAGAAAACCGCCCGGCAGGTCTGTAGGAGTGTGTCCGGGGAAGCGGACGGTCAGGGGAGAGGAGAGGTTGCAGTGCAGGCTGGTGATCTGCTTTTCAGCCGGAGAGACATGGAGGGTGTCCCCATGACGTGTCACCGTGCAGTTATAGCCTGTAACGGTACCGTCGGGACGTTCTATAATGAAGGCATTTGTGAGCATTGCCTCTCCGATGAACTTGAATACCTCGTGTACGTCATTGTCCTGGGTATTGACGGTCTGCCAGTCGCTGATCATGTTGACATACTGCTCTCCGATAATAAAGCTGCGGGTGTCGTACAGTTCCGGATGAGGATTGCCGAAGCTCAGGGAATCAGCTGTTACATGTGAATCTGCGCTGCATGCCTGGGTGACTCTCAGATAGGGGTCGACCACAAAAGCCCATCGCAGGTCGCCTGTACGGTAGTCGATGAGGTTGGAGAAGGCGCAGGCTGCGTTGAATGTCTCGGTAAGCCAGCGCTCCTCACCGGTGAGCAGGTAGGCGTAGTAGGTGGCGTATGCCCTCCATCCACTCCATCCGTGGGGCGAGTTGAACATGTTGTGCAGCATCTGCACGTCGTACTGAGCCTCCCAGTAGCGCATGGTGCCTCCGCGGCGGCGGGCGTCAGGTACGCGGAGCTGTGCCAGGCAGTCGTGGTAGCGGAGGATGTCGAGCATTGCCCTGGTATAATGCTTTCTGGCGGCAGTATCCTCCTGCAGCAGGGCCAGCATGCCGATCTGTAGGGCGGAGCATGAGATCATCCCGTCCTCGAAGGTCATCTCGCCTTCTGTCTCGAAGTCTCCCTGCGAGGCCACTAACTGGTCCACGGCCCGTTTGGCGGAGAGATAATGCCTTTCGGCTGCGGCGGCCCAGCGGATATCTCCATCTTCGCTTCCGGAGCCTGCATCCTGTCCGGCTGCCTCCCGCTCGGCCAGGGCCAGTTCCATCATGCTCTTGGCGATGTAGATGACGCTGGTGTATACGGTGCTGCGGTTGACATAGGCTCCGTCTTCCCGCTGCTGCTCAGAGATGAGCCAGTCGGCCAGACGCGAGGCCCGCTGCAGGTCCCGTATGTCTCCGTGGGCCTGGTAGCGGTCCACCAGCATGCCTATGGTGCCGGAGGTGTTCTGTATGCGGAAGGAGTAGTACCGCGGCCGTATGCTTACGGTGTCGTGCAGCAGGTTGAAAAGGTATTCGAACCGGTCGGTGAGCTTGGCGTCCAGCTCCTTGTCGGGGAAATACCGGGCGGCTATGAATGCCGAGTGGAAGCCGTACCAGCTCTCGATGTGCGAGGTGGCTTTCTGGGAGTATTTCCAGGCACCTTCCCGGGCCCTCTCCAGTATCCATTGCCACGGGGCATGTACTGTAAGGATTCCCTCTGCCTGTCTGTCCCCGTCCGTCACTTTTACGGTGTAGAGCCCGGTCTCTGTCAGCGGACAGCTTATCCGGACGGCGCCTTCTGCCCCTGGAACCTTCCCGACCGCGAGGTCCATCTGTCTGCCCGAGTCATCTGTGACAATGACCTGCGGACTGTCTCCCAGGACATCGAATACAGCTGTCTCTCCGGCCCCGTATCCGGTGCGTTCCATACGTATCATGGGAATGTCCGCAATCCTGCTGAGCTCCGTCTCGAACTGTCCGGGGTCTTCAATGTCGATGAGCACGAGGGTCCAGCTCCGGCTCTCACCCTGACGCAGGCACCACAGGTCCTGAGGATTGCGGGAGGGCAGGGGCAGGGCGTTGAGCAGGTCGATGTTCAGGGATTCGATGCGGTGTCCCATGAACCAGTGAGGGGCGGGATCCTGATATCCGAGGTTGTACTCTACGCTCCACGATGCCACGGGCTGCGGGCATACAAGTCCGAGGGTGTGGCCGGAAGGGGTCTGGAGGTATCCTGTAAAATGGGTCTTCTCATTGCGCATGAGGGTGGGAAAATATTTTCCGAACCATTCGGGATAGGTGTCCATATAGGTGTCAATGCCCATCCGGAGTCCGGCCTTGACGGGCTGAAAGGGAACGTGTCCGCGGTTGGTGAGGGTAATCCGCAGGGCCGGCTCCCCTTTCCACGAGGTATAGGTCAATGAGCATTCCACCCCGTCAATCCCCGCACGGTAGGAGAGATGCCCGTCCGGAATCCAGGCGGCATCCACTGTCTCCCCGCTGCCTAGGACAGCATAGAAGGAGGGGCCCCGGAACTGTTCCGCGGCTTTGAAGAAGGGAACGGTGTCATTGTCCCTGCCTCTGTCATGGAAAAATACAATCTGCTCCAGGCATCCGTCCCGGGAGATACGGCCCTCCCATCCACGGCCTTTCCATAGAGTGCTGCTCTCTTCCGGGGCGGCGGATGCGGTGCTGTGGAGAGTCAGCAGGAAGAGGGCGATGGAGAATAGGACTCTTTTCATTACAGCAGGGCGTGCATCTGTGCGGCGAGCCCGGCCGCTGCGGCTCCGGCGGCTTCGGCGAAGTCCTCGCCTGAGGAGGCATAGATGATGCCGCGGGAGGAGTTGACCAGCAGGCCGCAGTGGGAGTTGAGGCCGTGGCGGGCCACCTCTTCGAGCGAGCCGCCCTGGGCACCTACTCCGGGCACCAGCAGGAAGTGGTCGGGACAGTACCGGCGTATCTCCGCCAGTTTCTCAGGTCTGGTGGCTCCGACGACGAACATCAGACGCTCGCGGGAGTCCCCGAACTCGGTATCCACGTTCCTGGCGGTATCACGGATCACGCGCTCATACAGAGGCATGCCGTCAGACAGGGGCAGGGTCTCGAACTCCTCGGCCGACTTGTTGGAGGTCATGGCGAGGACGATGCCCCAGCGGCCTTCACGCTTGAGGAAGGGCCGGATGGAGTCGGAACCCATATACGGAGCAAGGGTGACCGCGTCGAAATCCATGGTCTCGAAGAAGGCCCTGGCGTAACGGTCAGCGGTGTTGCCGATGTCTCCGCGCTTGGCGTCGGCGATGATGAATATGTCGGGATAGTTCGAGCGGATGTAGCGGACTGTCTCGGCGAGCTGCTGCCAGCCTGCGACACCCTCGGCCTCGTAGAAGGCGATATTGGGCTTGTAGGCCACGGTGTAAGGGGCAGTAGCATCGATAATCGCCTTGTTGAAAGCCAGCATGGAAGCGTCTCCGTGACGCTCCCGGACGCAGGCCGGAATCTTCTCCGGATCGGTGTCCAGTCCCACGCAGAGGAATGAGCCCTTGCGCCGGATATTGTCGTAAAGTTCAGTGTAGTTCATCTTGGTATTGCATTTAAGTCAAGGTGCCGGAAAATCAGCGTCTTCCGGCACCCGTCGATGATGTGTCAGCTGTTAGAAATACTTGTAGAAGAGAGCAATGGACTCCATGCCCTTCTCAAACTGGGAGAGCAGGTAGCTCTCGTTGGGCGAGTGGATGGTATCCCGCTCGAGTCCGAAGCCTATCAGCAGCGGGTCTGCCTTGAGAATCTGCTGCATCTCGGCCAGGATGGGAATCGAACCGCCGCCGCGGCTGGGCACGGGCTCGATGCCGTAGACTTCGTAGATGGCCTTAGATGCGGCCTGATAGGCAGGGGAGGAGATGGGAATCAGGAAGCCGTTGCCGCCGTGGTGGGTGGTCACCTTCACGCGCACACCCTTGGGTACGTGGCTCTCGATGTGCTTGGCGAAGAGCTCCGCGATACGTCTCCAGTCCTGATTGGGCACCAGGCGCATGGATATCTTGGCGTGAGCCGTGGTAGCGATAACGGTCTTGGCACCCTCTCCGGTGAAGCCGCCCCAGATACCGTTTACGTCCAGGCAGGGACGGATACCGGTGCGCTCGGGAGTGGTGTAGCCCTTCTCTCCGTCCACCTCGGGGATGTCTAAGAACCGCTTGTACTCGTCTAAGTCGAAAGGTGCGCGTCCCAGCAGCTCTCGGTCAGCCTTGGAAAGCTCCACTACGTCGTCATAGAAGCCGTCGATGGTGATGCGTCCGTCGGCGTCGATGAGGCCGTCCACTATCTTGCAGAGAGCGTTGAGCGGGTTGACCACAGCTCCGCCGTAGTGGCCCGAGTGCAGGTCCTTGTTCGGGCCGGTTACCTCTATCTCCATGTAGGTCAGGCCGCGCATACCGCAGTTGATGGAGGGTACGTCCTCACCGATCATAGTGGTGTCGGATACGAGCATGATGTCGCAGGCGAGCAGGTCCTTGTGCTCCTCGGCCCATGAAGCCAGGGAAGGAGAGCCGATCTCCTCCTCACCCTCGAGGATGAACTTGATGTTGTGTCTCTGGAGTCCGTTGCGCACCAGGTATTCAAAAGCCTTGATGTGCATGAAGGACTGGCCCTTGTCATCGTTGGCACCTCGGGCGTAGATGGCTCCGTCACGGATCTCAGGCTCGAAGGGTGCGGACTTCCACAGCTCGATGGGGTCCACCGGCTGCACGTCGTAGTGGCCGTAGACCAGTATCGTCTTCAGGGACGGGTCGATAATCTTCTCTGCGTAGACTACGGGATGTCCGGTAGTCTCATATACCTCGGCCCTGTCTGCTCCGGCCTCCTTGAGCAGGGAGGTGAGCTTGCGGGCGCAGGCGTACATATCGTCCTTGTGTGCGGGGTCGGAACTGATGGAGGGTATCCTCAGCAGCTCGAACAGCTCGGAGAGAAATCTCTCGCGGTTGGCTTGGTAGTAATTTTTCATGGGTGTATGCTGTTATTGATTGATATTCAAATTTGAACTGTCGGTAGAATCAGGAGTACTGAGCTCTGCTATGATGGTTTCGGCTCCTACGACCTTGTCTCCCACGGATACATTGACCTTGGTCCCGAGGGGCAGGAAGACATCGGCCCTGGAACCGAACTTGATGAATCCTATCTGCTGTCCGGCCTTGAACTTCTTGTCGTATTCTGCGTAGCAGACCACCCTGCGGGCGAAGAGTCCGGCTATCTGGCGGCAGAGCACCTCGGTCCCGTCCTCATTCTTGAAGACGATGGTCGTCCTTTCGTTCTTGGTGGAGGACTTGGAGTGCCAGGCAGCCAGATAGGAGCCGCGGTGATAGCGGTAGAAGGAAACGGTGCCTGAGACAGGGGCCCAGTTGACATGCACGTCGAAGAAGGACATGAACACCGATATCTGGAGTCTGCGGCCGTGGAAATACTCCGGCTCCTCCACTTCCTGGATGATGACCACCTTCCCGTCGGCGGGCGCGGTGATCCTGCGGCCGTCTCCCGTGGGCCTGCGCCTGGGCTCCCTGAAGAAGCAGATGAAGAATACTGCGAATCCCATCGGGATGCAGAAAAGTATCCAGTACAGGACTTTCGGGGCGCCGAAGTACCATGACGTCCCGCCGAGAAGTACGGCGAAGACGATCGCCATAAGTATCGTGACAGCTCCTTCCTTGTGTATCTTCATGACTCTCTTTCTGTATTACAGTCCAAACAATGTGATGTACAGGACAGTTGCCGGAAATGCCAGCAGCGCTCCGTCGAACCGGTCCAGCAGTCCTCCGTGCCCGGGCATGATGCGTCCGGCGTCCTTGACTCCAAAGTTACGCTTTAATTGGGACTCTACCAAATCTCCCACCGTCGATGTCACGTTGATCAGCACTGCCAGGGCCAGGCAGTGGTACCAGGGAAAGTCCACTAAGGAAAAATATCCGATGCACCATCCTGCGGCCAGGGCGAGGACGAGTCCTCCGAAATACCCCTCCCAGGTCTTCTTGGGGGATATGGTGGGAAACAGTTTGTGCCCGTGTTTCTGTCCGAATGCCATGCCGCTCAGGTAGGCCCCTACGTCGGAGCTCCAGATGATGATCATCACGGCCAGCAGCACCCTCCCGTCGAAGTCTCCTTCAGGGGAGAATACGATAAGTCCGGTCAGGGCGAAGGGCAGGGCGATGTAGACTATGGAGGTCAATATAAAGGGTGTGGTGCGGTAAGCCTCTCCCTCCCGGGCATACAGCACGGCGACAAATATGAGGGAGACCAGCACCGGCAGCACCAGCAGCCATTTCCACTCCAGGCCGTAGCCGGAGCAGAGGAAGAACAGCAGGAAGGTGAGGGCTCCGGTAATCAGGGCAATGGCCTTGGCGGCCTTCTCATGAGGACCTACGGTGATTCTGAGGTATTCGGTCATCATGACTGTTACCGCGAATAGGAACAGCACGGCGTATGCGGCCGGATGCCACAGCAGGGCCGTCAGGAAGAGGGCCAGGAAGACTGCCCCGCTAAGCGTTCTTATCAGCAGGTTCTTCATGAGGCTCTACTATGTCTGCCGTGGATGAGGTGGCTCCTGATGCGCCCTCTGTCGTGGAAGCTGTGGAGGAGGGGGCTGCCTCGGAGCTGACGCTCTGGGGCTTCTGTCCGCTGGGACGCTCTCCGAATATCTTGACCAGGTCGTCTGTGAAGATGACCTCGCGCTCGAGCAGCATCTCGGCCAGCCTGATGAAGCCGTCCATGTGCTCGCGCAGCACTTTCAGGGCTGTCGTGTGGGCCTGGTCTATGAAGCCCTTGGCCTCTGCATCGATCAGCTCTGCTGTCTTCTCGCTGTAGGGCTTGCTGAGGTTGTAGCCGGAGTTGCCCGACGAGTCGTAGAAGGAGATGTTGCCCACCTTGTCGCTCATGCCGAAGTAGGTGACCATGGCGTAGGCCTGCTTGGTGACTTTCTCGAGGTCGTTCATGGCTCCGGTGGATATCTTTCCGTTGATGATTTCCTCGGCTGCACGGCCTCCGAGGGTGGCGGCCATCTCGTCCATCATCTGCTCGGTGGTGGTTATCTGCCTCTCCTCGGGCAGGTACCATGCGGCGCCGAGGGCGTTGCCGCGGGGGATGATGGTGACTTTCAGCAGGGGATTGGCATTGGGCAGCCACCAGCTTACCGTGGCGTGGCCTGCCTCGTGGTATGCTATGGTCCGCTTTTCTGCGGGCGATATGATCTTGCTGCGTCTTTCCAGTCCGCCAACGATGCGGTCGATGGCATCGAGGAAGTCCTGGCGGTCTACGGCCTTCTTGTTCTTGCGGGCGGCTATCAGCGCGGCCTCGTTGCAGACGTTGGCTATGTCGGCTCCGGAGAAGCCGGGGGTCTGCTTGGCCAGGAACTCCATGTCGAAGTCAGGCACGAGCTTGACCTTGCGCAGGTGTACCTTGAATATCTCCAGGCGCTCGTTCTGCTCGGGCAGGTCCACATGTATCTGACGGTCGAAGCGTCCGGCACGCATGAGGGCCTTGTCGAGGATGTCGGCGCGGTTGGTGGCGGCGAGGATGATGACTCCGGAGTTGGTGCCGAAGCCGTCCATTTCGGTAAGGAGCTGGTTGAGGGTGTTCTCGCGTTCGTCATTGGAGGAGAAGCCCACGTTCTTGCTCCTGGCCCGGCCCACGGCGTCTATCTCGTCGATGAAGACGATGCAGGGAGCCTTCTCCTTGGCCTGACGGAAGAGGTCGCGCACGCGGGAGGCTCCCACGCCGACGAACATTTCCACGAAGTCTGAGCCGCTGATGGAGAAGAACGGTACGTTGGCCTCGCCTGCAACGGCCTTGGCCAGCAGGGTCTTGCCTGTACCCGGAGGGCCTACGAGCAATGCGCCCTTGGGTATCTTGCCTCCGAGGGCGGTGTATTTCTGAGGGTTCTTCAGGAAGTCGACTATCTCCATCACCTCGACCTTGGCTTCCTCGAGACCGGCGACGTCCTTGAAGGTCACCTTGACATTGTTCTCCTTCTCGTAGAGCTTTGCCTGGGACTTGCCGACGTTGAAGATGCCGCCGCCCGGACCTCCGCCCATATTTTTCTGCATCGGCCGGAACATGATGAACCACAGCAGTCCGAAGAGCAGCAGGGGGAAGATGATCCAGTCGAAGATCTGACCGAAGTAGTTGTTGCGCTCCTCAGTGGAGATGGTGAAGCGCTGGGCCGCGGGAAGCTCCTGACGGGCCTCCTCGAAATTCTCCTCGGCGTTGAAGTTGGAGGATACTATGAAATAGAAATGGGGACCGGCCGCGGGGGTCTGTCCTCCGAAGTAGCGGTTGACGTACTTCGAAAGAGAGTCCTTGCGGATGTAGACCTCGGCCCGGTGCAGGTTGGTGACGTAGGTGATCTTCTCCACGTCGCCCTGCGGAATCATGGACTCCTTGACCGTCAGCCACTCGGTCTTGACGGGGTCGGAGCCGGAGTAGTTCCTCACTATCCAGATCATGGCGATGCCGAAGATGACGTACAGGGCCCACATCAGCCCGCGCATGGGGCGGACGGGCCCGGGTGCGCCTCCCGGCCTGCGGTTGTTGTTTCCTGTATTGTTGGTGTTCTTGTTCTGAGGGGTGTTCATATTGTCTTTACTGTTCATCCTTGTAATCCTTGCGGTCTGCGTCGGCCCAGAGGTCCTCCAGGCGGTAGAAGTTCCGGTATTCGGTCTGGAAGATGTGCACCACGACATTGAGGTAGTCGAGTATCACCCAGAAGCCGTTCTCCTTGCCCTGGGCGCGAACCACCTTGCGTCCGGCACGCTCAATCATCCTTTCCTCTATGTTGTCGGCGATGGCGGCCACCTGGGTAGTTGAGTCCGCGTTGCATATCACGAAAGCATCCGTGATGGCTGTTCCTATCTTCTTCAGGTCGAGGGCGCACACATTCTTCGCCTTCTTCTCAAGCATAGCCTCGGCTATGATGTCGATTTCTGTCATAAATATTTTTCTAATTTTGCCGTGCAAAGATAATAATATAAAAATTGTGCCATGAATATTCATTGGGAAAATATAACCGATTCCACCAATCTCGACGCCTGGCGCGGAAAGGACACGGCAGAGGACGGAACGGTCTGGTGCGCTGAGTTCCAGACGGCCGGTCGGGGGCAGAGGGGCAATCGCTGGGAGAGCTCCACGGGGGAGAACCTGATGTTCTCCATCCTCTTCAAGCCTCTGGGACTCAGGGCTGCGGACCAGTTCGTCCTCTCACAGGCCTGCGCCGTGGGCATAGCCCGCTATCTCCTGGGCAAGGGGCTCTCGGGAGTCAGGGTCAAATGGCCCAATGACATCTACATCCACGACCGGAAGGTCTGCGGAATGCTCCTCGAGAACACTCTCAAGGGTGACACATTGGCAGTGAGCATCGCAGGTATCGGCCTCAATATCAATCAGAGGGTCTTCCCTCCGGAACTGCCCAACCCCACCTCTGTCCTCCTTGCTCTGGAGGAGGCAGCCCCGGTGGAGCGCAGGCCGCTGCCTTCTCTCGACCCGCATGCCGAGCTGCCGCTGGTGCTGGATGAAATATTTTCCCTCTACCGGGCGATAGGGGAGGACGGCCGCGTGCCCGGGCTGGACGGGGAGTATGAGGCCCTGCTCTACCGCCGGGGAGTGCCCTCGGAGTTCGAGGAGACGGAGTATTTTACCGGCGGAGCCTCCGTCCGCTTCCGCGGTACAATTCTCGGGGTGGAGAAAAAAACCGCCCGTCTTATGGTTGAACATGAAGACGGACGGGTGGTCAAGTATTATTTTAAGGAAATAAGGTACGTGCTGTAGTCCGGTGCGTTACAGGGATTTGAACAGTTCCACCGTAGCGACGGGGTCCTCGGAGGCGAAGACTGCGTTGCCGGTCACCACTACGTCGGCTCCGGCATCGCGCAGGGCTCCGGCGTTGGTCAGGTTGACGCCGCCGTCGATCTCGATGAGGGCGTGTGAGCCGGTGCGGAGCAGCAGTTCCTTGGTCTCGGCGACCTTGCGGTAGGTGCTCTCGATGAAGGATTGGCCTCCGAAACCGGGATTGACCGACATCAGGACGACCATGTCGCAGAACTCAGCGATGTATTCCAGGGAAGATACGGGAGTGTGGGGATTGAGCACCACGCCGGCCTTCATGCCGTTGGCGCGGATGTTCTGCAGGCTGCGGTGCAGGTGGGTGCAGGCCTCGTAGTGGACCGTGACATACTCGGGGGCGGCGTCGCGCAGCACTCCGATGTAGCGGTCGGGGTCTACTATCATAAGGTGTACGTCCAGGGGTTTGGCGGCCTTCTTCGCAATGTTGCGGATGACCGGGAAACCGAAGGAAATATTGGGTACGAAGACTCCGTCCATCACATCCAGGTGGATGTAGTCGCACTGGGAGGAGTTGAGCATCTCCAGGGTCTCTCCCAGGCGGGTGAAGTCCGAGGTGAGGATGGAGGGGGCTATCTGCAGATGACGTCTGTCGCTCATGACCGTAGGATTATTTACATTCTCTGATGACATCCTCGAGCAGCAGGACGAAGCGGTCCAGGCTGGCCAGGTCCAGTCTCTCGCCCGGAGCGTGGACTCCGCGGAGGGTGGGACCGAAGGATATCATGTCCAGATGAGGGTATTTGTCCAGGAAGAGTCCGCACTCCAGTCCGGCGTGGATGGCCCGCACTACGGGATCCTTGCCGAAGAGGCGGCGGTAGGAGGCCTTGCAGACCTCGAGGATGTGGGATTTCAGGCTGGGTTTCCAGCCGGGATACTCGGACTCGTGGGTGACTTCGGCTCCGGCTACGCTGAAGGCGGCCTCGATACGGGAGGCGGCGTTGCGGCGGGCGGAGTTGGTCGAGCTGCGCTGGCTGGTGCCTACGCGGATTATGCTGCCTTCCTGCATCTTGACCGAGGCGAGGTTGGAGGATGTCTCCACCAGGCCCTTGACCTCTGCGCTCATGGCCATCACTCCGTGGGGTACGGCGTGCAGGGCGCGGATGAGGTTGAAGGCGGTGCTGTCGTCTATGGCTTCTGACGGTACTGGCAGGTTCTCCTCCCATACAGAGGCGATATCAGGGTCGGTTACCGAGTACTCGTCCTTCAGCTCGGCCAGTATCTCTTCCAGTATGTTCTTGACTGTAAATGCATCTCCGGGGTTCACGGCTATCACGGCCGAGGCCTCTCGGGCGATGGCGTTGCGCTTGTTGCCTCCGTCTATCGAGCAGAGGACGGCGGGAACCTCGCTCCATACGCGGAAGAGCAGCCGTGCGAGGGACTGTACGGCGTTGGAACGGCCCTTGTCTATGTCGTCCCCGCTGTGTCCGCCGATGCCGCCGCAGAATCCGGCCTTGACACAGACCTTACCGGCGGGTACGGGTACAGGGGTGTAGTGGAATTTCGCTGTGGTGTCGATGCCTCCGGCGCAGCCGATGAACAGCTCGCCCTCATCCTCCGAGTCGAGGTTGATCAGGATGCTGCCGGTGAGGAAGTCCGGTTTAAGGGCGAAGGCTCCGTCGAGTCCGGTCTCCTCCGAGGTGGTGAAGAGGCACTCTATCCTGCCGTGAGGCAGTTCCTTGTCCTCCAGTACGGCCAGCTGGGCAGCTATGCCTATGCCGCAGTCGGCTCCGAGAGTGGTGTCCTTGGCTATCAGCCATCCGTCCTCCACCACTGCCTTGATGGGGTCCTTGGAGAAATCGTGCTCGACCCCGCTGTTCTTCTCGCAGACCATGTCGGAATGGCTCTGGAGGATGAGGGTCGGGGCGTTCTCCCGGCCGGGGGTGGCGGGTATGGTGATGAGGACATTGCCGGCCTCATCGGTCCTGCAGTCCATGCCGCGGTCGGCGGCGAACTTCTGGAGGTAAGCGATGATGTGCTCCTCGTGGCCCGACTCGCGCGGAATGGTCATGATCTCGCGGAAGTGGGAGAGAACTTGTTCTGAAGTCATGGCTGTATGATGTTTAGATGTTTGATCTCAGTCTTTTCTCGATGTCCGTCACGTACTGCTTGAAGGAGCGGTCCGTGGCCATAAGGTCACCTACTGTCTCGCAGGCGTGGAGGACGGTGGCGTGGTTCTTGCCTCCGAGCTCGGCACCGATGGCCGTGAGGGACTTGCCTGTCATACTGCGGCAGAGGTACATGGCAATCTGGCGGGCCTGGACGATCTCCCTCTTGCGGGTGTTGGAGAGCATGAGTTCGTTGGTGATGCCGAAGTAGTCGCTGACCGTGTTGCGGATCTTGGTGATGGTCATTTCGGAGCGGTTGACGGTGACTATCTTCTCCAGGACTTCCTGGGCCAGCTGAAGAGTGATTTTCTTCTTGGTCAGGGTGGCATGGGCCATCAGGGAGGCGAGGGTGCCCTCGAGCTCGCGGACGTTGTCTGTAACCTTGCCGGCGATGTACCTGATGATGTCGTCTCCGAGGATGATGCCCTCCTTGAAGCTCTTGGCCTTGAGTATGGCCACACGGGTCTCCATGTCTGGAGGAAGGAGCTCGGTGGTCAGGCCCCACTTGAAGCGGGACAGAAGTCTCTGCTCCAGGCCCTGAAGGTCTACGGGGGCACGGTCCGAAGTAAATATCAGCTGCTTGCCGAGCTGGTGCAGATAGTTGAATATCTGGAAGAAGGCGTTCTGGGTGCCGGGTTTGTCGGCGAACTCCTGTACGTCATCTATTATAAGCACGTCCATCGACTGGTAGTAGTGCAGGAAGTCGGTTACGGCATTCTTGATGACCGCGTCCATATAGTGGGTCTGGAAATGGTTGGCCGTAACGTAGAGCACAACCTTGTCGGGGAATCTCTCCTTGATGTCGATACCTATCGCCTGGGCCAGGTGGGTCTTGCCGAGACCGGGACCGCCGTATACAAAAAAAGGATTGTACGCGGTGCTGCCGGGATTCTCGGCGATGGCCATGCCGGCGGCGCGGCCGAGGCGGTTGCAGTCACCCTCGATGAGGTTGTCGAAGGAGTAGTTGGGGTTGAGGTTGGGGTTGACGGTGATGCCCTTGATGCCGGGGATGATGTACGGATCCTCAATTTTCTGTACTTTTTCCTTAGGTAGGGCGATGTCCGGGTTGCTGATTCCAGAGGCAGGTTTGGTTGCCGGATATCTCACTGTTGCATCCTTGACTACCGGCACTTCGTACACCAGCTTTGCCTCAGGTCCGATGACTCTTTTAAGGGTCTTGCTGAGTATGTCTATAAAGTGGGCTTCAATGAATTCAGGAAAATAGCTTGAGGGAACTTTTATAGTGAGGGTACTCCCTGTCATCTTGACGGGCCTGATAGGCTCAAACCATGTCCTGAAACTGCTTTCAGGAATGTTGTCCTTAATGATTTCCAGACAGTTATCCCATGCTTCACTATATTTCATTCCTAGAAAATCTAATTTGATTATGGTTAATTTCAGTACTCTTTATCCCCTTAGCGGGACGACAAAAGTGAGTAAAAAAATCCAATAAAAAAAATTAAAATTCCAGCAGAAATTTGAACATCTTGTTTTTCAATATGAAAAAATTTAAAAAAAATTTAATATCAAAAAATGTTACATTTTTATTTCAAAATACAGAAATTTTTATGTACTTTTTGGGGTCTTCCTTTATGCCTCTGACCAGAGAATCCAAATCGTTTGTAAGCCGGGTGAGTGAGTTGTGAAGAGAGTCGGATGTAACAAGCCGGCCGATACTGCCGGACGGATCCTGGAGTTTTATCACCAGGCTTCGCAGTGAGTCTACTGTCTCGTTCAGTCCGGCGTCCCGTAGGGAAGCTGTTATATCTTCGGCGTTGGATACAGTGACAGCTGCCGATGCCGCTGCTGAATCCAGACTTGCGGATATAGAGTGCAGGCGGGAAATGATTTCGCTTATTTCCGGACTTTTACCTTTTACAGTGTCAGCCAGAACACATAGGCTTTCAGTCATATCTTCAATCTTCTGCAGTATCCCGTCAATCCTGCCGCGGTTGTCATCGCTGAGAATCAGTTTGGCGGATTCGGCCGTGCGGTTGAGGCTACGGACAAGGGTGTCCAGTCCAAGGGCTACGGGTTCTATGCTTTCTGCCAGTGAACTCAGCATGTCGGTCTCTATTCCTCCCTGAAGTGTGTCTCCCGAAACGGCAATTGTCCCTGAATGGCCCATTACCGCCTTAATCTTCTTTGTCCCCAGAATATCAGAACTGTATATGTCCATACGGCTGCCCTTTGGAATGGGGAAATTGCGTGATACAGAGATCTCTACCGTGTAATCCCCGGATTCACGGTTGTAAATCACGTCGGAAACCCTTCCGGCGGCGTAGCCTCCGACAGTGACCGCAGTCGAAACATCGATTCCTTCTACGGAAGGATAAATTATATAATAGGTATCTGTTCTGGAGAAAATGTCTTTTCCTTTCAGGTATTCCACTGTGAACAATGTTGCTGCCAGTACAATTACCGCGAATAGTCCTGTTCTGACTTCTTTGCTCATATCCTATTGTTCTATTTTGATTATGAATGCCTCCGGGAAGCTGTTGCGGACTTTTGGCAGTGCATTCAGAGCCTCTTCCCTTGTAGAGTATTGGCCGACATAGTATTTGTAGTTTCTGCCTGATTTTACGTGACGGCAGTTCCATCCTTTGAACTCTTTGGCATCGGCAGGCAGGAGGTAGGAGGATGCCAGTATCTGGATTCCGAATCTACCGGATGCAGACGGTCCGGATGGTGTTGATGATGCGGCAGGTTCGGCAGTATTTGATGACGGCAGGTATATGTCTGTGTCATAACTTTTTTTGTATGTCTGGAAGGCCTTGAATATGTTGGATGCGATTTTCTGCTGACTGTTTTTATCGGTCAAGGCTTTCATGTCGTTGGCATTGGAGATGAATCCGAGCTCAATGAGGACAGCAGGCATGGTGCATTTCCACAGGACTATGAAATTGGCTTGTTTTACGCCCCTGTTGTTGGTAATGGGACCTGCATCGGCATTCTTCTGAACCAGTGTGGCGAAATCAAGACTCTGCTCAAGATGAGCGTTCTGCAATAGGGAGAATATGATATAGGATTCCGGATTCTTGGGGTCAAATCCTTGGTAATTTGATGTATAGTCGTCCTCTAAAGTAATTACGCTGTTTTCCAGCTGACAGATTTCCAGATTCTCACTGTTCTTGTCCTGTCCCATTACGAAAGTCTCGTGACCGCGGACAGAGCGGTTGTCGACAGAATTTACGTGGATGGATATGAACAGGTCCGCGTTGTTCTTGTTGGCTATGTCCGCTCTTTTGTACAGTTCGACAAAGGTGTCGTCATCGCGTGTGTAGATGACCTTTACGGAGGGGTAATTGCGTTTTATGAGGTCTCCAAGCCGCTTTGCCACGGATAATGTAATATTTTTCTCGTAGATTCTGCCGTTTGTGGCTCCGGGGTCGTGTCCTCCGTGTCCGGCATCGATTACAACGGTTTTGAGCTCTACAACTTGTTTGTTCTGAGCTGATAACCATGTGACGGGGCATAGTGCCGCAAACATGGTCGACAAAATGATTGTTAAAATAGATTTTCTCATTTCCGAGAGCAAAGTTAATAAATTTTGGAATGAGTTTTGCGGGAAATTAAAAAAAGCCTATATTTGTCGGCGATTACTCTAAAATTAATTCGAATCCTCATTAACTTTAATGAAGTCCCATAAAGAATTGATGAATCTTGCAGCGGTGTTGACTGTCCTGGTGTCTTCTGTGTGTCGGATGGATGCTGTACGACAGGACTATTCCGTACATTCCGGAGCATTACAGATTCTGGATTCTTTAAAGACTGTACATACGCGGGCAGAGGTGTCTGATACACTCCCCGGCGCTGTTCCTCCCCTTGTCCTGGGGGATTCGGTGGCATTGTATGTGGCTGACACTCTTCAAGCACTTGATTCGGTGGATGTTGATACAGCTTCCAATATTTTTGCATCCGATACTGCCAAAGGCATGCTGGACATGCCGGCATTTTCTACTGCGGTGGATTCGGTGATAGAGGACTTTTCTTCCGGCCGTCAGATGATATATTACTATGGGAAAGCCAGTGTGACATACGGTGATATGACTCTAAAGGCCGAGTATATGGAGTATGATGTGGATCGCCAGGTAGTATATGCGGCCGGTGTCGCTGATACGGCAGGTGTGGTGAACGGTAAGCCTGAGATGACCCAGGGGGGCAAGACTTATGCGATGGACAATGTCTTTTACAACTTCAAGACAGGCAAGGCCAGGATAAAGAATATGGTGACTCAGGAGGAGGATGGAATACTGCGGGGTGATAATCTGAATATGATGCCCGACCGCTCAATAAATATCTCAGGCGGAAAGTACTCGGTGTGCGACCTTGACCATCCGCACTACTATCTTCAGATGACGACTGCGAAGATCGAGACAGAGCCAAAACAAAAGACTGTTTTCGGGCCGGCATATCTTGTTCTGGCGGATGTCCCGCTCTATCCATTGATGCTGCCGTTCGGATTTGTCCCCAAGCGTCCGGAAAGAGCGAGCGGACTGCTGTTCCCGTCATTCGGAGAAGAGGCTTCACGTGGACTTTTCATGAAGGACGGAGGATTTTACGTGGTGCTGGGGGATTACTTTGATGTAGCGTTGACAGGAAGTATATATTCAAAGGGCTCATGGAGTGCCAATATGTCAACTCGTTATAAATTACGATATAAGTTCAACGGAACGTTTGATCTGTCCTACTCCAATGACCAGACGGGAGAGCGTGGAAGTACGGATTTCTTCCAGACACGCAACTTCAGTGTCAAGTGGACTCATTCGCAGGATGCAAAGGCACGCCCGGGGACATCATTCAGGGCATCGGTCAATTTTTCCAGTCCTTCCAATAATAAATACAATTACCAAAGCATCAATGAAGCTCTCCAGAACCAGGTCTCCTCATCCATATCATATTCCAGAACCTGGAGTGCTCTCAGTATTTCAGTCAATGCCCTGCACAGTCAGAATTCAAGAGACAGTTCGTATGCTATCACTCTTCCGAATATAACGATGAATATCAATCGTTTCTACCCGTTCCGCCGGAAGAACAGGGTGGGGCCTGAAAAGTGGTATGAGCAGTTCGCTCTGAGTTACAGTACTACATTGCAGAATAAAATAAACTTTAAGGCAAGTGAGGTCAGGGATCCGAATTTCTGGGATAAGATGCAGACAGGAATGACGCACAGCTTCTCTATCGGATTACCGACATTCACGATCCTGAAGTACCTGACACTTTCCCCTTCGGTGTCTTATGGAATGAATTGGTATTTCAGTTCGCAGAACCAATACTACAATCCGGAAACCGATAAGGTGGAGACTGTCAGAACCGGATTGTTTGAAGATTTCGGCATTACTCAGAATTTCTCAGCCAGCGCCTCACTCAGTACCAGGCTGTACGGTATGTTCAATTTCAGGAGAGGAAAGCTCAAGGCTGTACGTCATATGATATCTCCGTCCCTGACAGTTTCTTATGCGCCGGAGATGGGAACCCCTCTCAATGGCTATAGAGTCTACGAGTATACCGATATTCATGGTGAACAGCATACTCTGGAATATAATAAATGGTCAGGCGGACTGTATTCACCTCCAGGAGCCGGACAGACAGCATCTCTGGGCTTTCAGATAGGCAATAACCTGGAGGCCAAGGTCGAGGATAGGAAAGATACTACCGGAACAGGTCTTAAGAAAATAAAGCTCATAGACAATCTCAATCTGTCCGGTAATTATAACTTCCTGGCGGATTCGATGAAACTGTCCAATATCAACGTGAATATGACCACGAATGTTCTGGAAAAGGTCAGTATCTCGGCCGGTATGACTTTGGACCCCTATGCTGTGGATTATCAGGGACGGCGTTATAACCGCTTTAATATTACAGCTGTACCTGGACGTCTGGTGCGTCTGACCAATGCCAATGTCTCTATCGGCTTCAGTCTTTCCGGAGAGGGCAAAGGTAAGGGTAACGACGGTTCGTCCTCGGGAGGCGGTGGAGGTGGAGTGAAAATGACTGGAGAATCACCTGCGTATAATAGGGTATACTATCACCCGGTAACCGGTGAGTATATTCCCGGAGGCTGGATTTACTATCTCAATCCGGATGTCCCCTGGTCCTTGTCTTTCAATTATTCGTACAATTATTCAAAGTCATATCAGTACAGCAATAACCAACTGATAGTAAGGAATAATCATACACAGACACTGAATGTAAACGGTCAGGTACGTATCACGAAAGCACTGAATATCAACCTTACTTCAGGTTTTGATATTACAAAACTGCGTCTGACTACAACTCAGATAAGCGCGACTTATGACCTGCACTGTTTCCAGATATCATTCTCGTGGGTTCCTCTTGGGCAGTATAAGCAGTGGAGTTTCAGAATCAATGCCAAGGCTGCAGCCCTGGCAGACTTACTGTCGTACCGCAAGGGTACCTCGCAATGGGATAATTAATTATTATTAACTAAAATATTTTACAAATGAAAAAAGTAATTGCATCTCCTCTCGCTCCTGCAGCGGTAGGTCCTTACAGCCAGGCTATAGAGGCCAATGGAACACTTTATGTATCAGGTCAGCTTCCTATAGATGCCGCTACAGGTAAATTCCCTGAGGGCGGCGTCCGCGAACAGCTTCATCAAGTATTCAAGAATATAGGTCACGTGCTTGCAGAGGCTGGATATTCATTCAATGATGTGGTGAAAACAACGGTGTATCTTCAGGATATGGCGGATTTCGGGACCCTCAATGAGGTTTATGCCCAGTACTTCAGCGAACCTTTCCCCGCGCGTGTGGCGTATCAGGTAGCTGCTCTTCCTAAGGGGGCTCTTGCAGAAGCTGAGGTAATCGCTGTAAAATAATTGACAGATGTACGCAATACAGGATTTACACGAAAAGAGCTTTGACGAACTTAATCAGATAGCTCAGGAACTTGGAATAAAGAAGGCTGAATCCATGTCCAAGGAGGACCTGGTCTATAAGATTCTGGATGAGCAGGCAGTGCAGAGTAAGGAGACTCCAAAGCTCAAGAGGCGTAGAAGAAATGCTGCCGGACAGAAGACTGAGGAGTCGGCCGGTGCTGGTACAAAGGAATCTGAATCAACAGATTCCACTGTCGAGACACCTCAGCCGAAGCGGAAGAGGGGACGTCCCAAGAAGAATGCCCAGGCCACGCAGTCTGCCGCTCAGGGTTCAGAGACAGTTCAGGCAGCTGAACCTGTGCCGCCCGCAGCGGAAGAGAAAGTGTCAGCACCTTCAGAGCAGCCGGAAGCAACTCAGACTCTTTCCCGTCGCGGACGCAGGCGCGCAAGAGTTCAGGCTCAGGAACCTGTCGCTGAGCAGAAACCTGAAAAGACGGCAGCCGCAGCAGAGAGTGCTTCTGAAAGTGCGTCTGGAGAATCCGTCCAGCCTCAGCCTCAGCAGTCTCTGCAGCCTGTAAGGCAGCATCAGGGCTATCAGCGGCAGGTGCAGTCTCAGGACAAGGATTTCTCCAGGACACAGCAGCCTCAGCAGCCGCGTCAGCCCGAATATGACGGAATTGTGGAGGCTCAGGGAGTGCTGGAGATTATGCCGGACGGTTATGGTTTTCTCAGGTCATCAGATTATAATTATCTCAATTCTCCTGACGATATCTATGTTTCGCAGAATCAGATTAAGTCGTATGCCCTGAAGACAGGTGACACCATCATCGGCGAGATCCGTCCTCCCCGTGAGGGAGACAAGTATTTCCCCTTGGTGAAAATACACACCATCAACGGACGTACTCCCGAGTATATCAGGGACAGGGTTCCGTTCGATTTTCTTACTCCTCTTTTTCCGGATGAGAAATTCACCCTCACCGGAAATGGACACAATGACCTGTCCTGCCGTGTGGTGGATCTCTTCACCCCTATCGGAAAAGGGCAGCGCGGCCTGATCGTGGCGCAGCCTAAGACCGGTAAGACCATTCTGCTCAAGAATATAGCCAATGCCATTGCGGACAACCATCCTGAAGTCTACATGATAGTCCTGCTTATCGACGAGCGTCCTGAGGAGGTTACGGACATGGCCCGCAGCGTGAAGGCCGAGGTGGTCGCCTCTACTTTCGACGAGCCTGCGGAAAGGCATGTCAAGGTCGCCAGTATAGTGCTCGAGAAGGCCAAGAGACTGGTGGAGTGCGGTCATGACGTGGTTATTTTCCTGGACTCCATCACTCGCCTGGCAAGGGCCTTCAATACGGTCCAGCCCGCCTCCGGCAAAGTGCTTTCCGGCGGTGTGGATGCCAATGCCCTGCACAAGCCCAAGAGGTTCTTCGGTGCTGCCCGCAACATTGAGAACGGAGGTTCGCTGACAATCCTGGCCACGGCACTGACCGATACGGGGTCAAAGATGGACGACGTGATCTTCGAGGAATTCAAGGGTACCGGCAACATGGAGCTGCAGCTTGACCGCAAGCTGGCCAACAAGCGTATCTTCCCCGCAGTGGACGTGACCCTCAGCAGTACCCGCCGCGATGACCTGCTTCTGGACAAGGACCGCATCAACCGTCTCTGGGTTCTGCGCAACTTCCTGGCCGACATGACCAGTGTCGAGGCTATGGAGTTCCTTAAGAAGCGGATGGAAGGGACGAAGAACAATGAGGAGTTCTTAATCTCCATGAACGGCGAATAAAGCGCGAAACGGGGTAAAATGCTGCGTTGTCTGCGGCATGTAATAAAAAAGGGAGCCCGATGGGTTCCCTTTTTCTTTATTGTTATTTAATAAGTTATGCCGGTGAGATGGCTCCGTTGGGACAAGCGTCCACGCATGTACCGCAATCGGCGCAGGTATCAGGATCAATCGAATAAACATCTCCGGCGGAGATAGCTCCAACAGGGCATTCGTCAATGCAGGAGCCACATGCTACGCAAGCATCAGGATCAATTTTGTGTGCCATAAAATGTAGTAGTTGTGTTATTAAAATACCCTGCAAATATAGTCAAATTTTTCTGAAAAGATTATCTTTGCGCTACAAAACATAATGCCCATAGTGTTGAAATGAAAAACCGTTTGATTCTCAGTGCTGTCGCTGTGTTCTGTGCTCTGTGTGCGGATGCTTTCAGGGCAGAGGCTCAGAATATTTTCGAGCAGACTGTGTCATTTGATAAGATAGTTTATGATTTCGGAGATATCATGCTTTCCGACGGACCGCAGTCGTGTACTTTCACCATGAAAAATATAGGTGACATACCGGTGGTGATCCATCGTGTAATCACTTCCTGCGGATGCACCGAGCCCACCTGGACCGAATCTCCTATAAGACCTGGCGAGACAGGCACTGTAAAAGTGGTGTTTTCCAATGACCAGGGGCCTTACCCTTTCAGTAAATCAGTGACCGTCTATGTTTCAGGATTGAGTAAGCCGGTGATACTGAAGGTTAAGGGTGTGGTGCACGACAAGCCCAAGAGTCTTTCTGAGCTTTTCCCCGTGTCCAGTGGCCCGCTCGGTTTCAGAGAAGCATCTGTGTCAATCGGCCAGATAGAGCAGGGCCTTGCACGCAGTGTCGAGGTGGAGGTGGCCAATACCTCCGGCCGTCAGGTGGAGGTCAGATTTACAGACATGACTCCAGGACTGAAAGTGTCCATGGCCGGCTCGACCATACCGGCCCGTTCCAAGGCCAGGATCAACTGCATGATAGATACTCGTAACACAGATGGAGAACAGTGGGGCAAGACCCCGTTTACATTCTCTGCTGTAGTGGATGGAAAGAAGTATACGAAGGTTCTTACAGTTGAAGCCCTTATTAAGGAAAATTTCACATCGTTGTCGGAAAGTCAGAAGAGGGCCGGTGCCTTGCCGCAGTTTGAAACATCATCTTTGGAACTTGGAGTGGTGGAAGCCGGAAGCGTGCTTAGCGAAGAGTTTGTTGTAAAGAACATAGGAAAGGATTCTTTCAGAATATACAAGGCGGATGCCAGTGAAGGCGGGGTAAGTGTAACGTTGCCGGATCCTGTGCCTTTCGGTGAGACAGAAGCCGTGAGAGTCAAAGTCGATACTCACGGGCAGAGTGGAGAGATTCTCAACATTCTGACGCTGATAACCAATTCGCCGACAAGGCCTATTATCAACCTGTTTATTATTTATACCGTAAAATAGATATATATCATGAACAATAAATCAGACAGACAGGGCGACTTCTTCGACGAGTATCATCACGATGACTCGGCACTGGTGATGAACGACGGGATAGAGCAGCCGCCTATTGTGAATCCATATCTCAGCAACATCGTCCGTCGCAGGCGTGCCGCCATGACGGTGGAAGACTATATGAAAGGTATACTCGAGGGCAACACTATAGTCCTCAGCCAGGCCATAACCCTGGTGGAGAGCTCTCTGCCCGAGCACAGGGACATGGCACACGAGCTGATAGTGCGCTGTCTCGAGCACTCCAAGCGCAAGGAGTCGATGCGTATCGGCATCACCGGTGTGCCCGGGGCCGGAAAGAGTACCTTTATCGAGGCATTCGGTAACTTGGTTACAGCCAAGGGCCATCGTCTCGCCGTCCTGGCCATCGACCCCAGCAGTGAGAAGACCAAGGGCAGTATTCTCGGTGACAAGACCCGTATGGAGACCCTCTGCAACAACCCCAAGGCCTTCATCCGTCCCAGTCCATCCGCCGGCTCTCTCGGCGGCGTGGCCCGCAAGACCCGCGAGACCATCCTGCTGTGCGAGGCCGCCGGCTATGACGTGGTGTTCATCGAGACCGTGGGCGTGGGCCAGTCCGAGACAGCCGTCCACTCGATGAGCGATTTCTTCCTGCTTATCCTTATCTCCGGTGCCGGAGACGACCTCCAGGGCATCAAGCGCGGTGTGATGGAGATGTCGGATCTGATAACCGTGAACAAGGCTGACGGCAACAATATCGACAAGGCCAACATGGCCCGCGCCCTCTATTCCAACGCCCTTCACCTCTTCCCGCCCACCGAGTCCGGCTGGGCTCCCACAGCTCTGACCGCCTCCTCTGTAGAGAAGACCGGTCTGGAGGATATCTGGGCCATGATGGAGAAATACTTCAAGCTGGTCAAGGGTAACGGCTACTACTGGAAGAGGCGTCTGGAGCAGGACCGCTACTGGATGTACGAGACCATCAACAACTCTCTGCGCGACATGTTCTACGAGGACCCGTCCGTGGCCGCGGCCCTGCCCGACTACGAGAGGGCTGTGCTTGACGGCAAGATCGACTCGTTCTCGGCCGCCGGAGAACTGCTCAAACTCTACCGCAGGTAACAGATGTTCTGGCATATTCTCAAGGATGTCCTGCTCAATTCATGGCTCATTACCTCTTTGGTGATGGTGATGATGATCATGATAGAGTATGTCAACGTGGCTTCGGCAGGGCGCTGGTTCGGCCGGCTGCAGGGCTCGCCGCTCAGGCAGGTTATGGCCGGCTCGCTGCTGGGCCTGATACCGGGCTGTATCGGCGGCTTCGCGGCTGTTTCATTGTATTCACACGGTATTATCAGCCTTGGGGCCTTGGTAGCCGCGATGATTTCCTCTTCCGGAGACGAGGCCTTCGTGATGCTGGCCATGATACCCAGTCAGGCCCTGGCTCTTTTCGGAATCCTGTTCGTATTGGCCTTGATATGCGGACTTCTGACAGATTTTATTTTCCGCAGGCATCCACTTCGTGTGAGCTGTGTGCCAGGCTTCGAGATACATGAAGCCAATAAAGGGGAATTCCCCAGAATTTTCCGCCTCTCATCTTACCGTGTCATGCGTTCAGCCGGATGGGAGAGGATTGTCCTGATAGCAGGTATACTGCTATTCGCGTTCTCTGTTTTTACGGGAATACTTGAGCATGAACATGTCGGAGATGCTGCATCGGCTGCTGCGGGACTCCCCGCTGCTGTCTCTGCGGATGGCGCTCATGCAGGCAGTCTGCCATTCAACTTTCTTAGTGAGAGATGGATGAATGTGCTGTTTGCTGTTCTCAGCCTTTTCGTCGCACTTCAGGTAGCTGCATCTTCTGAACATTTTGTTCGTGAACATCTTTGGCGTCATGTCATCTGCAAACATGCTCTCAAGACCTTCCTGTGGACGGCAGGGGCTTTGGCTGTCATATCCGTAGGAATGCATTATGTCAATGTGGAAGACTGGCTCCGCGACAATACGTATTATTTACTGATTCTTGCCGCGCTGGTCGGAATGATACCGGAGTCTGGCCCGCATATGATTTTCATTTTTCTGTTTGCGGGAGGAAATGTGCCGTTTTCAGTGCTGCTGACGAGCTCTATGTCCCAGGACGGACATACATCTCTGCCTCTTCTGGCATCCAGTACCCGCAGTTTTGTAGTCGCTAAGGTGATAAATGCTGTGTTTGCAATAGCTGTCGGTTCGGTATTTTATCTTTTCGGCTTATAGGAATACCAGCCGTGAGGGATTGCGCCGGCCGGTGAGATGACCTCCGCGCACAGTTCTTGTACCGTTGACGAATGTGTCTGTCACGGCCCAGTCAAATGTAACGCCTTCGAGCGGTGACCATCCGCATCGGTAAGCGATATTTGCTTTGGATACAGTCCATGGGGCGCGTCGGACAATAACCAGGTCTGCGTAATAACCCTCACGTATATAGCCGCGGCGGTCGATTCGGAAAAGGCATGCTGGTGAGTGGGACATCATCCGGACTACCTGTGTTATGGGGAAGCAGCCGCGTTCAGCAAGCTGGAGCATCATCACCAATGAGTGCTGGACGGTGGGCAGGCCGGAGGGAGCGTGGAGGTAGTCATTCATCTTTTCGGCAAAAAGGTGAGGGGCATGATCTGTTGCGACAGCCTGTACCGTACCTTCGCGTACTGCGGCGGTGATGGCTTCGCGGTCTGCAGGTGCCTTTATGGACGGATTGCATTTGATGAGGGAACCGTAGCGGTCATAGTCGTTGTCGTCAAACCACATGTAGTGGACGCATACTTCCGCGCTTATGCCCGGATGTGCCTTTCGGGCCTCTTTTATGGCTCTCAATTCATCTGCTGTGCTGATATGGAGTACATGCAGGCGGGTACCGTGCCTTTTGGCCATTTCTATGGCTTTGGAGGATGATAGAATGCATGCTTCCCGGCTGCGGATCAGAGGATGGGCACTGAACGGGATGCTGCTGTCTCCGTATCGGGCTCTGGCATCTGACATATTGTTGCGGATGGTGGACTCGTCTTCACAGTGAGTTGCAATCAACCGGTCTGGCAGGGAGAATATTTCTTCCAGGGTTTCCTGTGAGTCTACCAGCATGTTGCCGGTGGATGAGCCCATGAATACCTTGATGCCGCAGATATGATGCGGGTCTGCCTGCTTGAGCTGGTCGAGATTGTCATTGGTAGCTCCTAGATAGAAGGAGTAGTTGGCCAGTGAGTCCCTGGATGCTGTGTCGTATTTCTGTTCCAGGGAGGAGATGGTCGTGGCCGGGGGATTGTTGTTGGGCATGTCCATGAATGAGGTAGTACCGCCCAGGACTGCCGCTGCGCTTTCGGATGCTATGCAGCCCTTGGACGTAGCCCCGGGCTCGCGGAAATGCACCTGGTCATCGATGACACCGGGGAGAAGCAGAGTGTCCGGACCGCAGTCGACAATCTCTTCCGCTGATGCCGCAATTTCCTGCACCGCTGAACAGTATCCATCACTGGCGCTGAATAATATCTTGGAGATAAAACCGTTTTCAACCAATACGCTGCCTTTCCGGATACTGTCCTCGTTGACGATCCGTGTGTCACGGATGAGAGTTCTCCCGTTCATCGCCGGTCGGATTCAGAGTTGGGAACAATCTTTCTGAAACGCAGGGCCAGGACTCCGCGGAAAGCCTCTCCGAAAATGGAACTGCTCATCTTGGATTTACCCTCTTTGCGGTCTGTGAAGATGATGGGCACCTCCTTTATCTTGAACCCAAGTTTCCACGCATTGTATTTCATCTCTATCTGGAAGCCATAACCTTTCATAAGAACCCGGTCCAGGTCGATGGTGCGGAGCACCTTGCTGCTGTAGCAGACGAAACCGGCCGTGGAGTCGTAGACCTTCATGCCAAGGACAGTCCTTACGTAGAAAGAGGCACCGTAGGATATCATTATGCGGCTCAGCGGCCAGTCTCTTACGGCGATGCCCTTTACATAGCGGGAACCGATGGACATGTCGGCACCGCCTTGGGCGCATGCGTTGTATAGGCGGATAAGGTCCTCGGGGTTGTGGGAGAAGTCGGCGTCCATCTCGAAGATGTAATCGTAGCCGTGGTCAAGGCACCAGCGGAAACCGGCTTTATAGGCTGTGCCGAGACCCTGTTTCCCGGAGCGTTCAAGTATGAACAGTGTGTCCTGGAATTCAGTCTGCATGTCCTTGACAATAGCTCCTGTGCCGTCCGGGGAGCCGTCGTCCACCACCAGGATGTGGAAGTCTCCGTCCAGGGAGCGGACTTTGCGGATCATTTTCCCGATATTCTCTTTCTCGTTGTAAGTAGGTATGATAACTATCTTTCGGTGTTCCATGATACATTTTGATTACACTCATACAAAGGTAGGAAAATATTCGTATCTTCGGCCAAAATTCCTAATACACCTATAAATTATATATGAAACGTATCAAGATGTCGCTTCTGCTCAAGATAGTAATAGCTATCCTGCTTGGCATAGGCTGTTCATATTTTTTCCCTGATGCGCTGGCCCGCGTATTCGTGACATTCAATTCCCTGTTCGGTAATTTCCTGAATTTCATAATACCTCTGCTTATTCTCGGTCTCGTGGCTCCGGGTATCGCCGAACTCGGAAGGGGAGCCGGCAGGATGTTGGGTGTAACAACACTGTTGGCTTACGGCTCGACTGTGCTTTCCGGATATTTTTCATACGGAGTCTGCAGTGTGACTTATCCTCTTATTCTGGATTATAGCTCTTTTTCTTCCAGTGAGGCTCTTGCAGCTGCAGAAGGGCTGGAACCATACTTTGTCATAGACATGCCGCCGTTGTTCGGGGTTATGTCGGCCCTTATCCTGTCATTTGTGCTTGGTCTGGCCCTGGCATCAGTGAAAGGAAATGTGTTCAGGACGATGCTGTGCGAGTTCAGGGAGGTGATTATGCTGGTGATACGTAAGGTGATAATTCCTCTGTTGCCACTTTATATTTTCGGTATTTTCCTCAAAATGGGTGTGGAGGGTACAGTGATGATGATAGTAAGCCTGTTCCTGAAAGTGATAATTGTGATATTTGTCCTCCATATTGCTCTCCTGCTGATTCAGTTCTGCATAGCCGGCGCAGTGGCGGGCAAGAATCCGCTCCGCTGTCTCAGGACTATGCTGCCGGCCTATATGACTGCTCTCGGCACGCAGTCTTCAGCTGCGACCATCCCTGTAACCCTGGCACAGGCTAAAAAGAACGGTGTGAGGGCAGAGGTAGCGGACTTTGTTATACCTCTCTGCGGAACCATTCATCTCTCGGGCAGTACTCTCAAGATTGTAGCCTGCGCCTTTGCCATTTCGTTCATGACAGGGATGCCTACAGATCCGGGCTTATACACTGAGTTTATTTTTATGCTCGGTATAGCCATGGTGGCAGCTCCAGGAGTACCCGGCGGAGCGATAATGGCTTCTATCGGAATTATAGACTCCATTCTGGGTTTCAATGAGGATATGCAAGGGCTTATGATTGCTCTGTATATAGCTATGGACAGCTTCGGTACGGCCTGCAACGTGACAGGTGACGGTGCCATAGCGCTGATTGTGGACCGTATATTTAAAAAAGAGGCTGTCAGATGAAAGAACTTCTGAATGTTGCAGTATGCCAGTGCGGAGTGGTCTGGGAAAATCCTGATGAGAACCGGCTTCGCCTGAAGTCATTTATCGACAGTTATCTGAGACGATGCCGGGAAGACACCCATCCGGACCTGATTGTCCTGCCGGAATTTTTCTGCACAGGCTTTACGTCCAACACCGCTATGGCTGAGGATCCTGATGGTCCTACCATGCGGTGGATGCAGGCGCTGGCCGGGTCGTCCGGTGCCGCGGTGACAGGCTCGGTGCCGGTAAGAACCGGAGAGAGGGTGGTCAACCGTATGTATTTCATCTGCCCAGATGGAAGGACTGAATCCTACGACAAGCGTCATCTGTTCCGGATGAGCGGGGAAAACGAAGTTTTCGCTTCCGGAAGCACACGCCGTACGGTGGAATATCTCGGGTGGAGGATATGCCTGAATATCTGCTATGACCTTCGTTTTCCGGTGTGGTCCAGGCGAACGGCTGAATGTGATTACGATGTGCTGTTGAATGTTGCGTCCTGGCCCTCTTCACGGATGACAGCCGCTTCCATTCTAGTTCATGCCCGGGCTGTCGAGAACCAGGCATGGACTATTTTCTGCAACAGGGTAGGAGAGAGTCCCGAGAACAGCTATTGTGGAGGGTCGTTGATAGTTGATTACAAAGGCCGTTCCGTCGGAATTTTCCAGCCGGACGATGCAACTGGCTGTGGCGGTGGATTTCTCCAAGCCGGGCTGGATATCCATGAACTGCGCCGTTTCCGTGAGAAATTTCCGGCGTGGATGGATTCGGATGAATTTTTATTGAAATAAAATTATTTTTAAAAATATGAATAGATTTTATATTCTTATTACCGTTACGGCTCTCTCAGTTCTTCTCGGTTCATGCGTGGAACGGACTGTCAGGGTAGAGCTTGCAGCCACCAATGATACTCATGGCGCAATATTTCCCAAAGGTTATACAGAAGGTGCCGCCGCGCATTCTTCCCTGGCTTCCGTATGTTCGTATATGGACAGTCTCAGAGAGGCTGCAGGAGATGACAATGTGATACTGATTGACTGCGGAGATCATCTGCAGGGGGATAATGCCACTTATTATTTTAATTATGTGGATTCGACAGAAGAGAACCACCTTGTGAGCCGCGTGTTCAATTTTATGGATTATGATGCGGTGGTAGTGGGCAACCATGACCTGGAAGCCGGCCATCCGGTCTATGACCGCATTGCCCGGGAACTGGGCTGCCCCTATCTTGCGGCCAATGCAGTAAAGGTGTCGGACGGAGAAGCTTATTTTGACCGTTATACTGTGCTGGAACGCGACGGTCTGCGTGTGGCTGTCATCGGCTTTACCAATCCGAATGTCAAGTCCTGGATATCTCCTGACAAGTACGAAGGTATTGATTTCATTCCGGTAGATTCTATTGCAGCGTCCCTGGTCAGAGAGGTCAGGCATCGGGAGAGCCCCGATGTCGTTATTCTGGCGGTGCATTGCGGCCTGGGAGCGGAGGACGTACCAAGCATAGAGAACAATGCGCTGTATCTTGCTGCTCATGTCCCCGGTATAGACGCCGTGATATCTTCGCATGACCATAAGCGTTTGGCGACTAAGGTTATGGGTGCTGGCGGAGATAGCGTATGTGTGGTGGAGTCCGGTTCTAAGGCTAGGGCACTGTCGCGTCTGAGCATAACCGCGGTCAAGAAAGGTAACAGGCTTATATCATTGGAAATAAGTCCTTCTGTGGAAGATGTCGCGCATCTGCAGCCGTCCGGGCGTTACATGACTGAGTTCGGAGAGGAGTGGCAGAAGGTGTACGACTTCTCAAATAGAGTGATAGGCCGTTTGACTTCTCCCCTTGACCTGAGTTACAGGCAGGACTGCCGCTCGGATTATCTGGCACTGATACATTATGTGCAGCTTTCGTGTCCCGGTGTGGAGATATCATTTACCGCACCCTTGGTGTCGGAGGGTGTGATGCCGGCCGGGGATTTGAAATTCAACGATTTGTTTACCCTTTACCGTTTTGAGAATCTGCTGTATGTCGTGGAAATGACCGGCCAGGAGGTGCTCGATTATCTGGAAGGTGCTTATGACAAGCGGATTACCGGGTCAGACTTTCTCTACAATTATGATACGGCCGGAGGATTGATTTATACGGTCGATCCTTCAGCGGAGAAAGGCAGGCGCATCCGGATTATTTCCATGTGGGACGGAACTTCCTTTGATCCGACACGGCGTTATAAAGTGGCGATGACATCATATAGAGCCAGCGGTGCCGGCGGATTGCTGGCCGAGGCAGGACTGGACAGGGATGAGATGACCGGACGGGTGATTGAGATTTATCCTGAGATACGCGTGATGCTTTGTGATTTTATTGAGAATCAGAAAGATATCGATCCGAGGAAAATCGCTGATGAGAAAATGACAGGTTCCTGGCATTTTGTAAGATAATTTTTGTAACTTTGTGGCCCTGCAAGTTTTTAATATGGACGAAAGTTACAAAATAGTACTCGATGCTCACAAAAAAAAGATAGAGCTTATAATATCCAGATACGAGACCCTGCTTGCCAGGAACAGAGAACTGGAAGTGGCATTGGAGCAAAGGGATGCTGAGATTGAAAACTGCAGGAATAAATTGAATGACAGTAATAACAAAATTAAAGAATTAGAACAGAAGATAGATAAATTGCAGGTGGCAGGAGCCTTTGCGGCATCTGCCGTGGACATGAAGGAAGCTAAGCAGAATATCGGAAGACTGGTGCGGGAGATAGACAGATGTATAACCTTGTTGAATGACTGATATGGCTGAAGACGGAAAGTTTTTATGTAACTTCACGATATTGGACAGGAAGTTTACTTACAGGGTGTTCCCCGAGGAAGAAGCTATGATGCGGAATGCTGTCAGGAACATCTCCGATAAACTTGCAGAATTGAGGCAGAGGCACAGCTTCAGGGATAATCAGGATGCGCTTACCGTGGTACTGATACAGTTTGCAGTCCTGTTGGAAAAGACGAGGATGGACGATGTGCCAGGACGCATGATCAGAGACATTCAGCAGTTAGACAGGCAGTTGGATGAGTATATAGAAAATGATGTGAAATAGCTTACCAGCCGTTAGACCGCTCTTTGCGAAAATCAACATTATTTACAATCCTGAGCCAACTCGATGGATGAAGGCAGGCCTGGGTTACCCGCAAGGGGATTCGGTTTTTACTGGACGTTGGAAGTCTGATTCCGTAATCGGAGCTCAAATCCTATTTTTTTAGGTTTTTCTGATAAACAGTGATCTAACGGCTTTTTCATATCTTCATGTTGTAGTTCTTTTTAAAGTTGAGAATTTTAACTCAATATATTTAAAGACGCGATATGAATATCATTTTAGTAATTGTTCTTTTAGTCGCAGTCGCCTCAGTGGCTGTGATTGCGACTGTTTTAGTTATAAACTCGATCCGCAGAAAAGAGGCTGACAAGATTCTAAAGGAAGCCGAGACTGAGGGAGAGAACATCAAGAAGGAAAAAATTTTCCAGGCAAAAGAGAAGTTCCTCCAGCTTAAGAGCGAGCATGAGCGCTATATCAACGAGAAGAATCAGCAGATTCAACAAACTGAGAACAAACTCAAACAGCGTGAGCTCCAGATGAAGCAGCAGTTCTCCGAACTTCAGCGTAAGCAGTCGGAGGCGGAAAGTATCCGTGAGAATCTAAAGGCTCAGATGGATGTAGTCAGCCGTAAAGCTGAGGAATACGACAGGCTTCACAAAGAGGCAGTCGAGAAGATAGAGAATCTTGCCGGCATGTCGGCAGCAGAAGCCAAGGAAATGCTGATCGAGACCATGAAGGAAGAGGCCAAGACCCAGGCGATGTCTTACATCAATGATGTTATGGATGAAGCACGTATGAATGCCAGCAAGGAAGCGAAGAGAGTTGTTATCAACACTATTCAGCGTATAGCTCCGGAAACAGCCATTGAGAATGCCGTCACAGTGTTCAACATTGAGAATGATGAGATGAAAGGCCGTATCATCGGACGCGAGGGACGTAACATACGTGCGCTGGAGGCTGCAACAGGAGTTGAGATTGTCGTGGATGACACTCCTGAGGCGATATTGCTCTCTGCATTTGATCCCGTCCGCAGGGAGGTAGCCCGCCTGGCACTACATCAGCTTGTGACGGATGGCCGTATCCACCCGGCCCGTATCGAGGAAGTGGTGGAGAAGGTCCGCAAGCAGCTTGATGACGAGATAATGGAGACAGGAAAGAGGACATGTATAGATCTCGGTATTCATGGTCTGCATGCAGAACTGGTAAAACTGGTCGGCAGGATGAAATATCGTTCTTCGTACGGTCAGAATCTGTTGCAGCACTCGCGCGAAGTAGCCAATATCTGCGCGACGATGGCAGCAGAGCTCGGCCTGAATCCCAAGCTGGCAAAACGTGCCGGTCTCCTGCATGATATCGGAAAAGTGTCAGAGGAAGATTCTGAGCTGCCTCATGCCATTCTGGGTATGAAACTGGCGGAGAAATATAAGGAAAAGCCGGAAATCTGCAATGCTATCGGAGCGCATCATGAGGAAGTAGAAATGTCATCACTCATTTCTCCTATTGTACTTGTCGGTGATGCTATTTCCGGAGCTCGTCCCGGGGCACGCCGTGAAGTGATAGAGTCGTATATCAAGCGTCTTAAGGATATGGAAGCGATAGCTCTTTCTTATCCTGGGGTCACCAAGACCTATGCAATACAGGCCGGCCGTGAATTGAGAGTTATCGTGGGTGCCGATCAGGTATCCGATGCTGAATCCGAGATGCTGTCCAATGAGATAGCCAGGAAGATTCAGAACGAGATGGTGTATCCCGGTCAGGTAAAGATTACGGTTATCCGTGAGACCCGTTCAGTAGCATTTGCCAAGTAATACAGATGACAGTGAAACGGGTTGTCATTCTGCTGCTGCCAGTTTTGTTTCTGTTGGTCTCGTGCAATAAGGCATGGAGAGGTGACGGACCGCCCGGGACTGTAGCCGGAACTGTATGGATAGGAACAAATGAGGCCAGGGGGGAGATTCTTGAGATAAGATTCCTCTTGTCGGAGGATGTGTCTTATATTCTTGAGGAAGACGGCTCATCGACAGAGACGGGAGAATCGGAGATTCTTTTCACCTCCCCTGCTGCAGACGTTCAAGGAGTGAGGGACACAGTTTATTATAGTGGACCTTATACCTATTCACGGTGGCCGTCAACGGTTGCAGGAGATGTGTATCATGGTCAGGTCCGTTTCACGTTAACTGGGGAAAACGGCGCTGTGCGTGAGGCGGTAATGGTATTTCATAATATGAGATTCTATTTTGAGTTCAAGGACAGTCCGGGCGCATGGCCGGCAGATCCGGCAGATGGTACCGGCTCTGCGTATTAACAGTGAACAGTGAGGATTTCATTCCACTCGGTAGTGTAACAGGGAGATAGGTGCTCCCTGTTCATTTTTATACCCTCCAGGGACTGGGAGGCCACTCCTATGGTGTTGCGCCCCTCCTTCCGGTTGATGCTGTCCATGACGCTCATCAGGCGGGAGTGCCGCTCGCGGTCCACGTTGTCGAAGAAGGAGAGCTGGACCTTGCCCGCGGGGATGATGTCTCCCAGCATGACTCCTGCCCGTTTGTAGCCGTATCCGTCCCTGTACATTTCCTGGGTGGTGCGCATAACGGCGGTGTTGATTTCCAGCGTGCTGTCGGTGTCTGTCGGGAACTGGACGATGCGGCTTTCGAACTGTTCGCGAGCGCTGTCGCGGTGGAAGCGGTTGGTCATGATGAATACGGTTACATTGCCGCAGCAGGAACCCTGTTTCCGCAGTTTCTCCACGGCCATGGAGCAGAACATGGATACCTGGGCGGAGAGTTCGTCCAGGTCTGTAATCTCCTTGGCGAATGTCCTGGAGATCATGATCTGTTTCTTCGCCTGGGCGGTGTCCTCGAAGCTGATGCAGGGTATGCCGTGGAGTTCCTGCCATGTCCGGACTCCGCCGATGCCCATCTCGGCATTGACCCATGACTCGTCCCGGGTGTAGAAGTCCCAGGCGGTGCTCATCCCGAAATAGCCCTTGAACCGCTTGGTGTAGCGGCGGCCGATGCCCCAGATGTCCTCTATCGGGAATTTTTTCAGGACTTTCTCCACATCCTGCTGCCGGTGCATCCAGCATCCGCCTCTTGTGGCCGGGTACTGCTTGCAGAGCTTCGAGGCTATCTTCGCCAGGGTCTTGGTGGGGGAGACGCCTACGCTTACGGGGATGCCGGTGCAGCGGCGGCATTCTCTGGACACTGTCTTGGCCCAGAGGTCGAAGTCTGTGTCCGGACTCAGGCCGGTCAGGTCGATGAAGGACTCGTCTATGGAGTAGACCTCGATGGCCGGGGCGAAGCGGGAGAGGGTCTGCTGGACGCGGCGGGACATGTCGCCGTAGAGGGCGAAGTTGGAGGAAAATACGGTTACTGCTCCTGACTCTATGAGGGGACGGAATTCGAACATCGGCTGACCCATCTTGATGCCGAGGCGCTTGGCTTCGTTAGAGCGGGCTATGGCGCAGCCGTTGTTGTTGGAGAGTACGACCACAGGCCTGCCTTCGAGGTCGGGCCGGAAGACCCGCTCGCAGCTGACGAAGAAGTTGTTGCAGTCGGCCAGGGCGTACATGGCCGTCAGACTTTCTTGATGACGTACCGGACTATTCCCCAGACTGTTAGGTCGTCTCCCTCGCGGATGGTGATGGCCCGGTATTTAGGGTTGGAGGGCAGCAGGGTGACGCTTCCGTCGTCATGGATGGAGAGCCGCTTGACGGTAAATTCTCCGTTGATGAAGCATACGGCGATGGCTCCGTCGTGCGGTTCCTCCGATTTGTCGATGACCAGTATGTCCCCGTCCCGGATGCCGTCGCCCTCCATGCTGTCTCCGCTGACGCGGGCGAAGAAGGTCGAGGCCGGGTTCTTTACGACCAGCCTGTTGATGTCCAGGGCCGTGCCGGGAATGTCCTCCGCTGGGGAGGGGAAGCCGGCGTGGATGGACTCGAAGAGCTTGATTTCCGGTCTTTCCTTGGGTTTGGGGCTGTCTGGTGTGCTGCTCATTGTTCTGACTGAGATGTGTTGCTTTATCCTGGACTGAACTTGTTCACAGTGATATGTAACTGGAGTTCGGTCGGGAATATGTCCTCTGGATGTGCTACTGAATCTTAGCCAGGAACTTGTCCACCTTGATGATGAAGCGTTCGTGGGTGCCGTTCGCTATCTCGCCCTTGGAGTCCCGGGCGGTAACGTCGAAGACCAGACGGCGGCCGTCAATCTCCTTGAGTGTGGCTGTTGCGGTAATGGTCTCTCCGATAGGGGATGCCTTGATGTGGGCGATGTCTATCCTAGTGCCTACAGTCGAGAGTCCCTCTTCGAGCAGCCCGTTGACCGCATAGCAGGCGGCCATCTCCATGTAGGCCACTACGGCCGGTGTTGCGAATACGTCCAGTGCGCCCGAACCCATGAGGGAGGCGCAGTTCTCCTTGCAGACCTTGGTGGTCGATGTCGCGGAAATTCCTACTTTGATATCTTCTGTTGCCATATACGTTTTATTTTAAAGTGTGCGCAAATTTATAAAAAAACATCACCCCCGATACCACAACGGCAGCAAAACCCGCGGTTCGGTGCCGTTGAGGAACGGCATTTCCCCGGCACCCCTGCCACAGCCCTTCTGAGCGGCATCTCTTCTCCGTCCTCCTGCCACAACGGCAGCAAAACCCGCAATTCCCTGCCGTTGCGGAAAGGAGGTAGAAGGGCAATGCCTCCCAGAGGGCCTATAGACAGGGTGCAGCATAGATGGTGGTGCCACAACGGCACCTAATCGCGGAAAACACTGCCGTTGTGGAAAAAGAAAGATGCCGATAGAGCGAGATGTTCGGAGAGAGAGTTCCGTCAGCTTGCTATCAGAAGAGACGGAAGCGCAGAATGGAGAGGTGCGTCATATCGCTGTCAAGAGTGGTGGCGTATATGATACCTGGAGCCGGACTGCAGCTGATTTCTGAATATGAGGTGAGGCCGGCAGGTCTGAATGCCTTGATGAGATTGCCGTCCCAGTCCATGACAAGCAGGAGAAGATTTTTGGACTCAGCATCGGGAACTGATGAGGTCATGCTGCCGTTGCTCCTGCGGATTTCTGTATTGTCATCAGGTATGCCGCTGTAAAGCAGGTAGATATATTCATCATTCGCGCAGCATGACTGGTAGGAAACCGCAGGAGGTATGTCTGCGAACATAATTTGGTTGTAGAACACTTTGTATTCGGGCATGAATTTGTCCGGTCCGCTCACAGAATGGAGCAGGCTAAGGAGATAAATTTGCGGTAAAATCAAGATATGGGAATACTGGAACAGCAGTCGGTGAAAGACAAGATTATCAGTCTGAGAGGACAGGATGTTATTCTGGACTTCGCAGTGGCGGAGATTTACGGAGTGGAAACACGCGAAATTAATCAGGCAGTAAGGAACAATCCTAAAAGTCGAACAATTCCGAAAGCATTTACAGAGAAGGGACTCTATATGTTGGCGACAATCTTGAAAGGTGAGAGGGCCGTGGAGGGAACTGTCGCGGACAATCGGTGAACTTTCGGCAAATCCCGATAAGTATGCGCAGAAGTCTTTGATGCAGAAAAGCGGGGACATCATGGCAGACCTGTTCGGTGAGGAATTGCATACCAGCGGGACTGAGACTGAGATAGAACTGAATTTTGCGGTGCTGAAACTGAGGCACTCGGTCAAAAGAGAGCGCGGTGAGAAATGAAAAATCCGGCGGAGAGCGGTGTCTCTGCCGGATTCTTCAATGTTTGCGCGGGAAGGCGGTTAGCGGACCTTAACGGCGGCTTCCATGCCGACCTTGATGGCCTGCTCGTTCATCGGGATGAGGTTGTGGTGACGGGGAGGGAGGGACTTTTTCAGTCCGGCTGTCACGTTCTCCATCTTGACGATGGGCTTAACCTTCAGGAAGGCTCCGAGGACGATCATGTTGTAGGCCTTGGCGTTGCCCATCTTGGCGGCCTCGTCTGCGGCGTCGATCTTGTAGATCTGGATGTCGGTACGGGTCGGATGGTGGGTGATGCCGTTGGGGTCATAGACGAGCAGTCCGCCGGGCTTGATGCGCGACTCGAACTTGTCGAGGGACTGCTGGTTGAGGATGATGGCGGTGTCGAACTTGCTCAGGATAGGAGAACTGATCTTCTTGTCGCTGAGGATGACGCTCACGTTGCAGGTACCGCCTCGCATTTCAGGGCCGTAGGAGGGCATCCATGCCACTTCCTGGTCTTGCATGATACCGGAGTAGGCCAGAATCTTGCCCATGGAGAGGACTCCCTGTCCTCCGAATCCTGCTATGATGATTTCTTCTTTCATATTTTATCTAAATATTTAATCGTTTATTACCTATCCTTCATATCTCCTAACGGATAAAAAGGAAACATGTTTTCCTCCATCCACTTATTGGCCTGAACGGGAGTAACCTTCCAACCGGAGTTGCAGGTGCTGACCACCTCTACGAAGGAGGTTCCCTTCTTCATCATGGAGTTCTCGAATGCCTTGCGGATGGCCTTCTTGGTCTTGCGCACTGCGGCGGGGTTCTGTACGGACTGACGGGTCACGTAGCAGGTACCTTCGAGCTGGGCGATGAGCTCGGTAATCTTGAGGGGATAACCGTTGAGCTCGGCCTTACGTCCGTAAGGAGTGGTGGCTGTTACCTGTCCGAGGAGGGTGGTGGGGGCCATCTGGCCTCCGGTCATACCGTAGATGGCGTTGTTGATGAAGATGATGACGATGTTCTCACCGCGGTTGCAGGCGTGCATTACCTCGGCTGTACCGATGGATGCGAGGTCGCCGTCACCCTGGTATGTGAAGACATATTTGTCGGGCATCAGCCTCTTGGTGGCTGTGGCGAGGGCGGGAGCACGTCCGTGGGCTGCCTGCTGCCAGTCGATGTCCAGATAGTTGTATGCGAATACGGAGCATCCTACAGGGGAGATACCGATGGTCTTGTCCTGGATGCCCATCTCCTCGATGACCTCGGCGATGATCTTGTGGACTACACCGTGGGAGCAGCCGGGGCAGTAATGGAGGATGTTGTCTTTGAGTATGGGGGTTTTCCCGTAAACCTTGTTCTCAGGTTTGATTATTTCGTTAATATCCATCATGATTGCCTTTTTTACATAGTTTTTTTGAAGACTTCCAGGATCTCCTCGGGGTCAGGAATCATACCGCCCTGACGGCCGTAGAAGTTGACGGGGATGCGTCCGTTGACGATCAGTCTGATGTCCTCCACCATCTGGCCTGCGTTGAGCTCGAGGGAGAGGATGTTCTTGAGCTGGGGTACCAGGGCGTCGATCTCCTTCTTGGGGAAAGGATAGAGGGTGATGGGACGCAGCAGGCCGAGCTTGATGCCTTCCTCGCGTGCCAGCTCGACTACCTTCTCGCCGATACGGGACATGCAGCCGAATGCTACGATGAGGTACTCGGCGTCGTCGGTCATGTAGGTCGAGTAGCGGACCTCGTTGGCCTCGATCTCGGCGTACTTCTTCTGGAGCTTGATGTTGAAGTTCTCCTGTACCTGAGGGTCGAGGGCGAGGGATGTGATGGTGTTGCCGTGACGGCCCTTGTTGCCGATGGTTGCCCAGGAGTCGCACAGGGCACGGATCTCCTCCTCAGTGCGGCGGGGCTTGGCGGGACGCAGCTCCACTTTCTCCATCATCTGTCCGATGACACCGTCGCCGAGAATCATGGCAGGGTTGCGGTACTTGAACGCGAGCTCGAAGGCCTCGCCTACGAAGTCGTACATGTCCTGAGCCGATGCGGGAGCGAGTACGATGGGATGATAGTCACCGTGTCCGCCGCCCTTCACTGCCTGGAAGTAGTCTCCCTGGCTGGGCTGGATGGTTCCGAGTCCCGGACCGCCGCGCATTACGTTCACAACCACGCAGGGCAGCTCGGCGCCGGCGATGTAGCTGAGTCCCTCGCACATGAGGCTGATACCGGGGCTGGAGGAGGAGGTCATGACCTTCTTTCCGCAGCAGGCACCGCCGTATACCATGTTGATGGATGATGTTTCACTCTCGGCCTGGAGCACTACCATGCCGGTGGTCTCCCAGGGCTGTACTTTCATCAGGGTTTCCATCACCTCGGACTGAGGGGTGATAGGGTATCCGAAGTATCCGTCGCAGCCGCAGTCGATGGCTCCGTATGCGATGGCCTCGTTACCTTTCATAAGAATCTTTTCTGCCATATTCTCAAAATTTAGATTTTAACACGATAAACAGTAATAACTGAATCAGGACATACGGTCGCGCAGTTGGCGCAGCCGATGCATTTCTCGGGATTGACCAGAGAAAGGAAGTTGTAACCCTTGCCGTTGACCTCGTGGGACAGGGCAATGGCTTCGGTGGGGCAGTTTACGACGCATACGCCGCAACCCTTGCACCTTTCTTTGTCTACTACAATAGCTCCTTGTGTTGCCATAAAATTAGTGTTTGTTATTGGTTGAAGTTTAAAAATCCGAATGCAGCCACCACCCTGCTGCTGATATAGTCCCAGCGCAGGATGATGCCTATGATGAGCAGCAGCCCGATCCAGATGAATCCCTTGGCGGTGGAAGTCTGCTCAGAGTACCAGTTCTTGAGTCTAGTGAATGGGTTGTTCATCTCGTTCAGGGTTTTATATTGCCGCGTCTGCTTTTTCTATCCTTATGCGGGCGTCCACTGCAGTGATGGATTTGGAGTTGCCCAGCAGGGGATTGATGTCCATCTCGTAGATCTCCGGAGCGGCGGCGCAGAGAGCCGACACGCGGCGGATGACCTCGTTGAAGAGTACCAGGTTGACTCCTTCCTTGCCGCGGATGCCCTTGAGAAGCTTGAAGCTCCTGAGTCCGCTGATCATCTCGTCAGCCTCTATCTTCGAAACAGGGGAGAGTGCGTAGCTGATATCGTTGAGAGCCTCCACGTAGATACCGCCCAGGCCGCAGAGGAGCAGATGGCCGAACTTCTCTTCCCTCTTGGCGCCTACGAAGACCTCGGTACCGCTGAGCATCGGCTGCAGGAGGACTCCAGTAGCGTCCTTGATGCGCATCATGCGGTAGAACTCGGAGGTCAGGGTATTGTCGTCAGTGATGTTGAGGGATACTCCGCCTACGTCCGACTTGTGGATGGGACCTACTACCTTCATGACCACGGGATACTTGATCTCCTTGGCGGCCTCGATGGCCTCGCCCAGCTCGCTTACCACGTACTCGCGGCTGCGGTTGATGCCGGCTGCGTCGAGCAGGAGCTGTACCTGGTCGGGGGCCAGATAGCCGTTGCCGTTGGAGTCGATGACCTCGCGGATCATCTTCTTGTCCACGGGCGGAAGGGTGCATCCGTCGATGGGCTTGGGCCGGTTCATGATCTTCACGATGGCCGAGCCGAGAGCCACCTCGTCGGGGAAACTGATGAAGCCCTTGTCGTGGAAGGCCTGGATCTCGTCGTGGGCGTTGACCACGGAGGGCAGGACGGGGTATATGGGTTTGCGGGAGGCCCTGATCTTCTCGCCTATGAGGTCGTACACGTCATAGACAGTGGTCAGGCCGGGATTGCCGAAGATGATGGTGATGGCGTCCACGTCGAAATCGTTCTCGCAGGCGTCGAGGATGTAGCCGAGCTGCTCTGCGGTGCCGGTGGCCAGGAAGTCGATGGGGTTGGCTGTGGATGAGCCGATGTAGAGCTTCTTGAGGAGTTCCTCGGCCTTCGGACCGGAGAGGCGGGGTATCTCGATGCCGTTGGAGGAGAGCACGTCGGTCTGCATGACTGCGGGACCTCCGGCGTGGGTGACGATGCCGACCCTGCGTCCCTGAGGCTCGGGGTACATCATGGCGGCGGCCACTGTCACCAGCTCGGTGCGGCTGTAGCACCTTACGATGCCGGTCTTGCGGAAGAGGGCGCTGACGGCCTTGTCGGGTGAGGCCATAGCACCGGTGTGCGAGGATGCGGCGCGGCTGCCTGCCTCACTGTATCCGGCCTTGATGGCAGCGATCCTAGCTCCCTTGGCGATGAGGGACCTGGCGTGTCTGGCCAGTTTGGCGGGATCGTTCATGCTCTCGATGTACAGCATGATGACGGGCGAGCTCTTGCCGTGCACGTAGTTCTCATCCATGTACTCGAGGGCGTCCTCGACTCCGATCTGGGCGCAGTTGCCCACGGAGAACACCTGGTTGAAGTGCAGGCCGAGCTGCATGGCGGCCTCGAGGATGAATACGATGGTCGCTCCGGAACCGGAGATGAGGGTCGCGCCCATGGGGTTGATCTTGGGCACGGGCTGGATGAAGGCTCCGATATAGTGCTGAGTCATCACACCCACGCAGTTGGGGCCGATGAGGGCGGTGCCTGTGGAGTTGCAGACCTGGGTGATCTTTCTTTCCCACTCGGCTCCCTCCTTGCTGTCCTCCTTGAATCCGGCGGAGAGGATGATGATCGCCTTGCAGGCCTTCTTGTTGCAGAGGGTCTCCACTGTGGCCAGACACATCTTCGCGGGGATTGCGAGGATGGCGCAGTCCACGGACGGAAGCAGCTCTATGTCCCTGTAGGACTTGACTCCCTGGGCCGTGTCGCACTTGGGGTTGACGACATACAGCTCTCCGGCATAGTGAGTGTTCAGAAGATTCTTGAGGGTGGCTCCACCCGGCTTGTGGACATCGTCCGAACCTCCGACGACCACAATGCTTTTAGGCGCGATTAACTCTTTTGTTATCATTGCGTGCAAAATTCTATTTACATTCTGCAAATATACGAAATATATACCAAAAATATCTAATCTGCTTATAAATTTAATCAACGGCGCCTCCGCTTCTTAAAATTTTAAATTCTTTGCAAAAAATTCCGTATTTCCGCCACTTATTCCTATATTTGTTGTTTGCGACAGATGTGAAACGGATGATATGAAAGGAAATCTTCTGCTCAGGAACGTCCTTCTGGAGGGCTGTTCCTGCGACATTTATATAAAGGACGGGACAATCTCCCGCATAGGCTCCGCCCTTCAGTGCGGGGACGGTATCCAGGTACTCGACGGCCGCGGCATGAGCGTGCTGCCGGCCTTTGTCAATATGCACACCCACGCCGGAATGACCCTGTTCCGCGGCATCTGCGAGGACATGCCCCTGAAGGCCTGGCTCGACGCCGTATGGAAGGCTGAGACGGCCCTGGACGACGACCTGGTCTATTGGGGGACCCGCCTGGCCTGCCTGGAGATGATCCGCACCGGCACCGTGGCCTTCAATGACATGTACTGGAGGATAGACCGCGCCGCTCAGGCCGTGGAGGACAGCGGGATGAGGGCCCGGCTGACCTACTGCTTCCTCGACGGGGGCAACCCCGACAAGCAGAGGCTCCAGAGGGAGGAATGTGAGGCAATGTACGCGGAGTCCCGTTCCTGGTCCTCAAGGGTCCGGTTCGGAGTCTCTATTCACGCGCACTATACCGTCAGCGACGACAATATGCTCTGGGCCGCGGATTTTGCCCGCAGCCGGGGACTGCTGCTGCATACCCATCTCTCCGAGACACGGACGGAAAATGAGGCCCATCAGGCCCGCTACGGTGTCTCTCCGACCCGTCGTCTGGCCGACATGGGGCTGCTGGGCCGCGACCTGACAGCAGCCCACACCCTCTGGCTGAGCGATGAGGACGTCCGGCTGCTGGGAGATTCCGGCACTACGGTGGTGCACAACGTCAACTCCAACCTCAAGCTGGCCTCCGGCTGGCGGTTCAGGTACAATGAGCTGCGCGACGCCGGTGCCAATGTGACCATGGGTACGGACGGGGCCGGCTCCTCGAACAATCTCGACCTGCGCGAGGCCCTCAAGACCGCCGCCCTGGCCCAGAAGGCCTGGAGGGAGGATCCGGCGGCCCTGCCCCTGGACGAGCTGCTGGCCATGGGAACGGTCAACGGTGCCCGCGCCCTCGGCCTGAACTCCGGAAAGGTGGAGGAAGGAACCCTCGCGGACCTGATCCTGGTGGACACGGCCTCGCCCTTCTTCGTTCCGGCGCATAATTTCAAGGCCAATTTTATCTATTCGGCCAACTCCTCCTGCATCGACACTCTCATCTGCGGCGGCCGTATCCTCATGCAGGGCGGCAGGGTAGAGGGACAGGAAGAGATTCTCGCCAGGGCCAGGGAGGAGACAGAAAGGTTTTTAAGGAAAATAAATGCATAAGATATGGACAACAGAATGACAATAATAAACGAGGCGGTACAGTACCTCGAAGGCCGTCTCGGTGGTCTCAGACCCCAGATCGGCCTCATCCTGGGCAGCGGTCTGGGCAAGCTGGCGGACCGGATCGGGGCTCCTCTGACGATACCCTACACCGATGTCCCGGGCTTCGTGAAGTCCACGGCCATCGGCCACAAGGGCAATTTCATCGTCGGAACCCTCGGCGGGAAGACCGTCATGGCCATGCAGGGCCGCTTCCACTACTACGAGGGCTATCCCATGGACAAGGTGACCCTCCCCGTGCGGGTGATGGTCCGCCTGGGCATCAAGGCCCTCTTCGTATCCAACGCCGCCGGAGGAGTGAACTTTGACTTTCACGTGGGCGACCTTATGATTATCCGCGACCACATCAACAAGCTGCCCAACCCCCTCATCGGTCCCAATCTCGATGAGTTCGGCCCCCGTTTCCCAGACATGACCCGTCCCTACGACCCCAGGCTGATAGCCCTGGCCGAGGAGATAGGCCGGGAGAAGGGCATTGAACTCAAGAAGGGCGTCTATCTCGCCGGTACGGGTCCGAGCTACGAGACTCCCTCGGAGTACAAGTATTTCCGTCTGATAGGAGCGGACGCGATAGGCATGTCCACTATCCCCGAGGTGATAGTGGCCCGGCACAGCTCCGTTCCGGTCTTCGGTATGTCCGTCATCACCAACGAGGCTCATGACGACTACGCTGAGGACTTCGAGAACAACGGGGACGACGTGGTACGCGCAGCGGATGCCGCCGCCGACCGTATGACCGTGATATTCACCGAGCTTATATCGAGGCTCTGACGGGGAGGAGGACACGGCAGTGCAGCTGGACGATCTTTTCGCATACGACAGTGTGGACCTCACGCCCGCGGGTGACGGGGTGGTGATAGTGGACCAGACTCTGCTTCCCTGGGAGGAGAAATTCCTCACGCTCAGGGACGAGACTCAGGTCTACGAGGCCATCGCGAAACTGCGGGTCAGGGGAGCGCCGGCAATAGGGATAGCGGCGGCTTACGGGCTGTACGTGGCGTTCCGGAGGGAGGTGACAGTACCCGGGTTCGACTTCCGGCATGCCGCGGAGGAATTTTCCCGTATCAGCCGTTACCTCTGCTCGGCCAGACCTACCGCAGTCAATCTCTCCGCAGCACTGAGCAGGATGGAGAGAAGGTACGCGGCCTGTGCCGGCATGAGGCTTCCTCAGTTGCTGGAGGCTCTCAGGAGCGAGGCGGAGGCGATAAAGGCCGAGGACGTGGCCATGTGCCGTGCGATAGCCGGGTATGGCGCTGGACTCATCGACCGTCCCGGTATGGGAATCCTGACCCACTGCAATGCCGGGCACTATGCCGTCTCCCGCTACGGTACGGCCCTGGCTCCCATCTACCTGGCGCACAGCCGGGGACTGGCGCCGAGAGTCTATGCCGACGAGACCCGTCCGCTGATGCAGGGAGCACGGATCACCGCCTTCGAACTGCAGAAAGCCGGGGTGGACGTGACCCTGGAATGTGACAGCATGGCCTCTTCCCTGATGGCCTCCGGCCGGGTGGACCTGGTCTTCACCGGATGTGACCGGGTGGCCTGCAACGGGGACACGGCCAACAAGATAGGAACGAGTGCCCTGGCCATACTGGCCCGGTACTACGGCATACCTTTTTATATATTGGGACCGACATCCTCCATTGATCCTGAGGCTGCCTCCGGAGCCGATATTCCGGTGGAGCAGCGGCAGGGGGACGAGGTGACGGACCTGTATTTTTCCAGGAGGATTGCCCCAGAAGGGGTGATGGTCTACAATCCGGCCTTCGACGTGACTCCTGCCGGCCTGATAGCCGGTATCGTCACCGAAAAGGGGATATTCCGGCCTCCGTACGATTTTACTTTCCTGAAACTTAATGAGAAGACAGTATGATAAAGAATTTGGTTTTCGATCTAGGCGGGGTGATAGTGCCCCTTAACCGCGTGGCCTGCATAAGGGCGTTCAACGAAGTGGTCGGTTATAAGGATTTCGGGGACGTGTTGCGTTCCTACCGGCAGGTGGGGTATTTCGAGAAGTTCGAGACCGGCCGGATAACGGCACCGCAGTTCCGCGACATCATACGCTCGCGGGCTGTCATGACTACGGCGGACGGTCAGCCCAGGGTGGTGACGGACGAGCAGATCGACTATTCGCTGAACTGTTTTCTCTGCGGCATTCCCCAGGACAGGATAGACGCGCTCCTGCGCTTCAGGAAGGAGTACCGGATGCTGCTGCTCAGCAACACCAATCCTATCGGCATGAACTACTGCCGCAAGCTCTTCAGGGCCCGCGGCTACGATGTCAAGGAGATATTCGAGCGGCTGTATCTGTCCTATCAGATGCGGGTGGCCAAGCCGGATCCGGCTATCTTCCGGAAGATGATCGCGGATTCCGGAATAATCCCCGAAGAGACACTGTACATAGATGATTCTCCGGCCAATGTGGAGGCCGGTCGGGCAGCGGGTCTGCATTCGCTGCTCTTCAGTTCCAAGGAAGACCTTTATGGCAAGATTTCTGAGTATCTCCAGCGGGAGCAACGGTAACTGTTACTACATAGGGGATGAGCGCACGGCTCTGATAGTGGATGCCGGGGTGGGTTTCCGGACTGTCAAGTCCAGGCTTGCCGGTGCCGGTGTGGATATCGCGTCGGTGGAGATGATTTTCGTCACCCACGATCATGTGGACCATATCCGCGGACTGGCTTCCGTGGCCCAGCGGCTGTCGGTGCCGGTGTACGCTACGGCGCGGCTGCACGATGCCCTCTCGCGGCATAAGGCTGTCGGACCGGAGATAGGCGGGTCGCGCAGAGTGCTCCGGCCCGGATTCGAGACGGAGATGCGGGGCGTAAGGTGCCTGGCTTTCGAGGTGCCGCACGACGCCACGCAGACGCTCGGATACCGGCTGGACTTCTTCGGAACCAGTTTCGTGTTCATGACTGACCTCGGGAAAGTTCCGGAGTACGCATACGATATGTGCGCCGGGGCGGATTATCTGGTCATAGAGTCCAACTACGACCTGGACATGCTCATGGGCGGCAGTTATCCTCCCGACCTCAAGGCCCGCATCGTCAGCGACTGCGGGCACCTCAGCAACCAGGCCTGCGCCGCCGCCGTCCGCCGTCTCTGGCATCCCGGTCTGCGCGGCATATTCCTCTGCCATCTCAGCAAGGACAACAACACTCCGGACCTCGCCTATGCCTCCACTCTCCACACCCTCGAGTCCATGGGCCTCTCTGTGCCCGAGGACTTCCGTCTGGTCAGTCTGCCCAGGTCCGAGGTCTTCTCAATGGAGTTCTGACGTCACTAGTAGGACAGGCTGGTGGTCTGAGTATCTGTAACTTAGGTCAATGGTACGGACGCTGTCTGTCCGGATGTCAGGGGAGATGTAAAAATAATCGGTGACGGTGAGGACGGATTCCGGGCCGTAGGGGATGTTGAGGTGGCGCAGGGTCCTGGCCGAGGGGTCCCAGGCGATGCGGCCGGTGCCCTGGAGGAGGGCAGTGTCGAGGGCGACGGTGGTAAAATGCGGGTCGTCGGTCTCGGCCGCCGAGGGGGTGTAGTCGGGCGGAAACTGGTTCCAGTCGCCGCCGATGATGAAGGGGGTACCCTCCGAGGCGAGACGGGCGGTCAGTCCGCCCAGCCAGCGGGTCTCAGCGGTGCGCATGCCTCCGGTGTCATAGGCGGTGTTGTGGGTGTTGCCGATGACGAGGCTGCTGCCGTCAGCGAGGCGGAATGTAGCTGTAAGGAGGCAGCGCTTGAGGTTGAACATGCTGACAGGCCACGGGAAGCGGGAGGGGTATTGCCACCTGACCACCTCTTCCGGGGCAATGCGGGACATCAGGACCACTCCGCTGGCGACCCGTCCCATCGGGGCTTTCAGGGGGATGGGGACTAGGAAGGATTTGTAATTGTACCCCAGGAAAATGTGATAGTCGGGGAAGGCCCCGCGCAGCATCTCCACTTCGTTGATGCGGTAGGTGCGTCTGGAACATTCGTCCACTTCCTGGAGGAGGATGATGTCGGGGCTGTGGCGGCGTATCTCTGCTATGATGCCGTCGATATTGGCCTGAGTCCGCTCCCTGGACGTGCGAACCTGCGTGCCGCCGTCGTAGAAGAAGTCCATGTCGTCCCCGAGACCTCCGTAGCCGATGTTCCAGCAGAGAATCGTGAGAGAGTCCGGGAGAATCTCTGCAGAGCCGTCTCCGGATATATCTGACGCTCCGGTATCTGAAAGTCCGGACAAGTCCTGCAGCACCTCCCTTTCGGCCGGCCGGTAATCAGTGATGACAGCAGTCAGCAGGAATATCAGGAATGCGGCCGCCACCGCAGCCAGAACATAAAGTACGATATGCATTGCTCGTCTCATTTTCATAAAACTAAAAAGGCTGTGCCGGGAATCTCTCAGCACAGCCTCTATTTATTCTGTCAGAAATTTACAACTTAGGACCGGCGGCCACGAGAGCCTTTCCAGCCTCATTGCCGGTGAACTTCTCGAAGTTCTTGATGAAGCGTCCGGCGAGATCCTTGGCCTTAACCTCCCACTCCTCAGGAGTAGCGTAGGTGTTGCGGGGATCGAGGATGTTGGTGTCCACCTGGTCGAGCTTGGTAGGGATGGCAAGGTTGAAGTAAGGGATGGTTGTGGTCTCAGCCTTGTCCATGCTGCCGTCGAGGATACGGTCGATGATAGCGCGGGTATCCTTGATGGAGATACGCTTGCCGGTACCGTTCCAGCCGGTGTTCACGAGATATGCGGTAGCTCCGACTTTCTCCATTCTCTTCACGAGCTCCTCACCGTATTTGGTAGGATGCAGGGAGAGGAATGCTGCTCCGAAGCATGCGGAGAAGGTGGGGGTAGGCTCTGTGATACCGCGCTCTGTTCCAGCGAGCTTGGCGGTGAAGCCGCTCAGGAAGTAGTATTTGGTCTGCTCGGGGGTCAGCTTGGAAACGGGAGGAAGTACTCCGAATGCGTCGGCGGTCAGGAAGATGACCTTCGAAGCGTGGCCGGCCTTCGATACGGGCTTAACGATGTTGTTGATGTGGTAGATAGGGTAGGATACGCGGGTGTTCTCAGTTACGCTCTTGTCGGCGAAGTCGATCTTGCCGTTGGCGTCCACGGTCACGTTCTCGAGGAGAGCGTCGCGGCGGATGGCGTTGTAGATGTCGGGCTCGTTCTCCTTGGAGAGGTTGATTACCTTGGCGTAGCAGCCGCCCTCGAAGTTGAAGATACCGTCATCGTCCCAGCCGTGCTCGTCGTCACCGATCAGGCGGCGCTTGGGATCTGTGGAGAGGGTGGTCTTACCTGTACCGGAGAGACCGAAGAAGATGGCTGTGTCGCCGTCCTCGCCGCAGTTGGCGGAGCAGTGCATGGAAGCGATGCCGCGCAGAGGGAGGAGGTAGTTCATGTAGGAGAACATACCCTTCTTCATCTCACCGCCGTACCAGGTGTTCAGGATAACCTGCATCTTCTCGGTGAGGTTGAAGACTACCGCTGTCTCGGAGTTCAGACCGAGCTCCTTGTAGTTCTCTACCTTGGCCTTGGAGGCTGTGAGCACTACGAAGTCAGGCTCGCCGTAGTTGGCCAGCTCCTCTTCGGTGGGGCGGATGAACATGTTCTTTACGAAGTGTGCCTGCCATGCCACCTCCATGATGAAACGGATCTTCTGGCGGGTGTTCTCGTTGGCGCCGCAGAAGGTATCCATCACGTAGAGCTTCTTGCCGGAAAGTTCCTTGGAAGCGAGGTCCTTGAGGACTTTCCAAGTCTCCTTGGTCACGGGCTTGTTGTCATTCTTGTATGCGTCCGAAGTCCACCATACGGTGTCCTTGGAGGTCTCGTCCATTACGAAAAATTTATCTTTAGGCGAGCGTCCGGTGTAGATACCGGTCATTACGTTAACGGCACCGAGCTCAGTCAGCTGACCTTTCTCATAACCTGTGAGAGAGGGATCCATCTCAGCCTTGTAGAGATCATCGTAAGAGGGGTTGTAGATGATTTCGGGAGTTCCGGTGATACCGTACTTGGTTAAATCGATTTTAGCCATTGTGTTACGTCTTAAATTAATTAATCAGTTCTTTCAATTTCTAAGGTTCACACGCACGTATGCAAATATTTTGCCAAAATATTCATTATCTTTGCCAAAGTGAAAGAAATATTGAGGAAATACTGGGGATACACGTCGTTCCGTCCCAAGCAGGAGGAGATAATCTCTTCCGCCCTGGCCGGAGAGGACGTGCTGGCCATCCTGCCGACGGGAGGGGGAAAGTCGCTGTGCTTCCAGCTCCCGGCCATGATGCGGGAGGGCCTGGCCATCGTCGTGTCTCCGCTTATATCCCTGATAAAGGACCAGGTACAGAATCTCCGCGCCCGCGGCATCAAGGCCCTTGCCGTCCACTCCGGCATGACCCGCAGGGAGATAGACATCACCCTCGACAATGCCGTCTACGGCGACTACAAGTTCCTCTACCTCTCCCCAGAGCGCCTGCGCACCGAGATTTTCCGGAAGAGGGTGCAGAAGATGCAGGTGAGTTTCCTGGTGGTCGACGAGGCACACTGCATCTCCCAGTGGGGCTACGACTTCCGGCCGGACTACCTCCAGATAGCCGATATCCGGGAACTGCTGCCCGGGGTGCCGGTAATCGCCCTGACAGCCACTGCCACTCCGTCAGTCGCGAAGGACATCGAGGAGAAACTGCATTTTCCCAAGGACAATATCATCTGCTCCGGCTTCGAGCGCCCCAACCTCTCATATATAGTAAGGAAGACCGAAGATAAGTTCGGAGCCCTGCTTGCAGTCTGCCGCGCCGTGCAGGGTTCGGGAATAGTGTATGTCCGGGAGAGGAAGGCGGCGCGGGACATCGCGGCATTCCTGCAGTCGCAGGGGGTGGATGCAGGGTTCTACCACGCGGGGCTGAGCAAGGAGGAACGGAATGCCGTGCAGGAGCGGTGGAAGAGGGGAGAGCTGCGCGTGATCGCCGCCACCAATGCCTTCGGCATGGGCATCGACAAGCCGGACGTGCGGTTCGTCTGCCACTTTGACGTGCCCGAGGCCGTGGAGTCCTACTACCAGGAGGCCGGCCGGGCCGGACGCGACGGGCTGCGCTCATGGGCGGTGCTGCTGTGGAACAAATCGGACCTCAAGCGGCTCGAAGCCATCTATCAGACCACCTTCCCCGGCCTGGACTACATCGCGGACATCTACCAGAAGATGTACAAGTTCTTCAACATCGCCTACGAGGACGGGGCCGGAGCCGTCTATAAGTTCAACCTCATGGAGTTCGTCCGCCGCTACCGGCTCAACGCCGCCACAGCCTACAACGCCATCAAGTACATCGAGACCGCCGGTTACTGGAGCGTCACCGACGAGATAGACAATCCGACCCGCATCACCTTCACCGTCAACCGCGACGATCTCTACCGCATCCAGCTCCGGGACCCGTCCCTGGATACCTTCGTCAAGGCCCTCATGCGCATCTATCCCGGGCTGTTCTCCCACCTGGTATCCATCGACGAGGACTACGTCGCCCGCGTCATCCAGCAGCCTGTCCGCGTGGTCAAGCTCAAGCTCCTCCAGCTGTCCCGCTCCAGGGTTCTGAAATACATCCCGCGGGCCCGCTCCCCGCTCATCTGCTTTGCCGGAGAGCGCCTCACCCCCCGCAACCTCTACCTTTCGGAGAAAAACTACGAGCAGCGCAAGCGCCTCTTCAAGGAGCGCCTCGACGCCATGTACACCTACATCTCCCCGGTCAGCGACCGCTCCGCCGCCCAGTCCGCCTGCCGCTCCCGCCGCCTCTCCGCCTACTTCGGGCAGGAGCAGTGCAGGCCATGCGGTATCTGCGACCTCTGTGCACCGGGGGAGGCGGAGCTGATTTTGTAATAAGGTGTTTTCCGCCTTCAAATTCCATTGTCCTGGCTACCGGTTGTCCAGACTTCCGGCCATTGGCCATATGCCCTTTCTCCTTTATACTGTAGCACTTGGTCTCTGTATACGAAACCAGCAAAAGTACGTACCTGTCAGGATTCTTCGTATGGGTTCGGATTTTCCGTACAGGTTCGGACTCTGCGCATGGGTTCGGACTCTCGGGTGGGACTTTCGGGTCAGACTTTCGGGTCGGACTCTCCCGCATCTGAACATCACTTGAAAGGTTAATCTCCTGGAATTGTGATGTTTATGTGAATATGTCCAGTTCAGATGGTACTCTTACTACGGCTATCTGAACTTTGGTTGTTGTGATAAATGGCTGAGATATTGACAGTTGTGCAGAACAAATGTAAGGCGGCAGATTGTCTATTATGCACACCGTCTTTAGCCGGTATTTTGGATGATGGTATTTAAAGGCTGGATTCGAAACGAAAAAGAGGTTGCGCCGTAAAACTTCATTACGACACAACCTCTTTGGAAAGGATAACAATCTTAAAATAGGGTTCTGTCTGAAATTCCAGATTATTTGATGGTGACGGACTGGTTGCCGCGTCCGGTGAAGGGCTGTGCGTCGGGGCCTGCACCCTGACAGGTGAGCTGTCCGGCGGGCACACCAAGGCTTACGAGATAGTCATATACGGACTGTGCGCGTTTCTGTGCGATGGCAATGTTGTTGCTGCGGGCACCTGTGGAGAAGTCAGCATATCCGGTGATGGTGTAGACATAGTCCTTGGGACCGGCGAGCATCTTCCCGGCCAGTTCTTTCAGTGCAGTCATGTCCACAGCATCGAGTCCCCATACCTCATATCCGAAGAAGATGGTCTCCTCCGGAGTGGCGGCATCGAGGGCCTGCTGCTTCTTGAGGGCTTCCAGCTCTGCCTGTGCATCAGCAAGCTGCTTCTCTGCCTGTGCCGCACGCTGCTGAGCTGCGGCCGCATCCTTCTGTGCCTGGGCCAGATCGTCGCTGAGGTCTTCATTGACAGTATTCTGTGCCTGAGCCTGTTCTGCAGCCCTCTCGGCTTCCCTCTTCAGTGCCTCAATCTCATCCAAAGTGTAGCCGGCTGCACCGCGCTCAAAGTCACGCTTGCCGAAGCGGTAGGATATGCCGACAGTGGCATTGAGAGATGTGAGGAAAGGCCCGGACTCTTTAGTGCGTACTGGACTTATATCATTCTTGCCCAGCAGGCCTCCAATTTCCAGATTGACATCTATGCTGTTGGATACGCGGAACTTGTTCAACAATCCATAGGACACTACGAAGTTCTGGTTGAGGTAAGGGAAATCATTGGCCTCCTGAGCTTTCCTGCCTATGTTGGATGCCATGTAGCCCATACCGAAATAAGGTACGGCATAATACACGCGGTGTTCCTTGTAACCGCCTATCCAGTTGGACAGATTCATCATGAAGTCAGCATGCAGGGCCATGTAGGGCCAGGACTTTTTCTCCAGGTCAGCATTGACGCTGGAGTAACTGCCGCCTTCGAGGACGGCTCTCAGACCGAATACCGGGTGAAGCCATTTGGTCACCGATATGCTTCCAAGTCCGCCAAAGTAGTCACCGGCGGATCCGAGGTTCTGCTTGCCGAAGAGGGCTGCTCCGGTACCGCCTCCGATGGAAATCTCCCAGTTGTCCCAGAATTTATTGGTGACAAATCCCGCGACGCTGGGCTTGGGATCGACAGCAGAGGTGTCTTTCTTTTCCTGTGCCAGCAGTGTTGTGGCAGACAGGAGGGTAACGGTGAGAGTTACCAAGTAGAAACGTTTCATTGTGTTTTGAATTAAGAGTTGATAATTGTTATTGATTGATGATTTTGTCTATGAATCCGACAATGCGCGGGCAGGCCTGTCCGTCACCGTATGGATTGACCGCCTTGCTCATTGACTCATATACCGCGCTGTCATTGAGCAGAGCGGATACCTCGCTTGTGATACGTCCGTAATCGGTTCCTACCAGTCTTACTGTTCCGGCTTCCACCGCCTCGGGACGCTCGGTGGTGTCTCGCATGACCAGTACCGGTTTGCCGAGTCCCGGGGCCTCCTCCTGTATCCCCCCGCTGTCGGTGAGGACCAGGCAGGACCTCTCCATCAGGAGTACAAAACTCAGATACTCGAGCGGCTCGATGAAGAACATATTGCCGAGTCCTTGGAGACTGTCGCCGAATACTTTGTGGATCGGCTGCCTTACATTGGGGTTGAGGTGCATGGGGTAGACGAAATCCACTTCCGGGAATCTGCGGGTCAACTCCTTTATTGCCTCGCAGATATTGATGAAGCCCGTCCCGAAATTCTCCCTCCGGTGGCCGGTGATCAGTACAAGGCGTCTGCCTCCTTCGAGCCTGGAGGTGTCATAACCTGCCTGCAGCAGGCCCTTCTCAAGGGATTTGCGGAGGTTATGGTCCGTGTTGATACGTTCCACCACCATGTAGAGGGCGTCTATCACGGTATTGCCGGTGACGAGGATTCTTTCCCCCGGGATATTTTCCCTAAGCAGGTTCTCCCTGCTCAACGGAGTGGGGGAGAAATGCCATGAGGCGATACGGCCTGTGAGCTGCCGGTTCATCTCCTCGGGCCAGGGACTGTATATGTTGTGGGTCCTGAGTCCTGCCTCGATGTGCCCCACCGGAATCTGACGGTAGAATGCAGCAAGGGCGGCGGCAGTGGATGTGGTGGTGTCACCGTGGACCAGAACCATGTCGGGAGCATTGCTTGTCAGGATGTCCCGCATTCCCGTCAGAACCCTTGCCGTCACATCATAGAGGTCCTGGCCGGACTTCATGATGTTGAGGTCATAATCAGGTATGATACCGAAGATGTCCAGTACCTGGTCCAGCATCTGCCGGTGCTGTCCCGTGACACATACCGTGATTTTGAATTTTTCAGGATACTTCCGGAATTCCCTTACCAGAGGAGCCATCTTGATGGCCTCCGGGCGGGTGCCGAAGGTGAGCATTACGCTTTTCATAAATTGACCTATTTGAATTTCTTGATTACAAGCCACCATGCGAATCTCACCAAATGGATCTGCCGTCCGATGCGCTTGGGCTGCCGGATAAGGCGGTAGGCGAATTCCAGATTGTGGTCCAGCCACCATTTTGGAGCACGCTCCACGTGGTCGGTGTATACATCAAAACTGCCTCCAAGACCTTGATATATGGCCTGATGCCTTTTCTGCATCTCTTCCATCAGCATCTCCTGCTTAGGAGATCCCATAGCTACGAACACTATATCCGGTTTCTTTGTTGAGATGTCCTCTATAAGGGCCTCTTTCTCCTCAGATGTCCTCAAGTATCCATTACGGTATCCAAGAATCCGGATGTCCGGATATTCTGAGCGGAGTTTTGCGACGGTTTCCTCTATGACCTCTTCTTTGGCACCTACGAGGTAGAATGTTTTGGAGCCGTGATACTGGTGTACCATTTCCAGCCACAGCTCACATCCGGCTATCTTGCAGACCTCGTCATGGCCTTTCTGCTTGAGGGCCATAACGGCACCGGTTCCATCACAGTAGCCGATGTTGCGGTTGATTATGGCACGAGTCTGGTCGGTGGCATTGAGAATTTTCTCAGCGTTGATGGCGACAAGTATGCCTTTGTGTCTGTCAGCGAATTGCAGTAACTGGGTACTGGAGTTGAAAGGGTAGACTTTTACGCCGTTTAGTGAAACTTTTTTCATGAAAGTTGTCCAAATCTTTTAGTGTGGATGTTTTGTTTGATTATTCTAGCGGGATTGCCAACGACAATACAGTTAGATGGAACATCCTTAGTTACAATGGCGCCACTGCCGACAATCACTTCGTCCCCGATGGTTATTCCGCACATTATAATGGCATTGGCTCCGATGAAGCAACGATCTCCGATATAAGTGTCTTTGTGTAAGTCTCTTGAGAAATCATGTGAGAAGACTATGGAGCCAGATGCTAAATAGGACTCTTTTCCAATATGTATGCCTTTTGGATTTGTTTTATCGAGTTTTGCTCCAAAACTTATCCGCGCGCTTTTGCTGATGTGCATTCCATATAGATTACAAAGCATAAAATGTCTCAATGTTATGACAATAATCCTTATTAAAGATCTAATCTTGTTCATTCTCAGCTAAAAATTTAATCCAATAACTCATACCATAAAACATCCATGCATTGGGCCAGCGCATATAGGCAATTTTATTAATTGTTTTTCCACGTTTTTGAAAGTAGAAATACCCGCGTTTATCTTGCATGTTGTTTATGCTCCATTGTAGAATATTTTCAATAATTTCCTGATTATATGAGTCGTAGATTTTTTTTGTTTTATATATTGTTGGAATTGCCTGTGCCGTACAATGTAAATCAATTAAATTGTTGTCTTTATCCGTGTCGTAGTATTTTGCGATACCCTTGTCCTTTATGAAAAAGTTGTTTATCCAATATGCGAAACCTGTGTTTATGTTGTTATCAAACGAGTCATCATTGCATAATGCTTGATATATGGCTATGCTTTCAAGTTTGAATCCGGTATGAAAGTTATCCCGCCACTCATTGCCTACTTGCTCACTGTGAGGAAACGAACCATCAGGATTTTGTTTATAGCATACGGCGGCAATTGATTTTTTTGCCAATTCCTTAAAATCGGTGTTGTGTGTATAATGATAGATCAAGGATAAAGTCTTACTGCCTAATAAAGTGGCGTTATAAACAGCTCTATGGTCCAACGGAGAGTATGAGAACATGAAATTATCTCCATACTGTATTCTGTTCAAGTCTTTGGTTATAAAGTCTGAGGAAGATAGGGCAATATCTTTATATCTCTGAGTATTAGTAATTTCATAAGCATTCAACAATGCCTCAACGACAAAAGATGTGGCAACAACTGTCGGAGTGTTTGCAGGTAAAAAGAAAGCGCGGGACTGCCAATCAAAATCATAACCCCAGCAGGCGCCGCTGTATCCTTTTGATTGGAGCGAAACCAACAATTCTGCTAATTCATTGATTTTATCTAATATGACAGATTTATCTCCTATTTTGTCAGACAAGGAGACTTTTCTGGAAACAGCATGAAACAAATTACAATATCCTTGTAACAATAACGCCAGTCCCTTTGTATTGTATTTTTTGGGTACAATAGCAATCTTCCTTAGATTGACTTGATTACGCTTGAATGCCTGTATAACGGCAAGTCTGCAAAATGTAGATTTTCTTAAAGGCAGAATTTGAAATATTCTGGAATTCAATCCGTCATAAGGGTCCCAGCCTTTGAACCGCTCAGCCTCGCACCACGACCGCAGAGTAGCAAATGATTCAAAAATATCCCGCATTGATTAAATCTTTTGAATGTACTTGAAAAGTACTTCATTATTTTGAGTGTAAATTTTTTATAAATGAATTGAAAAGAGTTTCTATATCGGCTGTATTCTTCGTTTGTTTATGATTGTAAACGAAGACAGTATATTATTTCACCAATCCGTTTTTTACTTTAAATTTATTCGTTGCTTTTTCCCGGAAGCAGTTTTGGGGATTTCATCTATCCACTCGTATAATGCAGGCCTTTTATATGGCTCTAATTTATGTTGTAAACCATCATCGATTTGTTTAAACGTAAGATTGGTTGAATGTCGTAATATATAACATTTAACGACTTCTCCTAAAAGACCGCTATTGTCTTTTGCCGGAATGCATATACAATCTCCAACACCTAATGAGCATATTGCATCTTCTACTTCACATGGGCTTACTTTTTTACCGCCAACGTTAATCATTTCCTTTTCACGTCCTAGTAAATAAAAATAACCATCATCGGATTTGTAGCCATAGTCCCCGCTTCTAAAATAATCCCCATAGAAGGAATTAACAGTATCGCATTCTAATAAGTAGTGAGGCATTACCATATTTCCTTTTATGCAGATCTCACCTTTTGTGTCATTTGCCACCTCATGACCTTCTTTGTTTAATATTTTAATATAAACATCATTGCATACAGGTTTTCCTATGCTGTCTAAATGCTTTTCATCATGGAACTCGATAAAAGAACTTCTCGAGGCTTCAGTTGAGCCATAGTGCATGCATATACGAGTATTTGGGAACATTCTTAACATTTGTTTCTTAGTGTCTATTGGCATAGCGGCACTTCCGATTTCAATATATTTAATATTAGAAGCAAATTGAGAAATTTTTTCTCCACTTATTTTTACTAAGTATGCCCAAGCTGCGGGAACAACACCAAAACCAGTAACTTTATATTTGCCTAAATAAGTAAAGAACTGAGCAACGTTGGTAAAGCCATTAATAAAAACCATAGTAGCTCCTTTTAGTAAGTTGCATCGCACCCTACCTAATCCGAATGAATGGCATATAGGCAAAGCTATAATCTCAATATCATCTTTAGTGTTCTTGATAAATTTGTTGATATTGTTGGCAGAAGCATAGATATTCTTATATGTAAGACAAACCCCTTTGGGAGTTCCAGTTGTTCCCGTTGTAAATAGAATCTCGGAGACATCATCATCAGATATGTCCAAATTACGACAATTGTGTGGTTTATAATCAGACAAATTTAATTTGTCAAAAGGAAAAGATGTAATTTTTTCGGAGTTATACCCAAAACACATCTTAGGTGATACAGATGCCTCAATGTAGTCTAATCTTGTTTTGTTTGAATGTGAATCAATAATAACATTGATAATCCCTAGTAAGTGGGACGCTAAATATATGTAAACAAATTCAATATCCTTTTGTCCTGAAAGGATTATTTTATCCCTCGCATTTAAACCAGCGCTTACCATAAAGGATGCTGTTTTACGTACATTTAAAATTAAATCTGCATATGATATCCGCAGATCATTCAGTATAATTGCAGTTTTTTGAGGATTGGTTTTAGCTATATTGATAATATCTGTCAACAGTGGACTAAATATCCCTGAAACGTCAAGATTTTGCAGTTCTGTTAAAGCTGATGAGGTGCATGAAAGTAGTTTATTAATCTCATCAATAAATGCTTGAATTGAAACTAATTTAAATAAATCTTCGGTAGGAAAAGATATATTATATTCTTGCTCTAGTTTGTTTATAATTAAAATATTTTTTAATGAATCCCATTCAGGGATGTCTTCAATATTCTCTGTACCGCTCAATATCCCTCTTGGTATTTCCAAACAGTCTGCAATTATATTGATAATTTTATTATGGAAGTATTCATTGTTACATGATATATTGGCATCTATTTTAGAAGGTCTTTCTTTAAGGAGAGGCATTGTCCCTTCTTTATATTTTGGATTGATATTTATATCATATTCAAGATTTTTTCTCCATCCAACAATCTTTGCTGGATTACCTGATACAATTGCTCCGCAAGGGACACTTTTAGTCACATAGGAATTGCCTACGATAATCGCATTATCTTCCACAATAACAGGACCAGCGATTATGACGTTTGGACCAATCCATACATTATTTCCTATTTTAGGAACATTCTTGTAGGGAAATTGCCTTATAGTTGAAAATCGCAATCCCAGCACACAATTCTTTCCTATTACTGTTCCTGGTATTAAAACGGTACTTATGCCTTTGCATACAAAGTATGTACCTTTTCCAATCTCTGTATTCCCAGTTATTTTGCTATTATATATTAAAAATATGAATAATTGAATTATTTGTGGAAGGAATGGGATCTTGTATAAATAAAAAAAACGCATAAAGCGATATAGTTTTATTGCATTCATAGTTTAATATATATTCTAAGTATTTTTTCTATATTTCTAGCAACATTCGATGCCATAAAATGTTTTTTGGCATATTGAAAATTGTATATAGAAGTTGATTGAGTTAGTTTCCAGTCGTTCAAATATTTTTCAATGTAAGGAACGTAATCTTCAGGCTTTAGACTATCTACCATTTCTCCCATCTTTCCATTTTCAAAGAAGTCGATAAGTCCGCCTACTGGCCTAGTTATTATCGGAAGTCCAAAAGCCATAGCTTCTAAAACGGAAGTTGGCATGCCCTCTCGAAATGTTGGTAAAATATAAATATCTCCATCTCGGTATTCCTTTATTAAGGATTTATCACTTAAAGCACCTGTAAATACCACATTGGATAAATCATTCGTTTTGCAAAAATTTTTAGCCTCAATAAGTGCAGGCCCATCTCCTACAACTCTAAATTTTAGATTTGGGTAATTGTTTAGAAGCATTTTATAAATATCTAATGCGATAAAAATACCTTTTTGCTCTGTTATTCGAGCTAGAAATAATAAATTATTTATATTGCCTTTTCTGTCTTCTATATTGAAATCAGCAACTAATTTATCATCAACTTTTGTGGAAACTACATTTATTGGAACTGTTACTCCTATGTTTTTTAAAATATTTGCAAATTGTGAAGCTAATACAAATACTGTAGATGTTCTATTTAGCCAACTCACTAAATTAGAAGTATCATGATTACTGATATATTCTTCATCAAACCCATGGAAGAAAACAGCCGTTTTTTTAGAGAAAATATGTGCAATCTTTAAAAAAATTAAATCTCTGACTATTGCCCTTCTTGACAGCGATGGATTTACCAATACTATATCGGGATTAAAAACAATTATTTTAAAAATAAATTTTATTATATCAATTGGCAGTCTATATTTGCCACTTCCTAGTTTGTTGCGTCTTTTCCCAATTTGATTATATCGAACGTCTTCTGTCCAATAATCTCTTAAACCTAAATAATGATTAGCAACTCCGCCTTTAAATTTTAAAAATGGGATATTAATCAATATTTTCATTTTGAAACTTCTTAAAAGGACGTTAAAATAGATTTGAGGGTATTGTTCACAATATTACACCAACTAAATTTGCAGAGGGATTTTCTGATATCACTATCGTAAATGTTATGCCGATTTAAATAGATCCTATATAAGGCGTCAGCAAATGAATCGGATGTATCGGATATTAAGATGCCATTTACCTCGGAGATTATTTCCTTATTTGCATTTGTGGCCGTGGCAATTGTGTACAATCCGGAAAATACATATTCAAAAGTTTTAGTTGGTGGTTGCTCGTCATAGTACTCTGTTATAGGAATAAAGGACACGCCTATATTGCATTTGTCGAAAAAGGGCTTAAGAGCAGTGTGGGCAATTCTTCCATGAATGGTTATGGAGTCTTCCAGATGTAACTCTTTAACGAGTTGTTTGTATTGCGCAACTTCGTTGTTAAATCCGCTGCCGATGATATCATAGGTGATAGGGATGTCGGAATGTTGGTGCTTGAATATATCAATACCAATAATTGTTTTGTCGATATCGCGTCCGGCGAATGTACCCACATACAGCAGATGTAGAGTGTCGTAAGATTTAGGTATTTCAGATATGCAGTCAGCACCTAAAGGAAGTATATAGATGTTGCTGGAGGATAATCCAAGTTGACGTTTTGTGCCTTCGGATATTATAGTTACAATATCAAATTTTGAGCAGGCCTTTTTAATTTGCCTATTCTGCATAGTTCGAACATTGCTGTCTTTGTTGATGGAGAGTGTCCTGATGTCCAGAATCATTTTCTTTTTAGGGAAAAAGTATTTGAATATCTCGCAATGCTCAAAGTGGACGACGATAATTTTCCCATGAAAGAAAAGCAGATTCAGCAAGCATGCTGCTACAAATATAGCACCTCTTAGCAATCTATTACCTATAGATTTAATACCGTAGACACGGATTCCTTGTAATCTGGCAGAAACTATATTTTTTGAATATTGGCATAGGACAGTTATATTATAGTCCTCTCGTAAATATTCACACCATTTGAAAGAGTCTGTCAATTCTCCAAATGGTTGAGGCTGAATAATTAGAAGTCTACTTTTATTATCCATTATTGGAGTAATGAATTTAATGCGTTAGTATTATCAAAAAAGAATTTATATATTGATGTCTCATTTGCAACGTTATGAATAATAGTCGCTTTATATAATATAAAATAAATATACAAGAAAGCGACAACACATACAAACCAATAAGCTATGTTATTTCTTATATTGTACAGATAATATAGAAGGTATGCGGTAAGGGGCAACTTGAAGATAGTGAAGTAGCCGACAGGTCTAATAAATATGTGCGATGTATTAACAAATAAATTATATAGGTAAGTTCCTATGAGGAATAAGAAGAAATATGTTGAGAGATATTTGTCGTCTTTATAGTAGTTCCTCATTGCGGAATAAAACCAGATGATAGCAATGTCGATAACTAGCAACCCTATTCTGCTTGGTCCCCACGCAGTGTCCCTCAATCCCTCACTGACCATCCTGCCTATTTCCTGGGAATACCTATCATATCCTAAGAAAGCAAGAAGCCCGTCAAGGTTTGTCATGATGTGCAGCCATGTGGGGGTAGAGCCTACAATAATGCATAGGAGGAGCACCAATAAAAGAATTTTATTATTTTCTAATTTGTTATCTTTAAAGAAGATGAAATATATAGGAAGCAGAATGAGTGCAGACCTATGCATCGTCGTTGCCAGCAGGATACCTGCGGCATAATACCAAAATTTCTTCTTTACAATGAATTCGGCAAGAAAGACGAAGAAACACATTACGATGCATTGACGTATGCCGTTCATCCAATTTAAAAAATAGGGACCCAGCATAATAAGAAGACCGATATATGGAAGCAGGTGCTTCCTGTCCCGTAGAGCATAGTATATGAAACCTATTTGAAGTATGGCTAAAAAAGCAAAGTAGAAAAAAAAGTGGAATCCACAATTGGCGAATGCGTTTGTAATAAACAAAAATCCAGGTTCATAAGTCTCTCTTGACGGATGTCCAGTATGTTGAATACTTAGGTACTCACTAAGATATGACAAATGGTCAACGCCGACATTATATCTGGCTCCCGCTATGAAGCCAAAAAGAAGGATGGACATTATTATTTCCAGACTCCAGAATGATATATGAGCCCCGTATCCACATGCGACAGTCTCTCTTTTAGAAACGTTATCAGCAAGCAGATATAGCATTAAAGCGGTTGCTGTATATATAACAATGCTTAGAATCATAAATTATTAATGGAGGACCGTATTGTTGATGAAATCCATAGATTCATGCCTGAACTTGTTTAAACATGTAGCAGCGTCCTGATAATCAAAACTTAATTCCTTTTCAGTAAATTTATTATAAATGACAACTCTGTCTGACGTGTGTGTGTGTTTCAGCAGGTCTACTATTCTTGTGTCGAATCCGGAATAGTCCTTTATTACAGAGAAGAAAGGCTTTTCAAAATTTAATGCGAAAGCTGTTCCGTGAAAGGAAGTTGTTATTATAAACGATGAGTCCTTTATTAAATTGACAAATTCCAATGGTCCTATATGTTTTATCTGGGTGCAATTAGGGATATCATTATTCATCTTACCATCAATGATTATAACTTTGTGACTAAGTTTTGATTGCACATATTTTATGATTTCCCAAATATCCGGATATGGATTGTATGCGTATCCAAGAATATACACAAGGATGTACGGCCCTTTTATGTTTTTTACTTCATGCCCTTTTGCTATTTCAGTCCATTGTTCTTTGTTTAATAGTAATGTCGGATCGCAAACATATTTTGGTGTTCGGGAAGTTAATTCTTCGACTATAGTTATTCCTGATTTTTCTCTTACAGATATGCCTGCATAAGATTTCAAATATTTACTGAATACTGGTTTTAGTTCAGAAGGAATACTTGATGCCGAAAAACTAGCCGCATAAGAGTACTTGGGAATATCGAGCGGAGCATAGGGAAAGAAGAAACTGAAATCATCTTTTATATGAATCGGATTCCAGACTTGATCGCTGCCAGTCAGTAAAAGGTCGTATTTCAGACTGGCTTCTGCAAATGCTTCTTTTGACTCATACTGAGTGGATGAAAGATTATAATAATTTTTATAAAAGTGCTTGAACTTTTTTTTAGCCTTAAATCTTCTGGAATAAATATCTTTAAGAATGCGTATTGTTTTATTTATAACTGTTGATTTTTTCTTGTTGGGAAATAGATAATCTATGAGTTCCGGCTCATGTCCTGAATCGGAAATGTATTTTTGTAGTGCGTAGGCTTGTAGGGCTGAACCGCAGTTCAGTACTCTGTGCATTGTTAAAATGCCTATTTTCATATTATCTGATAGATTTTATTATTTTCCTTAACGATTTTTCGAAAAGAAAAACCATAGTCCATATCGGTGAGGCAAGTGAAATATTTTTCTTATGCAATAAGTATTTTACAATAAGGGAAGTATACGCTATAGATACATTTTTTTTCATTTGTCCTTCTGCAACAACTTCAAAAGGATGTTCAACCAATGTGACGTCCGTTTGTTTTAATAATTCCTGTCCCTTCGGAGTGAATACAACAACTGCGCTTGTCCCTTTATCATCTGCGGCATAAGTTTTTCCCCATAAGTCACCTATCCTGATATCTGCCGAAGATTTGTTGTACTTAAATTTACAATTTTTATTACAAGCTGGATTGACGCAATAATCTCCAAAAAACAATTTGAAAAAAATAGAATTTTGTGATGGACAACCATTAATAACAATATGGTATGAATCATGCCATCCATACTGTTTATTTCTCCAGGACACAGATTGTATATACTCCTCTTTGTGAAGCTTAAGATATTTATCCCAAATAAGTATTGATGGTACGCTGTGACAGAAGAAGTCGATTAGAATAAAATTGTCTTCAATTTTTAATTTTTTTGTATATCTGCGCAATGAGTCTATTTGACAAGGTGTGCCGATAACTATATATTTCCCGTATCTTTTAAATTCGCTAAAACCGTTTATCGTATAGCTTTGGATATACTTACTTCCGATTGATTGCTCAAGCTCATGAATATCCTTTGCTACGTAGTGCTCGGCATACTGCTTGTCCGTATTGTAACGTACTGCGCATACACTATAGTTGTTCTGCATTGCAGTTTTGCATAGTTCATATCCTATACCGCCGGATGAGCATCGCTGTCTTGCTTCAGTGTTATTGCTCCACGCTGCATGACTTTCAATTACAGGGACATTGTTCGCGATAGTTTCATGCGAGAATGAGCAGACGTCTTTACATAAGCCGCAATGTATACATGCAGATACATCTGTGAGTTTGGGAGTATAAAAACCATCTTTATTCAAACTCAGGTCAATAATTTTTTTTGGACATATAATAGCGCATACACCGCACCCAAAACAGTATTTGATATCGCTTATGTTATCTTTTGAATGCTCTTGCATGGATTATTTTTTTCGTATAGGTTCTGATTATGTTTTTTTCATTTTTATCAATGCCACACCCATAGATTGATATGGCTGTGAATATCAAGCATGATAAAATGGTACAGATCATTCTAGTCCACATGCTGTTATCACATAGAGTATAGATAATCACAGGTACAGGAATTGACAGCAGCATTATCAACGAGCTTCGCAAAATTACAGAAGTTATATATTTTATGACAGGGAACCCATATAAATGCTTAAGGTATAATGTCCTGACCATCGAGGTAATTATATTGATACCTACTCTTACTATTAATGCTATCTCTGGAATGTGAAAAAATTTGAATAGTATATAAGTTAAGGGCAGATTAGAAAGAATTAAAAAGCTCATTAACAATTGGTAAGTTCTTATTTTACCAGTTGCTTGTGCGGAAACCCATAGTGGCCCTTGCCATGCGTCAATCAATGAGAATATGATAGTTAATCTGCAAAATGATACAACGTGTTCTGGAACGTTCCCCAACCATACCGTTACAGTCTCCTTACAGCAAATGAAGACAGGTAATGCAATAAAAAACAATAAATAAAAAGAATATCTGGATGTATTTAATATGAGACTGAAAAAATATGTTTTGTCTCCTGATGCGTAGGACTTTACAATCTGAGGATTGAATGCAGTTTGGAAATTTGAGACAAATTGATAGATTGCGGCATTTACTTGATGAGCTATTCCTAATGCTGCATTGGCGGTGACTCCAAAGAAGATATTCATAAGTATGCCTATACCGTGATTTGCCCCGACATTTGCTACGGCACCGAACAAACTCCAGCCAGAGAAATTAATAAGAGATAAATAGCACTGTTTGTCTTTATGGTGCTTGTACTTGCATATGGGAAATTTTGCAATACAGTATATTGCATAGCTCACAAATATCAATATGGAGACAACTGCGACTAGTGCAGAATAGGCTATCAATCTATCGTAGAAAACAACGACGAGGAATACAATCAGCAGTTTTAAGACAACTTCAATTATGCTTATATATGCATATGCGGACATTTTTTCGTAAGCAATAATTGACGAATTATAAGGAGTTCGTATAATACCAATTAAGGATGTTAAGATTGTAAACTGGTAGACCCAATTTGCAGCAGTTTCTCTCCCGTCAGGTATGTTTATGTACTTGTTTAGGAACCAAAGTCCAATAGTTTCAGCAAGAATTAAGAACAGAATGGCGATACCAATATGTATAACTAAACTTGCGGAGAATACCTTTTGTGCTCCAGATATGTTATTTCTTCCTAATTCGAAATTAAGGAATCTCTGGATGGATACAGTCATCGCACTATTTATGAATGAGAATAATACGACAACACCTCCAACGACATTATATAGCCCAAAATCCTCCACACCAAGCACTTGAAGTATTACTCTCGAGATGTAGAGATTTACCAGCATTACAAGAATCATCCTGATGTAAAGCATCACGGTGTTTTTTGCAATGCGCTTATTGTTTCGAGCTATATCAGGCATGAAATTATAAAGTATTTTGTTTGTCCGTCAACCACATTCGACATGCACGAAATTCTTGATCATTTGGGTTGATATTCAACACATGGTTGACTTTCCCTAAAAGGTGTTTTATATATAAACTGGAAGATGATATCTATAAAGGAACGACTTTTGACTTTTTTAAGATGTTCATTCACTAGTGTCCCGTTAAAGGGCTGGTAAATGTTTATAATTGTTTTATTTTAAGTTAATTACATAGGTTTTTTCTTGTGCGCGACTTAATCCGTAACTTTGGACTGACCATTTTATTTGCCTGCTTATGTTCACAGGTTGTCGTACAGGGCCTTGCTCTCGCGCAGGAACTCCGGGGCGAACAGCAG
>ERZ791736.56-NODE-56-length-73455-cov-23.540490_pt1 | contig 73455 bp, 63 predicted proteins | sample MGYA00509940_ERZ791736 | MGnify/ENA primary metagenome ERZ791736 (study PRJEB30046, sample SAMN00792014) | human gut metagenome | study: EMG produced TPA metagenomics assembly of the A metagenome-wide association study of gut microbiota in type 2... | reverse complement strand
TCCTTGGTTTTCAAGCCCCATTCATTTCCCCTGTCGGTTATCCCTAAGATTTCAAATTGCTCCGGGCAATACTTTATCAGAAATGAAATAGGCACACCCATTACGCCGTCATAATCCGATGGTATCGCATCAGTAAACGGCACTTCTATTGCATCGTAATTGTCATAATGGGCATAAGTGGTTTTACCACGTATTTCCTTATGTTTGGAAAATCGTAGATTATCAGCCATTGTCATCAATGAAAGAGGCTGGTGTCGGCGTCCATGTTCTATGCTTGTAAACCAGCAAGAGTTTCCTAATCGAGTATAATTCCCGACATACCCTAATCTGGCAGCTTTTTGTCTATCCTTATCGTCAACTTTGGCTCCTTCAGGAACACCAAATACCATATCATTGCCATTCCCTGTTGCCCCAAGCCATATCTGATTGCTTTTTATCAAGGGAAAAACTTCCTTATAAGTAATGGCATTCATGTTACCTATAACCGCAAACCTTTTTCCTCCCTCCATTATCCATGCCAAGAACTCCCTAAAAAGGGAAAACGGCGGGTTGGTGATTATGAAATCTGCTTCATCACGCAACTTAGTAACTTCCTTGCTACGGAAATCGCCGTCGCCGTCCAAGTATTTCCATTCCAAGTCGTCTATGTTGATACGCCCGTCACCGCTTTTGTCTTGTTCCAATACGAATATCTTCCCTTTAACGGAAGTCTTGGCACTGTCGAATTGTGGAGCTTCCTGTTCGAACAAAGACGGTTGGTAAGGTATTTTACATTTTTTACTATCCGGCGCATAGCTCGTAGAAATCAGTTTTTTCAATCCAAGTTCATCGAACTTGGCGGCAAAGAACCGTGTGAAGTTACTCCATTCGGGGTCATCGCAAGGCAATAAAATCGTCTTTCCCCTGAACACGCTTGGTTCGTATTCAAGGTATGCGTTCATCTCAATTTCTATATCATGGAATTGAGTGTAGAACTCATCGTTTTTAGCCGCCTTTGCTTCTTTCAAATTACTATTTGCCATAAGCCATTAATGTAATTTTACAAAATTAGTAATTTTAAGCATATATAAGATTATAATGCTCAAAATTATATTCAAATACTCGATACAAAAAAGTTGCAAATTTCGAAACAATTTGATCTTGCTCCCCAAATTTTTCTATCTTTGCATTAACAATAAACAATTTTATATTTAACCCCAAAATTAGACATTAAATATAAACTAAATTATAGTTAATATGGCACAGCTGAAAGATTACTCCATCCCCGAGCTGATTCACCTGCTCGGAAGCCGTTACAGGGATTACCGACAGAGGGCCAATATGACTCAGAAGGAGGTGGCCGAGCGGGCCGGGCTGTCTGTCGTGACTGTCTACAAGTTCGAGAGCGGAGCGGCCAACAATCTGTCTCTCGGAACCTTCCTCCTGCTGCTGAAGGCTGTAGGATGGATTGACGCGCTGGATGAGCTGATGCCGGAACTTCCGCCGTCCCCCTATCTTTTGAAAGACAATGATAGGAAAGTTCAGCGGATAAGGCACAGGCGGGAAAAACGATAAAAAATAAAATCAAGGAGTTATGAGCAGAATGATCAAAGTAATACTGTGGGGCGAGGAGGTCGGCCGGCTGCTGTGGGATGAGCGGAGACACCTGTCTTATTTCACTTTCAATCCGGATTTTCTGAGCAAAGGAATTGATATTGCCCCGCTTACCGCCCCTATTGGAGATATTGGGAGCAGAATGCCTGTCTACGGTGCATCGGAGCGCATATATCAGAAGCTTCCCCCTTTCATAGCGGATTCTCTGCCGGATGACTGGGGAAACAGGCTTTTTGATTACTGGAGACAGGAGCATAGGATCCCGGCGGCAGAGATTACCCCTCTCGAGAAATTGTCATTCATCGGAAGCAGAGGCATGGGCGCTCTTGAATTCATACCGGAGACCGAGAGTTATATAAGCAGAGGGAAGATAGATATCCAGTCGCTGACAGCCCTTGCTCAGAAGATATTCTCCGACAGGGAGAATGCACGCATCCTTCCGGAAGAGTCCCTGACCATGCAGTCCCTGATCGCCGTAGGTACATCGGCTGGCGGACGTCAGCCCAAGGCCATAGTCGCTGTTTCCAAGGAAACCGGAGAGATACGTTCCGGACAAATAGATGGTCTGGAAGGCTATGACTACTGCATTCTGAAATTCGGTGACCAGGCCCGGTCTTCGGCCGAACTGGAGATGAGCTACTGGCGTATGGCTGTAGATGCCGGCATACGGATGACTGATTCGAGGCTTATGGAGATAGAGGGCACAAAGCATTTCCTGACTGAACGTTTCGATCGGGAAAACGGTCGGAAACTGCACATACAGACTCTCGCGGCGATGTATCCGGACGCTGCAAGCTATGAGGACATGCTGCTGGTGTGCCGGAAACTGCAGCTGCCGGAAACCGACTCCGAGGAGGTTTTCCGCAGAATGGTTTTCAACATCCTGTCCAACAACACCGACGACCACAACAAGAACTTCTCCTTCATCATGAATCCTCAAGGGCAATGGAGACTGGCTCCCGCATACGACATGACCTTCATATTCAACGCAGGAGGCTATCAGGCGCAGGAGGAGCACTGTCTGTCGGCCGGCGGCAAACTGCGTGATTTTACAAAAGAGGATATTCTGGCTTTCGCAGCTGCGAACGGCATAAGACGGCCGGCATCCATAATTGATAAAGTTGCCGCCTCACTCAGCCGTTTCAGAGCCATCGCCACCGGATACGGTGTTAAGCAAGAATGGATCCCGCGTATAGAATCCAGTATCCACCGTCACATGATCGAATGCGGCTGCATGACGGTTCCATCCAGTAAGGTCACATTCGAGGACACAAAAGGAAATACCATTTCCAATATCAGAATCGAACAGGCCTATCATGGAAATTATCACATTCTCGCCGAGATCAATGGCCATGAACGCAAATACATCATCCGTAAAGGCACGAATCTGTATTCGGAAATAAGTTCAATTGGAGCCAACAGATTGCCTGAGGACTATTTGCGGACTCTCGCAGAGACATTGCTTGTACCCAAACCTACTAATTTCCAATCATAATCTATTTTTACCATGGACTTTACGATTTGGAAATACGAAATTGGATATCAGACCGATGTAACCCCCATAGTCTACCTCCACTCCTTCCGCGGCAACGGCGAGGACGTCTGGAAGGCCTGCCATGGGCTGAAGGACTGCCCGCCGATGGTGCTGGTGTCGGTCAACAATCCGGGTACGGGGCTGGACGACGAGCTGTCGCCATGGCCGGCGGAGGGGGTGTGGAAAGGTCAGGCGCCGTACAAGGGGCTGGCGGCGGAACATCTGCGCTGGATGATGGAGGAGTGCGTCCCGCAGGTGGAGGCGGAAGTCAGCAGGTTCATACGGGACACACAGGGCAGTCAAAATGGGAATCTGAGTACACGCACATCTGATGCCAATGCGGGAGACATGTGTAAGGCTGACAATGCCGGTAAGGCAGATTGCACGAACGCTGCATACGGTACCACGGTCCGTTTCCTCCCTGCCATCGCCGGCTACTCCCTCGCAGGTCTCTTCGCCCTCTGGGCCGCCTGGAACTCAGGGTATTTCCGAAGGGTGGCAAGCGTCTCCGGCTCGCTCTGGTATCCCGGTTTTACGGATTTTATAAAGGACAATACCCCTAGGACCGGCATGAAGGAAGGGCCCGGCCTGGAAAAGGCCTACTTCTCCCTCGGCGACCGGGAGAGCCGCACCCGCCATCCGCTGATGAGCCGGGTGGACGCCTGCACCGCGGAAGTGGTGGAGAGGGTCAGGTCATACGGCATCGAGACGACTTTCGAGTGGAATCCCGGCAACCACTTCGACCATCCGGAGCTCCGCATGGCCCGGGCCCTTGCCTGGCTGCTGCGCTGAGGCTCAGAAGCACTCCCGGAGTATCCGGACGACGTTTCCGGCCTTGCCCATGGTGTAGAAATGCACTGCGGGCACACCGTGGGCGAGCAGGTCGCGGCACTGGGTTATGCACCAGTCGGTACCTATGCGGTAGACGGCCTCGTGGTCTTCTCCGGCGGCACTTATCTCCGAGGTCAGCTCCACCGGGATATCTATCGAGAAGGCCTGAGGCAGCAGGGAGATCTGGCGGGATGAGGTTATGGGCTTGAGGCCGGGGATGACCGGAACGGTGATGCCGGCGGCGCGGCAGCGGTCCACGAAGCGGTAGTAGACGGAGTTGTCGAAAAACATCTGGGTGATGATGTAGTCGGCTCCGGCGTCTACCTTCCGCCGCAGGTTCTCGATGTCGGTCTCTATGTTCGGGGCCTCGAAATGCTTCTCGGGGTAGCCTCCCACTCCGATACAGAACAGATCCCGGCCCTGCTCGAAACGTCTTACGGCCTCCACCAGCTCTCCGGCGTACCTGTAGCCTCCCTCGCAGGGCACGAACCGCCTCTCTCCTGCCACGCTGTCCCCGCGCAGAGCCATGATGTTCTCCACCCCGAGGAAACGCAGGTCGCTGAGCTTGTTCTCCACGTCCGCTGCGGTATTGCCTCCGCAGATGACATGGGGCACGACATCGATTTTATAGGCCGACATGAGGGCCGTGCATACAGCCACCTCGCTCACCTTGTTGCGCACTATGTGCCGTGTCAGCGAGCCGTCGGCTTCCTGCCGGTACTCATACTCGTCCCGGTGGCAGGTGACGTTGATGTACCTCGGCGAGAATTCCATGAACGGACGCACCGACTCGACTAACTCCGCACGGCTGATGCCCTTGAGCGGAGGGACTATCTCAATCGACGGAAACGGCCGGTGAGCCTCATGCAGTATATCCTTTATCTTCATTTTTCAGAGTCCGTTAAAATATGCCCCAACAGTGCCGTACCTTCTGCCTCTGCCAGTCCGCGGCGGCGGCAGTAGTCCCGGAACTGCTGCCTGCCTATCCTCCGTATATCGGGATAGACGGCCTCCTGGTGAACAAATATCATTCCGCATACCGATGCGTCCGGGGTCATGCCGTAGCTCTCGCTCAGAGAGATTCCCAATCTCCCGTCCCCGTCTATATGACACAGTATGTCAGCCTTGACCGAATGGTCGGGGAAGGAGGGATAGCCCGCTGCAGGCCGTATGACCCGCATCCCGGGAACTGCTTTCCGTACACGGTCCTCGATCATTGTGGAAGCGGCCTCGGCCAATGTATCCAGCACGGCCTGTCCGACCAGGTCCTGCTCTCCCGGTGCATCGGCACTCACGGCGAACAGGGCGCATGGCGAAGTCATCCCGGACTGAGCTGGCGGCACGAAATCGGCTAACGACAGACAGGCCTTCCCTCCGCCAGGCAGCGAAGAGGCCTCCTCCTGCCGCAGCATCGGTATCCCGAAGCATTCCCCATTCCTCTGCAGACGGACGGTGTCATCCTCCGCGCAGGCATCGAACCACCTGAGAGCCGCCATTATCCTCAGACCGCCGTCCCGCCCGAGGGCGGAAATCCTCCCGAGAGCCTCCTCCTTCAGTTCGAGGACTGCCTGTTCCGGGGCATTTTTCATCCGGCACACCGCCATGAACAGCTTCCAGTCAAAGTAAGGCATCACTTCCTCCGCCGTAACTGCCTGCGGAGGCATCGGCTCCATCCTCAGATCTTCCCGGCGCAGGAAGTTCTCTGGGGCAAATGCAGGAGGTGCGGCCGTCTCTCCGCGGGCATCCCGGCTCCGGTACAGCCTGCGGAGCTCTTCCTGCCTGCGGTGCTCCTGCTCCACGAACCGCTGCGGGTCGAGCATGTAGCGCTTGGCCATCACGGCTGTTGCCGAGGCATCGGCACAATAGAAGACGTAGTCATACAGCGGAGCGAGCTTGACGGCAGTATGCAGGGCGGACGCAGTGGCTCCGCCGATGAACAACGGCACGGTCATCCCGCGTGCGGACATCTCCCGGCAAAGCTCCTCCATCTGATAGAGGGAGGGAGTGATGAGTCCGCTCGCTCCCACTATATCGGCGTTGTGGGCAAGTGCGGCGTCGATTATCTTGTCCCGCTCGACCATCACCCCGAGGTCTGTCACATCGAAGCCGTTGCAGCTCAGGACTATGGCTGTAATATTTTTACCTATGTCGTGGACATCTCCCTTGACTGTCGCTATCACTGCCCGCGGCTTGGAGGAAGTTGCGGCGCCGGTCTCATTGGCCCCGGCCATATACGGCTGGAGGATATCCACGGCCTCCTTCATTATCTTAGCGGACTTGACCACCTGCGGCAGGAACATCTTGCCCTGCCCGAAGAATTCCCCTACTGTCTCCATTGCCTCCATAAGGGTCTCCTCTATGACCTTGACGGCGCTGCCTTTTTCCTTCATTACAGCCAGAATGTCGCTGCCGAAAGACGGGGATGCGCTGCCCTTGACGACTGCCGACCTGACTCTGTCCGCGGGAGTGCCTGCGTCGGCAGAAGGGACTGCACCCTGATGAGGGATGCTGCCGGAGCTGTCCTTTCCGGATGACGCGGACTTTGCAGCCATCCGTGAAGCCGTCTCTATCAGCCTGTCCGTGGCATCAGGACGGGTGTCGAATATCACGTCCTCGATCCGTTCCCTGAGCTCGGAGTCGATTTCATCGTACACCACGAGCATCGAGGGATTGACTATGGCCATGTCGAGTCCGGCTTTGACGGCATGGTAGAGGAAAACGGAGTGCATGGCCTCGCGGACCCGGTTGTTGCCGCGGAAGGCAAATGAGAGGTTCGATATGCCGCCGGAGGTAAGGGCACCGGGAAGATGTCCCTTGATCCAGCGCACGGCGTCGATGAAGTCCACTCCGTAGCGGGCATGTTCCGGGATGCCGGTGGCGATGGAGAGGATGTTGACGTCGAAGATGATGTCCTCAGGGGGAATGCCGGCTTCCCGGGTAAGGAGGCGGTAGGCTCTCGCACAGATTTCCGTCTTGCGGGCAAAGTCCGTGGCCTGTCCCTTCTCATCGAAGGCCATCACGACCATGGCGGCTCCGAGGGCGTGTATCCCGCGGGCCCGGCGCAGGAACTCCGCTTCTCCGTCCTTGAGGCTGATGGAGTTGACTATCGATTTGCCCTGGGCGTTCTTGAGTCCGGCCATAAGGGTCTCCTCATGCGAGGAGTCGATCATCAGGGCGGCCCTGGCGACATTGGGGTCGTTGGAAATATAGCGGGTAAATACGGTCATCTCGTCCGTCCCGTCGAGCATTGCATCGTCCATGCTCACGTCGATGACCGTGGCTCCGTCAGCTATCTGGCCGGCGGCTATGCCCAGGGCCTCCGGATAATGCCCGGAAGCTATGAGTTTGGCAAACTTGCGGGAGCCGGCCACGTTGGTCCTCTCCCCTATGTTGGTGAAGCGGCTGCACTGGACGTCTATGGTGACGGTCTCCAAGCCGCTGACTTTCAGTATGCGGTGATCCGGCTCTGCGGGAATGGGCCGCGGCGCTGTACCTTTCAGGGCCATAGCGATGGCCCGGATGTGCTCAGGAGTGGTACCGCAGCAGCCTCCGGCGATGTTGAGCAGTCCTTCCCGGGCCATGGCCAGCATGTCGGCCGCCATCTTCTCCGGGGTCTCGTCGTAGGCGCCCATCTCGTTGGGCAGGCCGGCGTTGGGATAGCAGCTTACGGCGCACCGGGCAAATGAGGCCACATCCCGTATCAACGGCGAGAGCCCGGACGCCCCGAAAGAGCAGTTGAGCCCGAATGACAGCAGGGGATAATGCTGCACGGCGGTGTAGAAAGCCTCCAGAGTCTGGCCGGTCAGCGTCCTGCCGCTGCGGTCCCCTACCGACACGGATACCATCACCGGGAAATTCCCATTCGGGAAGAGCCGGTAGACGGCATACAGGGCCGCCTTGGCATTGAGGGCGTCGAAACAGGTCTCTATCAGAAGCATGTCCACTCCTCCGCGCACCAGTGCGTCTATCTGCTCCCGGTACACCTCGGCCATGTCGTCGAAGCTGCAGTACCTGCATGCCGGATCGTTCACGTCCGGAGAGAGCGACAGGGACTTGGAGGTCGGCCCTATGCTTCCGGCCACATATACCCTGCGGCCGGCGGCGGCATACTCATCCGCCACTCTCCGGGCTGCCGCCGCTCCGGCATACGCCATCTCCGCCGCCCTGTCCTGCAGGCCGTAGTCGCTCTGCGAGATGCGGTTGGAACTGAAAGTATTGGTTTCGATGATGTCGGCTCCGGCCTCGATGTATTCCCGGTGAATCCGCTCTATCACGTCCGGCTGCCCGAGGTTCAGCATATCGTTGTTCCCGTCGGCGCGGCGGGCATATCTTTGAATCATGGTGCCCATGGCTCCGTCCAGGATGAGGATTCGGTCCCGGGGCACGGCTATTGTGCTCATATTGTCCTGAATTGAGAATTTTTATATCAGTGCGTCACGGTATTTGTTCCCGCTTCCGGCACTGCCTCCGGTCTCTAAACGGATGACGAAAGGCTCACCCGGATCAGCGGACGGCATGCGGACATTGTACTCGTTGCGGGCGGTCTCGATGACTTCGAGCGCCCGGCCTCCGTCAATCATGACCGCCGACTCCACGCTCACGTCCTTGGGGGTCTTTACTGTCAGCAGCGAGGAATAAGGAGCATTGAACACTATCATGTAGACATACTCTCCGTCGGTGGTGTACCAACCCCAGTCCTGCTTGTCCCAGCCGACGTAGTCACAGCCGTAGACGCACTGACCGTAACGCTTCATCCATTGGCCGATATAGGAGGCGAGGGCCTTCTCCTCGGGACGGAAGTCTCCGTCGGGCTGCGGACCGAAATTGACCGCCATATTGCCGCCCATCGCCACTGCATGGATGATCCTCTCGAGGACCTCTGCCGGAGTCTTGACATAGCTCAGTGACCAGTCGCGGTGGTATCCCCACTGATTCTCCGGTACAGTCATACAGGCTTCCCAGTCCCATTGAGTCACCTGCAGGTCCTTCACGGGGTCGGGCAGACGGCGCTCATAACCCGACTCATAGTCGCCCATCAGGTGGCCGTTGCTGTCGAAATGCCGCTTGCCGTAGTCATCTGCCCTGAGACGGCTGTTGACCGTCACTCCCGGAACCAACTCCTTGAGCATCTTCTCCGCATGGGCCGTCCACCAGGCGTTCTTCTTGACGCTGGCGTCCCAGGTGCCGTCAAACCAGAAGTCCTTGACACTCGGGTAGCGGGTAGCCAGCTCCCGCAGCGAGGCCACTATACGGTCGCAGAACCGTGTCCCGTGATAGTTGCGTACCTCGCTGAAAGTCACGAAATCCGGCCTGAGCCTCTCGATCTCGTCCACTATCGCGTCATATCCTCCGGGGACCATCGTCCCCTCCTGCCAGATATTCCACTGCAGGACAGTAAATTCCGTCTTTTGTTCATTCGCACCTGCAATCATCGGCAGGGAAATCAGAAAAACAACAATTATCAGAATCTTTCTCATTTCAAATCTTTTTTTTCAGCCTGCAAATATAAAACAATTACCCGCACAGTCTCACCTCCATTCCCCTTCGGCCACCACGAGGACCCTGCCGCCGGCCCTTATGAAAAACAACTATGTTAGGCCGCAACACAGGCTCCAACATAGTTGTTTTCCAACCTAATTATTAACCTATTAACACTGTGTCGTCATTCTCCCTTACTGCCTGAGAACATGGCCGTATGCCTAAGCACCTTCGCATCGACATAGAAGACTATCTCCTCAGCGATATTGGTCAGATGGTCGCCGGTGCGCTCGAGCTTGCGGAAGATGCTGCCGAGTCCCATAACCACCGGAAGCTCGTCCGTATGCTCCCGGGCGTACTCCATCAGAATGCTGTCGGAAGCGGCCTTTAGCCGGTCCAGCTCGTCGTCCATATCGATGACCGAGGAGGCTTTCGAGGGATTCTCGTCCATCAGGGAGGACTGCAGCCCGTTCATCATCTCTAATACGATGTCGAACATCCGCTTCAGCTGGAGCCTGTCCACTAAGGCAGCATCGAGTTTCTCCACATCCGTCTCCTTGACGAAACGGGCGATGCTGTAGGCATAGTCTCCGATACGCTCGAGGTCGCTGTTAATCTTGAGCATGGCCAGCACGAAGCGCAGGTCCACGGCCACCGGAGTGTAGAGAGCGATGAAGTCCTCCACCTGAGTATCTATCTTGATGTCCTGGGCATCCACCAGGCGCTCGCGCACCCATATCTGCTGGGCTATATTGCGGTCCATGGCAAGCACTGCCTGCCGGGCCTGGTCCATCTGACTGTACACCATAGCCCACATGCGGTATACCTCGTTGCGGAGCTGGGTGAGTTGCTGATCTACGAATTTTACCATATCCTGTAATATTTTTCTGTTAACCGAAACGGCCTGTTATGTAGTTCTGTGTCGCCTCCTTGTGAGGATTTGTAAAGATAGTCTTGGTGTCGTCATATTCGACCATCTCGCCCATGTAGAAGAAAGCCGTCCTGTCGCTGACCCTGGCCGCCTGCTGCATGTTGTGCGTGACGATGACTATGGTCACCTGGCTGCGCAGCTCGCTGATGAGCTCCTCTACCTTGGCCGTGGAAATCGGGTCGAGAGCCGAGGCCGGCTCGTCCATAAGCAGCACCGACGGAGACACCGCCATGGCACGGGCGATACAGAGCCTCTGCTGCTGACCTCCCGAAAGGGCGAATGCCGACTCGTTCAGCTTGTCCTTGACCTCATCCCACAGGGCCGCCCCGCGCAGGGACTCCTCCACCCTCTCGCGGATGTAGGCCTTGTCCTTTATGCCGTTGACCCGCAGGCCGTAGGCTACATTGTCAAATATGCTCTTGGGGAAGGGATTGGGCCTCTGGAACACCATTCCCACATTCTTGCGCAGCTCGTCCACATGGACATCCTCTCCATAAATATCTTGCCCGTCTATGAGTATCTGCCCCTCGAGCCGTGTCCCTGGAATCAGGTCGTTCATCCTGTTGAACAGCCGCAGGAAGGTGGATTTTCCACAGCCGGAGGGCCCGATGAAGGCGACCACCTGGTTCTGGGGAATATCCATAGAGATGCCCTTGAGGGCGTGGAAGGCCCCGTAGTAGAAATTAACGTCTCTGGCTTCGATTTTCTCCATTATTTTATCTTTAACCGTTTTTCAAAATATTTTCTCAGTCCTCCTGCCAGCAGGTTGATGATCAGGACAATGATAATCAGAACCAGGGCCGTCCCGTAGGCTATCGGCTGCTGTGCCTCGATGTCCGTACCGCTGGTCGAAATCACGTAGAGGTGGTACGGCAGGGCCATGCACTGGTCAAATATGGATGCGGGCAGCTGCGGGAAGAAATAGGCGGCGCAGGTGAAAAGAATCGGGGCGGTCTCTCCCGACACACGGCCGAGGGAGAGAATCAGTCCGGTGATGATGCGGGGCATACCCATCGGCAGCACCACCTTCCAGATAGTCTGGAGCTTGGTGGCGCCCAGGGCCAGGCTCCCCTCGCGGATACCGGCGGGAATGTCCTTCAGGGCCTCCTCCGTGGTACGTATAATCAGCGGCAGGGAGAGCAGCCCGAGGGTCAGGGAGCCGGCCAGAATACTGTCGCCGAATCCCAGATACTTTACGAACAGGGCCATGCCGAAAAGTCCGAAGACTATCGAGGGTACGCCGCTGAGGTTATTGGTCATCAGGCGGATGAAGCGCACTACCCACCCTTTGGAGGCGTATTCGTTCATGTAGATGCCGCTCATGATGCCTATCGGGAAGGCTACCACGGCGCTTCCGAGCATCAGCAGCAGGGTTCCCACTATCGCGGGGAAAATACCTCCGGCGGTCATTCCGTCCTCCGGAGCCTTGGTCAGGAAGTCCCAGTTCAGGACTCCGGCGCCCTTGTAGATGATGAAGCCGAGGATGGCGAAGAGCACCAGGACAATAAAATAGCTCAGCACCCGGAACACGGTGAAGGCTGCAGCCTGCGAGCGCCGCTTGCGGAGGTGGTAGCCGGTGGGATATACTGGGGTATTCATGGGTCGTTACGAATTTTTGGCCTTGTTGCGGTGGGAGATGTACTCCACGCAGAGGTTGATGAAAAATGTGATGAAGAAGAGGATCACGCCTAACAGGAAGAGGGACTGATAGTGCGCTCCGCCGGCAGGGGCCTCGCCGAGCTCAGCGGCAATGGTCGCGGGGATGGTCCTCAGCGGCTCGAGGATCGAATGGGGGATGACGGCGGCGTTGCCTGTGACCATGAGCACGGCCATGGTCTCTCCTATCGCCCGGCCGATGCCGAGCACCACTCCGGAGGCAATGCCGGACATCGACGAGGGTATTACCACTTTGGACACGGTCTGCCACTTCGAGGCACCTAAGGCCAATGAGGCCTCCCGCAGCGCCCTCGGGCAGTTGCGCATGGCGTCCTCCGCCACAGTGACTATCGTCGGCAGGGCCATGATGGCCAGGACTATGCTGCCGGCCAGTCCGCTCTCTCCCACCGGCAGGCCGAAGACCTGCTGCAGCAGGGGCACGATGATGATCAGGCCGAAGAAGCCGTAGACCACCGAAGGGATGCCGTTGAGCAGCTCGATGACGGGCTTGAGGATATTCCTCACCCGCTCAGGGGCCACCTCGGCCATATAGACCGCTATGCTGATGCCGAAAGGCAGGGCAAAGAGTATCGCGAAGAAGCTCACCCACAGCGTGCCGGCCAGCAGGGGCCACATGCCGAACAGGGGTGCGGGGGTGGCGGTCGGAAACCACTCGCTGCCGCCCAGCACCTCGGCAGGGGAGATGGCATTGTCCTCTATAAGGTTAAGCTGCGCCCCCTCCTCGACCATGCTCTCGGGGATAAAGGCGATCATCCCGGGAGTGGCGGCTATCAGGGAGTCGATCTTCCCCGCCGCATATTCGTACTGCGCTCCGAGTTCCTCCTCGGTAAAATATTCGTCCGCATCTTCTAAGCGGAAAGTAACTATCTCCATGTCCGGACCGCCGAGTCCGCTCCAGCGGGTGATGTCCTCGTCGAAGACGGCCTTGATCTCGGCGGCGGTCAGTTCCTTAACCGGATTGTCTTTGTGTACGGCTAAGACGTAGCCCTCCTCGATGACCTTCTCGCGGAAGAGACCCGCGCCCTCCGTGAAGAGGAAGCCGATAATCAGCAGGATGACGAGGCTCGTGACGAAGCCGCTGGCTGTCAGCAGCCACTTGACGGCCTTCTCGAGGAAGCGCTTCATCTCTGCACGGCCTCCCCGCCGTCACCTTCCATCCTCACCGGCACGAAACCCTGTTCCAGCACCGATTTCTGCCCTTCGGGCGAGAGGGCGTATGATATGAAGGAGCTGATTGTCTGCTCCTTGGTAGCGTCATAGTAGTAGTACAGCGGGCGCACTATCGGATAGGAGCCGTCGGCCGCTGTCTCCACCGAGGGCACCGCATAGTGCTCACCGCCGTCATAGGATACCGCCAAAGGCTTCACATAGCGGTTGAGATAAGCCAGGCCGATGTAGCCGATGGCCCCCTTGGTCTGCTTGACGGACTGGATGATGGCCCCGGTCGCGGGCATCGAGAGGATGCTGCTCATGTAGTTCTTGTTGTCCAGGACGCTCTCCTTGAAGAACTCGTAGGTGCCGGAGGATGTCTCGCGGGAGTAGACCACTATCTTGCGGTCCTCACCGCCCACCTCTTTCCAGTTGGTGATCTTGCCGCGGAAGATGTCCTCGAGCTGCTCGCGGGTGAGCTGAGTGACGGGGTTCGAGGGATTGACCACCACCGCTAAGGCGTCGTAGGCCACGATGACTTCCCGGGCCTCCAGACCGGCCTCGGCAAACTTCATTTTCTCCCCGAACTTGATGCGCCTCGAAGCCATCGCGATGTCTGTCGTGTTCTCCATCAGAGCCGCTATGCCGACTCCCGAGCCGCCGCCGGTGACGATGACCTCCCCCTCGGGATGCTCCTCGAGGTAGTCTTCAGCAAGTTCCTGTGTAAGCGGGAGAAGTGTGTCGCTGCCCTTGACCCGCTGGGCCTGAGCCGACCCGGCAGCGAGCATTGCGACAAATACGGAAATAAGAATCTTTTTACGGTTCATCTCTGTATTTTCCGCCGGGATTTGTCCCGACAGGCCGCAAAGATATCAGCCTCTTACGAGTCCGCAAGAGGCTAACATCAGGTTTCATCTTTCCGTAACGGTATTTTAACGGCTTTGTAACAACAGGGCGCTTCAGAAGCCGGCATGCTCCTGAAGCCTCTCACGGCTCTCTAAACCGCGGTTCTTCTCCCCGGTGTAGGTCCACTCGATACGGTCCTCGAGGGTCTGCCCGTCCGGAGCGGTGACGGAGGCGCGGATGACATTGTCCCCCCTGCGCAGGGTGACTTCGTCGATGATGTAGTGTACGTCGGTGTATCCCTGACGGATGCCCTTGAGCTTGCGGCCGTTGAGCCATACTGTCGGAGTGCCGCAGTTGCTGTAGACGGTGATGGAGGTAACGCGCTTCTCCCGGTCGGTATTGCGGCGCTGGGTCAGGTAGAGCACCGGCTCCTCGCTCCAGTTGGCCTTGTACCAGTAGTACGAATCCTTTTTAACCTGACGGTCGAAGCTAACTAATCCTTTCATGTTCCGGGCCGGAATACCACCCCTTTCCCACATCGGGCAGGCGAAGTCAAACATGTTCCAGAGATAGGAGGCGATGATGTACGGATGGCGCGATATGACGGCCCACTGGTACTCGTGGGTCTTGGTCTGGAAGGTCTCGGGGTAGAACTGCTTGGACCAGTCGAGGGATTCGCCGAGGTATTCGGTCTGGTGGGCGGTATTGGCGTCAGCCCCGTACTCAGTGAGCATCAGCCTCATATCGGGATAGTTCTCCTCCAAGCCCTCTACCCAGGGATCGATATCGGTAATCTCCCGTTCGTACCAGCCGTAGTAGCGGTTCATTCCCTGAATATCGGAATTGAGGTTGACCGGATGGTCTGCGTGCCCGTGACCGTTTACGGCCGCAGTGTAGCGGTCAGGGTCCTCTGTCTTGGCCAGATCGTGCAGGGACTGGGTCAGGGCTGCCGTGTAGGCGTGAGGCTTGTAGACCTCGTTGTGCAGGCCCCAGGTATAGATGGAAGGATGGTTGAAGCTCTGGCGGATGAGCTCGCGCAGCTGACGGTGAGCGTTCTCCCATTCCTCTCCGGTGACTTTATTGACAAACGGTATCTCCGCCCAGACGATAAGGCCCAGCGAGTCGCATTTCGAGTAGATGTAGTCCGACTGCTGGTAGTGGGCCAGACGCACAGTAGTGGCACCGATGTCCATGATCATGGCTAAGTCCGTGTCATGCTGCTCCTTGGTGAGTGCGCTGCCGGAGCCGAGCCAGTCCTGATGGCGGCAGACCCCGTACATGGGCCAGCGCTCCCCGTTGAGGTAGAATCCCTCCCCGGCCACTATCTCGAACTTCCGCACTCCCAACAGCTGCACCACCTCGTCTATGATGCTGCCGTCCCGGTACAGACGGACGCACACCCGGTAGAGATAGGGGTCGCGGCGGCCCTGCCACAGCCGGGGACTCTCAAGGGTAAAATCCGCCCTGAACTCCTGCATGCCCTGGGCGCTCAGCTCTATATCCGAGCGCTGCAAGGCCACCTGCCGTCCCTCCATATCCTCGATGACGCTTTCTAAAACGAGAGGCTCCGTCCGCAGTCCGCCGTTGTCCAATTTGGTGCGGACAGTTATCCGCGCCGACTCGCGGGAGACATCCTTCTGAGTGATGTACACCCCGCTCGAAGCGTGGTCTGTCACGGCGACATTGCATCTGTCGGTGACTATCAGCGATACCGGACGGTAGATGCCCCCGTACACTCCGAAAAGGAAGTGGTTGACGGGGATGACATCCGGCCGGGAGGCGTTGTCGGCGATGACCGTTATCTCATTGTCCTGTCCGAAGCGCACTTCCTGCTGTATCTCGCAGGCAAATGCCGAATATCCTCCTCGATGCTCCCCTACCAGCACTCCGTTGACATAGACCCGGGCGCAGCTGCCCACTCCCTCGAAACGCAGGAAGAGGCGGCGGTCCTTCCACTCCTCGGGGAAATTGCAGACCTTGCGGTAGGTGGCCTCTCCCTGGTAGAAATCCTCGACCCGCAGCTGCATGTCATCGGCATTCCAGGTATGGGGAAGGGTTACATCTTCCCATGCATCCGCCTCCGCTATGCGGAACTGCCAGCTGTCATTGAAGGACAATACCTGTCGGGCACCTTCCGGACCGTCTGCCGGGAAAGCAGCAGCGGACAATGACGTCAAAAATAGGAGAGTAAAAGGGAACAATAGGAATGATATTCTCATAACGATTTTGTTTTCTTATTTTAACGATATTATTTTATTATTTATTCGAAAATGAATAAGGCAAATCCTCATCTGCCGTCGCCCTGCTGTAATCCGGTTCAGGACTCATCTCCAGATGCAGGATGCCGCCGCCGAGCAGACCCTCGTGAGTGTAGTAGCTGCGGGTATAGGGCCTGCCGTTGAGCTCGGCCGAGCGGATGTAGCAGCGGTCCGGACCGTTTTCAGGTGCGTCAATGGTCAGGCTCCGTCCGTTCTCGAAGTGCAGCACAGCCTTGCGGAACAGGGGGGAGCCGGCGACATACTGGTCGCTTCCGGGACAGACGGGATAGAACCCGAGAGCCGAGAATACGTACCATGCGGAGGTCTGTCCGTTGTCCTCGTCCCCGCAGTAACCGTCGGGCGTGGGGCTGTAGAGACGGTTCAGGACCTGACGCACCCACCACTGGGCTTTCCAGGGCCGGGCAGCGTAGTTATAGAGGTAGATCATGTGCTGGGCAGGCTGGTTACCGTGGGCGTAGTTGCCCATATCGGCTACGGCCATCTCCCTTATCTCGTGGATAGGATATCCGTAGTAGCTGTCATCGTAGACAGGAGGCACCGAGAACACCGAGTCGAGCATGGCGGTAAATGTCCCGCGGCCTCCCATCAGGTCGATAAGGCCCTGGGGGTCATGAAAGACGGACCAGGTGTAATGCCAGCTGTTGCCCTCGGTGAAGGCATCGCCCCACTTCAGGGGTGAGAAGGGGGACTGGAACTGTCCGTCGCGGTTGCGGCCGCGCATCAGGTTGGTGGAAGGGTCGAAGACATTGCGGTAGTTCAGGGCCCTGCTCCGGAGGGTGTCTGTCTCCTGCTGCGGCCTGCCGAGGGCCTCTGCCAGCTGGAGGATGCACCAGTCGTTGTAGGCATATTCGAGGGTACGGGCCACATTCTCGGCTATACCGACGTCATAAGGGATGTAGCCGAGGGTGTTGTAGTATTCGTGCCCGAGCCGGCCGGTGGAGGAGACCCGGGGATGAACGTTACGGGTGCCGTGCAGCAGTCCCTCGTACAGGGTCTGCACGTCCTCTACCCTCACGCCCTTGACCCAGGCATCGACGAGGACAGAGGCGGAGTTGTTGCCGACCATGCAGCCGCGGTGGCCCGGACTGGCCCATTCGGGGAAGAAGCCGCTCTCCCTGTACGTGTTGAGCAGTCCTTCCTGTATCTCTTTATTGACCGAAGGATACATGAGGTTGAGCAGAGGGAAGAGGCTGCGGAACGTATCCCAGAATCCGGTATCGGTGTACATGTATCCGGGCAGTACCTCTCCGTTGTAGGGACTGTAGTGGACGGGCCGGCCCTGAGCATCCATCTCGTAGAGCTTGCGGGGAAAGAGCAGCGAGCGGTACAGACATGAATAGAATGTCCGGTACTGCTCCTCCGTGCCGCCCTCGACCTCTATCCGGCCCAGAACGTCGTTCCAGACCCGGCGGCCGGCCTCCGCTATCTCCTCGAAGGAGCTGTCTCCGAGTTCCTGCAGATTGCGCTCCGCCTGCTCAAGGCTGATGAATGAGGATGCCACCCTTACATGGACCTGAGCGCTGCGGGCCGTGCTGAAGCCTACTATCGCTCCGGCATGACCGGCCTCCTGCTCCAATGCTCCGGTCTGTATCTCCCCGTCGCGTACGGTAGCCGTATAGGAGAACGGACGGTCGAAGACCATGACGAACCAGTTCCGGAAATTGTCCGGACACCCTCCGCTGTTGCGGGTGCTGTAGCCCACTATCTTGTTTTCCCCGGGGATGACCTTGATATACGAGCCGCGGTCGAAGGCGTCCACCACCACATTGGCACTGTCGCTCTCCGGGAAGGTGAAGCGGAAGATGGCCGCACGCTCCGTGGGAGTCAGCTCCACAGTTACATCTGGCTTGGCTAAATAGACCCGGTAATAGTGCGGCAGAGCGGTCTCGGCCTTGTGGGAGAACCAGCTGGCACGCTCATTCTCATCGAAGACCGGAGTTCCGACTGTGGGCATGAGGGAGAACTGGCCGTAGTCGTTGATCCACGGGCTGGGCTGATGGGTCTGCTTGAAGCCCCGGATCTCCAAATGGGAGTAGACGTAGGCCCAGCCGTCGCCCATCTTTCCGGTCTGAGGTGTCCAGAAGTTCATGCCCCAGGGGCGGGCGATGGCCGGATAGGTATTGCCGGTAGAGAACTCAAATGTGGAGAGGGTTCCCATCAGGGGATTGACATACTTGGTGTAGTCCCGGGCGGTGTCCTCAGCCCGAGAAGTACGGGCCGTAAACCCGCATACCGTAAGGACGGTCAGCACACATGCGAAGTGCAGGAGAGCTGTCTTTTTCATTTTCTGTCGGTTATTTTTGTTCATCGGTCATTTCTATTTCGAGGACACCCCCTGCAGTGATGTCGCTGAAGTCGATCCACCACCTGTCATACGGCTGTCCGTTCAGTCTGATACTCTTGATGTATCTGTTTTCGGGGGAATTGTTCAGGGCCCTTACGGTGAACTCGCCTCCGGCCACCCGGATTACAGCCTCGTCGAAGAGCGGAGAGCCGAGGAAATAGCGTCCTCCGGCAGGCTCCACCTGGTAGAAGCCGAGAGACGAGAGGATGTACCACGAGGACATGGCTCCCACATCCTCATTGCCCGAAAGGCCGTCCGGAGCGGCGGAATACAGCTCTGTCAGGATGTAGCGCACCAGGTCGGCGGTCTTGTCCGGCTCTCCGGCCATGGTGTAGAAATAGGCGACATGGTGGCTCGGCTCGTTGCCGTGGGCGTACTGTCCGATGAGGCCTGAGATGTCGGGCGATACGTCCTCTCCCTCCAGCTTGGAGTCAATCGTAAAGAGCGAGTCCAGCTTGCTCAGGAATGCCTCGCGGGAGCCGAAGCAGTCTATCAGCCCCTCGAGGTCCTGCGGTACGAGGAAGGTGTACTGCCAGGCATTGCCCTCGCAGTAGTCGTCGTTGCGGTGCTCCGAGGAGATGGGGTTGAACGGCTCGTGGAAGCTGCCGTCCCGGCCCTTGCCGCGCATGAAGCGGGTCTGCGGGTCGAACAGGTGGCGGTAGGAGCGGCTGCGCTCTATGAAATACTCATAGTCCTCCGTATGCCCGAGCCTCCGGGCCACCTGAGCCACAGCCCAGTCCGCGATGGCGTATTCCATGTCGAAGGCCACCGACTCGTTCATTGTCTCCCAGGGGATGTAGCCGTATTCCTTGCGGGCGGCCATGCCCCTCTCGTCGAGCATAGCGGAGTTCTTCAGTGCCGTGTAGGCCCTCTCCTCGTCCTCGACGTAGCCCTTGAGAACGGCGTCGGCTAAGATGCTGATGCCGGGATTGCCGACCATGGTGTTGGTCTCACAGCCCATCAGATGCCATACGGGCAGCTTGCCCTGCTGGTCGTATATCGTCATGAAGGTCTCGGCAATATCCCTCATCTTCTCCGGATGGATCAGGGTCATCAAGGGATGTGCGGAGCGGTAGGTGTCCCAGCACGAGAGGGTCGTGTAGTTGACAAAGCCTCCGTCGGGATGCATCTGTCCGTCAGCTCCGTAGTAGTCTCCGCTCACGTCACAGAACTCCGAAGGGCCTATCATCGTATGGTACAGTGCCGTGTAGAAGACCTTCCGCTGCTCCTCGTCCCGAGTGCCGATGCGGATCTTCGAGAGCTCGCCGTTCCATGCCTGCCGGGCAGCCTCCACGCAGCCTCCGAAGTCCCATCCGGGCAGCTCCGCAGCCATATTGGCCCAGGCATTCTCCACCGACGTGGGGGAAAGGGCTACCTTAACGTAGAGCGGTACCCCGGCAGCTGCGTCCAAGGATGCGCGGGCGTAGACCCTACGGCCCCTGCCGCTGTCCTGAGCGGACTGTCCGTCGGCGATAACCTCGAGGGAGGTGACGGGGAGGGAAAATTCCGCCGCGAAGAACACTTTCTGGTCCGAGGCCCAGCCCTTCGAGAAGCGGTAGCCCTCCACCCTGCTGCCGTCCACCCGGGTTATCCGCGCCTCCACGGGAGAATCCCATCCGCCTCCGTTCACCAGGTCTATGACCACTGCCGCGTCGTCCGGGGCATTGAAGGTATATTTGTGGAATCCCACCCTCTTGGTGGCGGTAAGCTCCACGTCCACGTCATAGCGGGTCAGGCGGGTGGCGTAGTATCCCGGACGGGCCGTTTCCTTAGAGCGGTCCGAATAGGACCATAGGCCGGAGCCCGGGTCATCCTCCCTGCCGCGGGCGTATGTCACCTCGCCCGTAACCGGCATCAGGGTGATGTCGTGCAGGTCGCCTATGCCCGTTCCGCTCAGGTGGGTGTGGGGAAAGCCGATGACCGTCGAGTCGCTGATGTGGTAGCCGGAGGTCCAGTCCCAGTCCTGGGGGATGCTGGTCGGGCCGAGCTGCACCAGACCGAAGGGGACGCTGGCCCCGTAGAAGACATGACCGTGGCCGCCGGTGCCGATTGTCGGGTCCACATATTTTGTAAAATCCTTCTGAGAGGGAGTGCAGGCAGCCGAGGCGAGAAGGGCTCCGGCTGCCGCAATTATTGTCATTGTGCCTGATATGCGCATAGATGGATATGTTATTTTGTTGCCTTGGTGTTGGGCTCGCTGTCCATGACGAGGGTGAGCGTGCCGCCCTTGACCAGCTGCTTGTAAGGCAGGACGTAGGTCTTGAGAGGACGGCCGTTGAGCTTCATGCTGCGGACGTAGATGTTGTCCTTGCTGTTGCCCTGGGCCTCGATGACGAAGGGTCTGGAGCGGACGTCCTCGGGGAGGCGGATGGTGACGCGGTCGAAGACGGGACTGCCGATCTGGAAGGAAGGCTCCCTGTCACCCAGTCCCTTGACGTCGAACAGGCCGATGGAGGACATCACGTACCATGCTCCGAGCTGGCCCTGGTCCTCGTCCTGACCGTAGCCGTAGCCGTGGATTTCCTCGGTGCCGTAGAACTCATCGCAGATGGCCCTGACCCATTTCTGGGTGAGCCAGGGCTTGCCGGAGAAGTTGAAGAGCCAGGAGATGTGGAGATTGGGCTGATTGCCGTGGTTGTACACTCCGGAGATGCCGGCGAAGGCGTCGACTACCGTGCCGCCGCCGAAGATATTGGCCCGGGAGATGGTAAAGATGCTGTCCAGGCGGGTGTTGAACTCGTCACGGCCGACGGTCTCGGCAAGGGTCGCGGCGTCATGAGGTACGTAGAAAGTGTACTGCCAGGCGTTGCCCTCCTGGAAGCCCACCCAGGGGCGGGAGGGATCGAAGGGCTCTATGAACTTTCCGTCCTTGTCCTTGGGACGGATGAAGCCGGTAGAAGGGTCGTAGAGTTTCTTCCAGCCGTGGGAAAGCTCCATCAGCTGACGGGCGTCCTCCTTGTGGCCGAGGGCTTCGGCGAAGTTGGCCACTGCATAGGCGCTGAAACAGTATTCGAGGGTGTGCGAGGCACCGAAGGGAGAGCCGTCGCGGTGGTGCTCGTCGTTGACTCCGGTACTGGGAACGTAGGGCGAATAGCCGTATTCGACAAATGCTCCGGCATCGGACTTGCCGGCGCCGACGGGTCTGTCTTTCCAGCCTAACTCGTTTTTCAGGGCCGCCTCATATCCGGTGGCGATGTCGAAATCGCGGATGCCGCAGTTGTATGCTCCGGCGATGACTAAGCCCATGAAGTTGGTCCCCACTCCGGAAACATAGCGGCTGTTGGCAATGCCGTCGGCCAGCCATCCGGTCTCCTTGTAGACCAGCAGCTGGCTCTGGACGAAGTCGGCGTAGTACTCGGGATAAGCCAGAGCCCAGAGCAGGGTCAGGTTCCAGCAACCTCCCCACATAGCGTCCGTGTTGTAATGGTGGTGCAGGGGACGGCCGTCGGCATCCTTCTCTATGTGGCCTACAGTGCCGTCGTTGCGGGGATAGTCGCCGTTCACGTCGCTGGCCAGGCCGCGGCCCAGGAGAGCGTGGAAGAGACCTGTGTAGAACTTGGTCTTGTCGGCCTCGTCAGGGCCCTCGACCACGATGCGGCCCAGAGCCTCTTCCCAGATGCCGTCGGCTTTCTGACGGGCCTGGTCGAAGGTCAGGTTTTCAGCCTCGGTCACGAGGTTGTTCTTAGCGTTGTCGACGGAGGTGTAGGATACCCCGACCTTGACCTCTATGGTCTCGTTCTGCACTGTCGTGAATGTCATGTAGATGCCGGAGCCGGGTCCCATGCTGCGGACTGCCGAGGGCTGGACAGCCTCACCGGCGAACGTGCCCCATTCCTCTGGACTGCGGCTGACCTGAGCATAGAAATACAGTGGCACCACGGCACCGGGCTGATACTTCTGGACGTATGCCGGTTCGGTTATCACGCAGCCCTGAAGGGTACCGTCCCCGTTGTACTGCACCTCGGCGTCCACTACCCTGCCGCTCTCGCCCCAGCGGCGCCCGATGTCGAATATCAGGTGAGCCTGGTCCGAGGCAGGAAACGTATAGCGGTGAAAGCCGACCCGCTCAGTGGCCGTCAGCTCTGCCCTGATGCCGTAATCCTTGAGTATGACGGAGTAATATCCCGCCGTGGCATATTCGTCCTGCTTGTCGAACTCCGAGCGGTAGCCGTCCTCAGTACCGTCCAGGCTGCCCGGAACGGTCTTGAGAGTGCCTGTGGAAGGCATCACAGAGATACCTCCTACCTGAAACTCATGCAGGTTGACAAAACCCTCGATCGAGGTATGGCGGGCATCGTAGCCCACGGCCTGCCAGCCGTCCTTGTTGCCATAATGGCCGTTGGTAGAGGGCGCCACCTTCGCCATGCCGAATGGCAGGGAGGCAGGAGTGTAGAAAAACCAGCGGCTGTGCGCAGTGCCGATGTTTGGATCCACGTAACGGGTCAGGCCCTCCCGGCCGGGGTCCTCAGACTGCTGAGCCGATGCAGGTGCGGCTGATACAGATATCCCGGTGAGGGCTGTCAGGCAGAATGCTGCCCATAAGGATAATTTCGTCATAATCGTCGTCGCGTATTAGTGTTTTGCGGTGACAAATGTACGAAATTTCCCAATACAATGCAGCCCTCAGACAAGCATCGCGGAAATAGCCGGAAGTATCTGTACATCCGCCGGCAGCCAGTCCACCGCATTCAGCTCCTGCGCCGACAGCCAGCGGGCGGATTCGTGCTCCTTGAGCTTAAGATCTCCGGCGGCGACAGTACATAGAAAGCAGTGCATCGTCAGATGAAACGCGGGATAGTCGTACTCCACCGTACAGAGCAGCTTCCCGATATTGATCTCAGTGTCCAGTTCCTCCCGGATCTCCCTGCGCAGAGCCTCCTCACGGCTCTCCCCGGCCTCCATCTTGCCGCCCGGGAACTCCCATTTGTCCTTGAACTCCCCGTAGCCGCGCTGAGTCGCTAAGATGCGGCCGCCGTCATGGATGACCGCCGCCACCACCTCTATCCTCCGCTTATTTTCCATTGTCCCCGGCACCGCCCAACATCGTATAGACCTGAACTCCTGCAGCCAGGAAGGCTCCGACACCGTAGACCTCGGTCATCTCGCGGGTAACCTTCTTGGGGTCTGCGCCGATGGGCTGCACCCAGCCGAGCTTGCCGTCCGGCTCCACAGCGTCGGTCAGAGCCTTCCAGCCTTTGAGAATCACCGGGGTGAAAGTCGCCGCATCGAGAAGTCCGGCGTTTACCCCGTAGGCCAGGCCGTAGACGATAAAGCCGGTCGCGCTGGTCTCGGGCGAGGGATATGACGCCGGATCCAGCAGGCTCGCGTGCCAGTAGCCGTCAGGACTCTGAAGCCCGGCCAGACGCGAGGCCAGGTCCACAAAAAGGTCCTCATAGAAGTCCCTGTAAGCATTCGTCTCCGGGAGAATCTGCAGCAGCTCCGCCAGTCCGGCAAGTACCCAGCCGTTGCCGCGGCCCCAGAACACCTTCTCTCCGTTGTCTTCCCGGTCATCGAAATACCGCCAGTCGCGGTAGAAGAGCCGGGCCTCCTTATCGTACAGATATTCATAGGTAGCCTTGTACTCGCGGTCCATGAACTCGAGGAACTCCGGTCTTCCTGTCAGGACATACATCCTCGCATACACCGGAGGAGCCATGAACAGCGCATCGCACCAGGACCAGCGCTCGAGAGTCGCCCCATCCGTATAGTCCAGTTCGAGAGTGCTGCACGAGGGATACCTGAGCACGAACTCCGTCCGCGCCAGTGTCGGCAGCAGCATATTGCGTTCACGGTATTTCTCATACATCGTCAGCCACGCCTGCGACACCGCAATGTCGTCCGCATGGTACATCATCTTCCCCGTCTGCCAGCTGTTCCTCCGCCCTATCCTCCTTATCCACTGATAGTAGCTGTCATCACCGTCCTCCCTCTCAGCCACCTCGGCCCAGTCCAGCATCCCCACATACAGCGCCGCCTGCGTCCAGGCCAGATCGCCGTGCTCCCCTTCATCTATCAGATGATTCGCCCTCTCCCAGTCTGCCACAAGCCTAAGCATAGATTTTACCTCCTGAGCCTCAGGAGCCTGCGCCCCAGCCCCCACTGTCACCAGCGCCATCAGCGCCATTATCGTCACGATGTGTTTTTTCATATAACGGTTCCTTTAAATAAAATGCGGGGCAAACTTAGTGTTTTCGGGGCATAACTCCAAATTCCTCCAGCCTGTCGTGTTGTCAGCATCATTTATCTACCAAGCAGCCACTCAGTAGCAGGAATAACATTTATTGTACAGCCCTCCTCCTCAATTGTCTCCTGCTCCTCAAATGTTACAAGCGTAAGATTGCCGCACTTAAGTTTCTTTGCAGCATTCTTCAATCCTCTTATCTCTCTATTGCGTGTCCTTACAGTCGAGATGTCATATGACAGCTGTATCAACTCCTGCACATTGCCGTCCCTGGCAATGACAAAATCAACTTGCGAGGATGTCTCCTTATTTATAGTAGAAAGCATCACGGTAGCAGCCGTCACTCAGACATCTTCATAGAGTCACACAAGACTCAAGATTCAAAGAAAGCAACATTTACACCCTACTTTTGTAATTTATTTACAATATTCTAATATATAATTTGCAATATATCATTTTATTCCTATCTTTGTTCTGCAAATTAAGACAAATACAACAAGTATGATAGCGAACTTCTCGGTCGAAAACTTTTTCTCCATTAAATCGGCTCAAAAAATCAGTTTTGAACCTACGTCAGACACTTTTATGTCTGATGAATATTCGTACGAGGTTAAAGAAGGTGTCAGGCTGCTGAAAGTTGGAATCATATATGGAGCCAATGCTTCCGGTAAAACAAATGTGTTAAATGCCATCGAGTTCTTCAGAATGTTAGTTCTAAGAATGCCTAAAGACCGAAATGAGAAAACCGGAGTTGTTCCTTTCATGTTGGACGATACTTCCAGGAATGAAACAACCAGGATGTCGATGGTATTCTATATCGGCCAATCGAAGTATGTCCTCAGTTTTGAATTGGATGCAAAACATATTTATTCCGAGACATTGATTGTTTATGATTCCGTTCGCCCTACCAGACTATATAACCGCAGTTATGATGCTGCAACAGATTCCACTATCATAGACTTTGGTTCAAATCTGAAAATGTCACGGAAGAGTCAAGAAGTAATTTCCGGGAATACAATCAATAATTGCAGTGTACTTGCCGCATTCGGCAAAAGTAATGTGGAACGGACAAAACTGAATGACGTTTACGATTACTTTGCCCAGCATATAAAAGACATATTGGCTCCTGGCATGATGCTTTCGAGGTATGTCAAGGCGCGACTGGACAAAGACGAAACTGGCGATTTGAAGAAATTCATTTTGAACTTCCTGAAAGCATCCGATTTCAACATAGAAGATGTGGTGCTGCACGAAGAAGAAGAGTTGATCACTCCTGAATTGGAACAACTCATTCAGGATGCGCCTATCGATAAAGAAGCAAAAGCAGAAATGCTAAGAAGGGGCAAAATCACAAACGCAGAGCTGACTTTCAAGCATAAGGCCGGCGATAAAGTATATGATTTGTCTGAAGAATACGAATCCAATGGTACGATGAGATTTTTGGGAATGGCGGTGATTCTGAATTTCTTGTTAAAGACTGATCGGTTTGTCCTTATAGACGAAGTAGAAACAAGCATCCACTACGAACTGCTGGCTTATTTCCTAAAAGTATTTTTAGCGAACAGCAACAGGCCGTCCCAAATCCTCCTGACAACGCATGACATCAATCTGCTTAACGAAGATTTCATTCGCCGTGACACGATATGGTTTACTGACAAAGACGAACTTGGCGAGACTAAAATAGTACGCCTCTCATCTTTGGGACTGCATAAAAATCTTTCCCCTTACAATGCCTACAAACAAGGGAAATTAGTAAAGTTGCCGTTCCTTGGCAGTCAATATATCAACTTAAATGACCAATGACATGGGGAGGACAGTAACAAAAAGTATCGCAATCATAGGCGAAGGGGATACAGAATGGTTCTATTTTGATTCTTTGAGAATCGCGTGCCGCTACCCCTTCAAGGTCGCGCCGGATTTTCCTCAGCACAGCGACGTCAATCATATTCTGAAACTGGTCGAATCCTATCTGAACAGACAATATGATTATATCATATGCTTGTTTGATATGGACAGACTGTTTCAGTATCCTTCTGAAATGCAGTTATATCAACAGGCAAAGAAAAAGTACCATGCAAAGAAATATGTCGGGAGAGTGATGTTTGTAGAAACGAATCCCTGCACGGAATTTTGGTTCTTGCTTCATTTCCTGCCCACTGTAGTTTACAGACGATATGAGAGTTACGAACAACTGCTCCCTGAATTGCAAAAATACATGCCGGGCTACGAGAAAACAAAACGATATTTCATACGCACCAACCTCTATAAGTACCTGACAGAAAACGGTGATTTGGAACGAGCGATGTCAAATTCGGAGAAGCTGTGCCAACTTTGCCAAGAATCACCGGAAGATTTGAAAGCATATTCTGAGATACATAAGGTCTTAATGCTGCTTAACGAAATAGACTAGGATTGTTTATCGTTCAGGTATTTAAAAACACAAGAACAAACGCGCCAAGACTTCGGAAAGACCACACCTCACTACTGCCAACCGCAATGGAATGTCATCATTAATTATTCTCTATTTCCTCTAGTCCAAGACGTTTAAGATAGCAGAAAGTGGCATCGTAAAACTCTGGGAGGCGGGTGGCATCCTCTTTGTTTCCGTATGGAACGCAGATGACCATTCCTTGTCGGGCACGGGTCAAGAGTACCCTATATGCATTCAACTGATACAGCTGATTCATCGGCTGCTTATTCGCACTCCAATTGTTATTTCCGAACTTAAAGTATCTCCAGCCTTTAGGAGTGTAACGCAGATCACCGTCCCAGGCAATGCATGTCCAGTCCAGCTCCAGACCTTGAACATCAAATTCCGTTGCCACGTCTTCAAGAAAAAGAGAGGACTTAAGATCATTCCGGTCATCAAGGAACCAATGAACCACATTGCACTCTCTTTTCACATCTATAGCCAGCGGACGCAGCCTTTCTGCTTTTGATGAAACAACGATTCCGTAACGTTCTGATCCGCGGGCCTGCTTTCTCAGCCATTTCTTTGCTTCTTCTATATCTCTGGTAAGCACTATCGGATAATTCTCGCGTATCTCGTTGTAAACCGACCGTGCATTCTCCTCCTCCAAATTCAGCAAATAATGCACAAAGAGCGACAGCTTTTCTGCCCGGAATGAGCGCATAGAGACTTTCAGATGAAGCTCCGGAGCATATGTCACATTGGTGTTTCCTGACAAGATACGTGACACATTGCCCTCCGCGTATTCTTTATCGGTCAGATGGTCAGATATATAAACTTTCCAGTCAGGGAACATTGTGTTGCAGGCATTAATCCATTCCGCAATACCAGCCTCCCCATTGTGGATTTCCTGCCCGCCCCCGACCAAACACACTATCACGGCCCAGTCTTTCCGCAGATTCAATGACCAGATAAGAAATTCTGCCTCTGACATAGGAAAATCAGGGACTTTCCGCTTATTTCCATAACTGCCTCCACGTGCGAGCCAATCAGCCAACTTAGCATGATTCCAGGACCTTTGCGCCTCATCAAAAATCGCTATATGCTCAATTTCTGCAAAACCAGAATCTTCTTCAGCCAGTGTTACAGATTCGTCTATCTCAAGCTTACCATTCCGAATAGGAGTTTTTATCTTGTTCAGCATCTGCTCGCGATAATTGTAAATCTCCTGTATGAAACGTTTCACTTCCCTTCTTGCGTCTGTAAGATTTCCTCCGTCGCGTATCTTCTTATCCCGTGCCAGCGCCTCTGTCAGCACCTTAACTAACGGTCCGTTACCGGAAAGGTATACAGCAAGACTTTCCCTCCTGTCATCCTCACTGATTTTCTTAGACTGTTCTATTGCCACATTTAGCCCCACCAAGGTTTTTCCCGCACCGGGCACACCTGTTACAAAGCAGATACTCTTCTCTTTATTATCATGACTTTTGTGTATTATATCCAAAATATAATCTGTAGTCTCTTTTAAAGATTTACCGGAGGCTTCTTTTCTGGTTATAGATTCTACGGAGTGATTCATGTATAATGCCATAGCCGCTTCTATTATGGTCGGCGTAGGCTCATACCGGCTAATGCTCCATCGGTCAATATCCAACGGTTTTAATTGAGAATACGACTCGTGAATGACTACATCCCTGATAATTTTACCCAGACTGCGACTGTTTGAAAGGAAAGGATTATAAATCCTGTCATGGTATCTCGACGCTTCCAGCACGTCAGTATACTCATCTGCTTCTGTAGCTACCAAAATCGGAACAATTGGAGCATCATGACTCTCCTTATGGAAATTCTTCAAGTCAAGTGCATAGTCCATAACCTGCTCCATATCCATCTGCAGATACTTGGACTGCCCTGCCTTGAACTCTATACAAAAGATGATATCCCGTAAAAGCAGCACAACATCCACCCGCTTACCTAAGCGCGGAATTGTATATTCAAATATTATTTCTGCATTCTCATTTTTCCACTCCTCCAGAATATCTTTCATTAGGCCTATCTCTTCTTCCCATGCTTTCACCTGCGGGGGCTCATTTCCTCCATAAAAAGTCAGCTTCCGCAATATAGAATCTGAAGGTTCGCGAATAAATTCTGCTGCCTTGTTCTGATAATAACTATTCATGTAATTGGAATTCAAACGATACAAAAATAATCAAAATCATATAACACAGCTTTGGCAATAAAAAAACATTACTCTATCAATGCTCATGCCATTACACTCTACAGATGTACCCTACCTTAAAAACTTCTCCGGCCCCCTGAGTTCTTCTATCAAGCGGTCTACCGTAGTACAAGGATTGTGCTCTGAAAATTTCTGCTCCTTCGAGTAGGTTGATCTCAAGTGCCTGGCATATGATATGGCTGATTTTTCATTTCCCAAAGACGTAATTATGTCATACATTTTCTTAGAATTCTTCTCATACCGATATGTCTTATATCCCTTGCACTCGCGTATTTTACTTTCAAGTTTCTCAATATATGCAGTGCGGCTTATCGCTGTGTCGAAATCATTATTGTCATCTTTGTCGAACACTACCCATACCCTGTCAAATCTAAGTTGACTTGCCCGCTCAAGCTCATCTTTTTTATCTTTTGCCCACTTTACCAACGAACATGTAGAACGTCCTCCCCCTTTAACAATTGGAGACAACACCTGAGAATAATTGTCGGCTATAAAGGATTCAAAATAATTGGGTTCGGTCTCACTTCCCTCACATACAATAAGAAAACGGACTATTTTGGACCGCACTTTTTCTCCACGCTTCTTTGCTGCTTTTGCCTCGCGCCTTATCAGCTTTTGCTTCTCTCTCTTGTATTTTGGAATAAGTCCCATAGTATGAACATTTAACGTAAAAACGGAATCGCCCCAAAACGTCCCTCGATATAATCCTTCTCAATGCTTCGGTCATTACGGACCTTGACCCCACGGTCATCCTTGAACTCGACAAGGGAATAGAGAACGCTGGAGTCGGTCCTGTCTTTCTCTGTGAACCAGATCTGATCTCTACGCAAATACGCGAGATTGAGCAAGTTGGTATCGTGTGTAGTACATACAAGTTGCGCTCCGTTGGGATTTGTATTCTTATTCATGAACAGCTGGACAATGCTTCTGGTAAGCATCGGATGCAGGCGGATGTCCAGTTCGTCTACAAGCAGGATTGTTCCGTTTTTCAGAGCCGAGAACAGCGGACCAGACAGCGAGATCACCTGTTTTGTCCCCTCTGATTCCATCAAGTCTTTTCTGAACATCCGTTCATCCACGACATTCCCTTCATTATCGTAGATATTGTGAACGGTAAGCATTTCATAAAGCCCCTTAAATTCCACCTTCTTTTCCTTTTCCACGTAATAGTAAGGTGCTTCCTGGACTTTCATATCCTTAAATCCTAACTGGAGGTGCTGATAAAAACTCAAAATATCCTTGCACTCCTCGCTGTTGTTCTGAAACAGCTTCATCGTAAAACTGTCATTTTCACCGAAACTTTTGCGTGAGAAATCGTACATGCCGCGGAAAAAGCCGATAATCGACTCTGCTTTTTTCCCATTCAGTTGAGCCACTAATGACAGGAAAAGCCTGTTTTCGGGTGTCATCTCCTCTTTCCCCTCACCTTCGGCAAATCTTGCAGAAGAGACATGCAATTCCTGACAGTTTCTCTCAAACAGGCAGAACTCCCGCTCTTTTACTTTCTTCTCATACAACCACTCCCCGATTATCCTCTGCCGGTCATGCTCTATGCCATAGCGGTACTTTGTATTCCCGAGAAGAAACTGAATCTCATAAGATGTAGGCTCTGATTCAGAAGTTTCGTCCAAACAGAAAGGGTCAAATGTCAGTTTGTCTCCCGGATTCAGCCAAACAGAAGACAGTACTAAGTCCCTCATGGCCAGCAGAGCCCGCAGGACGTTACTTTTACCGCTCGAATTGGCTCCGTATATCACAGCGGCAGGTAAAAGGCGGTAATCCTCTGTTTCGACAACAGAAGCCTTCAGTTCCCTAATCGAAGTAGCCTCCATCCGCAGAGACTGCTCATATCTGAACGAACGGAAATTCTGAAAAGTAAAATTTACAAGCATACGATTTTCTCATAATATTTAATGCAAATATAGGAAAACACGTGAACAGGCGCAAATATTTGAGAAATATTCTCACATTTTAAATTTTCCGACTTTCACCCTACGTAACATTTCCACACCACCGATAGTCTGTAATAGAGCGTTTGGGGTATCAGACCATAGAACAAATGGTTACGCGGTTATGCGGATAACAGACTGAACAGTGCGCCTGGACATGTATTCTCTTAAATGCGCCTTAGAAGCGTTGTGGCAAGGGCAGTCTGCGGTCAGCACATTTTCTCCATGTCGAGTCTGTAATCGAATAATCCGTACATAATGTTGATAGACAGCGTTATATGCCAAAGACCGGATAACAGACAAGCGGCGACACTCCTCAGTCTGTAAATCGGATACCTGACGTAAGTTTCTATGTAATAGAAAAAAACGTAAAACTGGGTATGAACAGACTGTGCAGTAAGTAAGTAAATTCAGTTCTTTCAGATCCAGTGTTTAATACATTGAGCAATAACAGCATCTTTTTGCTTTTTATAAAAAGCATTTCCAAAAATTCCCCAAAGTTTACTGCTCCGCCACCATCTTCCCATCGCCTCCATCCTCCTCCCCGCGGACCGGATACTCCAGAGCCCGCGAAGGCCCGTTCCCGACCTCCCGGTCAGCCAGATAGATGTGATAGAGTGTCTGTTCGAGGGATTCGAGGGTGCGTTGGCAGACGGAGGCGGGCTTTAGGCTGCACTCCCAGATGACTATGGTGTGCCAGCCGAGGCGGGCGAGGGCCTGGTAGTCACGGCGGTCGCGCTCGCGGTTGCGCTCTATCTTCGTGCGCCAGAAGTCGATGTTGGTCTTGGGGAGGCGGAAGTAGCGGCAGCCTTCGTGGCCGTGCCAGAAGCAGCCGTTGACGAAGATACAGGTGCGGTACTTGCGAAGGACGATGTCGGGGTGGCCGGGCAGGCGCGGATGGTTGAGCCGGTAGCGGAAGCCGCGGGAGTGCAGCCAGCGCCGGACGGTCATCTCGGGCTTGGTGTCAGCCGAACGGATGGCCGCCATGTTCTTATGCCGCTGCTGAGGGGACATCGTATCCATACAGCGCGAATTTAGTAAAATTTACCCGGACAGTGTAAAAGTCTATTTACGGATCTTGCGGCCACGGTAATACATATTGAAGGCATCTTCCGCATAGCCGTCACGGGACACTTTGAACGACAGTGCCTTGGCATCTATCTTCTCTCCGTTCCAATATACGCTGAACGTATCCTTGGCGTATCCCCAGCCCAGACACTCAAAGGACATTGGCTTTGCGTCAGATATCTCCCGGCCGTTCCAATACACATTGAAAGAATCCTTGGCATAGCCGTCTTCCAGAATCTCAAAACCGGCGACATGAGCACCGTCTATCTCACGGCCTCTGAAGAATACATGGAAGTTGTCCTTGTAATAGCCGCCGTTGTCATATCTTCTGTAGTCATTACCGCAACCATATCCGCCATGTTCCGGGCGCATACCGTCATGAGAATAACTTGAAGCGAACTCGCGGGAGACGCGGAATGAAGACGGGTCTACATATTCCAGCACTTCCCCATATCTGTACACATGACGGCGGTCCTTGCCGTAACCGTAGCCGAGGTCCTCGAAAGTGGAGGCATCGGCTCCGCGTACATACATGCCCTCGTAATACACCTCTCTTTCAAGTCGGTCAATGGAATATGACCCGTAACGCTGCGCCCTCAGAGAATAGGAGGCTACGAAAATCAGCGCAAGAACTGTGATTATTCTGATTCTGTTCTTCATAATACTGTAACTTTATTTTTTGTCTTTCAAATTCAGTGCCGAATTAATCCATATCAAAGTATAGACGATATCTTCATTTTTTGTAATTTTGAAAGACAATGCAAAATAGGAACAGATGGCCAGGATATCCACACTTCGACCGGACAGGGGCATACCGGCCTCCACCCTGCTGATGATGTCGGCAGTGGCGGGCCTGACCGTGGCCAATCTCTACTACAACCAGCCGCTGCTCGAGGACATCCGCACCGACCTGGCCTGCAGCGGCACCCTCGCCAACCTCATCACAGTGGTCACCCAGGCCGGTTACGCCCTCGGGCTCCTGCTCATCGTCCCTATGGCCGACATGTGGTCCAGGCGCAGGATAGTGCTGACCATCATGAGCATAGCCGCTCTTATGTCGGCAGCTATAGCCGTCTCGCACAGCATCTGGACCGTCCTGGCGGCCTCGCTCGGTCTCGGAGTTTGCTCGGTCATCCCCCAGATATTCATCCCGATAGCCGGCCAGTTCTCGGAGCCGGAACACAAGTCCCGCAACATGGGCTACGTCCTCTCGGGCCTGCTCACCGGCATCCTCGGCGCCCGGGTCATCAGCGGCTATGTAGGCCAATGGGTCGGATGGCGCACGATGTTCATAGTGGCAGCCGTCCTGATGCTGCTCTGCCTGGTCCTCACCCTGAGGATGCTGCCACGTATGCCGGGTACTTTCAGCGGCACATACGGAAGCCTGATCAAAAGTGTCTGGAAAATATTCGCGACCCATCCCCGCATGCGTCTGTACGCCTTCCGCGGCGCCTGCACCTTCGGCAGCATGATGAGCATCTGGTCCTGCATGGCCTTCCACCTTGCCGGAGAGCCGTTCCATGCCGGCAGCCGCACCGTAGGCCTGCTCGGACTCTGCGGAGTGGTCGGCGCCATAGCAGCCAGCGGTATTGGCAGATATGTCCCGCGCCTCGGAATCAGACGGATGACCGCCATCGGAGCCATCCTCCAGCTCGCGGCCTGGACAGCAGCAGCTACCCTCGGCCACACATACACCGGCATCATCGCCGCCATCATCCTCCTCGAGCTCGGCGCCCAGTTCATGCAGCTGAGCAACCAGAGCGGCTGCCTGCAGGCCGTTCCCGACGCCTCAAACCGGGCCAACACCATCTTCATGACCTCCCTCTTCCTCGGCGGCAGTCTCGCGACCCTGCTCTCGGGCATCGGCTGGCGGCTCGCAGGCTGGACCGGCGTCTGCATCACCGGAGTCATCTTCTCCGCAACAGCCCTCTGTACGGTCTTCTGCAAAAATCAGACATTGCCCAGATGCACATAGCGGATCCCGCACTCCCGCGCAATCTCCTCCGCCATCCGCAGAGTCCCTATCGGCGTAGGCGGCACCTCCCGCATCCTGTACTGCGGAAAGAACCTCGAAAAATGCAGCGGCGCCCCGGCAAATCCGTTGTCCACCAACCAGCGGCACATCTCCCGCAGCATCCCCGGCTCATCGTTGATCCCCGGAATCAGCAGATTGGTAATCTCGAGCCACACCCCCGCATCCCGCATCTTCTCCAGGGTCCTCAGCACCGGAGCCAGCGAGGCCCGGCTCACCTTCCGGTAGATATCCTCGGAAAATGACTTCAAATCGATATTCGCCGCATCGAGATACGGCAGCAGGTCATCTAACGGCCCCTCATTGACATATCCGGCCGAAACCAAAATATTCAGCAGCCCCGCCTCCCGGCACGTCCGGGCGCAGTCCACGGTGTACTCCATCCAGGTCAGCGGCTCGGTATAGGTATAAGCGACTATCCGGCAGGAGGTCCTCCGGGCCAGTTCCGGCAGCATCCCGGGAACAATGAAACTGCTCTCCACCTCCTCGGGGCGCACCTGGGAAATGCTCCAGTTCTGGCAGTTGCGGCAGGAAAGGTTGCAGCCTGCGGCAGCGAGCGACAGGCACATCTCCCCCGGATGAAAATGCAGCAGCGGCTTCTTCTCGACGGGGTCCACATGCAGGGCGCAGACCCGTCCGTAGGCCAGTGACACGAACCTCCCGTCCCGGACCTCCCGGCTGCGGCAGAGCCCCCGGCGTCCCTCGGTCAGACGGCAGCGGTGCGGCAGAGCGTACATGTCACGCTCCCGTCCGCCCCGGCTTCACAGTACCGGGCCTCCACACCTCGCTGAATGTCACCGCTCATCGAACACCTCCGCCTGATAAACGTACAGGTCCGCATCCTTCCACCCGTTCCAGCCGATTCCGGCCTTGTCCCGGGCACAGTGTCCCAAGAACTCCTCCTTGGTCCAGCCGGTCTCGTCCGCTACCTGCGGCAGGAAGGTCCCGCTGCGACCGTCCTTGACCATCAGCACCCCATCCCGCCCGAGCACCAGCTCGTCCGGCGAGGATATCTGCCTCAACGGAGACAGTACCGATATCTCGATATGCACCTGTTCCAGTTCCTCTCTGGTCAGCGGCCGGAACCTGTCATCCTCAAAGGCCGCAGCCCTGGCCATCTCCGCGACAGTCTTATACAACGGTCTGACGCCCACTATATTGCCGATACATCCGCGAAGCCGCCCATGCAGATGCAGGGTAACGAAAGCCCCGCACTCCGCCTTGAGCGTCTGCGTCAGCTGAGTGTCGGACGGTAGCCAGTACTTACCGTCAAAAGCCGTCTCAATACTCCGCCGGGCCGTCTCCAGCAGCACCTCCCGTTCCTCGGCAGTCAGGGAGAATCCCCCCGAGGCCCCGGTATTCTTTTCCGCACCTTTCTTATACACCACTGAAAACGCATGATACCCCACCACTTCGCTCTTGTCCCCATAGACCGCCGCATCACCGGAATTACGGTAATCCAGATGTCTGATTTCCAGATCTTCCCGTCCCTCCATCATCATCAGCAGAGCCGCAATGGGCAGCTGGCCGCAGGCACTTGTCGCCAGATTCGGCACCTTCGCGCGGGCATTGTCCAGCAGAACATCCAGGAAGCGGTCCACCGACCCGGAAGCGATGGCCTCGCCCGTAGCCCCGTCCACCCTGCAGGCATCCTCGTAGGAAGGGTAATGGGAAAAATCGCTGCTGATCACAAAGAGGTTGTCCTCATTCATATAAGGCCCGAGCACCCGGGCAATCCTCCGCAGTCCCCCGCCGTCGACCGAACCTATTATTATAGGTACAATAGGCGGAGTCTCCCGCAGTCTCTCCTGCAGGAAGGGCAGCTGCACCTCCAGGCAGTGCTCCCGCACATGCGCATTGTGGAAATCCCGGAAAATGGAATCCGCCCCGATGAGCTCGAAGCCCGCCTCAGTATCCACCCTCAACCGCCCTATAGGGGTCTCATACCAGTCGCACTCCACATCCACGGAAGCGCCCCGGAAGGCCTCCCGGTGACTTGGGCCGATGAGGAAGACACGCTCATACCTCTCCGCCGGGGCTATGGAAGCATACGCCTCCGCAGCCACCGCTCCCGAGAACACATACCCCGCATGGGGCACAATCACCGCCTGCACCCGTCCTTGAGGCCGGGCGGAAGCACTGTCCAGAAAGCCGTCCACGACAGCCTTCAACGTATCCGCATCTGACGGATAGAACTGTCCGGCCACCGCCGGAGAATGAATATTCATCATAACGCTCAATAATATCGGAAGTAGAATTATCATCACAAGAGTATCAAATTCAAATATAGAAAATATAATGGTAGAATGCTCTTTTTTAAAACAAATATTTTTCAAGGAACATGAAAGTAAAAATTATTTGGAATGACATGACAATCAATCTATTCGCAAAGCAAGAATTATTTAAAAATTTATAAAAAGTATTCAGAATAAGATTTGTACGATTGTTGTTTTTCTTTTACCTCATCACGATGTAGTTTTGCATCCGAAGCCGTCCCTGGCTGCGGGCACCATTTATTAACTTTTAAATATTGTTGTATGAAAAACATTTGTAAAATGACTGCCGGGACACTGTGTGCAGCAGTCCTGACAACAGGGTTCTCATCCTGCCAACCTCAGACATGTGTTACCTGTGAAGAAGACGGCCAGCCGGCAGTTCTCACCATCAGCCTGGCATCAGGCATCACGAAATCCGTATCCGCACAGACTCAGGAACAGGATAACACTATTAATACCTTAGATGTGTTTATATTCCGCGATGGAGATGCTTCTGCTGCAGACTATCAGAAACTTGACACATACAAGCGTTTTGAAGGGGATGCTCTTGCAGATCTGACTCTGTCAACTACAACCGGAGCAAAACTGATCTGCGTCATAGCCAATTCCAATATCAGCACCTATGCCGGTATTACTAATCTCCAGGCATTCAGGGCACTCACTTCTACTCTAGCCGATGAGACCCTGGCAGATTTTACTATGTACGGAGAAGCTAAGCAGACATTGGGAGTTACATCTTCCGTGTCGATACTCCTGACCAGAATGATCTCAAGAGTGGCTGTCACATCCATAAAAACGAAGTTCGACGGAACCCCGTATGCCGGCATGACGCTATCCAACTGCAAGTTGTTTTTAATCAATGTTCACGGAGAAAAACTGATATACAACGGGAATTCTTTGGAAACCCCTTTGATACTCAATAACGGCAGCTTGGTGGGAGAAGATGTCAACAGTACGGAAGAGGCCGGTCTGCTGATGGACAATATTACGGAGGTTATCACAGGAGAAGCATATAGTACAGCACACTACCTGTACTGCTATTCCAACGAGACTGACGACATAACATCTTCTACCAAACTGGTACTGCAGGCAGATCTTGACGGCATAACCTATTATTATCCTATCCCTGTGAACCAGGCCGGTTATGGATATACAGGCAGCAACAGCCATTACGGAATCCGCAGAAACACTGCATACTCTTACAGCATAACCGTAACAAGGCCCGGTTCTTTGGATCCCGACACTCCTGTAGTACCTGGTATGCTGGAGCTCTCAATAGAAATAGCAGACTGGACAGTCATTCCCAGTTTTGAAAAGGTATTCTAACTTCCACTGCCATGAAGCTGAAGGTGATGCTGCTTGTCATCGCATCTCTTACAGCCGCGCAGTCATGTATATTCGAGAACAGGGAGGATTGTCCTGTATACCTTACACTTGACTTTTCTGGAGTTCCTGATGAGGTAGGACATATCCGACTTATCCTGAAACATGAGAACAATAGTTTGATCTATGATACGGTAGACCGGGAAGATTTCGGAAACGTTTACGAAATCCCTGTACAGAAAGGGAATTTCCAAATAGCGGCGTTCGGCAATATTCAGAGCATGGTGTATAATAACGGCTACACTGTACAGACAGGCGGACAGGCGGACAATCTATACACATGCTTCTTCCCGGCAGCCTATTACGGTGATCTCGCAAGGGACACTCTGACCCTTCTGAAAGATAACATCGGGCTGCATATCAGAATCCTAGGCCAAGCATCGGATCCGGACAGCATATATGTCCGCATAGAATCAACATCTGTAGGCTATGATTTGAACGGAGATATTATAGCCGGAGTCTACAGACACGTACCCGTGGCTGCGCATCAGCCGGAAGAAGATGCCGAATATTTTGAGTTCTCCTCCCGTATTCTTAGACAGAGAGACGAGAACCTTACACTACACATCTGCGCTGTTGGAGACAGTACAGAATTTACGATTACCAGCATATCGCTGGCCTCGAGCCTTAAAGAGGCCGGCATAAGTATGGACGATAAAGGATTGAGCGATGTCTACCTGACTGTGGATCATGCACATTCATCTATGTCTGTCAGTCCGGTTGATTGGAACGATAATGGTCACGTTGAAATTGAATTATGATGAGAGAGACATTTTTATTATTAATGACCATCATGGTGTTCTGTACTTCATGCGAGAAGAACAGAAAGATTGTGAATACACCTGACGGCAGCATAGCATTCAGCATTGTTGTGGAAGAGAACACACGTACCAAAACGGCTCCTGTTGTCAGTGAGGAAGGTATAAGCAATATAAATATCTTTCTGTACAATCGTTTAGGCAAACTGGAATCTTACTGCTATATCGACAGCTGGGATGGACAGGAAAGTATTCCTTTGGGCATTAATTCGGGGACAGAATATTCCATTTATGCTATTGCCAATACCGGAGATCTCACCGGCCTGCCTGAAATAACGGAACAGGCCGGTATTGAATCTCTGGTATGGACTGCCGGTTCTCCGGACGATATTGTCAATGACGCAGGGGCAATCCCCATGTCATGTTGCCTGCCTTTGAAGAAGTATGATGACGGGGCAAGTGTTACTCTGAAACTTCAGCGCCTACTTTCCAAATTCAGGATTATCGCAGATATTTCGGGGTTGAACGATGATGTTGAGCTCTTTAACATCAAGCAGGTAAGACTCAAGAATATGAACTCTTCAGTCCGTTATTTCGGGATCAGCAGGGCGGAATCATCGGAACAGGTATTCAAGGACGGCACCAGTATTGAGGGGAATGGACTGAGTACCCTGTTCACGCAAGGTGTGGACTTCTATCTGACAGAGAATGCACAAGGCGATCTTCTGTCCGACAACATCAATGAGCAGACCCACATTCCACCATCGCCTTATGACGGGCTGTGCACGTACGTTGAGTTTGTAGTAGATTACAGAAACTCCGAGCACTACAACGACAGCCTGGTATACCGCTACTATCTGCATGACGGACGATATCTGGACAATTTTGATGTCCTCCGCAATACGATGTATACCTGCCTGACATCTTTCACAGGCTCGGGTATCAATGAGAACACATGGAGAATCGATGTGTCCGGTATGAAAGATCTGGTTACAGGCATATCTGTCACACCTGACACTCATACATTTAGGGAAAAAGGTGAGACTATGCAGTATACCGTTACAGTAACTCCTGCGTCAGCAGAGAATCCCTCAGTAAGATGGCTGTCCGACAACGAAGATGTCGCAACTGTCAGTCCGGACGGTACAGTTACTGCTGTAGGAGACGGAACATGCAGTATCATAGCCATGGCACAGGACGGCAGCGGAGTCTCAGGATCTGCAAAAGCCGTTGTTGATACTTACAAAGAACCGTCTTCTGTTACTGTATCCCCGGATAAAGCCGAAATGTATGTCGGAGAGACTGTTGCCCTTAGTGCATTGGTCCTGCCTGAGGATGCTGAGGACAGGAGCGTCACATGGATATCTTCTGACCCTTCTACTGCGTCTGTCTCTGAAGACGGTATTGTAAAGGCATTGATGACAGGAACGGTGTATATCATTGTCTCGACGGATGCAAACTCGTTAAAAGACACTGCGGAGATTATCATACATGATAAGATTTTCATAATTAACGAATTTCCGGATGTCCTTTACCCTAACTACAATTCTCCTGTTAAAATACCTTATCGTGCTGAACCGTCCGGAACACCCTCATTCAATATTACAGTCAATTCGGGAGACGCATCCGGAGCATCTGTCTCAGGAGATGTCCTCACAGCATCGAATCCAGGTATAAAAGGAGGTGAGATAGGAACATATACCTTGAGTGCAACTGTCAACGGCATTACTTCCAGCAGGGATTTTTCTGTCAATGCAGGAAGCATTGTCCTGTCCTCCAACATTACCGCAGTATATCCAGATTATCCGACTCGACTCACAATCAAGGAATTATCCCCGTCAGACATCGGTGTGTCATGGTCTTCTTCCGATCCTGAAATAGTCAGTATCAACAGCACCGGTATGATTCTCCCAAAAAAATTAGGCAGTTGTACTATAAAAGCCAGAACCGCATCAGGGGCATACGATGAGGTTCGAGTCAATGTTACAGCGCCGTCAATTATACTTGCCGATACTATTATCCGCATCTATGAGGGTAATAATCTTAAACTGTCGGCCGGCACATTCCCTGAACTGGACTATGAATTGGAGTATTCCGTTATAAGCGGGGAAGAATATGTTTCAATATCAGGTAACACTCTCACAGGACTCAAACGTACGCCTGTCCGTCAATATGCGATGATACAAGTGCGCTACAAGAAATTCCCCAATATTTACAAGACTGCAGAGGTTATGGTGATGCCATGCCTGAATGCTTCCATTACTGGAAATGACCGAATGGTAAATACTTTCGGCCATATATCTGTAGGGAACTTTTCTGGAAACGTAAGCACCTATATCAGATTGCAGGTTTTCCAAGCCCCTCATGTGGATATAATTTGGGAAATTATTGACAAAGAAGGGAATGTCTGTACCAATGACTTCGAGATGACTCAGGAATATGTCCTGTTACCGATTACCCGCGCTGCAAATGGAGAGTTCACCATAACCGGATGGGATCAGAGCCGTACTTTTAGGACTGATGCTTTAAAATTCTCGGTATATCAGCTGTTGTCCTATGAAGTCGGATTGGGCGAATATTCTTTATTACAGGTAGGAAATGTCTCTTACTATATAGTTTCGCTATTTGCACGTTGGCGCTCGGATTCTTGGAGTTTTCTATCTGAGACGGAGAAAAAGGCCATGAGCGAAATTAAACTGATTACTCATAATCCGGAATACAGTGACTTTTACAGCATCTGTCCTATAGACGAAAAGGAACTATTCATAGAGGATTATCAGACAAATATCCGCAGAACACCGGCAGGTGTGGTCGGCGACCTGCGTTGGCTGTCACCCCTAAGCTGGATCAGGCTTGATATGAGTCCGTCCCCAGAATCCACTCAAGGCATTACAGGTAGTTATTTTATTTTCAATCAGGAGGATAATGGAATAGAAGGATACTACTATATCAAGCAGCACAGCAATGAGCTGTTCAACCTGATAGATTTCGGTAATTGATGTTGACGGGCATTTGGTACAATAAGGAATAGTTTGTATTATATTTGAGATGTAATTTGAATTAAAATTTTAACTTATGAGATTTACATTTTCCAAATTTTTAACTGCCTCGGCAGCACTTATGGTATTGCCGTTGTCTGCAGCAGCATCTATTCCCAAAGGAAATGATCCGATAGTTCAAAAAGTAATCAGCATCGCAGCAGAAGACAATCAGACTATGGACCATCTCGATATAGTTACCAACCGTTTCGGTGGCCGTCCCCTGGGATCGGACGCATACACCCATGCCACGGACTGGGCCGTGCATATGTTCGAACAGTGGGGACTGGAAGTACATAAAGAGTATGCGGGTGAACTGTCCGTAGGTTTCAACAGAGGCCCCTGGTTCGGACGCATGATCAACGGCAACGAGACCCTTCACTTCACTACACCGGCCTTTACGGCAGGTACCAAGGGAGTACAGAGGGGGCACGTGGTCCTGGAGCCCAGGACAAAGGCTGAATTCGAGAGGATGAAGCAGACAATCAACGGAGCCTGGGTACTCATCGGCGGTACCAGCAAAGGCTGGCCCATCGACTATTCCGAGCGGGGTGATGCCCGCAGAGCTGAGATTATCGCGCAGAACGACTCCATCTCTGCACTGAACGCGGAGATACGCAGCTACAACCGCGGCGTCTTCTCTCAGAGAAGAGACCTCGAGAGGCAGTTGCAGACTGCTTCCGGCAGACAGGCCGTCAAGATTAAGGCTCAGATAGATGCTCTTCAGGAAAAAAAGCTAATCCCTCTTATTGAGGAGCCGGCTCTGTTCTACCGCGAAATGCTTGAGGCCGGGGCACTGGGACTGATACAGTCCGCCCCCGTACCCATTACGACCCTATACGACAGGGCCAACATCGATGACGGCTATATGATATGGGACAACCTTCCCACTCTTCCGGACATAAAACTGGATTTCAGGCAGTATGAAAAAATTAAGGAAATGGTGGAGCTCCGGGAATACGTGGAGCTGGAGTTCGACATCCGCAACCATTTCTACATGGGTCCTGTTCCGTACTACAACGTAGTGGCTGTGCTGCCCGGCACCGAATATCCGGACGAATATGTCATCTGCGGCGGTCATCTGGACAGTTATGATGCAGCCACGGGCGGAGTGGACTGCGGTACCGGTATTGCGCCCACAATGGAGGCGGCCCGACTGCTGGCTGAGGCTGGAGCAAAACCCAAGCGCTCCATAGTATTCGCTTTATGGGCAGGTGAGGAATTCGGGCTGCTCGGCTCTAAAGCCTGGGTGGAGTCGCATCCGGACAAACTCCCCAACGTCATCAACTACTTCAACCGTGACGGAGGCCCTACGGTAGCCAACAGCATGTCGGTACCTCAAGAGTGGTACGATGCCCTGGAACCTGTCTGTGAACCGCTCGAAGATCTGGATCCAAGATTTCCCTTTACACTGAGAGTCAATGACCGGTATCCGATGGAAATTCCCGAGAAAGCCGGCGGTTCCGACCACGCCTACTTCATGATGAGCGGAGTGCCCGTAATCAGCTTCGGCACCGGCGACCCTCTCGGATACAACTTCAGCTACGGCGAGATCTGGCACACTGACCGCGACCTCTACACCAAGAGCATTCCCGAGTACATGGAGCACACCTCCATCGTGAACGCCATCGTCCTCTGGGGTATCGCCAACCTGCCTGAGAAACTGCCCGCCAGCGCTGTCTACATCCAGGAATAAAACATAATTACCTATAACAGAAAGAGGTATGTCGTAATGAGCGGCATACCTCTTTTTTATGACTCATTCAGTCCGGGCGGCTTATTTCTGCCTCTGCCGTACCGCCTCGAAAAGCATGAGGGATGCGGCCACCGACACGTTCAGAGAGCCTATATCCCCGCGCATGGGGATTCTGGCCTGCACGTCGCAGAGAGCCAGCACCGACGAGGAGATACCCTTACCTTCGGAGCCCATGACGAATGCCGTGGGCCTGGTCATATCCACTCCATAAATCATCCCCTCGGCCTTCTCGGTGGCGGCCACTATCTGAAAGCCCTTCTCCTTGAGGTAGTACAGGGGTATGCGCAGATTCTTGCACTTGGAGACACCGATGCGGAGCAGGGCGCCGGCCGAGGCCTTGACACCATCGGCATTGATGGCTGCACCGCCCTTTGCAGGAAGGATAATGCCCCCCGCTCCGGCACATTCGGCACTGCGGGCTATTGCCCCCAGATTGCGCACGTCGCTCACTCCGTCGAGGAGGACAAAAACCGGGGCCGGGTCTTTCTGGAAGGCCCTCTCCACCATTTCCTCCAGCGGCATGTAGTCGATCTGCGGCAAATATGCCACCACTCCCTGATTCCGACCTCCGCGGAAGCGGGCCAGGCGCTCGGCCGGCACGAACTGGAACGGTATGCCGCGGCTGTCCAGTTCGGTGAGAAGCTGGCGGAACTGCTGCCCCTCCAGTCCTTGCTTCAGCAGCACTTTTTCTATCTGTCTTCCGGACAGGACGGCCTCCAGGACGGGGTGCATCCCGTAGAGGTGGTATCCGGTATCCTTTTTCTCGGTATTTTCCATATTGTCTTGCGTTTATTTTCAGTTACTCAGTTCTATCCACTCCTCCATCGTGCGGTCGAGGGTCCGTTTCAGTTCCAGATATTCCCGGGTCAGCTTGTCGATGTCGGTATCAGCCGACGGAGCGGCCAGGACCTTCTCCAGCTCCTTCATCTGAGCCTCAAGGTCGGCTATCTTCTTCTCGCAGCTCTCAATGCGCTTCTGCTTGCGGCGCTGCTCCTTCTGCTCCTGGAAGGAGAGACTGGATGCCGTGCGGGGCTTGGGAGAGGCCTCTTCCAGCGGAGTTTTCTCCTGCTTCTGCGGCTTCGGTTCCGGCTGAGAAGTACGTTCCAGGTCCTGCAGGGTCTCGATCCTGCGCTTCTCGATGAAGTCCTGCACTCCTCCCAGGTACTCCTTGACATGGCCGTCGCGGAATTCGTAGACCTTGTCCACCAGCCCGTCGAGGAAGTCCCTGTCGTGCGACACGATGACCAGTGTGCCGTCGTAGCGCTGGAGGGCCTGCTTGAGCACGTCCTTGGAGCGGATATCCATGTGGTTGGTCGGCTCGTCAAGGGCCAGGAGGTTGTAGGGATGGAGGATGAGCTTGGCCATGGCCAGACGGGAGCGCTCCCCTCCGCTGAGCACGGCCACCTTCTTGTCGATGTCCTCTCCGCGGAAGAGGAAGGCTCCGAGGATATCCCGCAGCTTGGTGCGGATATCGCCCACGGCCACCTTGTCGAGGGTGTCGTAGACGGTGTCGTTCCTGTCCAGTACGTCCTCCTGGTTCTGAGCGTAGTAACCCAAGGCGACATTGTACCCGAGGGAGGCCGAGCCGGTTATGGGCCGCAGTTCCCCGGTAATGTATTTCATCATGGTACTCTTTCCCTCGCCGTTGCGTCCGACGAAGGCCACCTTCTCCCCTCTCTCCACGGTCAGGTCGATGTCGGTGAACACCACCTTAGGACTGCCCGAGCCATCGCGGGACGGATAGCCTCCGGTGAGTGCCTTGGCCTGGAAGACGATCTGGCCGGAGCGGGGAGCGGGCGGGAACTTGACGTGGAGGGCCGAATTGTCCTCGATGTCTATCTCTATGCGCTCGAGCTTGTCGAGCTGCTTGATGCGGGACTGCACCTGATTGCTCTTGGTGGGCTTGTAACGGAAGCGCTCGATGAACTCCTCGGTCTTCTCGATCATCCGCTGCTGGTTCTCGTAGGCGGCCCGCTGCTGCTCCATCCGCTCGCGGCGCAGCTCCACGTACTTGGAGTACGGCACCTTGTAGTCGTAGATGTGTCCCAGAACTATCTCCACAGTACGGGTGGTCACCCGGTCCAGGAAACGGCGGTCATGGGAGATGAGCACCACCGAGCCACGGTAGCCGAAGAGGTAGTCCTCGAGCCACTGGATGGACTCGATGTCGAGGTGGTTGGTGGGCTCGTCCAGCAGGAGGACATCGGGCTTGGTCAGCAGGACCTTGGCCAGTTCCACGCGCATGTTCCAGCCCTGTGAGAAGGTGCTGCGCTGCCGTCCGAGCTCGCTCTTCTTGAAACCTAGGCCCACCAGGGTCTTCTCGGCCAGCACGGCGGGAGACTCGGACTGGGCCATGGCCAGCTTGTCGTTGAGTTCGTTGAGTTCCTCTATCAGCCGATGGTAGGCCGGGGACTCGTAGTCGGTCCTCTCGCCCAGCTCGCGGCTGATCTCCTCCACCCTCTCACCCATGGTGAAATGGTCGGCGAAGACGGACATGGCGGCCTCGATGACCGTGGTGTCCTTGGAGTAACTCATTATCTGGGGCAGGTAGCCTACGGTCTGCTCCCTAGGCTTCATGATGGAGCCGGAAGTCGGACGCTCCACACCGGCTATGAGCTTGAGTATCGTACTCTTGCCCGCACCGTTCTTGCCCACGAGGGCTATATGCTCCCCGTCGCTGACGTGGAAACTGATGTCGTCCAGGAGGGTGAAGCCTCCGAAGGCTACTGTGAGATTATTTATCGATATCATTTCTAACTTCTACTTCTTTCGGTTTGTCTTTACACAGGGTTATGGATACCTCGTAGAGCAGGTACAGGGGCAGGGCGACCACTATCATCGTGAAGGCGTCTCCCGAGGGGGTTATGACAGCCGATATGGCTAAGGCGGCCACTATCGCGTACTTGCGGAAACTCCTCAGCATCTGCCGGTTGATGATCCCTATCCGGGACAGTAGAAGAGCTAAGGCCGGCAACTCGAAGACTACACCCATTATCAGGTTGAGCTTCAGGAACATCCCGATATACGAGAGCAGCGATATCTGGTTGGCCACCGACTCGCTCACCTGATAGGTTCCCAGAAAACGCAGGGTCAGCGGGAAGACCACCACGTAGCCCACCCCCACGCCGATGTAGAACAGCAGGGAGGACAGCCCGAAAGCCGTCTCGGCAGCCCGCCTCTCCCGGTCGTACAGCGCAGGTCTCACGAAGAGCCACACCTGATAGATCAGAAACGGCAGGGCCACGATAACCGCCAGCCAGAAGGAGATGCGCACATGGGTGAAGAACTGGGCGGCCAGGTCGATATTGACCAGTTCCACCCGGAAAGGCTCTAAAGCCCCGAGACCGAGCAGTCCCAGCAGCCTGTCCATCCACCGGTAGACGAAGAAACCGTCCGTCAGCGGAGCCAGCACCACCCCGTCGAAGACCGTCTCCTTGCACAGGAATAGCGCGACCATCAGGACAATAAGCACAGCAAAGCTGCGGAAGATCACCTTTCGCAGCTCGTCTAAATGTTCCCAGAAGGTCATTTCTCCCGCCACGGCACCCATCTCCTACTTCTTCCCGGCGGAGCTGTCCTTTGCGGAGGACGAATCCTTCTTGGCAGAGGAATCCGCATTCAGGTCCTCCTCAATGCCGTTGACCCCCTCCTTGAAACTCTTGACACCCTTGCCGAAGCTCTTCATCAGCTCGGGAATCTTCTTCGCCCCGAACAGCAGCAGGACGATGAGCAGCAGCACCAATATCTCGGTCAGTCCGACGGATCCTAAAAACAAAAGTGTAAGCATATCTTCTAGTTATTATTTATTTTCTTTTGCTGCAGCCTGTTCCATGTCGGCCTTACGGAATACTTCCAGCAGGGCGGCGGGGATACGGGTCGGCCGGCGGTTGTCGCTGTGGATGAACCCGAGGACCACCGAGCCGTCGCAGACTAAGTCTCCATTCTGGTTATAAATGTCCGTAAGCACCTCTATCCGAGCCATCGGCTCCTTCTCCACCCGGGAGACCACCCGGAGCACGTCCCCCATCCGGGCCGGCGTGTGATACTTCGCACTTACCGACACCACCGGCATCATGATTCCGCTCTTCTCAAGTTCCGTGATGGGCAGTCCGACATCCAGCAGGAACTGGTGCCGGCCGCACTCGAAGTAGCGGATGTAGTTCGAATGATGGACTATCCCCATCAGGTCCGTCTCATAGTAGCGGACCTCGATCTGTGTCTCTGACTGGATATACATGGCTTCTGTCTATTCTGTTCAGCCTTTAAGGGCCTCTATGGTCTTGCGCAGTCCCTCTATCTTGGCAGTGGCGTCGGCCCGCTTCTTCTCCTCTCCGCGCACCACGGCCTCGGGAGCATTCTGCATGAATTTCTCATTGGACAGCTTGGCATTCACGCCCTTGAGGAATTTCTCCAGACGCTCAATCTCGGCCTCGGCCTTGACAATCTCCTCCTGCACGTCGGTCTTGCCGGCAAGGGGCACGAACATCTCGACAGTGCCCACGAGGAAGGATGCCCCGGCCTCACGTCCTCCGAAATCCTCCACGAAGGAAATCTCCCCCACATTGCCCATACGGCGGACTATGCCGGTCATCTCCTGGGGGAATGCCCCCTTGATGCGCAGGTCGAGGGCCTCTTTCGGGGAAATGCCCTTCTTCTGGCGGATATTCCTGAGAGCGGCCACAGCCTCGGTGGCAAGCCCGAAGTCGCGGATAAACGCCTCGTCGTACTCTCCTCCGGCAGGCTGGCGTTCCAGCATGACGGTCGCGCCCTCGGGACGCTCCGCGATGTTGTGCCACAGTTCCTCGGTGATGAACGGCATCACGGGGTGCAGGAGCTTGAGCAGGGAATCGAAAAATCCGATGGTGGCATCGTATGTGGCTCCGTCCACCGGAGAACCGAAGGCCGGCTTGACTATCTCGAGGTACCAGGCGCAGAAGTCGTCCCAGAACAGCTTGTAGAGGGTCATCAGCGCATCGGAAATCCTGAATTTGGAGAAATGGTCATCGACAGTGGCTATTGCCTGATTGAGCTTGTGGGTAAACCACTTGACTGCAAGTGCCGAATGCTCGGGAGCAGCGGCGGTGCGGTCCACACTCCAGCCTTTAACCAAGCGGTAGGCGTTCCATATCTTGTTGCAGAAGTTGCGGCCCTGCTCCACCTGAGACTCGTCGAAGAGGATGTCGTTGCCGGCAGCAGTGCAGAGCAGCATGCCGATACGGACTCCGTCGGCCCCGTAGTCATCGATGAGTTTCAGAGGGTCAGGCGAGTTGCCGAGGGTCTTGGACATCTTGCGGCCCAGTTTGTCACGGACGATACCGGTAAAATAGACGTTGTGGAAAGGCACCTTGTCCATGAATTCGTTGCCGGCCATGACCATCCTGGCCACCCAGAAGAAGATGATATCCGGGGCGGTCACAAGGTCGTTGGTCGGATAGTAGTACGCTAAATCGGCATTCGGAGCCTTCTCGGGGAAGCCGGGCTTGCCGGGATCGAATACCGAGATGGGCCAGAGCCACGAGGAGAACCAGGTGTCCAGCACATCCTCGTCGCGCCTGAGGTCAGCGGCTGTAACCGAGGGGTCGAGCTGCTGCGCGGCCTTCAAAGCCTCCTCCTCGGTAGCCTCCACCACATAGCGGCCGTCAGGCAGGTAGTATGCGGGTATCTGCTGCCCCCACCACAGCTGACGGGAGATGCACCAGTCGCGGGTATTCTCCATCCAGTGGCGGTAGGAGTTGCGGTATTTGTCGGGTATGAGGCGTATCTCTCCGTCCTCCACGCGGGCCAGGGCAGCCTTGGAGAGCTCATCCATCTTGATGAACCACTGCATAGACAGCTTCGGTTCGATAACGGCATCAGTTCTCTCGGAGTGTCCTACAGGCGAGAGGTAGTCCTCCTCCTTCTCGAGCTGCCCGGCCTCTGCCAGCATTTTCACTATCTTCTTGCGGGCCACGAAACGGTCCTCGCCCACGAGGATTACAGCCTTCTCGTTGAGCCGTCCGTGGTCGTCGATGATGTCGAGCACCGGCAGGTTGTGCCTCAGGCCTATCTCGTAGTCGTTCACGTCGTGGGCCGGAGTCACTTTCAGGCAGCCTGTACCGAAATCCATGGTCACATACGAATCCTCTATGATGGGAATCTCCCTGTTGATCAAAGGGATAAGTATCTTCTTGCCGCGCAGGTGGTGATACCTCGGATCCTCCGGATTGATGCAGACAGCGGCATCGGCCATGATGGTCTCGGGACGGGTCGTGGCTATGACTATGTAGTCGTCAGTGGGATTGCCGGCCCCGTCGGACACCTTGTAGCGCAGGTAGTAGAGCTTGGACCTGGTCTCCTTGTGGATCACCTCGTCATCGCTCACAGCGGTCAGGGCCTGGGGATCCCAGTTGACCATCCTCACGCCGCGGTAGATATATCCTTTCTTGTAGAAATAAACGAATGTATTGATGACCGCCTCACTGAGAGCCGGATCCATCGTAAAGCGGGTACGGTCCCAGTCGCAGGAGGCCCCGAGTTTCTTGAGCTGCTCGAGGATGATGCCGCCGTGCTTCTCCTTCCATTCCCAGGCATGTTTCATGAACTCCTCGCGGGTCAGGGAGGACTTGTCGATGCCCTGCTCCTTCAGCTTGGCCACCACCTTGGCCTCGGTGGCGATGGACGCATGGTCGGTACCAGGCACCCAGCAGGCGTTCTTGCCCTGCATGCGGGCGCGGCGGACGAGCACGTCCTGTATCGTATTGTTGAGCATGTGTCCCATGTGCAGCACACCTGTCACATTGGGCGGCGGGATGACCACAGTATAGGGTTCCCGGCTATCGGGTTCCGAATGGAAAAACTTGTTCTTCAACCAGTAAGAGTACCATTTCTCCTCTACTTCCGAGGGGCTGTATTTCGCTGACAGTTCCATATTTCTTGCAAATTAGCCTGCAAATATAAGAAGATTTGTGTAGATTTGCGGGACGTTTCAAAACATTATTTCATAAGACATGGACAATCAGCAACAGAAAAAGGAAATAGGCATCGAGCTCACCAAGGAGACCGCTGCCGGCAACTACTCCAACCTCGCCCTCATCACCCACTCCAACAGCGAGTTCATCCTGGATTTCGCCCGCATGCTACCAGGCTATCCCAAGGCCCAGGTAGTCAGCCGCGTCATCATGACTCCCGAGCACGCCAAGAGACTGCTCCTGGCCCTGAGCGACAACATCAGCAAATACGAAAGCCAGAACGGCGAGATACGTCTAGGCTCGCCCAATCTGCCCAAGAACACCATCCCCTTCGGATTCGGCGGTCCCAATACCCCGGAGGCCTGACCGATGAAGCCGGACATAGCATTCGTCGGGGCCGGGAACGTGGCATTCCGATTTTCCCTGGCCCTGCAGGAGAAAGGGTACAATATCAGCACCGTCTACAGCCGTACTGAGAAAAGCCGCGACCGTCTGGTCAGGGCCCTCAGGGCCAACGGGTCGGACACCAAGGCCGCCGGGAGGCTACAAGACCTGCAGGAGGCATCCCTCGTGGTCATCGCGGTTACGGACGACGCCATCCCGCAGCTGGTGGAGGAAATGGCAACGGCATTCTCATGGACAGACAGTGACAATGCCGCGGAAAAGGCTGTTTCCCGCCGGCTTCCGGCTGTGGTGCATACATCAGGTGCCACCCCGCTCCAGGTCCTGCAGCCCCTCGCGGATCTGGGCTGCGCCTGCGGAGTGATGTATCCCCTGATGACGCTCAGCCGCAACAAGAACATAGAGTTCCGCGACGTGCCCCTGCTACTGGAGGCCTCCACCGACGGACTTGGAACGCTCCTGGACTCCATGGCCGAGGACCTGGGCGGAGAGCATTATTTCTACTCCTCCGAAGACAGACTGAAAATGCATGTGGCCGCAGTGTTCACCACCAACTTCGTCAACTATCTCCTCGGCCTGGCCTTCCCCATCGTCCAGCACGACCATCCCCTGCTCATCCCCTCCACCATCGAGGCAGTGCGCAACGCATTCCTGCACACCCCCGCCTCCACCCTCACCGGCCCAGCCCGCAGAGGAGACATGGAGACTATCCGCAAACATATCGGACTGCTGCATGACATGGGACTGAAAGAACAGGAGGAGATATACCGCCTATTCACCGATAAGATCCTGAAAAAGTACCATCCGGAACAAACAACTGAAGAACAATAGACAATGCCCAACTACAACTATAAAGTGAAGCTCCACTCCATCCGCGCCTTCGCCTTCGACGTGGACGGAGTGCTGACCGACGGTTCGATTCTCTCCACCCCTGACGGAGACCTGCTCAGAACATTTGACTCCAAGGACGGATTTGCCCTCAGAATGTGCAGTATGAAAGGATACCCCGTGGCCATCATCACAGGAGGCGTATCTCAGAGCATTGTGCACAGATTCACCGGGTTAGGCGTAAAGGAAGAGGACATCTACCAGAAATCCCGCGACAAGGTGCCCGACTTCCTGGATTTCTGCTCCAGACACGGCCTCAAGCCCGAGGAAGTGGCCTTCGCGGGAGACGACATACCCGACATCCCGGTGCTACGGATGGCCGGGCTGGCTGTCGCTCCGGCCGATGCCGTTCCCGAGGTCAAGGACGTATGCGACTACGTATCCATCCGCCCGGGAGGCAGAGCCTTTGCCCGCGACCTCATCGAGCAGGTGCTGAAGGTGCATGAGGACTGGTACCTGGATACAGACGTTTTCGCCAAAACCTTTTGACACATACCGCCATGCTGCTTCACGAAGCCCTGAAAGGCCGCCGCTTGGTGCTCGGCTCGGCCTCTCCCCGCAGAAGGGAACTCCTCGCAGGTCTCGGCCTGGAATTTACCGTAGAGGCCACCCCCGGTGCTCCGGAAACCTATTCCCCCACCCTCATGCCGGATGAGGTGCCGGCCGCCCTCGCAGTATCCAAGTCGGAGGGATTCCACCGTCCCTTAGAGCCGGACGAGATCCTCATCACCGCCGACACCGTAGTCATCTGCGGGGAAGACATCCTCGGCAAGCCCTCGGACAGGGAGGACGCAGCCAGGATGCTCCGGGAGCTCTCGGGCCGCACTCACCGCGTGGTCACCGGCGTCTGCCTGCGCGACAATACCCGGCGGCACGTATTTTCCTGCACCTCCGAAGTGGAATTCAAAGCCCTTGCTGAAGAGGAGATATCCTACTACATCGACCGCTGGCGTCCCTTCGACAAGGCCGGCAGCTACGGCATCCAGGAATGGATAGGCTACATAGGAATAACCTCCATACGCGGCTCCTACTTCAACATCGTAGGACTCCCCGTACAGAGGCTGTACACTGCTTTGTGCGAATTTATCGGACAGTGATCATCTCGACACTCTGCCGACGCACTTTATCCAGAGGCTCGACGGTGTATTTCACCTTGGAGAAATCGATGTCATTCAGGTCTAAGCAGCGGATCGTGCTGTTCCAGCAGGTGCGCCAGTACATTTTCAGCCCCTTGGTATCGGCCGCCGTCGTAAACTGTGTGGCACCGGGAATATCTGTCGGCTCCTGCCCTTTCTGACGCTCCACTCCTATCGGTATATCGAAATTGTTCAGAATCAGGAAGCAGGACATTACCGTCTCCTCTCCTGTAGGGTACTGCGGTGCGGTGGCCTGATAATAGGCGGCACGTACAAACCGCGAAGGAGGAGTCACGTCCCCGGGGATTCCTATCATACCGGTGCCGGCTCCGAAGCGGCGTACCTGCGGATAAGCCGAAAAGGCATTGCCGTCAGCCTCTCCGAAAGCCAGATTGACATAGTTGTTCAGATTGGTAACATGCCAGGGGAAATCGGGGGAATTGGTCAGCACCCCTACCGTATTCTCGTAGATATGCGTCTTTCCGCCGGTTATCTCGATGACAACCTGCCTTCCGGACGGGTCCCCCACCCTCCAGTGCGAAGTGCCGGACTGAGGATAGAGCATGGTCACTATTATCTCGTCAAAATGGTCAATCACCTCCTGCACGGTGGAGAATCCGGAGAGTATCCAGCTCACCACCTGCATGTCGGGGACAGTACGGCTCACTTCGGTAGAATCGTACTCAGGATACTGGCCGTAACCGGGGAAGAAGAAAAGTCCGGCGGACAGCCCCTTTTCATTGAGCCCCTCCAGCACGAACTGGTCCATATTGGCCGCCACCCCCACATATCCGTACTTTCCAGTGAATATCAGACCATTGCCGCCATCTGCCGTCAGGGACACATGCCTGTATCCCCTAGGGACAACCACGTAGCGGCTGTGCAGGTCCGAACCGCCCCACTCCGCCGTCCTGGCCAGCACGAAACTGCCGTCCTTGGCCGTGAAAGAAATGCCCGTACAGGCATTAAGGTCTGAAAAAAACGTGCAGGCCAGCACCATCGCTGCGGCTGCCGCCCGCCTTAGAATTGCTGAGATGTTCATATGGCATTTTATTTTAATTCCTTATTCCAGTTCATCCGAGCAAAGTTAAGCATAGATTTCCACAAATAAAAATCCCGCCGGCCCCATTTCAGGAATGAGACCGGCGGGATGTACTGACAATACCGGAAGCAGTTCTGCAGCTGCCTGTTCAGTCGAGAGTGTCCTCGGGCTGAAGCGGCATATACGGGCCGTCCTTGACCTCCAGGATGACCGAAGGCTCGATAACCTCCACCGCATGCCATTGTCCCTTGGGAATGTGCACGCCGTAGTGCCCGGACCTAGAGTCGAGCAGGATGCGTTCCACCGCCCCGCCCATGCTGTCGTAGAAGACCACGAACATCCTTCCTCTGAGGATGGCGTAGGTCTCGGCCGTATGCCTATGCCTGTGGATGGGAATCACGGTGCCCGGAAGCAGGGCGTTGAGCAGGCGTTGGGCCTTGGAGTCAAGGGAGTCGTGGAGGTTCAGGTTCATCCTCAGGCGGGGACTCTGCTTCGCCTTTGCTTCTAAGTCATCGAGAAGAGTGTCGTCGAGTATCATGATTTCAGACTATTTAGATATTCTGCATGCAGATGGTAGTACTTTCTCATAAACAATAGGTATGCCAGAGCGAGAATCATCAGCACGGCTACCGTATAAGGCCACTGCAGACTGTCAGGTACGGCCAATAGACCGCCTGATACTATCAACTGCAGGGCAAAATAGAAAAATGACACGGACGTGTGCGGAATATGCAGCTCATTGGCCATCAGCTGATAGGCGTGCTTGCGGTGCGCCTCGCCCAGATGCTCGTGCAGCAGGATGCGGTGCATGATGGTCAGGACCGTGTCGATACCATAGACACCCAGCAGCAGAAGATACTGGACGTCTCCGGTGGCGGCGATAAGCCTGCCGAGAATGAACAGGATGATAAATGCAATACCGACAGACCCCACATCCCCGGCAAAACACCTGGCCCGTTTCCGGAAATTGAAGAAACAGAATACGAGCACTGACAGTGCCGTCACGAATATCAGTGCGGGATCCACGAAACTGTAGCGGACATTCAGCACCGCCAGGGGAATCAGCACGGCCAGCGAATACGCCCCGGTGATGCCGTTGATGCCGTCCATGAAGTTGTAGGCATTGATGATGCCCACGCAGACAATCAGCGCAGGAATGACCGCCCACCACAGTGCTCCGCTGATGAAGCCCAGATCCACAAACATCAGCATCATCGACGCGAACTGCACCAGAAGCCTCCACACATTCGGCACCGAATGCACGTCATCCGCAAAGCTCACGGCGCAGATAGCCGTCAGCCCCGCCATGAACCACGGATAGTGCAGTCCGAAGAACGCGGCATACAGCCACGCCCCGATGAGGAAGATGACGCCACCTCCCCTGAGCGTGATATGGGTGTGTGAACTTCTGAGATTAGGCTTGTCGATGATATTCAGCCTGTCCGCCACCCTAAAATAAAAAAGCTCCGCTACGATGAGCAGAGCCAGGATAGCGGGGTACGTTATCCACCAGGTCATAAATTATATTGAGAAAGTTTTATTCGTAATTACGTCTCCTGACATACCCATACTCGGTTCCGCTGTCCTCCAGCACTCTGTCCACAATATGTTCCAGCTCATAAGTGGCAACACCCAAGGGTTTGTCGATCCCTTCCAAAGACCACTCTACTGTAGTCCTGTCTTTGGATTTGCATATCAGCAGACCGATACTGGGATTGTCTCCTTCGCCCCTCAGTAATTTATCTGCTGCTGTGACATAGAAATTCAGTTTGCCGGCAAACTCCGGGACAAAGTCCACTACCTTAAGTTCTACTACGATATAACATTTCATCCGAATATGGTAGAATACCAAGTCCGGAAAATACGCCTTGCCGTCCGGCATCCTCAATTCCATCTGCCTGCCCACAAAGGCAAATCCATTACCAAGCTCCAGCAGAAAACGCGTGATATCGCGGACCAGTGCGTCTTCCAGTTCTTTTTCATGATACTCTTCCCGAATAGTCAGGAAATCAAAGCTGTACGGATCTTTCAATATCTCCTGAGCCATCTGGCCCTGAGCGGTCGGCAATATATCTTTAAAATTCGATACAGCACTTCCTTCCCGCGCATACAACTTGCTTTTCAAAGCTGATGTCAGACGGTTGCGGCTCCAGTTGCCATCTACTATCCTTTTAATGTAAAAATAAGCCTCCTCTACAGTTCTACAATTACTGATGATTTCAATATGATGTCTCCATGGTATATATCCCAGTATTTCCGGCATTTGAATTTGGTCACCAACTTGGTGGCCAAATTCAAGCCCCTTACTATAAAACAAATACACCCGGGCTGCATATTTTAGATTTGTATAAGAAAGACCTTTTTGATCCGGGAAAGCAGCTCTTAAATCCAGGCTTAACTGTTTAACCACTGAATCGCCCCACTTATGCTCTTTCTTCTTAGCTACGATATCATGCCCCAGCCACCAATAGAACTCTATCAATGTACTGTTAACCCTCACTGCCGCTTTTGCCTGCGCACTCTTCAACCGCGACTTAATATCATTCACCCACCGGATGTACTCCCATTTTTATTTTCTGAATGACTCTATAGTTTTTACTATGCCGTCCCGCGCATCCACCGGCAGCCGCCCGACCCCGATAGCCCGCTTTATCTTTTCATTTGACGACACGTAATTCTCGGTGAGCTTGCGGAGCCGTTCTTCGTTCAGCGGAAGGTGCAGGACCGTCCCCACCTTAGCGCAGAATGTCATCAGCCCTCTGCTCAGATGCCAGATATGCGGCCGCTTTCCAAGAGTACGGCAGATAAGTTCTATCAGTTCATTGGTGGACAACGGCTCATCATCCCCCACATTGTAGATTCCGGAGGGAATATCCTTGTCTATAAGGGCATCGATGATGAACGAGAGATTGCCAATGGAGGTAAATGTCCTCTTGTTGTCAAAAGAGCCGAGCGGCCAGGGAATACCTTTTGACACGACACTGTAGAGCGAGTTCAAATTGCCCTTATTGCCCGGACCGTGTATCATGCAGGGCCTCAGGATATAATACCTCTGCTCCTCCTTCAGCCCATCTACGCCGCTCAAAATATACTTCTCCGCTGCAATCTTACTCTCCCCGTAAGGCCCGACCGGAGCAGGCACCACCTCCTCCGTCAGCACCCCGTCAACCCTGTCAGCCGCCGCCTTCGCCGTACTGAAAAATATGAACTTGCCCCTACCCGACCGCACAAACCAGTCGAAAATCCTCTCCGTCAGCCCGGTATTGACCTTGAAATACACATCCGCCTCCGTCTCGTTCTTGGTATCGTGCGCCTTCCCCGCCAGATGGATGACCACATCCACCTCCGGAATCCCCCCTCTGTCCAGATCCTCCCACGAGAAAGTCCGCACCACCCCCTCCCTCTCAGGAGCGATGATATCCACACCATAAATCGTGTGACGGGGAGCCAGCGCCCTCACCAGGTTGCTGCCGACGAAGCCGTGGAGGCCGGTGATGAGAATGTTCATATCTAGTCTTTTAAAGGGTTAAGTTCTGATAGCCACCACTTAATAAGCCTATGTATTCCTTCTGACAGTTGGATTTGTGGTTTGTATCCAAAGTCCCTTTCTAATAAAGATGTGTCGGCATAAGTCTGATACACGTCCCCTGGCTGCATAGGAAGCATTATTTTATTTGCATCTTTCCCGATTTCCTTTTCCAAAGTACTAATAAAATCCATTAATTTTACTGGATTGGAGCAACCAATATTGTACACTTTGTGGAGTCTTCCATCTGAACTTTCAGCAGGAATTGACTGATTGACTTTTATAACACCCTCTACTATATCATCTATATAAGTGAAATCACGCATTAGATTACCATTGTTGAAAACTTTAATGGGTTCTCCGGCTAAAATAGCTTTTGTAAATAGGATTGGAGCCATATCCGGGCGCCCCCATGGACCGTATACAGTGAAAAAACGCAGCCCAGTTGCTGGTATTTTATAAAGCTTTGAGTAACAACTGGCCATAAGCTCGTTTGATTTTTTAGTCGCTGCATACAGGGATACCGGTGCATCTACTCTATCATCCTCCGAAAATGGCGTTTTTGTATTGCCGCCATATACACTTGATGAGGAAGCATATGTAAGGTGTTCTATCGGATAATGTCTGCAACATTCCAGAATATTCACAAATCCTGTCAGATTACTGTCCACGTAAGCAAATGGATTCTCCAGGCTGTATCTTACGCCAGCCTGCGCAGCAAGGTTGATTACATGGTCAAAATGTTCTCTTGCAAACAAATCTGGTAATCCTTTCCTGTCCGCTATATCCAACTTAATAAATTTGAATGATGGATACAGGCTACTGGAATAGGATTTGCCGTATTCAAAACAATTATCCTTAACGCCTAGTTGTGCAAGGCGCGCCTGTTTTAAACGGATGTCGTAATATTCGTTAAGATTATCTATACCAACGACTTCTTCTCCTTTAGACAATAATCTCCCAGCGACATAGAATCCGATGAATCCAGCCGCTCCGGTAACAAGTATTTTCATAGAATCTAATTTATGAGTTCCTGATATATTGCAAGATGCTTTTTGACAACATCCTCTATTGAGAAATATTTTTCAGCATATTTACGGCTATTCAGCCCCATCTGTTTTCGTAAAACCTTATCACTGATTAACAAATCCAATTTAGCCGTCAAAGCATCGACATCCTTTGGCTTAATTAGAAAACCGTTATATCCATCCACAACTGTATCACGGCAACCGATAGAATCGCTTGTAATCACTGGACGCCCGATTGCATCTGCCTCTATCAACGATTTGGGAAGACCTTCCATATAATAGCTTGGAAAAGCAACAATGTGACACTGCATTAGCAGCTCCCTTACATCGGTTCTGTATCCTAACCATTTAATGTATTCTCCGTCACAAATATTCTCCAATTGTGCTTTTGTAATCGCGCCAGGATGATCGTCCAGTCCGCCTATCAATTGAAATTCTGCAGTATTTCCATACTTTGAGCGAAGCCTTTCAGCAGCTTCCGTCAATAAGAAAATACCTTTCTCGACAATCATTCTTGCTGTCAAGACCACCTTGATTTTACCTGTTTCCGGTTCTGGAGTATATGAAAAGGCACGAAGCTCCACTCCGGATCCTTTGATAAATCTTGCTTGAGATTCCCTAATAATTCTATGTCCAAGATAATACCCTTTATCCTCGTTGTTTTGGAAAATACACAATAGATTTTCCCGGGCATGTGAATATTTTAAAAGCCGCGGCATAAGCTTGGACAAAAGACCTGTATTGTTTTTGTCGAAAAAACCGCCCATGCCGCTCACGGCATTCACCACACCGTTGACTCTGCAGAATTTTGCAGCTAAAGTGCCCCATACAATCGTCTTCATCCCGACATGATGGACAACAGCCGGCTTTTCTCTGCGATACAGCCGCACTAAAAAAACAAGCGTCTGGAGTTCCTGCAAAGGATTCATTCCCGAGCGGCTCATAGGTAAATTTATAGTTTTCAAACCCAACGCCTCTATATCTTTCAGTCGGCCCGTATCAGCTGTAACGATAGTCACATCCCATCCGCAGTTTCGTGCGGCTAACGCGATTTCTTTACGGTGGGAAAGGAAGAACCAGTCGACGTTGACGATGATGAATAACTTATTCATGAATTTACATATTGTCCAAAACATCAGAATGTAGGCCTACCGTGCTTATGAGCTGACAGTACTTCCCAAAAAACTAAAGGCGAACTAAGCAACGAATAACTCAAATGGTAGAAACAATGAAAATACTTTTTCATTTTATGATATTCAGTCGCCATTGTAAGTTGTATTCTTGCTCGAGCTTGTCTGTTCTTCTTATATGAACTTCTATATTTTTTCCATAGCAGAAGATAGGAGGTTAGAGCTTTGTCTGAGTTATGAGTTATTCTTTCTGAATCATGATAACGATAGAAAAACAGCGGCTCATTTATTCCCTGGACTTTACAATATTTACATATCCTTAACCACATTTCATAGTCTTGCCTAGCAGGCATATCTATATCAAAAAGTCCAGACTTTGCTATGCATGTTCTTTTCATTAATGGATGCGAGGTTGACCCGACTCTATCGCTGATTAATTCCGAGTCATACGATAACAAGCTATCAGAAATAAAATTAAACTGGTATAGACGACGGTCGTTTATATCATTGTTATAAAATCTATATCCGTTGCAGAATACCATATCGAGGTTATTTTCATTTAAGAATTTTACTTGTTTTTCTATTTTCTCCGGATCCCATAGGTCATCATCATCAAGAAATGCCACATACTCTCCCTGAGACTCCAGAAAACCTATATTTCGTGAATATTGTGCTCCTGAATTACGTACATTCACAATATATTTTATTCCTGAGTCCTGAGAAAATAATTCATAATTTTTGCGCTGATATTCAGTATTCAAGCCGTTGTCATCCACTATGATGATTTCAATCGCATTATAGCTTTGCTGCCTGACACTTTCCACGGCCTGCATAAGAAGGTCCACATTACGCTTATACGTTGTAATGATTACACTTACTAAACCATTAATCATATCTTAGTTATTTGCTTTCCGTTAAAAATGTAGTATAGTCAATCAGTCCATCCGCACCTCCGAGCATTGTCGCTTGAAAACTATATATCAGCATCAATGAGATTATCAATATAAAGATGATTCTATTCTTCCTCGCCAAAATAGCCTGCCCCCAGAAAGGCATCTCGTACATCATGAAATAAAAACCAATGCGGTTCATAAAACTGTGAAACATTCCAAATGAGGATAGGAGTAGTCCACATGTGTAAATTATAGGAATTTCCTTTCTCATCGGATGAGTTTTACAATATGAATAACTGAACATCTTGTTTTTAAATAGCCTATTCGCAACAATTACCAACAATACAGCCAGTGTCTTCACAATCGTTATCAAATGAACACTAGTTTCTGATTCTTGAAAGTATTTGGTATATTTATCGAAATTTGATTGGAAAACACTAAATCCGATTATAATCAGCAATACTGATCCTAGCAGACCTACTAATCTAATCTTAGTCAACTTGAATCTTTCAAATCCAAAAGGTATGAATACGAGTAAAAAGCCAAGAATCGCAGACGTGTGCATACTTGCCGCAATTGCTACAAAACATAAGTATTTCAAATAACTACCTCTCTCTAAATACCTTGTTCCCCAAAAGATAATGGATACGGCTAAATATTGTCTAACTATATTAAATGTATACGGATAATGAAATATTAAAAAAATGAGAACCATCATCGTAAAAGACGAAGATTCTTTAAATTCCCATAAGCGCAGAATAATAAGAGTATTTGTTATTGCCGCAAATACCAGAAGAGCATAATGTGGGTTGTCGAAATATCCCATCATTATGTATGAGAGCAGGGAATAACCAATATCACTGCCTCCAAACAATATGCCCCGTTCCCGTATGTAGGTAAGATTAGTTATGTAGTTTGCCGTATCAACTCCAACAGAAGTACCTCTTAGGCCGCAGAATAACGATAAAATTGTAGCAATAATGTAAACAGGTGCTTTTTTCTGACTTTTTTCCGCAATAACTGCTAAAACAAAAGTAAAAACTATACAGAGAAGATAAGGCATATTTTAAATGTCATCTAGAAAGATACTTTGATAGAAGAGGTACCATCCTGGTTGCAAGACAAAGCGATAGAGACATTTTGTACTTCATCATCAAGTAAAACGACTTTTTGTAGATGTTAAGCCCTTTATAGTCAATATACCGCAAACAATTTACTAAATTCTGGGATTTTAGCAAATTGTCAATTATCTTAGTTGATTCAGTTATTGAACCACTATTTCCATTATCCAGAATCGTCCATAAAGTTTCAGTTACGGTCCGTCTTTTCATTTGAAGTTCATAATCAATGTCATTTCTGTTTTTCACAATGACATCTAATGCAGAATGAAGCGAATCGTATACTTTTTCTTTAGGACGCTTTTTTGTTGAGGAAGCGTTGTGTTGCCTATATAAATAGAGAGGTAAAGACTGCATACTATATAAGGTTCTGGAATTTAAGGCATATTCAAAACTGAACAAACTGTCTTCGTTATATTTGACATTTTCCTTGAATCTTATATCGTTCTGTTTGATAACCTCTGACTTGAACAAAGAGTTGTTTACTCCTGAAAATAAGAAACCTGACAATGTCCCGTCATCAATCATTATCTTAATCAGGTCAGAGCATTTATATATCCCATCATCTTTCCGAGGCTTGCAATATAACCGATGATTGTCCGGATAAAGATACTCATATCCTCCGCACACTCTATCAGATTCTGTTTCAATGAGTTTCTTTAGCAATATCTCATATGAATTAGGAACAATAATATCATCTGAATCACAAAATGAAATTAGGTTCCCTGTTGCTCTCTCAAGTCCGTAGTTCCTCGTTGCTGATACTCCCGAGTTTTCTTTATGAAATGCGTGTACTCTCCTATCCTTATACTCGTAATTTTTACAAATTTCCCATGAGTTATCAGTAGATCCATCATCCACCAATATCACTTCAAGATTGTGATAAGTCTGATTAAGGATACTATCAACACACTCATTTAAATACTTAGAAGTGTTAAAGACAGGTACAACTATGCTTATTTTATATTCCATCATGGCATAAACACTTTTTATCGTCTTATGAGTTTACCGCCCCACAGATGTCAGGCAATTCATATTGATAAGCCACTTTGTCAGCATTCTTTCTTCTAAATTCATCCCAAATACTAATCTTTTCCAGGATTGCCTCTGATAATTATGTCGCTCTCGTGAAAAGATTTCGTGCCTAAGGCACCACTTACCACAACAATATTATCAACAAGATAATATTGCTTCTAGCCTCAACAAACAATTATTTCCAATTTTGATTTTGCCAAATAGATTTGCCTTATCACAAACCGTATTTATGCTATAATCATGCGTTACAAATGAGACATTGCTTGAAACAACAAAATCATTCCCAATCTCAACTAAACACGGCTCACTAATTTTTGCACAGGAACATATTATGGAACGAAATCCTATTTTAAATCCTTGTTTATGGTAACACGCAATGAATTACATGTTAGTTTATAAATTCAACGTCTAAAAGCGTAATTTATTAATTTTATAATTTTTTAATATCTGGCAATTTAAATTTTGCTCCTAACTCATAATCAAATGAATCCGGTTCAAATTTCATATATCCACTGCTATCATAAAATGTAATCTCACCAAAACGAATCACCTCATTTTGATTGTATAAGTCTATTCTGGCACATGGAAAAGGAGATGCTAATCTTTCTGCAATATTTTTGAGTTCTATAAAATTTGATGGTTTACTAATCTTGCGAGTAAGAGGCAATTCATCTGATTCTGTATAAGGAAGTTTTGTAAAATTCTCATCGAAAAAACCGCATTGAGCATTATTGCCTATAGTTCTATCCGATAAAACATAAATCAACACTGTTTTCCCATAGAAACAAAGAAACTTGTAATCTATTAACCCTCCGGATTCCTTATCTGAGGACATGTACTCCTCTATTATTATACGATGCTTTTTCCCTTTATAGTAAGGCCATTCCCTGCCGCCTTCAGGTAACCCTAAACGATTTGACTTTACCCATGACCACATTTGTTTCATAAGACATTCATAATTTATTAAACGCTTATTTTCAACAATAATAACAGAATTTCCACCGCCTCCTAATGTATCTTTTACAACAAACGCATCTGGAAGACAATTAAAGTTTATCTCTTGTGGATTTTCATAAACACCATAACACTCATTAAGGATTTTTGACAGCCCGCAACTCTCAACATATTCTCTTACATCATATTTATCAACACAATGTATCATCAATTGGTCTCTATAGTAAATTTTATACCATTGAATCTTTTCAGTATAACGCGTGGGCTCTTTGATATTTAATTTATTCTTTGTTTTTATTTGATATTGAATTCTCAACATCAGTTCATCTGGAATAAAACAAAAAAATTTTAGAAGCATTAATCTCAAATCTCTACTTTTAATAATTTGCTTATAATCCATAAACAATAAAAAATTTTAATGTGACACTAATTTTTTAATCACTTTTATAGGAGCATAAAGGAATAATGCCTCTATTTCTACTAAATTTCTAGGAAACACCATTTTTTTTGACCTTAATATTTGCGATAGAAATAAGTTAAAGCACACTTTTTTTATTACCTTATCATGTGTCTTTTTATAGAGTTCGCAATACACTTTGTAATTTATTTCTATCTGCTTTATTAAATCGAGAGAGCCATAAGTGCTACTTTCATTTTTCCTATAAACACCACCAGCAAAAGCATGACAGACTCCTTGGCCATTCTGCATAATATAATACACGAAATGGACATCTCTCGAATACTTAAATTCAGGTATAGGCTTGAATGCATCTTTTCGGTACACGCATGTCAATGTTTTTGTAATCCAATCTTTTGAATATGGATATTCTCTAGAGAATATAAAATATTCTTTATCTGAATTTTTGTCAAAATATATGTTAGGCGTTAATTCGATTGTGTTATCTAACTCATTTTTTGTATAATAACGATGACATGAATATACTACATCTGAATGAGTTTCCAAAAAATCTACTTGCTTTTGTAATTTATATGGATCTATCCAGTAATCATCACCTTCACACATCGCAATATATTTTATATCTACGGGTATTGCCTCATTTATAATACGCCTTAAAGAACCGTCTTGTTTAGAATATTGATTTTCTTGTTCATATATTGGTTTTATAATATCAGGATACTTTTCAGCATATTCTCTAATAATGTCCGCAGTCCCGTCTGTAGATGCATCGTCATGAATTATCGCAATAAACTGAAAATTCGTTTTTTGCATAATAAACCCATCCAAACACTGACGTATATACGGTTCGTGATTATATGTAAGGCATCGAATTGCAAGAAGCGGAGCTTTATTCATCATATTATAATTAATTCAAGAGTTGATGAGAATATATCTTTATTATCCAACTATGGGGTTAAAACCACGCAATTTATTGCGTCTACTTAAATTTCTATAAAGATTATTATCTTTGTGACATGGCAAATTATCAACACAATGGTCATACGGTAAGCAGTTTGACATGTCACCTGGTGTGGGCGACGAAGTACCGTTATGAAGTGTTACAGGGAGACATCCAGAAGCGGTGTCGAGAATTGCTGATACAGATATGTAACAGTGAGGATGTACATATACTGAAAGGAGTGGTGAGCAAGGATCATGTCCACATGCACATAGAGTATTCTCCTCATCAGAGCATAAGTCTGTTGGTGAAGAAATTGAAAGGAAGGACATCTCACCATCTGCAACAGGAATTCCCGAATTTGCGCAAGCGTTACTGGGGTCAGCACTTCTGGTCGATAGGTTACGGAGTGTGGAGTACTGGAGTAGTGAGCGACAAGATGGTCCAGGACTACCTGGAGCATCACCGTGATATACCAAATGCAGATGACGACACCTGGGTGTTGGGGCAGATGAAAATTTCATTTTCATGTGCGATACCATAACTATGGACTTTAGTCCATTAGTAATTTATTTTTATTGTTGCATTGTAACCGCATAAATTTGAGTCCGAATGAATTAGCACAAATGGCTTCACAATATTCATTTTTATATCTATTCGTAATCTTTTTCAATACCCCATAATTTTGAAAATTTCTGCCGCTCCCGCTCCTCCTTAAACCACTCACAGAATGCCTTCCAACTGTATCTCGGCTCATAACCGAGTTCAGATCTTGTCTTACTGATATCAAGAACAAATTGCATGGCCGAACGTTTTTCAGGAGAATAAGTTATCTCAGATTTATTTCCAGGCTTTGAGAAAACGTCCACGATGGCATGTATTCGCTCATCAAGCGTTGATCCGCCGCTTCCGATATTATAGAGACCGCCATCAAGCTCAGATTCGGCGCATTTCTCGACAATCTGCAGGAAATCCTCCACACAGCAGGTCTCCAGCAGCCTATCCGGATCTCCCCAGATTTCTATCGGTTCCCCTCTCTCCGCTTTATTTATGAGCAGGCGGTCTGATATCATTACCTTCTTGCCGTCAGTGTAAGTATATGGATTGGGATGGTACACGTACACCCTGGACAGGCGGAGGATAAAGCGCTTGATACCATGTACCTTATAGTAATGCTCGATGATATTTACTGCCGCTATCTTGCAGATTACGTACATCGCGTGGTCTCCGTCCAGTGGAGCACGCATCTCAGAATCCGCAGGAATCGGAGTCCGGGAACCGAACAGGTAGCTTATGTCGAAGAGCGACTGTGGGAAGATGATTTTGGGGATATTGTTCTTTCTCATGAACTCCAGGACGTTGTATGTTCCTTTCACGATAGAGTCAATGTAAAGAGAGCCGTTGTACCCTTCCATACTAGCTGGCAATGCCCCGGCAAAATGAGCAACGACATCTATGTTCTGTGAGGGAAGCTTTTTGAAATCCTCTTCCTTTGTTATATCTACAGAGTAATATGGTATGCCGTAATCCGCGAAAAAGCCGTTGTCGTTTTTCCTGTGTCCTACAGCTATCACTTTATAACCGATTTTATGAAAATGCAGTGAGATGTATGCACCAAGCGTTCCGGTCGCTCCGAATATTAAAATAGTCTTCATTAGAGTATGATTTTTTTATCAGATTTGTAAATTATATAACCGTCATGATCATAGTTGCTTTTGGATTCTGTAAGTTCCATACTGGTACGTTGCCGCTCCACCATCCAGTCCTCTGCGGGCTTTTCAAAGTATGGTAGAAGACGGGATGTGGAGGCGGTAAGGAAATATATGCCCGCGCAGGCAGTGTTGTGGGGCTGGATATCCGTGTATTTCCCCATAGACACTGATATGAGCTTGCCTAAAAAATCATAGTCAGTGGACAGGCCTATCAGCCGGTTGGATATCATATCGCCTCCGCCTCTCGGGTTCACCTCCACCAGATATATGCTGTCTCTGTCGTCTATTTTTATCTCAATATGCGAGGCTCCGTCTGAATACCCTATCGAATTCAGAATATCCGCAGCGGCGCATCCTATATTCTCAACGATTCGTTGCGGAAGGTCTGCAGGCTGATGGTGCTCCAACTCGACAAAATGCGGGGGACCGGAACTGATTTTCTCCGTAATCTGTATGACTTGATGGTGACCGCAGTAAGACAAGCACTCCACGGAGTACTCTTTTCCAGAGATATACGCCTCTGCCATAAACATGGAGTCATGCAGGTCCTCCGGAATCTCCGCTAAATCCACTTTATCGTCTATAAAATTAACTCCCTTTTTTGAAGCGCCTTTAACAGGTTTCAAGACATAGGGGCGTTCTAATGCGTTGGCAATCTCATTCAGGCATCCTATTTTAAACTCAACCGTAGATAGACCGGGAAGGCAGTTTGTCATTGCCCTGACATAGGATTTGTCCTGTATTTTCCGGAACGTCTCATAGGGAGTGCCGGTTTTACCCAACCTGTCCGCCACGTATGAGGAGACCAGGGCAGTCGTTTCCGAGGCGTTGGAGACGACGCCATCAATACCTGCGGACTTGCAATATGCAACAATCTCATCCATCTCCATGATGGAGACAGGAATAAAATGGTCTACATAGTTCTTGCAGACAGCACCCCCTGGCCAGGCAAAGCAATATGTTTCCAGTCCCATCTCTCTGGCCTTCAGACACAATGGCAACTGCCCCGTGGAGGCTCCTATGATTGCGAGACGACCATTCATTGCCTGATGATACGAAGATTGATACTTGACTGCTGGTTCTGCAGGAATTGCTCTGATTCCACACAGCTCTCGAATTTCATGACGAGGGTGCCTATCGCATCGTTCGCACCGTTGAAGGAGGAGACCTGCGCCCCTTCGCGAACCCACAGGTCCCTCTCTACTACATGACGGGACATCTCCGGGCTTATATCAAGTCCCCTGAATGTTCCGCAGCGGTCTGCGTGTAGGATCACCTCTGCCCAATGGCCGTCATACGGTCTTTGGACGATGTCCGTCACACTCTCTCCTAATGCAGCCCTTACTGATGCTGTTACCATGTCCACGCCGGTCGCCATTCGCAGCATCTCCGCAAGGCGGTTGCCGCCTCCACGAGGGGATACTTCCATTATGTAAGGTTTGCCGTTTGTTCCGATTCTGGTTTCTATATTGTAAATGGATGTGCGCATCCGCAGCAGTGTCAGCAGACGCTGGATCTCAACTGTGAGCTCCGCCTCCTGCTCCTTCGTGAAGGTCGACGGCCAGCTGTATGCCGCAGGAGTATACGGATTGTCAGCATTTTCGTCGAACCTCTGCGCCGAGAAAGACACGAACTTCAGTTCCCCGTCCACCGAGAAGCAGTCCGAGTCCGACGAGCAACCCAGTTTCTCGATAAACTCCTCGATTATCACCTTGCCGGAGAAAGAGTGGGACAGGGCATTGTCAAACGCCGCCCCAAGTTTGTCCGGACTGTCGACACGGGAGACGCCCTTGCTGCCGGCGGAGTCCACGGGCTTGACAATCACCGGCCACGCGAAATAATCCCTGGCCGCATACGCCTCTTCGTAAGTTGAGAATCCTCGGGACTTTGGAACGTTGAAGCCGTTCTCCTCCAGAAAACTCCGGAAACGATCCTTGTTCTGCAGGATGCATACCGACTCGTACGGTCCGGCCTGCGGCAGCCCCATTTTGTCGGCTACGTAGGCCGCGGTCACCACTCCGGGATCCACGGCGAAGGACATGATGCCGTCTATTCTCAGCTCGCGGGCGATGGACAGCACGGCATCCCGGTCCAGAATGCTTACGTTGTGGTACTCGTCGGAATACTTGTGTGCGATGTTGTCGGGCAGATAGTCACACGTGATGACGTGGCAGCCCAGATTGTGCGCTGCGTCGATGACGGGCAGCAGGTAGCGCAGCCCGCCCAGCAGCATCAGCTTGCGCCGGGGCATGATGAAATTTAGATTATTTTGTGATATTTTTTACTCCGTTGCAGGTATTCTGGCTGCGAGAAAGTCCGGGTTCATCCGCGTATCCCAGACATCAATGATCAGGACTCTGTCCGCCTCCTCGTTGTCTTCAGGCTCGACCCTGTATATGAGCTTGTAATTTCGGTGAATAAGTATACTTCTGTGTGTGATGCCAGCTATGTGAGTAAGCAGCGGCTCACGGTGTCCGAGAAGAGGATGCGCGGATAGCAGCCTGCTGTATGCTTTAAAGGTGCTGTCCAGTTTTTCGCTGATTTTTGCCCGAATGTACTGCCGCCGTATGCCAGAGTATCTATGCGCCATACTGTCGCGTTGTCTGTCCATATCACCTCAGCCATGGCAGAGCCCTCCTCACCGCCTCGTCGGCCTCTTCGGCCGTCATCACCTCACCTCTCTGTATCTGCTGCTCTGATACTGCAATACGTTCCATGAGACGCTCCATTGTACTGTTTTCCCTCATGAACGCCTCCATGCGCCGTGAGAAATCTTTCCGGGCTGCCGTATCTCCGCTCTCATGTAGACGGATACTCTCCGCGACAAAATCATCCATCTGCCGCTTCCACGCGACTTCCGTCTCCTCCTTTGGCTGATTGACGCCATCAGGCTGTGAGACGCCCTTACGTGTCCTTGACCTCATGCTCCGACGGGCATACGTAATCTCGGGTTCGCTTACTGAGCCCGTACCGGTTGCCTTCCACTCTGCTCCACGCTGCTTTTCCATATCGTCAGTGTTTTCTGCAAATTTAATGATTATTTGTCGGACAGAAAAACCGCTTCGTAAAAACTTCATCTCTTCACAGCATCGACAACCCTATCCACATCCTCCGCACTCAGCTCATGGTGCATCGGCAGGCAGATGACCTGCTCCGCGATGCGGTGCGCCACCGGCAGGTTCTCCCTCGTGGCGGACTCCAGGCCCCTGTACGTCGAGAACTCGCTGATGAGAGGATAGAAGTACCTGCGGCCGTAGATGTTCCTGGATTTCAGCTTCTCGTAGAGCTCGTCCCGGGTCATGCCGTACTGCTCCGCGTCCACGAAGATGGGGAAGTAGGAGTAGTTGTGCCGCACGCCGGGCATGTCCTCGAAGTAGGTGATGCCGGGGATGTCCCTCAGGCCCTCACGGTAAGCGATGGCCACTCTGCGTCTGGCCCCGATGGCATCGTCCACATGCCTTAGGTTGATCAGTCCCACTGCAGAGCGCACCTCGTCCATCTTGCCGTTGATGCCAGGGGCCACAACCGTGGTCTCTCCGGCGAACCCGAAGTTCTTCAGGTAGTCTATCCGCTGCTTGGTCTTCCCGTCGTGCACCACGAGCGCTCCGCCCTCTATCGTGTTGTACACCTTAGTGGCGTGGAAGCTGAGGGTGGACATGTCGCCCTCGTTGAGGATGCCGCGGCCGTCCACCTCCACCCCGAAGGCGTGCGCGGCGTCGTAGATGACCTTGAGGCCGTACTTGTCGGCTATCTCCTGTATCCTCCTGGTGTCGCAGGGCTTGCCGTAGCAGTGCACCGGCATGATGGCCGTGGTCCGGGGGGTGATGGCCGCCTCGATGCAGTCGGGGTTGATGCCGCAGTTCGACGGGTCGATGTCCACGAACACCGGCTTGATGCCATTCCACCAGATCGAGTGGGTGGTGGCCACGAAGCTGAAGGGGGTGGTTATCACCTCGCCCGTTATGCGAAGGGCCTGGAGGGCCGTTATCAGCGGCAGTGTGCCGTTGGTGAAGAGGCTGATGTAGGGCACCTTAAGGTACTCGCACAGGGCGGCCTCCAGTTCCTTATGGTAGTGTCCGTTGTTGGTTATCCACTTGCGCGACCAGATGTCCCGCAGGTATGCGTCGAGTTCGTCCAGGTCTGGGAGGAGCGGGGACGTGACGGTTATCTGAGTGTTGTCCATCTTTTTATTTCTTGTTTCGTCTGAGGAATCCGAGTGCGGTGTCCTTTATCTCCAGATATTCGGGCAGCCGGAAAGCCTCGCAAAGGCCGACTGCGACAGCTGCGCCTGCGCACAGCTGCACCAGCAGCATCCATATCGGCTGCAGGTTCAGGAGAGACAGCGGCCAGACGCAGGCGGCCATCGCGGCGGCTACGCCGAAAGACGGCAGGATATCCTTTAACTGGGCCCTTATCGGGTAGCCTATGAGTGTGCCGGAATATCTGGCGTTGAGGAAATACGCGATGATGCTTGTTGCCAGAGAGCCCCACAGCATCCAGTCGATGCCGATGAATATTCCCAGCAGCAGAGGGCCTACGGCGATGATCTTCTTAACTATCTCCAGCTTAAGGAAGAGGTCCGACCGCCCCTGCACCTGGAGCATGTTCAGGTTGATGGCGTGGAGAGGATACAGCGACGCGGCGAAGCAGATTATCTGCAGGTAGTGCGCCGCCTCCTTCCACTGGGGGCCTATGAGCACCGTCAGCAGGGACTCCGCCACGACCGACAGGCCGAACAGCAGCACGAACGAGGCCAGCATCGTCGTCCGTATGATCTTCCTGTATCCCTCCCTCATCCGCTCGCGCTCGTCCTGGATGGAGCTCAGCACCGGATAGCTGACCCTCTGGACGATCGACGTCATGTTGGACGAGAAGATGTCCGAGAACTGCTTGCCCCTGGTGTACTGTCCCAGCGTGGATGTCGAGTAGAACTTGCCGATGACCAGCTGGTATATCTCCTTCCACACGGTGTCGATGAGCCCGGACACCAGCAGCTTCCAGCCGAAGCCGAACAACTCGCGGAACGATGACCACGAGAACCTCCACGAGGGCGTCCACCTGTTGAGTATCCAAAGGCACATGGTGTTGATAAGCTGGCGGCTTATCTGCTGTCCCACCAGGCTCCACACCCCGAGACCGCCGAAGGCCATCGCCAGACCGACCGCACCGCTGGACACCGATGATATCAGCGAGGCCTTCGTCTGCGTCTTGAAGTCCACGCTCTTGACCAACCGCGTGCGCTGGATGAGCGCCAGGGCGTTGATGACCACTATCACGGACATCACACGCACCAGGGGAACCAGCTGGGGCTCCTTGAAGAAGCGGCTGAAGGGGACGGCGACAAGCACCATCGCCGCCACCATCACAAGGCTCACCGCCAGGTTGAAGATGAACGCAGTGCTGTAGTCCGTCTCTCCGGCGTCCTTCTTGCGGATCAGCGCATTGGAGAAGCCGCTGTCCACGATGCTGTTGAACACCGCCACCAGGATCATGATGTAGCCTATCAGGCCGTACTCGTGAGGGGTCAGCAGGCGCGCCAGCACCAGGCCCACCAGGAACGTCACGCCCTGACTGGATATGCTGTCCACGGCACTCCAGAAGGTGCCACGTACTGTCTTTTTCTTTAAGGACTCTGCCACGATTGCCGTTAAATCAGTCCCTCCCGAACAGATCCCGTGTATACACCTTCCCCCTCACATCATCCAGACACGGGTCATACCTGTTGGCGATGATGGCCCCCGCCCTGCGCTTGAACTCGGCCAGGTCGTTCACGACCACGCTGCCGAAGAACGTGCTGCCGTTCTCCAGGGTGGGCTCGTAGATGATGATGGTGGCGCCCTTGGCACGGATGCGCTTCATCACGCCCTGGATGCTGCTCTGCCGGAAGTTGTCGCTGCCGGTCTTCATCGTCAGGCGGTAGACGCCGATGACGGTCTCGCCCTCCTTCGAGGCGTCCCAGCCCCCGTCGTACTCGTGCGCCCCGGCCATCCTCAGCACCTGCGAGGCGATGAAGTCCTTCCGCGTGCGGTTGCTCTCCACGATGGCGCTCATCATGTTCTGCGGCACGTCTGCGTAGTTGGCCAGCAGCTGCTTGGTGTCCTTGGGGAGGCAGTAGCCGCCGTAGCCGAACGAGGGGTTGTTGTAGTGGGTACCGATGCGCGGGTCCAGGCACACCCCGTCGATGATGGCGCGGGTGTCCAGCCCCTTGACCTCGGCATAGGTGTCCAGTTCGTTGAAGTAGCTGACGCGCAGGGCCAGGTACGTGTTCGCGAAGAGCTTGACCGCTTCGGCTTCCTTCAGGCCCATGTACAGGGTCGGGATGTCCTGCTTCAATGCTCCCTCCTGCAGCAGTGTGGCGAAGGTGCGCGCCGCCCTCTCGAGGCGCGGTATGTCCGCAATGGCCTCCAGGGCGCGGTTCTCCTCCTCAAACTCGGGGCTGTCAATCATCTTCGGCACTCCGACAATGATCCGGCTGGGGTACAGGTTGTCGTACAGGGCCTTGCTCTCGCGCAGGAACTCCGGGGCGAACAGCAG
>ERZ791736.53-NODE-53-length-79504-cov-21.847764_pt1 | contig 79504 bp, 65 predicted proteins | sample MGYA00509940_ERZ791736 | MGnify/ENA primary metagenome ERZ791736 (study PRJEB30046, sample SAMN00792014) | human gut metagenome | study: EMG produced TPA metagenomics assembly of the A metagenome-wide association study of gut microbiota in type 2... | reverse complement strand
CAGTACTCACTGACAGTACCCGCCAACGGTGTCCTGGAGGTGAGCTTTATGGGTTACCTCACACAGGAGATTCCTGTGAACGGCAGGGCTTCTCTGGATGTCGCCCTCGAGCTGGATGCCCAGATGCTGGATGACGTAATCGTTGTCGGTTACGGTACAGCCAGGAAAATATCCTCTGTGGTAGGTTCCGCATCCACCGTGAAGAATGAAGTCCTGATGAACCGTCCCTCCGCCAACGTAGGTGACGCCCTCCAGGGCCAGGTGGCAGGTCTGCAGATCTTCTCCTCGACCGGTGAGCCTATGTCCAACGTGTCCATGCGTCTGCGTGGTGTGAACTCCATCAACGCCGGAAGTACCCCTCTGTTCGTTCTTGACGGTTCACCTGTATCTGCAGATGTGTTCAACAGCTTGAACAGTAACGATATCGAGAGCATCGTAGTCATGAAGGACGCTTCCTCAACAGCTATCTACGGTTCACGTGCCGCCAACGGTGTGCTTTACATCACTACCAAGAAGGGGCGTGCCGGTGAGAAGCCTGAGGTTAAGATCCGCGGTCAGTACGGTATCTCCACCGTCGTTAACCATAAGATGGAGCTGATGAACAGTGACCAGTGGTTCGCATTCCAGAAACTGGCCAACCCTGGCTGGACACCCAACGCCCTGCAGCAGGAAGCTATCGACCTGGGTATTGATACCAAGTGGGTGGACTACTTCTTCAATCCCGCAGCTCCTGTATGGAATGCTGACATGTCAGTGTCCGGTGCTTCCGAGAAGACAGACTACTATTTCTCTCTCAGTGCATTTGACCAGACCGGTACACTCCCCAGCTCCGAGATGGCAAGGTACACTCTCCGTTCCAACATCAATACCAAGATAACCAACTGGCTGCAGATGGGTATCAACCTCGGTCTGAGTTATCAGCAGTACAGAACCGGTGGATTTACCACTACCGGTAACAGTTGGTACAACCCTACCACTGCATCCAACTGGATGCTTCCTTGGGTGACCCCTTGGAAGATTAACAGGGAGGATCCTGATAATATCTATGTTGACTACGGTAACCGTGCGGACTACTTCGAGCAGGTAAGCCTGTACAACACCATATATCTGCAGGAGGTTCAGCCTTCCACCAACAGCAATGCAAGGCTCAACGCCAGCACATACGAGCAGCTCACTCCTATCAAGGGTCTGACCATCAAGGCACAGCAGAGCCTCGAGGCGTACGATTACGCTTATGACTATGTTCAGGATCCTGATCCTGACGGACCGTTCCCTCTCAATGCTACTCACAGCCAGACATTTGACCGTTACTATCAGTTCACATTCACCAATACCATCGAGTACCGTTTCAATGTGGCTGAGAAGAATCACTTCTCTATCCTCGCCGGTCAGGAAGCTATCTTCGACCAGTACGAGAGGACCAGTGTGAGCGTAGCGGGTATTACAGACAGCCGTCTGGACCTGATTTCCCAGGGTACTGTATTCTCATCTCCCGGCTACAGCTACAGCGCAAGCTCATACAATTCTTACTTCGCCCGTCTGTCCTATGACTTCGATGAGAAGTACTATATCGATGCCTCATGGCGTATCGACGGTTCCTCACTCTTCGGTGCCAACAGAAGGTATGCCAACTTCTACTCCGTAGGTCTGATGTGGGATATCAAGAAAGAGAACTGGATGCAGAATACATCGTGGATCAACGACCTGCGTCTGTCCGCCAGCTACGGTACCACCGGTAACTCAAGTATCAGCAACTACCTGCACCTCGGAACTATAGGTACTTACGCCGGTCAGTACAACGGCTCTCAGGGATGGCGTATCGTCAATCCCGGCAACCCTGACCTGACTTGGGAGACCGTCGGAGCCCTCAACGTTTCCTTGAGTGCAAGACTGTGGAACTTCTTTGATTTCACCGTTGAGTTCTATGACAAGAACACCTATGACATGTTGATGGAGATTCCTTACTCCTTCACTACAGGACACTCTTCCGGATGGGGTAACGTCGGCAGTATGAACAACCGCGGTGTGGATGTCGAGGTAGGTTTCGACATCATCCAGACCAACGATATGTTCTTCAATATCAGTGCCAACTTTAACTACAACCACAACGAGATCACATCTCTCTACGCCGGCCGTGACGAGTATACCGTGGCCAACACCGGTATCTCCTATCAGGTGGGCTATCCTTACGGTGAGTTCTTCTACGTGCGCTCAGCAGGTGTTGACCCCCGTGACGGTATGCAGATGTGGTATGATCTGGACGGCAACAAGACCAAGAACTTCTCTGACAACAACGCCGTCATGCTCGGCAAGCAGAGGTTCGCTCCCTGGTCCGGCGGTTTCCAGCTCAGCTTCCAGTACAAGGGCCTGTACGTAGGTGCCGACTTCTCTTGGGTTGCCGGCAAGTACACCATCAACAACGACCGCTACTTCCTCACCAACCCTCTCTTCACCACTTCCAACATGAACGGAAGCACCGACCTGCTCGATATGTGGGTAGAGCCCGGCCAGATTACCGATATGCCTGGTCTTAACTCTCCCAGAAACTTCGACGAGACCTTCATTGAGGATGCATCCTTCCTCCGTCTGAAGAACCTGCAGATCTCCTACAACTTCCCTCAGAAGTGGATGGACCGCACCGGTTTCATCAAAGGCTTCAGAGTATATGCTATCGCACGTAACCTCTGGACAGTCACCAAGTACTCCGGATACGACCCCGAGGTGGACTCCAACCTCCAGCTGGGTGTATATCCCAACTCAAGACAGTTCACTATCGGAGCTGAATTCACATTCTAAACTTTGTTAAAGGAAAAGAAATGAAAAGAATATCTATAATTTCGACAATTCTGGCAGCCATGGTCCTCTCTGTAACGAGCTGCGACATGGATCTGCGTCCGGCAGGAACACTGGAGCCTGAGAATGCCTTCCAGACCGCAACCGACGCAGAATACTTCCACATCGGCTTCTACCAGGCCCTCCACGGCAGGGTTGCCGGTGCGCAGGTATATCTGACCGAGCTTCAGTCTGACCTCTTCCACGCTACAGTCGGCTACGGCAACCGTGGCGGTAATATGTACAACTGGACATTTACAGTATCCGACGGTGACGTTCAGGGTCGTTTCTCATCACCTTACAGCGGTATCGCTAACGCGAACTACTTCATAACCAACGCAAACCTGGTGGATACCACCGGCTGGGAAGCAGCTGAGAAGGAAAATCTTATCATCTACAAGGGTGAGGCCTTCTTCCTCAGGGCATATTACCACATGATGCTGGCAGAGAAGTTCTGCAAGGACTATGTAGGCAATGAGGAAAGCTACGGTATCCCTTATGTTACTGTGTACAACGCTACCTCTGACCAGTCTCAGTATCCCGATCGCGGAACTCTGCGTGAGACTTACGAGAAGATCAATCAGGACCTTGACAGTGCCGCAGCATATCTGACCACTCCCGGCCAGGTCGGCAGCATCTATCTTACAGCTGATGTCGTAACGGCTCTCAGGGCTAGAGTAGCTCTCTATACCGGTGACTATCAGGCAGCAGTCAACTATGCTTCCTCACTGATAAACTCAGGCAGATATCCTCTCATCGCAGCAGGTGACACCGAGGCGTTCAACAATATGTGGGTAAACGACTCCGGTCAGGAGTGCATCATGCAGCTCTGGGCCGACATCAACAACTACGTAACTGTTGACTACGGCTACATCGGCTACAACGAGTCGGAGGGAACCTATGGCCCTGACTTTATTCCCGAGCAGTGGGTACTCGATCTCTATGGTACCAGCGATGTTGCCAGAGGAAATGACATGCGCTTCGCCCAGTTCTTCCGTTATACTACCATCACCATGCCCGGTCCTGAAGAGTTCGATCTTTACATCTTCTTCAAGTTCCCTGGTAACCCCGAGCTGAAGGCTGCTACCAGCAACGCCCTTACCGCACGCCAGAAAGCAAAACCCTTCAGAATAGCTGAGCAGTATCTCATCCTCGCCGAGGCATACGCCCGTCTTGGCAATGCTTCAGCAGCATGCGATGCTCTCAATACGCTCCGCGACCACCGCATCGTGAACAATACTCCTGTTACTGCCAGCGGTGATGCCCTGATGACAGCCATTCTCGAGGAGAGGACCCGTGAGCTGATAGGCGAGGGCTTCCGTCTGCTCGACCTCCGCAGGTTTGACGAGCCCGTAATGAGAGGTGCTGCTCAGGATGAAGATGCCATCATGTTCCCCTTCAACAATCAGGGTACTTTCCACCGCGATCCTTCGGATTTCCGTTTCGTATTCCCTATTCCTCAGGAGGAGATTGACGCCAATCCTAATCTCGCAGGACAGCAGAATGAAGGTTATAATAACTAAGTAAAATCAGATAAGAGATGAAAAACATCAAGATATTCGTAATACTTGCCGCCACTCTGGCAGTCCTCGCTTCCTGCGACAAGAGGGACTTCACTGTGAAGACCGGCAACACCCCGGTGGAGTTTGTCCCTTCGGACAGCATTGAGATTACCGGAGAGTACTACTACCTGCCTATTCAGATGACCCAGCAGGGTACGCTCGCTTCTGTAGCCCGTATCGAAGTGGTAAGCTGTACAGGTGTAATGATCAACGATGCTCCTGCAACACTGGTTAAGGATACCGACTTCATGTTTACCAGCGAGGAGATCTACATCGGTGCCTATGACCCGGATGTTGACGGTGACGAACTGCCTTCCAACAGCCTTGAGCTCCGTATCCCCGGTTATGCCCGTTATAAGAGCATAACACTCGAGCTCAACCTGGTAGGCGACAATGTCGGCCCCAACAACCACATTGTCTATAATTTCAAGGTGTCCAGCCCCTACTACAATTTCGAGGGACGCTTCCAGATCGGCAACAACGCCATTACTATTACTCCCACCGAAGATCCTCTCGTCTACAACATATCTCTCTTCGGAGAGGATGAGGCTGAATGGACCGCCAACAGGGCCATCAACACCTTGAATTTCAGCACAGCCTTCTACACCAACGCAAACAATGAGGCTTGCCAGTGGTTCCCCTTTGACGGTCAGTACATTTCACCCGGTTCTGTCGCCAGTCTCGAGTGGCTGGATGACGACAACCTGACAACTTCTACCGGAATCGCCTGCGGTTTCGATGCCGGCGGCGGAAGCTGGAGTGTCTACGTCTTGTCAGCACCCGGTTCGCAGTTCTACAGGGTGCAGTAGTATAGACTTTTGAGTTTAACACGGGAGCCGTGCAATTTAATATTGGACGGCTCCTTTTTTTCTTATTTTAAACCTTCCTTATTATGAAATGTGTCCGTATTTTTATTCTTGCGGCGCTTGCGGCGTCAGTCCTCAGTCCCGTTTCTACAGGGGCTCAGGAGGTCAGAGGCTCGATAACCATCAAGGCCCGTGAGAATCTTCTCAACAAGCTCCCCGAGCAAGTCGCTTATTTCCTGCCCTGGTTCCAGATGGCGGATGTAGTAAGCACGGACGGCTCACTCTCTTCCGGGCGGCTCAACATCTGTCTGGTAGACAATTCAGTCCGGTTCATCCACACCACCGGAGACACTCTTCTGCTGGCCAATGCCGACAGGGTACAGAGAATTATGGTCGGAGATACAGTACTGCTTCAGACCAATGGATTCTTCGTCAAGCAACTTCTGGTTTACGGTACCAAATCCTTGGCTGAGAAGAGGGAACTGTCTATAGAGCGGCAGTCGGAATATGGCGGATACTCATCTATTCCTGCTACTTCCACGGCGCGGAAAGGCAATATGACTGCTGTCGACCCCAATTACGTCAACCAGGGTGAGGGAACCTTTGATTACCGTCTTAAGACGACCTATGTCCTCACTGACGGAGACGAAGTGTACAGGGCCAATCTCTCTGCATTTACACGTATTTTCCCCGAGAAGAAGAAGGAGATACGCAGTTATGCAAAGAGCCATAAGACCGATTTTGACTCCAAAATATCTCTTATGGAGCTATTCTATTTCTGCATTGAATAGCGTAATTGTGGCGATTTCTAAACTTTTTGTTGCATTTTGGGAAAAATTGATAACTTTGTTCTCTTACAAATTTCAAAATGCAACAAAAAGTTTAAAATGAAAAAACGTCAAACAGCTTTCATCCTTCTTGCAGCTGCCTTTCTAGTGGCAGGATGTTCAATGGATGAGGACTTTACGCGCAGAGTCCAGCCAGATCTCGATGAGATGCGCGGTCCCGGTCAGGTGGAGCCAGGCCGGTTGATTGTAAAAATGAAAAGCGAGCCGGAAGATCCAATGGAGTTGGCGGCCGCATTCCCTGATTTAAAAGTTATCTCGGTCGATCGTCTCTATAAGGGTCCGGAGAAATTCGAGGCCCGTAAGCGGGAGATGGGACTTCATCTGTGGTACACCGTGTTGTTTGATCAGGATGTGCCGGTTACCCGTGCTGCTTCAGATATCAGTGCAGCCGGTGATATGGAGGTCGTCTCTTATGTATATCCCGTACAGTATGCGTCGGATCCCTACTATCCGTTCGATGATCCTCAGCTGGATGACCAGTGGCATTATATGAATTTCGGCACCAGGAGCGGAGAGGTGGAAGGTTCGGATATCAATCTCTTCCCCGCGTGGGAGGTGACTACCGGACGCGAGGACGTGATCGTGGCTGTCACTGACGGAGGTGTGGACTACAGTCATGAGGACTTGGCAGCCAATATGTGGGTCAACGAGGCCGAGCTTTACGGCCAGCCCGGTGTGGATGATGACGGCAATGGATATGTAGATGACATCTATGGCTATAATTTTACAGTAAAAGAGGGCAGCAGCGAAATGAATGGCGCGATAACTCCGGAGGACCACGGTACGCACGTAGCCGGAACCATCGCAGCTGTCAATAATAACGGTATCGGAGTGTCCGGCATCGCCGGTGGCGATTATGCCAAAGGAATTCCGGGTGCAAGGATTATGTCCTGCCAGACCAATCCCGGCTCTGCGTATATCCAGACAGCCTTTATCTATGCAGCTGACAACGGAGCCGTGATATCACAGAACAGCTGGAGTGTGGACCGAAATTATGCATCGACACTTGCTCCCGCGATGGACTATTTCATCAAGAATGCAGGTCTGGACGAGAACCGCAACCAGGTAGGTCCGATGGCCGGCGGTATCATTATCTTCGCTGCTGCGAACGAGTCCACCAATCAGTCCTATCCGGCCGATGCCGACAATGTGTTTGCCGTAGCGTCAATCGGCGCTGACTATGAGGCTGCATACTATACCAACTACGGCTCCTGGGTTGAGGTCTCTGCTCCCGGTGGTGACGCCAATAAGGGCAAGCAGATTCTCAGTACCCTTCCGGGCAATAAATATGGTCTCATGCAGGGTACCTCGATGGCCTGTCCTCATGTCTCCGGTGTGGCCGCTCTGGTGGTATCCGCTTTCGGACAGGATGGCTTTACCAATGAGGACTGCTGGGACATCCTGCTCAACGGTACCCGTGACATCATATATGACTACAATCCGAATATGAAGGGTATGCTCGGAACCGGTCTGATCGATGCCGATATCTGCATGAAGTCCTTCGGTGTAGAGCCGCCTGACGCTGTGGATGATCTGGAGGCACTGTCTTCCGGAGGCTCCAGTGTCGTGCTGCAGTGGACAGTTCCGTCCGATATCGACAGCTACAAGCCCACCAAGTTCAATGTCTTTGCTTCCCCTTCATCTCTTGCTGATCTCGATCCTGCCAATCCCGGGTCGGACGTGATGGTATCCGAGGTCTTGACCGGTAAGCTTGAGCCGGGTGACGTGATAGTGGATACCGTTTACGGTCTGACTCCCATGACAGAGTTCCATTTCAGGGTCCAGGCAGAGGACAATATGGGAAGCGTATCGGACCTCTCAAACGAGGTGGTTTACTCCACTCTGGGCAATACTCCTCCCGTAATTACCCCCGTGAACGGAACCGAGGTGACCATCAAGGTCTACGAGAGCGCCCGTCTTGACTTCAATATTACTGATGTGGACAAGGATGAGCTTACCTACGAGCTGGAGCCAGGTTCCACAGCTGTGACATCCTCATTCTACGAAGGAACGATATCTGTAGTGATCAACGGTCTCAATGCCCCCAAGACAGATGTCGAGACCACGTACAAAGGAACCATTACAGTGACTGACGGTTTTGAGGAGGTCAGCATGGACTTCTACTACACCATTATACCCAACAGCGCTCCCGAACTGGTAATGCCCGTGGAACCGCAGATTATCAATTCATTCTCGGAAGCACTGGAACTGGATATGTCCTCGTATTTCCGCGATGCGGACAACGAAGTTCTTGCCTATACAGTCTCCACCGCATCCGGAACTGTCCTCCGTACGACTATGAATGCTGATGTTCTGAGGATTACAGCCAATGCCTACGGCATGGATACAGTGACAGTAACTGCTTCGGATGCCGCAGCTGAAAAGGCTACATGCACCTTCGTGGTTCTTTCCAGGGATGGAGGCAGGGCTGCCGATTTCTATCCCAACCCTGTGGTTGACACTCTCAATGTCCGGACAGGCGAGGCTGTTACCGCAGCAGAAGTCACAGTCAAATCAGCAAGCGGGGCGACAGTATTCTCAGAGGACGGTCTGTCCATTTCACCTTTCGCTCCTGCTGCCATCGACATGACTTCGTTCGCCGGAGGAATGTATAAGGTGACACTTACATACACTGCTGCGGACGGCAGCACCAAAACCATAACAACTGATATAGCAAAACTTTAATATACCGATGAAAAAGACATTCTCTGCAATTATCAGCGCAGCCGCAGCGATAATTCTTCCCCTCTCAGCGGCACAGGCCCAGACGGCCGGATTCCTGGATGTCAACCCTGACCCCGTATCAATGGGTATGGCCGGTACCGGTACAGTGCTGGAGGCTACCCCCTATGCAATGTGGAACAATATAGCATCTTCAGCGCTTGGAGAGGAAAAATTCCAGGTGGGAGCATCCTACTCTCTCTGGCAGCCCTCATTTACGTCCAACCATGTGGCCGGTGTCGCCGGCTATGGCAGGGTCGCCCGTTTTATGACAGTATCGGCCGGCGTGAGATATTTCTCTCATCAGCCTTATGATGTGACTGATCCCACTTCAGGTATAGTGACAGGACAGTTCAGGCCTATGGATCTGCAGGCAGGCGTCGGCTTGGGTTTCAAGGTTCTGCCTATACTCTCCCTCGGTGTCAATGTCAATTACGTTCTCAGTGACATCGGCGGTCCGAAGAAGGGTGGTGCCGTTGCTGCTGATTTCGGTGCGCTGCTTGACCTCAAGTTCATCCGTGTGGGTCTGACAGCGGCCAATATAGGCTCCAAGCTCAATTACGGCGGTACCTCATCCTACGCTCTCCCTGCTAATGTCAAGCTGGGAGTGGGAACCATTCAGCGTTTCGGAGCAGAGGACAAGCACGCGGTATCTGTGTTTTGGGAGAGCGGTATGGTCTTCGAGCAGACTGCTTTCTTCACCGGCATCGGAGCCCAGTACAGTTTCAATGACTTTGTACGGGTAAGCGCAGGATATCACTACGGGAATACGGAGAAGCTCGTAATCGGCTCCTATGCCTCAATAGGTGCCGGAGTCAAGATTCTCGGTATATCCATCAATGCAGCCTATCTCATAGGCCTGTCTCAGGACTCTCCTCTATCCAATACATTCTCCTTAGGAGTCGGTTACGCTTTCTAGCGGAGCGGGCGGTTTCGCCTTTTGTTTGAAAATAAAAAGGTCTGACTGAACACTGAATCAGTCAGACCTTTTTATTTAATACCAGGTTCTGCTACTCTTCCTTGCGGCGGGGAGATGATGCGGCTGCCATCTTGTTGTAGTCGTCCATGGATGCTACAATGATGCGCTCAAACTCCCGCTGGCCTGTACCGGCAGGAATGAGATGACCGCAGATGACGTTCTCCTTGAGGCCTTCGAGTGTGTCGACCTTGCCGCGGATAGCAGCCTCGCTGAGCACCTTGGTTGTCTCCTGGAAGGAGGCGGCGGACATGAAGCTGTTGGTACGCAGTGCGGCGCGGGTGATACCCTGGAGTATCTGGTTGGATGTAGCAGGGATAGCGTCACGGGCCTGGACGAGCTTGAGATCCTGCCTCTTGAGCATGGAGTTCTCGTCCCTGAGCCTGCGGGCGGTGACGATCTGGCCGGGCCTGAGCTCGGTGGAGTCACCGGCATCCTGTACGACTTTCTTGCCGAACATGGAGTCATTCTCCTCGTTGAACTCCCATTTGTCCACCAGCTGCTCGGGCAGGAAGCGGGTGTCGCCGGGATCTACGATCTGCACCTTGCGCATCATCTGGCGCACGATGATTTCGAAGTGCTTGTCGTTGATCTTCACACCCTGCATACGGTACACCTCCTGAATCTCATTGACGATGTACTCCTGTACCTTGATGGGACCCTGGATGGCCAGGATATCGGCGGGGGAGACGGCACCGTCGGAGAGGGGCATGCCGGCGCGGATGTAGTCGTTTTCCTGTACGAGAATCTGTTTGGACAGGGGCACGAGGTAGCGTTTCTCATCTCCGGTCTTGGAGCGGATGACGATCTCGCGGTTGCCTCGCTTGATTTTTCCCATCTGGACCTCACCGTTGATTTCAGCCACGATAGCAGGATTGGACGGATTGCGGGCCTCGAAGAGCTCGGTGACGCGGGGCAGACCACCGGTGATATCGCCCGATTTTCCGATGGCGCGCGGAATCTTGACGATAACATCTCCGGCCTGGACCTCCTCTCCGTCCTCCACTGTCAGGTGGGCGCCTACAGGCAGGTTGTACTGCTTGACCTCGGTGCCGTTCTGCATAATGTGGATGGTGGGGTTCTTGGATTTGTCCCTGGATTCTATAATCACTTTCTCACGGTGGAGGGAGAATTCATCGGTTGCCTCCTCCCTGAAAGTAACGCCTTCAACGAGGCTGTCGAAAGAGATTGTACCCGGCAGCTCCGTGATAGTAACGGCGTTGTATGCGTCCCATTCGCAGATGCGGTCTCCCTTGGAGATATTGGCTCCATCCTTCTGGAAGAGCTTGGCTCCGTAGGGGATGTTGTGCTGGGAGAGGGTGATGCCGGTGTTGACGTCGACGATACGCATCTCGGCTGTACGGCCGATGACGATCTCGAAGTCTCCGTCGTCCTCATGCTTGGTGACTGTCCTGAGCTCCTCGAATTCCAGGCGTCCGTCGTAGCGGGCTATGATTTCGGACTCGGAAGCGATGCTGGAGGCAGTACCACCGACGTGGAATGTACGGAGGGTCAGCTGTGTACCGGGCTCTCCGATGGACTGTGCGGCGATGACACCTACTACCTCGCCCTTCTCGACCATGCGGCCGGTGGCCAGGTTGCGTCCGTAGCACTTCGCGCAGACGCCCTTGCGGGATTCGCAGGTGAGTACCGAACGGATTTCCACCTGTTCGATGGGCAGAGCAGAGATTTTGGCTGCGATGTCCTCAGTAATCTCCTCGTTGGCGGGGAGGATGAGCTCACCGGTCAGAGGGTTGTAGATGTCGTGTACCGAAGTACGGCCGAGGATACGGTCGTAGAGGGACTCGACGATCTCGTCCTTGTTCTTGATGGCTGTGGCCACGATACCGCGGAGGGTCTTGCAGTCCTCCTCGTTGATGATGACATCGTGGGACACGTCTACGAGCCTACGGGTCAGATAACCGGCATCGGCAGTCTTCAGCGCGGTGTCGGCCAGACCTTTACGGGCACCGTGGGTGGAGATGAAGTACTCGAGCACGGAGAGTCCCTCCTTGAAGTTGGAGAGAATAGGGTTCTCGATGATCTCCGCTCCGGTCGAACCGGACTTCTGGGGTTTGGCCATCAGACCACGCATACCGCAGAGCTGACGGATCTGCTCTTTCGAACCACGGGCTCCCGAGTCGAGCATCATGTAGATAGGGTTGAATCCCTGCTGGTCGGCCTCGATGGTCTTGGTCACCATGTTAGTCAGACGGGAGTTGGTGGTGGTCCAGATATCGATAATCTGGTTGTAGCGCTCGTTATTGGTGATAAGACCCATGTTGAAGCTGGCCTGGATCTCTTCCACCTGACTGTAGCCTGACTCTACGAGTTCGGCTTTTTCCTGGGGGATGATCACGTCGGCCAGGTTGAACGACAGACCGCCCTTGAAGGCCATGGTGTAGCCGATGGACTTGATGTCGTCCAGGAACTGGGCTGTGCGGGCCACTCCGCAGACTTTCACTACCTTGCCGATGATGTCGCGGAGGGACTTCTTGGTAAGCAGCTCGTTGATGTAGCCTACTTCAGGGGGTACGACCTGGTTGAAGATGACCCGGCCGACTGTGGTGTTCTCAAAGATGCGGTAGCCTTTTGAGAGGTCGGCGGGATCCTTGGGCAGGCGTACGGATATCTTGGCGTGAAGGTCAACACGTTTCTCGTTATAAGCGATGATGACTTCTTCCGGTCCGTAGAATGTCATGCCCTGGCCCTTTGAGCCTTCGCGGGGTTTGGTAATATAGTAGAGGCCAAGGACCATGTCCTGGGAGGGCACGGTGATGGGCGCTCCGTTGGCGGGGTTGAGGATGTTGTGTGAGCCGAGCATCAGCAGCTGGGCCTCGAGGATGGCGGCGTTGCCCAGAGGAAGGTGCACGGCCATCTGGTCACCGTCGAAGTCCGCGTTGAATGCGGTACATGCGAGGGGGTGGAGCTGAATGGCCTTGCCCTCGATCAGCTTGGGCTGGAATGCCTGGATACCGAGGCGGTGCAGGGTAGGGGCACGGTTGAGCAGGACGGGATGGCCTTTCATCACGTTCTCCAGGATGTCCCAGATGACGGGCTCTTTCTTGTCCACTATCTTCTTGGCCGAACGTACTGTCTTGACGATGCCTCTCTCTATCAGCTTGCGGATGATGAAGGGCTTGTAGAGCTCGGCGGCCATGAACTTGGGCAGACCGCACTCATGCATGTGCAGCTCGGGACCTACGACGATCACCGAACGGGCGGAGTAGTCCACACGTTTACCGAGCAGGTTCTGACGGAAACGGCCCTGTTTTCCTTTGAGGGAGTCCGAGAGGGACTTGAGGGTGCGGTTGGCGTCGGTCTTTACGGCGTTGGACTTGCGCGAGTTGTCGAAGAGGGAGTCGACGGCCTCCTGCAGCATGCGCTTCTCGTTGCGCAGGATGACTTCGGGGGCCTTGATCTCAATGAGCTTCTTCAGACGGTTGTTGCGGATGATGACGCGGCGGTAGAGGTCGTTGAGGTCGGATGTGGCGAAACGTCCTCCGTCCAGGGGCACGAGGGGCCTCAGGTCGGGAGGAATGACGGGGATGACCTTCATGATCATCCACTCGGGACGGTTGATGTCCTTCGACTCACGGAAGGCCTCTATGACGCTCAGGCGCTTGAGGGCCTCGGCCTTGCGCTGCTGTGAGGTCTCGCTCTCGGTCTTGTGGCGCAGGTCGTAGGAGAGTTCGTCGAGGTCCAGCTTGGACAGGAGGGTGTAGATGGCCTCGGCGCCCATGCCGGCGATGAACTTCTCGGGGTCGCTGTCGTCCAGGGACTGATTGTCCTTAGGCAGGCGGTCGAGCACGTCCAGGTACTCGTCCTCAGAGAGGAGGGCGAGGTCGTTTATATTGAGATCTCGGGCTGCTCCGGCCTGGATGACGATGTACCGCTCATAGTAGATTACGGACTCGAGCTTCTTGGATGCGATGCCGAGCAGACTGCCGATCTTGTTGGGAGTCGAGCGGAAGTACCAGATGTGGGCTACGGGAACGGTCAGGGTGATGTGTCCCATCCTTTCCCTGCGGACTTTCTTCTCCGTCACCTCCACACCGCAGCGGTCGCAGACGATACCGCGGTAGCGGATCCTCTTGTACTTGCCGCAGTGGCACTCGTAGTCCTTGGTGGGACCGAAGATTCTCTCGCAGAAGAGTCCGTCGCGCTCCGGCTTGTAGGTACGATAGTTGACGGTCTCGGGCTTGAGGACCTCTCCGGAGGATCTCTCCAGAATCTCCTCGGGAGAGGCCAGTCCGATGGATATCCGGCTGAAGTTGCTTTTGATCTTATTGTCTTTCTTAAAAGCCATATCTTGGATAATTCTTAATTGTCAAATACAAACATTAGTCTAACTTGATGCTCAGTCCGAGTCCGCGGAGCTCGTGCAGCAGCACGTTCAGGGACTCAGGAATGCCGGGTGTAGGCATCGGGTCGCCCTTGACGATGGCCTCGTAGGCGCGGGAACGGCCGGTGACGTCGTCGGACTTGATGGTGAGGATCTCCTGGAGGACATTGGAGGCTCCGAATGCCTCGAGGGCCCATACCTCCATCTCTCCGAATCGCTGGCCTCCGAACTGTGCCTTACCTCCCAGAGGCTGCTGGGTGATGAGGGAGTAGGGACCGATGGAGCGGGCGTGCATCTTGTCGTCGACCATGTGGCCGAGCTTGATCATGTAGATCACGCCGACAGTCGCGGGCTGGTCGAAGTACTCTCCGCTGCCGCCGTCGCGCAGGAAGGTCTTTCCGTAGCGGGGCAGGCCTGCCTTGTCGGTGTACTCGCAGATCTGGTCGAGGGAAGCTCCGTCGAAGATCGGGGTGCTGAACTTCAGGCCCAGTTCCTTGCCGGCCCATCCGAGCACTGTCTCGTAGATCTGTCCCAGGTTCATACGTGAAGGCACACCCAGAGGGTTGAGGACGATGTCCACTGTGGAACCGTCATCGAGGAAAGGCATGTCCTCGTCGCGTACGACCTTGGCTACGATACCCTTGTTTCCGTGGCGTCCGGCCATCTTGTCGCCGACGCGGATCTTCCTCTTCTTGGCCACGTAGACCTTGGCCAGCTGCATGATGCCGGAGGGCAGCTCGTCTCCGATGGTGAGGTTGTATTTGATGCGCTTGAGTGTCGCGTCGTACTCCTTGTAGGCTATCAGGTAGTTGTTGATGAGGGTCTTGATCTGCTCGTTGGCCGTCTTGTCGGAGGTCCACTTGGCGGGATTGACGTCCTCATACTTGATATTCTCGAGCATGGCGCGGGTAATCACTGTTCCCTTGGGAATGAGCTCTGTCTCGTAGAGGTCTGAGATACCGTTGCTCTTGTGGTCCTTCACCAGAACCATGAGCTTGTCGATGAAGAGCTTGCGCAGGGCGGTAGTCTTCTCCACGAAGTCCTCCTCAGCCCTTACCAGCTCCTCCTTGGGAGCGTTCTTGCCTCTCTTGCCGGGCTCCTTGGCAACGCGGGAGAACAGTCTCTTTCCGATGATTGTACCGGAGAGGGAAGGGGAGGCCTTCAGGGAGGCGTCCTTGACATCGCCGGCCTTGTCTCCGAAGATGGCCCTCAGGAGCTTCTCCTCCGGTGAGGGGTCGCTTTCTCCCTTCGGGGTAATCTTACCGATGAGGATGTCACCGGGCTCCACGTTGGCGCCGACCCTGATGATTCCGTGCTCGTCGAGGTCCTTGGTGGCGTCCTCGCTGACGTTCGGGATATCGGAGGTCAGCTCCTCCATTCCGCGCTTGGTGTCGCGGACTTCCATGATGTACTCGTCCACGTGGATAGAGGTGAATATATCCTCGCGGAGAATCCTCTCGGAGAGGACGATGGCGTCCTCGAAGTTATATCCTTTCCAGGGCATGAAGGCCACCTTCAGGTTGCGTCCGAGGGCGAGCTCGCCGCCCTGTGTGGCGTATCCTTCGGTGAGGACCTGTCCGGGATGCACCCTGTCGCCCTTGCGTACGATGGGCTTGAGGTGGATCGAGGTGCTCTGGTTGGTCTTGCGGTACAGGGGCAGATGGTAGACTGTCACGTCGGGAGCGAAGCTTACGAACTTCTCTGCCTCTGTCCTGTCGTACTTGACATGTATCTCGCGGGCATCCACATATACTACCTCTCCGTCTCTGGCTGCGACCACCTGGGTGCGGGAGTCGCGGGCTACCGCCCTCTCCAGACCGGTACCGACGATGGGGGCCTCGGGACGCACTACAGGCACGGCCTGGCGCATCATGTTGGATCCCATGAGGGCGCGGTTGGCGTCGTCATGCTCGAGGAAAGGAATAAGGGATGCTGCGATGGATGCTATCTGGTTGGGGGCCACGTCCATGTAGTGTACCTGATCCTTGGTCACTACCGGGAAGTCAGCTTCGTGACGGCAGCTGATGCGCTCGTCGAGGATGTCTCCTTCGTCGTCGAGGTGGATGTTGGCCTGTGCGACCATCTTGTCCTCCTCTTCCTCGGCGCTCATATAGACGCATCCCTCGGGGGACATGTCCACCTTGCCGTTCTCTACCTTTCTATAAGGTGTCTCGATAAATCCGAGGTCATTTATCCTCGCATATACGCAGAGCGAGGAGATAAGGCCGATGTTGGGTCCCTCAGGTGTCTCGATGGGGCAGAGTCGGCCGTAGTGGGTGTAGTGCACGTCGCGGACCTCGAAACCGGCGCGGTCCCTTGACAGACCTCCGGGACCGAGGGCTGACAGACGGCGCTTATTTGTCATCTCGGCCAGAGGGTTGGTCTGGTCCATGAACTGGGACAGCTGGCTGGTTCCGAAGAAGGAGTTGATTACGGACGAGAGGGTCTTGGCGTTGATGAGGTCGGTGGGTACGAATACCTCGTTGTCCCTCACGTTCATCCTTTCGCGGATGGTACGTGCCATACGGGTGAGGCCGACGCTGAACTGGTTGGCGAGCTGCTCGCCGACAGTCCTGATGCGGCGGTTGCTCAGGTGGTCGATGTCATCAATGGCGGCTTTGTTGTTGATCAGCTGGATGAGATACTTGATGATCTCGATGATATCCTGTTTGGTCAGAACCCTGACATCGGACGGGGTGGTCAGGCCCAGCTTCCTGTTGAGACGATAGCGGCCCACCTCTCCGAGGTCGTAGCGCTTGTCGGAGAAGAAGAGCTTGTCGATAACGTCGCGGGCTGTGGCCTCGTCAGGCGGTTCTGAGTTGCGCAATTGCCTGTAGGTGTAGAAGACGGCCTCTTTCTCAGAGTTGCAGACGTCTTTCTGGAGGGTATTGAAAATGATCGTGTAGTCGCTCAGGTCCACGTCGTCCCTGTGGAGGAGGATGGTGCTGACTCCGGCGTCCACGATGTCGTCTATGTTGTTCTCGTCGAGAATGGTCTCGCGGTCAACGACAATCTGGTTCCTCTCGATGTAGACTACCTCACCGGTGTCCTCGTCCACGAAGTCCTCGTTCCATGTCTTGAGGACGCGGGCGGCGAGCTTGGAACCGATATTCTTCGTAAGTTCTTCCTTGGTGGCCTGCACCTCACGTGCAAGTCCGAAGATATCGAGGATGTCCTTGTCACCCTCGAATCCGATGGCCCTCAGCAGGGTCGTGACAGGGAGCTTCTTCTTCCTGTCGATGTAGGCGTACATGACATTGTTGATGTCGGTGGCGAACTCAATCCATGAGCCCTTGAACGGAATGATTCTGGCAGAATAGAGCTTCGTTCCGTTGGCGTGGATGCTCTGCCCGAAGAATACGCCGGGCGAGCGGTGGAGCTGCGATACGACGATGCGCTCCGAGCCGTTGATGACAAATGTTCCCCTTTCGGTCATGTACGGAATGGTGCCCAGATAAACGTCCTGGATCGAGGTGTCGAAATCCTCATGCTCGGGGTCCGTGCAGTAGAGCTTCAGCTTGGCCTTGAGGGGCACGCTGTAGGTCAGACCCATGTCCAGACATTCGTCGACACTGTAGCGGGGAGGGTCGATGAAATAGTCTACGAATTCGAGGACGAAGTTGTTTCTGGTGTCGGTGATGGGGAAAATCTCCTGGAATACTTTGAACAGTCCTTCATTACGGCGGTTTTCAGGTGTGGTATCCAGCTGGAAGAAGTCCTTGAAAGACTTCAGCTGTACCTCCAAGAAATCGGGGTATTCGAGAAGAGTCTTGGAAGATGCAAATGAAATACGTTGATTGTTAAGGTTTTGCGCCATTGTGTCCGGTTTTGTTGAAGATAAACTTGAAAAACGACAAAAAGGTTTAGAGTCCTGGCGGACCCTAAACCTGAATTTTCCCGTCAGCGGGATGGAGTATGTTTATTTAACTTCAACTTCTCCGCCTGCTTCTTCGAGTTGTGCTTTTACCTGTTCAGCTTCAGCCTTGGATACTTTCTCCTTTACAGGAGCGGGAACCTTGTCAACGAGCTCCTTGGCCTCTTTCAGTCCGAGACCGGTGATCTCCTTAACGACCTTCACGATCTGGAGCTTGGCCTGGCCGGCTGAGGTGAGGATTACGTCGAACTGGGTCTGCTCAGCCTCAGCGGCTGCTCCGCCTGCTGCGGGAGCGGCTACTGCTACTGCAGCGGCTGCTGCAGGCTCGATTCCGTACTCGTCCTTCAGTACCTGTGCGAGTTCTTGAACTTCTTTAACTGTGAGGTTTACTAACTCTTCCGCAAATTTCTTGATATCTGCCATGATTTCTAATTATTAAATTGTTTGTTTTATTTTTACTCTTTTTCCGATAAGGTCTTGACCAGTCCTGCGATCTTGCCGCCGGCAGAAGCCTGCAGAGCGGAGATGACGTTGCGTGCAGGAGACTGCAGCAGACCGATGATGTCACCGATGAGTTCTTCACGGGACTTGATGTTGACGAGAACCTCGAGGTTCTCAGCACCGACGTAGGCGCAATCCTGAACGTACGCTCCTTTCAGCACCGGCTTGCCCATTTTCTCACCGTATTCCTTGATGAGCTTGGCAGGGGTGTTGGGGGTAGTGGTGAACATGATGGCGGAAGAACCTTCCATTACAGGCTTCATGGCCTCTACGGCCTCGCCTTCCATCTTCTCGAGGGCTTTGATGAAGAGAGTGTTCTTAACGACCATCAGCTTCACGTCCTTCTCGAAGCAGGCCCTGCGGAGGGCTGTGGTATTTTCCGCGTTGAGTCCCGAGATGTCGGTAACATAGAAGTTGGGAGTCTCAGCAAGCTGAGCCGCAACCTGATCTATAATCTGTGCTTTTTCCTCTTTTCTCATGATACTCTGGTTGATTATTCAGCTGCGCTGAAGGTTTTCGAATCTATGCATATACCGGGGCTCATAGTTGAAGAGATGAAGATGCTCTTCACGTATGTTCCTTTCAGGGACTGAGGTTTCAGTTTTACGATGGTGTTGAGGAGCTCGAGAGCGTTGGCTGCCAGCTGCTCGGCGTCGAAGGACACCTTGCCGATGGCTGCGTGAACGATACCGGTCTTGTCAACCTTGAAGTCGATCTTACCGGCCTTCACTTCCTTGACAGCCTTACCGATCTCCATGGTCACCGTACCTGTCTTGGGGTTGGGCATCAGGCCGCGGGGACCGAGGATACGGCCCAGGGCACCTACCTTACCCATGACGGAGGGAGTACAGATGATCACGTCCACATCGGTCCAGCCGCCCTTGATCTTCTCGACGAACTCGTCCAGACCTACGTAGTCGGCACCGGCCTCGCGGGCTTCGTTCTCCTTATCGGGGGTACACAATACGAGTACGCGGGTAACTTTACCGGTTCCGTGAGGAAGGGTCACAACGCCACGTACCATCTGGTTCGCCTTACGGGGGTCAACTCCGAGGCGGACAGCAAGGTCAACTGAGGCGTCGAACTTGGCGTAGTTACTTTCCTTCACCAGTTTGCATGCTTCCAGAAGCCTGTACTCTTTCCCGAAGTCCACTTTCGCTTCGGCTATTTTCTGGTTTTTAGTCAATTTACTCATAGCGTGCGATTATTTTACGTCTTCAGGGAATGTTCCGGTAACTGATACACCCATGCTCCTGGCAGTTCCAGCCACCATCTTCATGGCGGACTTGAGGGTGAAAGCGTTCATGTCAGGCCTCTTGTCCTGAGCTATGGCTTTTACCTGCTCCCAAGTCAATGAGCCTACCTTGCTGCGGTTGGGCTCGGCTGAGCCTTTGGCAATCTTGGCGGCCTCTTTGATCTGGACTGCTACAGGGGGCTGCTTAACTACAAATGTAAAGGATTTATCACTGTAAACGGTGATGATTACAGGGAGTACCTTTCCGGCCTTGTCCTGAGTACGGGCATTGAATTGTTTGCAGAAATCCATGATGTTCACGCCCTTCGAACCGAGAGCCGGTCCTACTGGAGGTGAGGGATTCGCGGCACCGCCTTTTATCTGCAATTTAATAAATGCGGCAATCTCTTTAGCCATAATTAATACTTGATTTATTCTTTAACTACTTGAACAAAATTCAGTTCCAGAAGAGTCTTGCGTCCGAAAATCTTGACCATCACCTTGAGTTTCTTCTTGTCCTGAAGAATCTCCTCGATCGTGCCGTCGAAGCCGTTGAAAGGACCATCGGTGATCTTCACAGCCTCTCCGACGATAAACGGGGTGATGTTCTCCTCATCCTGCTCGAGCTGCTCGTCCACTATACCTAGTATCCTGTTGATCTCGGAGGGTCTGAGGGGTATGGGCTCTTTGTCCTTGCCCTGTCTCTCCGTGAGGAAGCCGGATACGTGGGGTACGTTGCGGATGATGTGCTGCAGCTCGCCTGTCAGATGGGCCTCGATGAGAACGTAGCCGGGAAAGAAGATACTTTCCTTGCTGACCTTCTTACCGTTGCGCACCTGATAGATCTTCTCGGTGGGAATGAGAATCTGGGAAACGTAGTCATTGAGACCGAGTGCTCTTATCTCGCTCTCAATATACTCTTTGGCCTTTTTCTCCTTACCCCCGGCGCATCGGATGACGTACCATTTCTTCTCAAGCTCAGCCATCGCCTTAGTATAATAAGTTATAGATCGTGGTCACCAGATGTCTGAACACGAAATCCATCAGAAATATTATAGCCGCGAGGATGACCGAAGCCACCATCACGACGATTGCCGAACTCTGAAGTTGGTTCCAAGACGGCCAGCTGACTTTTTGGGTCAGTTCTTTGTACGACTCTTTAAAGTAAACTGCTATTCTGCTCATTTTTTAATGTTTGTCGGCTTTTGGCCGGAAGCTTGCCTGGAGCCGTCGTTAAAATGCCGGGCCCGTAACTGCCCGGTATCTTGCAGGGACAGAGCGATTCGAACGCCCATCAACGGTTTTGGAGACCGCTATTCTACCCTTGAACTATGTCCCTTTAAAAAGGGGGCCGATCAGTAGGCCCCCCCATGTATTGTGTAATCTCTTGAGAGATGATTACTCGAGGATGTCGGTAACCTGGCCTGAGCCGACGGTACGGCCGCCCTCACGGATGGCGAAGCGGAGACCTGCGTTGATAGCTACAGGGTAGATGAGCTCTACGGTGATCTCTACGTTGTCGCCGGGCATTACCATCTCGGTTCCCTCAGGGAGCATAATCTCTCCGGTGATGTCGAGGGTACGGATGAAGAACTGAGGACGATAGTGGTTGTGGAAAGGAGTGTGACGGCCACCCTCATCTTTCTTCAGCACGTAGATAGCGGCTTTGAATTTCTTGTGAGGAGTGATGGTACCGGGATGAGCGATAACCTGACCTCTCTTGATCTCCTTCTTGTCGATACCGCGGAGGAGCAGACCTACGTTGTCTCCAGCCTCACCCTCGTCGAGAATCTTGCGGAACATCTCGACACCGGTAACAACTGACTTCTTGGGCTCCTCGCCGAGGCCGATGATCTGAACCTCGTCGCCGACCTTAACGATACCGGTCTCGATACGTCCGGTAGCAACGGTACCACGGCCGGTGATGGAGAAGATGTCCTCGATAGGCATCAGGAAAGGCTTCTCGTTGTCACGTACAGGCAGGGGAATGTACTCGTCTACTGCGTTCATCAGCTCCATAACCTTCTCAACCCACTTGGGCTCGCCGTTGAGGGCGCCGAGAGCGGAACCTGCGATAACGGGAGCGTTGTCGCCGTCGAAGCCGTAGAAGCTGAGCAGCTCACGAACCTCCATCTCAACGAGCTCAATCATCTCGGGATCGTCAACGATATCAACTTTGTTCAGGAACACAACGATTCTGGGCACGTTCACCTGACGGGCGAGCAGGATGTGCTCACGGGTCTGGGGCATAGGACCGTCGGTAGCGGCTACTACGAGGATAGCACCATCCATCTGAGCGGCACCGGTAACCATGTTCTTCACATAGTCGGCGTGGCCCGGGCAGTCTACGTGTGCGTAGTGACGGGTCTCAGTCTGATACTCGATATGGGCGGTATTGATGGTGATACCACGCTCCTTCTCCTCGGGAGCGTTGTCGATGGAGTCGAATGAGCGGACCTCGGAGAGTCCCTTCTCAGCCAGAACCTTGGTGATGGCTGCGGTCAGAGTAGTTTTACCGTGGTCAACATGGCCGATAGTACCTATGTTTACGTGCGGCTTGTCCCTTTTGAAAGTTTCTTTTGCCATAATGTCTGATTTTATGTAATTAAAATTGAGCCGGTGATGAGATTTGAACTCATGACCTCTTCCTTACCAAGGAAGCGCTCTACCCCTGAGCTACACTGGCTTTTAATGGAGCGGAAGACGAGGTTCGAACCCGCGACCCTCAGCTTGGAAGGCTGATGCTCTACCAACTGAGCTACTTCCGCTTATGTGTGGGGAGAGAAGGATTCGAACCTCCGAAGGCGTGCGCCAGCAGATTTACAGTCTGCCCCAGTTGGCCACTTTGGTATCTCCCCGATAGTATGTTGAGTTACTATATTCAATGAACTTGAGCCGATAGAGGGATTCGAACCCACGACCCGCTGATTACAAATCAGCTGCTCTGGCCAACTGAGCTATATCGGCAGCGCTTATTTTTGGGACTGCAAAGATATATCATTTATTAAAATATCCAAAACAATTTTAAAAATAATTGCAGATTGTTTTGAAAATATTTTCCGTGTCATACCCACATTCTGCCCTTAACTCCTTGATAGTCCCTTGCTCCACGAATTTGTCGGGGACTCCGAGGCCAATGACTTTTATCCCCGGATGCCGCTCCGCGATCCAGGAGGCCACGGCATCGTGCAGTCCTCCGGCGGTCATTCCGTCCTCGACGGTGATGACGGTGCCGGCCTTGGCGCAGACCTCCTCCAGGATGTCCGTGTCCAGCGGCTTGAGGAAACGCATGTCGTAGTGGAGCGCTTCCCTGCCCGTCTCCGCGGCTCTGCTGACGGCTTCCGCGGCCCTGTTGCCTATGGGGCCGATGGAGAGCACCGCCACGTCCTTCCCGGGGTGGAGGAGACGGCCGCGGCCCAGGGGGACGGTCCTGAACTCCGCTCCGCGCCATGAGACTCCCTCGCCGTTTCCACGGGGATACCTTATTATAATAGGACCCTGGAATGAGGGGAGGGCGGCGGTGTACATGAGGTTGCGCAGCTCCAGCTCGTCTAGGGGGGAGGCGATGACCAGGTTCGGGACGGGGCGGAAGGCGGCCAGGTCAAATACGCCCTGGTGCGTGGCTCCGTCCTCTCCAACCAGACCGGCGCGGTCCAGACAGAGGATGACCTTCAGTTTCTGGAGGGCGACGTCGTGGATGACATTGTCGTAGGCCCTCTGCATGAAGGAGGAGTAGATGTTGCAGAAGGGGAGGTAGCCCGCGGCGGCCAGACCGGCGGAGAATGTGACGGCGTGCTGCTCGGCTATGCCGACGTCGAAGGTCCGTTCGGGTATTTCCCTCATCATGATGTTCATGCCGCAGCCGGAGGCCATGGCGGGGGTGACGGCGACGATCTTCTCATCGGCCCGGGCGAGCTCGAGGAGGGTCTCTCCGAATACGTCCTGGTAGCGGGCGGCGGCGGGTTCCGCGGGGATGTTGCGCTTGCCGGTGACGGGGTCGAAGGTGCCGGGGGCGTGCCATACGGTCTGGTCCTCCTCGGCGGGACGGTATCCCTTGCCCTTTTTGGTGATGACGTGCAGGAGCTTGGGGCCCTTGATGTTGCGCAGGGAGGCGAGGGTGGTGGTCAGCTGGCCGATGTCGTGGCCGTCGATGGCTCCGAAGTACCTGAATCCCAGTGATTCGAAGAGGGAACCGCTGCGGAACAGGGCCATCTTCGTGCTGAACATGAACTTCTGGACTGAGCGGCGCAGGCGGGTGGAGCCTATGGTGTCCCAGACGTGGTTCTTTATGCGGTTGTAGGTCTCGGAGGTGGAAATCTTGAGCAGGTAGTCGTGCATGCCTCCGCGGCCGTGGTCTATGGAGATGTGGTTGTCGTTGAGTATGACCAGGATGTCGGTCTTCATGGCACCGGCGTTGTTGAGGCCCTCGAAGGCCAGTCCGCCGGTCATGGCTCCGTCTCCGATGACAGCCACTATCTTCTCACCGCTGCCGGAGAGCCTGGCTGCCGTGGCCATGCCGAGGGCTGCGCTGACAGAAGTGGACGAGTGTCCTACGCCGAAGGAGTCGAAGATGCTCTCGGACATTTTCGGAAATCCGCTTATGCCGCCGTAGGTCCGGTTGGTGCGGAACTGCTCCCGGCGGCCGGTGATGATCTTGTGGGCGTAGGCCTGGTGCCCCACGTCCCAGACGATCTTGTCAGTAGGGGTGTTGTAGGTGTAGTGCAGGGCAACGGCCAGTTCGACCGCACCGAGACTCGAGCCCAGATGGCCCGGGTTCGTGGCGCAGCATCCGATCATGTACTGCCGTATCTCGCTGCAGAGGGTCTCCAGCTGCTTGACAGAAAAGCCCCGGATATCCTCGGGGCTGTTGACTTTCTCCAGCAGGGACATGGCCTATCTCCTGAAAATGGTCTCGTCCCTGTCCGGGCCGAGCGAGATGACGGTTACAGGCACTCCTGTCTGCTGTTCGATAAATGCGATGTATTCCTTGAACTCTGCGGGAAGGTCCTTCTCGTTGCGGATGGCCGAGAGAGGCTGCTTCCAGCCCTTGAACTCCTGATATACGGGAGTGACCTCGGCATAGGTGTCGTAGGGCACGGTGTCCTGGGGCTTGCCGTCCACGATGTAGCCGGTGGCCACCTTGATGGTATCGAATGTGTCCATCACGTCGGCCTTCATCATGATCAGCTCGGTGACTCCGTTGAGCATCACGGCGTACTTGAGGGCGACCATGTCCAGCCAGCCGGTGCGGCGGGGACGGCCTGTGGTGGCGCCGAACTCGTGGCCCTGGCGGCGGAGCTCCTCTCCGGTCTCATCGAAGAGCTCGGTGGGGAAGGGGCCGCTGCCCACGCGGGTGCAGTAGGCCTTGAAGATGCCGTAGACGTGGCCGATGGACGAGGGGGCCACTCCCAGTCCGAGGCATGCGCCCGGGCAGATGGTGGTCGAGGAGGTCACGAAGGGGTAGGATCCGAAGTCCACGTCGAGCATCGAGCCCTGGGCTCCCTCGGCGAGGACGCTGCTGCCCTGGGCGAGACGGCTGTTGATATAGTACTCGCCGTCCACCAGGTCGAAGGTACGGAGGTAGTCCACGGCGGCCATCCACTCCTTTACGTTGGTGTCGGGGTCGTAGGCGTAGTCAAACTGCTTGAGGAAGGCGATGTGCTTCTTCTTCAGGGCCTCGAAGCGGTCCTGGAAGTCCGGGGCGAGGATGTCGCCTACGCGGAGACCGTTGCGTCCGGTCTTGTCCATATAGGTGGGGCCGATGCCCTTTAGGGTCGAGCCGATCTTGGACTTGCCCTTGGAGGCCTCGGATGCCGCGTCGATGATGCGGTGGGTGGGGGTGATGAGGTGGGCCTTCTTGGAGATGCGGATGCGCTCCCTTACCGGGACGCCCAGTTTTTCCAGGTCCTCACACTCCTGCCGGAAGATGATGGGGTCGAGGACCACACCGCCTCCGATGAGGTTGTCGGTGCCTTCCCGGAAAATGCCCGAGGGGACGGAGTGCAGCACGAAACTGCTCTCTCCGTGATGGATCGAGTGCCCCGCGTTGGGACCGCCCTGGAAGCGGGCTATGATATTGTACTTCTGTGCAAGGACATCCACTATCTTGCCCTTGCCCTCGTCTCCCCACTGGAGGCCGAGGACGACGTCTACTTTTGCTGTATTGTTGCTCATGATATTTCTTCTGACAATGTATGACAACTTTCGGTAATTCCATCCTAGAACGGGAGGTCGTCTCCTTCTTCGGCACCGCCAAAGGAATCAGCCGGCGTGTTGCTCTGAACGGGGGAATTGTACCCTTGAGGCTGCTGGGGCTGCTGCCAGCCGTACTGCTGCTGATTTCCACCCTGTTGCCAGCCTCCGTTCTGCTGAGGCTGCTGCCATCCGCCCTGCTGCTGGGGCTGGTAGGGCTGCTGGTAGCCTCCTCCCTGGGAGTAGCCGCCGCCCTGGTTGCCGGGGTTGTCCGCCTTGCGGCCGAGGAGCTGCATGTTGTCGGCGAGGATTTCGGTCATGTATTTGGTGTTGCCGTCCTTGTCGTTGTAGGAGCGGGTGCGGATGCGGCCCTCGATGAAGAGCTGCGTGCCTTTCTTGACGTACTTCTCTGCTATCTCTGCTAAGTTTCTCCAGCACACGATGTTGTGCCATTCGGTCTGCTCTTTCATCTCTCCGGTGCTGCGGTCCCTGTACCTCTCGGTGGTGGCCAGGGAGAAAGTGGCGTTCATGGTGCCGCTTTCCAGGTGCCGGATCTCGGGATCCCTTCCCGCGTTTCCTATAAGTAGGACTTTATTCAGTGACATAATCGGATTGTTTTAATTTCGGACTGCTAAGATAGCATTATTTTTCGTACTTTTGACCCGAATTAATCCTAATACTCTAGATCACATGCAAGAAAAAATGGCAAAAATGCTCAACGACAGTGTTGTAGCCCGTTGGACAGCGTTGATTCTCATTGCGCTGATGATGTTTTTCGCATATATGTTCGTGGACGTGATGTCCCCTCTGAAATCCCTGATCGAGTCGGCCAGGGGCTGGGACAGCGGTGCGTTCGGAACATACGCGGCATCCGAATATATCCTGAACGTGTGCGGTTTCCTGATTCTGGCCGGTATCATCCTGGACAAGATGGGTATCCGCTTTACCGGAACTCTCTCCGCCTCCCTGATGGTGCTCGGCGCCGCGATCAAGTTCGTGGGTGTGAGCGAGTGGTTCCAGGGTACGGGCTTCAATGCCTGGCTCGACAGCTGGTGGACAGCCATGCCCGGCAGCGCCAAGATGGCCTCCCTCGGCTTCATGATCTTCGGCTGCGGCTGCGAGATGGCCGGTACCACGGTATCCAAATCCATAGCCAAGTGGTTTAAAGGCAAGGAGATGGCCCTTGCGATGGGCCTTGAGATGGCTATCGCCCGTCTCGGTGTGTTCGCCGTCATGTGGCTGGCGCCCATCATCTCCAACAGCTTTGACCATTCGGTGGTGGCTCCCGTGGGCTTCTGCACCGTCCTCCTGCTCATCGGCCTGATCAACTACATAGTCTTCTCCGTGATGGACTCCAAGTTCGACAAGCAGCTGGTGGCCGCTGGTATGGCTACGGAGGAGAAGTCACCCGAGGATGAGTTCCATATCCGCGACTTAGGCAAGATATTCTCCAGCAAGATGTTCTGGCTGGTGGCCCTGCTCTGCGTGCTCTACTACTCGGCTATCTTCCCCTTCCAGAGATACGCTCCCAACTATCTGGAGGTGACCCTCGGAGTGGACAATGCCACTGCTTCCCAGCTCTTCAGCTTCTTCCCGATTCTGGCCATGTGCCTTACACCTCTGCTCGGTATCTTCCTGGACCGCAAGGGCAAGGGTGCCACGATGCTGATGCTCGGAGCGATAATCATGATCGTATGCCATCTGTCGTTTGCGTTCGTGCTGCCGCTCTATCCTCATAAATGGCTGGCTGTTACCCTTATCGCCGTGCTCGGCGTCAGCTTCTCCCTCGTGCCGGCAGCCCTGTGGCCCTCGGTGCCCAAGATCATCGACGAGAAGATACTCGGAAGCGCCTACTGCCTCATCTTCTGGGTGCAGAACATCGGTCTCTGCCTGGTACCCCTGCTTATCGGCAAGGTGCTCCAGTCGACCGGCGGCTATCTCGCACCTATGATTATATTCTCATCGTTCGGTATCCTGGCCTTTATCTTCAGCTTCCTGCTCAAGGCTGAGGACCGCCGCAAGGGTTATGGTCTGGAACTGCCCAATGTGGTGAAGAAAGATGAGTAAGCTTTTCAAGACTTTGAAAGATACGGGGGCCATCCGATGGGTGGCCCTCTTGTGTCTTGCCCTGCCGATGTTCGCGTCGTACTTTTTCGACGACATCTTCTCGACGATCAACCAGGAGTTCGAGGACCCGTCGATGGTGGCCCTCGGCTGGTCTATGGCCGATTACGGTTTCTACCGCAGCGCCTATTCCCTGCTGTGCATCTTCGGCGGACTTATCATCTGCGGTATGCTGCTGGACCGCTGGGGGGTGAGGCTGACCGGCTCGATATTCGTGGGGCTGATGGTAGGAGGGGCGGCGCTGATAACATACGCTATATCTGAGAGTTTTGCCGGCAGCCGGCTGTGTGCGTGGCTGTCAGGGGTGTTCGCCAAGCCGTCGCTGTCGCTGGCGTACGCCGGGTGCGCGATGTTCGGACTCGGTAGCGAGATAGCCGGAGTGACGGTCAACAGGGCCATAGCCAAATGGTTCAAGGGCCGGGAGATAGCCCTGGCCATGGGACTGCAGCTCGCCTTAGCCCGTCTGGGTACTGCCGTGGCGCTGATAGTGGTGCCGCGGATCGTGGAACTGGAGGGGTATATTCCGTTTTCGGAGACTTCGAAGCCGGCTGTGGTCGGGATGATGCTGCTGCTCGGGGCATTGGTGCTGTGGGGGCTGTTCGTGGCGATGGACTATGGGGCGGACAGGCGGGGGGCGGCTGCTGATTCTGCCTCTGGAGCATCCGATACCGGTTCTCCGGCCGAGGACCGTTTCCGTTTCCGGGACGTGCTGAAAGTCATTACCGACCGGCATTTTATCCTGATTTCCCTGCTCTGCGTATTCTTCTACTGCTGCGTGGTGTCCTTCCGCAAGTTCGCCACCGCCATCCTCATGCCCCGCTTCGGCATTGACAGCAACGTGGCCTCGGTGATGGTGGCCATGATACCTTTCTTTACCCTGGTGTTCGCGCCCCTGTTCGGAGCCGTCGTAGACCGGGTGGGACGCGGTACGAAGATCATGATACTCGGGTCGGCCATGATTCTGTTCTCCCACCTGACAGTGGCCTTCGCTCCGGGTGTGCCGGCCTTCGGGTTTATCGCTATCGGAGTGCTCGGTCTGGGTTACTCCCTCGTCCCGGCAGCCATGTGGCCTTCGCTTCCGAAGATTATCGCCGAGAGCCGGTTAGGTACGGCCTTCTCCCTCGTCTACTGGGTGCAGAACATCGGACTGTTCACCGTCCCGATAGTCGTCGGCCACATCATCGACCGCGCCTCCTCGCCTGTAGTCGCCGAGTACTTCTTCATCGGCCTGGCTGTCTGCGCTATAGTGGTGTCCGTGTTGCTCAGCCGCTCCTCTGACCGCCATCCGGAACTGCGTCTGGACGAGAAGGCCGGCGGACGGTAATCTGCGGCATTCCTTTCCCGGTGTCATCTTCCCACAACGGCAGCAAATCCCGCGATTCGGTGCCGTTGCGGTTCCGCCTTTCCCGCAGAACCATTGCCAGGAACTCTCTGAACGGGATTGCCTCTCCATCCTCCTTCCACAACGGCAGCAAATCCCGCGATTCGGTGCCGTTGCGGTGCCACATCCCTGCACGTACCCCTGTCATGGGCTCACTCACCTTCCGAAGGTGGGCACTACCTAGATTGTCTCGGGCGGCTCACTCCTTCGGAAGGAGTCAGTGGAGGGAAGAAGTTATGATCCGCGCTCACCCCGCCTCACCTGCCGATAGCGATGCGGTACGTGGCGAGGGCCTGGAGGCGGAGCCAGGTGAGGCCGGAGATGTAGTGGCGGCAGGGTGTGAAGGACAGGACGGGGGACTTGTAGTTGGCCTCTATGACGGTCTTGCCGGCGAGCAGGCCAGGGTCGTCGGAGAGAAAGCGTCTGAGATTGTCCGAAGGTCCGGGGAGAGTGTATATTATGGTGTCGGCTTCGTATATGGCGATTTTGAGGGCCGGGGGGATTGTCCACTGGATATTGGCTGCCTCGATGGTGCTTATGGAGGCGTATCCGTTAAGGTTCAGTATTTTAGAGACGGTGCCGCATTTGTGCGGGTCGTATCGGCGCAGGTAGTCCGCAAATTCCTGTGCCCGGTTGACCGTTCTGTTGCACAGGTAGACCTTCATGCCGGCTTCCAGTGCCGCTGCTGTCGCTGCCTTGCCGGCTCCTCCGCAACCGATTACCATGGCTCTGTGTTCTTCCGGCTTCGGGAACTCCTGCTGCAGTATCTTCAGGACGGCTACGAAATCAGTGTTGTAAGCACTTACACCTGACCTGGACTTGACAAGCAGGTTGGAGGCCAGGCATCTGAGGGTTGAATAACTGTGGGTGTCGGCGGCCTTGAATGCGTCTTCCTTGAAGGGGGCGGTGACATTGACGGCGACGTAGTCCTGGAGGAATGCCGCCCAGGCTTCGTCGAAGGTGTCCCGCTCGATGAGGTCGTAGCTCCAGTGTTCCAGAATGTCCGGTCTTGAGGCGTAGTGTTCCAGGAATAGAGCCGGGCTCTTGCTGTGGCTGATGGGGCAGCCGATCAGGCCGAGGCGCATGGGGCGGTCGTTCCGGCTGCCGAGTGCGCCGGGCCATTCCGGTTCTGCCAGGTTCTTGGGATTGTCTGATTCTTTCATGGCATGTCAGGACTAATCGTTGCGGTGGGATTCCCGTTGTGGCTGTCCATGTCTCTGGCGCAGGGCCTCATAGCACAGGACGGCCATGGAGGCTGAGACGTTGAGCGAGTCGATGCGGCCGAGCATGGGGATGCGGATGTGGGCGTCGGCGGCGCGTCTCCAGATGTCGGTGAGGCCGTCGGCTTCAGTGCCGAATACCAGGGCGGTAGGGCGGGTCATGTCGGTGTCGTAGTAGAGCTCGGAGTCCTGCAGCTGGGCGGTGAGGATGCTGATGCCGCGGGCCTTGAGCCAGGCGATGGCCTCCTCCGAGGAGCAGACGGCGATGTTGCGGGTAAATACCCCACCGAGGCTGGCCCGGATGAGGTTCGGGTTGTAGAGGTCGGTGTGCGGGTCGCAGACCAGGACGGCGGAGACTCCGGAGGCGTCGGCGGTGCGGAGCATTGCCCCGAGGTTGCCGGGCTTCTCGACGGACTCTACGACGACGATGAGGGGGGCGGAGGTGTCTCCGGACAATACACGGTCGAGGGCCTCCAGCGACCGGTCCCCCGCATTGCCGCAGACCACCGCGAGGATTCCTTCCGTGCCCCCGCGGTAGGCCATTTTCCCGTATACCGCTTCGGAGACCTCGAATATCCTCACTCCTTCCGAAGGAGTCGGGACGTGCCGGCAGACGGACGGACAATAGAACACCGACCGGAGGCGGAAGCCGCTTTCCAGGCAGCGCTCCACCTCCCGGAGCCCCTCCACGACGAACAGCCCCTTCTCCCGGCGGAGAGAGGAGCTGCTCTGTAGGGCCGTCACCTCCTTGACGCGGGGGTTCTGGAGGGAGGTGATGATTTCCGGGTCGTGCCGGTTATTTTTCATTTGCCGTGGATACTTCGGTATTGTCCTGGGCGGCGGGCTTCTTCTCGGGACGCATCTGCGGGAAGAAGAGCACGTCCTGGATGGAAGGCGCTCCGGTCATGAACATGGTGAGGCGGTCGATGCCCATGCCGAGGCCTGATGTCGGGGGCATGCCGTACTCGAGGGCGCGGACGAAGTCCATGTCGATGTACATCGCCTCGTCGTCGCCCTTGTCCTTGAGCTTGAGCTGCTCCTTGAAGCGGTAAAGCTGGTCGATGGGGTCGTTGAGCTCGCTGTAGGCGTTGGCCAGTTCCTTGCCGTTCACGAAGAGTTCGAAGCGCTCGGTGAGGGAGGGATCGCTGCGGTGACGCTTGGTCAGGGGCGAGGTCTCCCAGGGGTAGTCGGTGATGAAGGTGGGCTGGATCAGATGCTTCTCGCAGTACTCGCCGAAGATGGCGTCTATGAGCTTGCCTACGCCCATGGTGTTGTCCACCTCGATGTGCAGGTCGGCGCATACCTTGCGCAGGGCCTCCTCGTCCATGCCGCGCACGTCCACTCCGGCGTATTCCTTGATGGCCTCGAGCATGGGCAGGCGGCGGTAGGGCTTGCGGAACTCTATCTCGTTGCCGCCGATTGTGATGTTGGTCCTGCCGTTGACGGCCACGGCCACTTTCTCGAGGAGGTTCTCCACGAACTCCATCATCCAGATGTAGTCCTTGTAGGCCACGTATATCTCCATGCAGGTGAACTCGGGGTTGTGGGACTTGTCCATGCCCTCGTTGCGGAAGTCCTTGGCGAACTCGTAGACGCCGGCGAAGCCTCCGACGATCAGTCTCTTGAGGTAGAGCTCGTTGGCGATACGCAGGTACAGGGGGATGTCCAGGGCGTTGTGGTGGGTGATGAAGGGCCTGGCGTTGGCGCCTCCGGGTATGGGCTGGAGGATGGGGGTCTCGACCTCCATGTAGCCGAAGGAGTTGAAGTACTCCCTCATGGTCTGTATGATGCGGGTCCTCTTGACGAAGACGTCCTTTACCTGGGGATTGACCACCAGGTCCACGTACCTCATGCGGTAGCGGAGCTCGGGGTCGGAGAATGCGTCGTAGACCTCGCCCTCCTTCTCTTTGACTATCGGGAGCACCCTCAGGGACTTGGAGAGGACGGTCAGGCTCTTGGCGTGTATGGAGAGCTGGCCGGTCTGGGTGATGAAGGCGTAGCCCTTTATGCCCACGAAGTCGCCGATGTCGAGGAGCTTCTTGAAGACGGTGTTGTACATGGTCTTGTCATCGCCGGGGCAGATCTCGTCGCGCTTGATATAGACCTGAATCCTGCCTTCGGAGTCCTGCAGCTCGATGAACGAGGCGGCGCCCATGATACGGCGGCTCATCATCCTGCCGGCTATGGATATCTCAGGGAAGGGGCACTTCTCCGGATCGTATTTCTCCTTTATCTCGGTTGAGGTGGTATTGACTTCGAAAAGCGCTGCGGGATAAGGCTCTATCCCCAGCTCGCGGAGCTTGGTGACCGCGTCACGGCGGTTCTGCTCCTGTTCGTTCAGTTCTATATTTTCCATCTTGTCGTTATTAGTTCAATCGGCAAATTTAAGAAAGTATTTCAAACAACTTCCGCACCATTCGATAAATTTTGTAAATTTGCGCTCATGTCAATCGAAAAAAAATGGATAGTTAAAGAACAGGGCAATCCCGCTCTGGTCCGCGCCCTCTCCTCCGAGCTGGGCATCGACCAGGTTCTCGCCAACCTCCTGGTACAGCGCGGCATCACCACCGCCGACCGGGCCCGTGAGTTCTTCAAGCCCGACCTCTCCAAGCTCCACGACCCCTTCCTGATGAAAGATATGGACAGGGCTGTAGACCGGCTCGAGAAGGCTATCGCCGAGGAGGAAAGGGTCATGATATACGGAGACTACGACGTGGACGGTACCACTGCTGTCGCCCTGATGTACACCTTCATACGCAATTTCAACCCCAACGTCGAATACTACATCCCCGACCGCTATGACGAGGGCTACGGCATCTCCTACAAGGGCATTGACTGGGCCTGGGAGAACGGCTACACCCTGATCATCTCCCTCGACTGCGGCATCAAGGCCGTGGAGAAGGTCCGCTATGCCAAGGACAAGGGCATCGACATCATCATCTGCGACCACCATCTGCCGGACGAGACCCTGCCCCCCGCCGCCGCCATTCTCGACCCCAAGCGGCACGACTGCAGCTATCCTTTCGACGACCTTTCCGGCTGCGGAGTCGGTTTCAAGCTCGTCCAGGCCTACGCCCTCCGCAAGGGACTGCCCTTCGCATGGGTGGAGTCCTTCCTCGACCTGGTGGCCGTCAGCATTGCCGCGGACCTGGTCTCCATGACCGGCGAGAACCGTATCCTGGCCTACTACGGCCTCGAGCGGCTCAACACCTCCCCGAGCAAGGGCCTCCTCTCGATCATCAAGCTCTCCGGGCTGGAGAACCATAAAATCACCATTGACGATATCGTGTTCAAGATAGGTCCCAGGATCAATGCCGCAGGCCGCATGGAGTCGGGCCGCACCGCCGTCCATCTACTCGTCTGCCGCAATGACGACGAGGCCCAGAGCATCGGCAAGGCCATCGACACCCACAACAAGGAGCGCAAGAGTGTGGACAAGGAGATTACCCGCGAGGCGATAGAGACCGTCAAGCGCTCCAAGGACTACCCCCTCCGCAAGTCCACCGTCGTGTTCAATCCCAAGTGGCACAAGGGAGTGGTCGGCATCGTGGCCTCAAGGCTCGTGGAGGCGTTCTACCGTCCCACGATCGTCCTCACGGAGTCCAACGGCTTCATCACCGGATCAGCCCGCAGTATCGCCGGCTTCGACCTCTATGAGGCAATAGAGGAATGTTCGGAGTATCTGGAAAATTTCGGAGGCCACATGTACGCGGCGGGTCTCACCCTCAAGCAGGAGAATCTCAAGCCCTTCGCGGAGAAGTTCGAGCGGGTCGTCGCGGCCAAGATCACCGAGGACATCCTCACGCCCGTAGTCACCATCGACACCTATCTGGACTTCAAGCAGATCACCCCGAAGTTCTTCAGGATACTCAAGCAGTTCCAGCCCTTCGGCCCGGGGAACCTCTCGCCTGTGTTCATTACCGAGAATGTCTATGACAACGGCAACGGGCGCCTCGTAGGCTCTGACAACGGTCACATGAAGCTGGAGCTGATACAGGAGGACGAACCCTACCGCCACATCTCGGCGATAGCCTTCAACCGCTCCGAGCACTTCGAGCACCTGCACGCCGGCAACCCGGTGGACATCTGCTACTCCATCGCGGAGAACTACTACCGCGGCATCGCCAACATCCAGCTGCGGGTCAAGGATATACGCAAGAAAGAACTATTCTAGGACAATACAGGAGGCAACATGCTCAATTTTGAAAACGACTACATGCGGGGAGCCTGCCCGGAAGTGATGCAGGCACTGGTCCGCACCAATATGGAACAGACCCTCGGTTATGGAGACGACCCCTATACTGCCGCCGCCGTGGAGAAAATCCGCGAGGCCTGCGGCTGTCCCGAGGCCCAGGTCCATCTGCTGATAGGAGGCACCCAGGTCAATGCCCTCGCCGCCTGTGCCGTCCTCCGTCACTGTCAGGGCGTCATCTCGCCCGTCTCCGGCCACATCAACCATCACGAGTCGGGAGCCGTCGAGGCTACCGGGCATAAGGTCCTGGCCCTGCCCGCTCACGACGGCGGCAAGCTGCGGGCTTCCGAGGTACGGGAATATCTGCGGGCCTACTGGGCCGACGAGAATTACGCCCACATGGTCGAGCCCGGCATGGTCTATGTCACCCATCCCACCGAGCAGGGCGGTCTGTACTCCCTGGCCGAGCTCCGGGAGATGGCCGGTGTCTGCCATGAGTACCGCATCCCGCTGTATCTGGACGGCGCCCGTCTGGCATACGCCCTCGCTTCTGACCGCAACGATGTGTCGTTGAAGGATATCGCTTCCCTCTGCGACATGTTCTACATCGGCGGTACCAAGTGCGGCGCCCTCTTCGGAGAAGCCCTCGTCGTGCCCCGTCCCGGCCTGGTCGGCAATCTCTTCTCGCTCATCAAGCAGCGCGGAGCCCTCCTGGCCAAGGGACGTCTGCTCGGAGTCCAGTTCGACACCCTCTTCACCGACGGCCTCTACGAGCGCGTGGGCAAGGTGGCCCTCTCCGCCGCCGACCGCCTCGCCGCCGGCCTTTCCGCCAAGGGCTACACCTTCTACGCCCCGCCCAAGACCAACCAGCTCTTCGTCATCGTGGACGATTCTGTGGTGGACCGCCTCCGCGGCCAGGCCACCTTCTCCCTCTGGGAACACCTCGACGACCGCCGCAGCGCCATCCGCTTCGTCACCGACTGGGCTACTACGGAGGCCGATGTCGATGCGCTGCTCGAGCTGCTTTAAATGTCTACGTTAATAGCATAGCTACTCGTACCGCAGGCACTCGATAGGATCGAGGGCGGCAGCGCGTTTTGCGGGGAGATAGCCGGAGAGGATGCCGACGGCCATGCAGAGGGCGATGGCCAGGAGCATCCAGAGCCAGGGGATGACGAAGGAGGCCTGCATGACTGCGGCGATGATGTTGCCTATGAGGATGCCGGCGGCGATGCCTATCAGGCCGCCGGTCTGGCCGATGATTACCGACTCCATCAGGAACTGTGCCTTGATGCGTTTCGAGGCTGCTCCCAGTGCCTTGCGCGTGCCGATCTCCCGGGTGCGCTCGCGGACGGATACCAGCATGATGTTCATCAGGCCTACTGCCGCTCCGGTCAGGGTGACCAGGCCTATGACGATGGCGGCTATCGTGAGGGTGCGCATCGTGGAGTTGAGCTCTTCGATGACCGCCTCGCTGCGGGTGATGCGGAAGTCAGCGTCGTCGAAGGGGGCGAGCCGCCTCACTGCCCGGAAGGTCATTTCCGCCTCGGTGGCAGCGGCTTCCGGACTTACCGAAGGGTCCGGGAGGATGCCTATCGTGAAATCGGGGGTGGAGGTGGCTAGGTTGGCCAGGGCATTGGTATATGGTACCAGGATGCTTCCGTCCATGCTGCCCCCGGCATTGTTCCCGACGGGTGCCGCCACTCCTATTATAATATAGCTGCGTCCCGAGATATGCACCGTCTGGCCTACGGGGTCCTCCTGCGCTTCGAAGAGGGTGCGGGCCACATTGTCCCCTATGACACAATAGAACCGGCCTCCCTCCACGTCGGCTGCCGAGAGACTGCGGCCGGAGGAGAGTTCCAGCATATTGTACTTCATATAGTTGCCGTCGGTGGCGATGACGTCGGTCGTGGGATTGGTGCGCTTCTGTCCTGCCTCGGCCCTGGTGCCGGAGAGGACGGTGGTGAAGATGGTGACTGTCGCGGGGGCGCGGTAGTAGTCGGTGAAGCGCTCGGCCTGGGCCCGGGATATCTCGCGGGAATTGCGGATGCGGCGCATGTCGGCGGGCATCGAGTAGAGCGAGCGGATGTTGATGATGCCGGCGCCCATGCGGCTGTAGGCGTCCTTGAGGGTAGCGTCCATCGAGTCGACGGCGGTGAGGATGCCCACCAGGGAGGTGATCCCCAGGGCAATGATGGCAATGGTCAGGGATGACCTGAGTCTGTTGGACCTGACGGCCCTCAGCGCCATGTCGATGTTCTCGGCGGCGAGGGTGAGGCGGCGGTTGCGGCGGGGGGTGGCAGATGTTCTCCTCTTCATGACTTTCACACGTTTTAGAAAATGATGTTGTAAAAATAGGAAATTATCTTCGATTGACATACCTTTGCGGGCAAAATTCAATAAAAACAGCCAGCTATCGACATGAGACCACGCATCAGGCGGTCAGAGACCCGGGAGGGACAGGACCGCGCAGACTACAGGAAAACAGAGCATTCAGATTACAGGGCCTCCGGAGAGAGACCCTCATTCAGACCCCGCAGGTCCTTCGACAGAAACGGAGAGGGAAGGCCCGAAGGCAGATTCTCAAGGCCCGGGCAGCATGGCGGGAATTTCCACAGGGACAATGACAGACAGGACTTCCGCAGCGACCGGCCCGGTTACGGTGGACGCCGTCAGGACGGAGCCGGCAAGCCCGGATTCCGGGGTGGGGACAGACCTGCCTTCCGCGGCGGTGACAAACCCGGATTCCGCGGGGACAAATCTGGACTCCACGGTGGTGACAAGCCCGGATTCCGCGGAAAGAGCGGTAAGCCTTTCGTTGGCGGAGACCGTCCCGACCGTCAGTTTAAGGAGCGCCGCGGCTTCGAGCACCGTCTCCGCTCCGAACACCCCGGCATGGAGAAGCCCCGTGTGCCCCAGACACCCGCAGTGGTGAAGGAGGACGACGGCATGGTGCGTCTCAACAAGTTTATCGCCAATTCCGGCATCTGCTCCCGCCGCGAGGCCGACGAGTATATCTCCGCCGGTCTGGTGACCGTCAACGGACAGGTTGTCACCGAGATGGGAGTGAAGGTCAATCCCGCGGAGGACGATGTCCGCTTCAACGGAGAGCGTCTGCGCGGCGAGAAGAAGGTCTACGTCCTGCTCAACAAGCCCAAGGACTTCGTGACCACCACCAGCGACCCCCACGCCGACAAGAACGTGATGCAGCTCATCAGCAGGGATATGTGCCCCGAGCGCATTTTCCCCGTAGGACGTCTGGACAAGTCCACGACCGGAGTGCTGCTGCTGACCAACGACGGGGAACTCGCCGAGAAACTGACCCATCCATCCTTCCAGAAGAAGAAGATATATCAGGTGACCCTCGACAAGAACCTCAAGCCCGAGGATATGGACCGGCTCGTACAGGGCGTGGACCTCGAGGACGGTCCCGCATACGCCGACGAGGTGGCCTACAACGGAGAGGACCGCAGCATCGTGGGCATCGAGATCCATTCGGGCCGCAACCGCATCGTCCGCCGTATGTTCGAGGCCCTCGGTTACAGGGTACGCAAGCTCGACAGAGTGTATTTTGCCGGACTTACCAAGAAAAACCTGCGCCGCGGCCAGTGGAGATTCCTCAGCGACGAGGAGGTGACCATGCTCAAGCTCAATTTCTATGAGTAGCAGCACTTCCGCAGCCATGCAGCCGGAGATGCCCCTTCCTCAGACAGACGCGGTGGACTCAGCCGCAGCTCAGCCTGTAGTGGAGGGGCATCCGCACCGTGCCGGTTTCGTAAACATCATAGGCAACCCCAACGTGGGCAAGTCCACGCTGATGAACGCCCTCGTCGGGGAGCGCCTTTCCATCATCACATCCAAAGCCCAGACCACCCGGCACCGTATCATGGGCATTGTCAACGGAGAGGACTACCAGATAGTCTACTCCGACACTCCGGGAATCCTCAAGCCGGCCTACAATCTCCAGCGCTCCATGATGGAGTACGTCAACACCGCCATCGGGGATGCCGACATCATCCTCTACGTCACCGACGTGGTGGAGAAGGGAGACAAGAACCGGGAATACGTCGAGCGGCTGTGCAGTGTGGACTGCCCTGTGCTCATCGTCATCAACAAGATCGACCTGAGCGACCAGCAGACCGTGGCCGCCCTGGCCGCGCAGTGGTCCGCCGCCGTGCCCCATGCGGAAGTCTTCGCGGTCTCGGCTCAGGAGCGGTTCGGGCTCGAGCCGGTGTTCGGACGCATAGTGTCGCTGCTGCCCGAGGGCGAGCCCTGGTACGACAAGGACTTCTTCACCGACCGCAACCTCCGCTTCTTTGCCTCCGAGATCATCCGCGAGAAGATACTCACCAACTACGACAAAGAGATTCCCTACTGCACCGAGGTGGTCATCGAGGAGTTCAAGGAGAACGCTGACCGCTACGATATCCGGGCGGTCATCAACGTCATGCGCGACTCCCAGAAGGGCATCATCATCGGCGCCCGCGGCTCGTCCCTCAAGCGTGTCGGCACCCAGGCCCGCATCGACATGGAGGACTTCTTCCAGAAGAAGGTCTTCCTGCAGCTCTACGTCAAGGTCGATCCCCACTGGCGGGACGACAAGCGGAAACTCGCGGCGTTCGGGTATTAGCCTACTCCTTCGGAAGGAGTAGGGCTCGGCTGTTTTCCGGCTGTTTCTGCGCACCTTCGGAAGGTGGGATTTCACCGGTCTGCTTGCGAATGCCCTCAGAACTGTTGTAGCGCGGTCTTACATTTTTTCCATACCTGCACACCTTCGGAAGGTGGGCCGTTTTGCCGTCGTTTCTACTCACCTTCGGAAGGTGAGTAACTGCAGCATGCCCACGAGAGGTGCCTGTGGCCGTACATCCCATCGCATTGTCCCTCTCCCACCTTTGGAAGGTGGGCTGTTTTCCGGTCATTTCTGCTCACCTTCGGAAGGTGGGAGAGGAGGGCGCGCCTCCATTTCCCGTATCTGAATTTTTTTAATATCTTTGTCGGCTGAAAAACGAAAAATGATGAGCAGAGAAGACGAAGAAAAAGATGGCCTGGAGACCTCTGGGAACGGAATAGAAAATGTGTCCGGCGGGAGTGTGTTGGAACAGAACGGCGGTGACGGCGGTTATGCCGATATAGGCACCGACGCAGGTACCGGAGTTGATGCCGACACCGGAGCCGACATCGGAACTGACACCGGAACCGACACCGGGACCGATGCCTATGCCGGCCCTGACGCATACGCCGACGCCGATACTGGCACGGACCCCGACACCTACGCAGGTGAGGACGGCGAGGACGAGGTGATCTCCGGCAAGTTCGACAAGGTGATCTCTGACGGCACGAAGAAATACAAACTTTCGGGCATGTACCGGGAGTGGTTTCTCGACTATGCGTCGTACGTCATCTTGGAGAGGGCCGTGCCGCATATTGAGGACGGTCTGAAGCCGGTGCAGCGCAGGATTCTGCATGCGATGAAGGAGGAGGACGACGGACGTTTCAACAAGGTGGCCAGTCTGGTAGGCGCCACCATGCCGTACCACCCTCACGGAGACGCTTCCATCAAGGACGCCCTGGTGCAGCTCGGCCAGAAGGACCTGCTCATCGACTGCCAGGGTAACTGGGGCAACATCCTGACCGGAGACCCCGCGGCTGCCGGCAGGTACATTGAGGCCCGTCTCACGCCGTTTGCCAACGAGGTGCTTTATAATCCGAAGCTCACCGAGTGGGTCAACTCCTACGACGGCCGTAACAAGGAGCCGGTCAATCTGCCCGTGAAGTTCCCCCTCCTGCTTGCCCAGGGCTCGGAGGGTATTGCCGTAGGACTGGCCTGCAAGATACTCCCGCACAACTTCAACGAGCTGCTGGACGCTTCGATAGCCGTGCTGAAGGGCGAGGACTTCACTCTCGAACCGGATTTCCCTACTGGAGGCTATGCCGACACCTCGGCCTACAACAAAGGGCTGCGCGGCGGAAAAGTCCGCGTAAGGGCGAACATCCAGAAGGTCAACAAGAATACACTGGTCATCACCGAGATACCCTACGGTACCACCACCGGAGACCTGATAGACTCCATACTCAAGGCCAACGACAAGGGCAAGATCAAGATACGCAAGATCGACGACAACACCGCCGAGCATGCCGAGATAGTTATCCAGCTCTATGCCGATACCTCTCCCGACCGGACTATCGACGCTCTCTACGCATGCACCGACTGCGAGGTCAGCATCTCGCCCAACACCTGCGTGATCAAGGACAAGAAGCCGCACTTCATGGGCGTGGACGATGTGCTCCGCTATAACACAGAGCGGACACGGGAGCTGATGCGTCAGGAACTGACCATCCGTCTGGACGAGGTCGAGGGCGAGTGGCACTACACCTCCCTCGAGAAGATTTTCTTCGAGAACAAGGTCTACAAGGTCCTCGAGAACGACGCCCGCACCTGGGAGAAGCAGCTCAAGGACGTGAAGGCCGCCATGCTCGAGTACCAGCACCTGCTCCGCCGCCCGATTACCGACGCGGATATCCTGAAGCTGGTCGAGAAGCCGGTCCGCAAGATATCCAAGTTCGATATCAAGGCAGTCACCGACAAGATACGCGCCATCGAGAAGAAAGAAGCCGAGCTGCGCTACCATCTCGAGCACCTGACGGAGTTCTGCATCGACTATTTCCAGTCCCTCAAGGACAAATACGGCGCCAGGTATCCCCGCCGCACCAAGATAACCTCCTTCGAGAACATCGAGGCCACCAAGGTCGTCGCCTCCAACGCCAAGCTCTACATTAACCGCTCCGAGGGCTTCATCGGCACCTCGGCCAAGAAGATAGAGGAGGCCGAGTACGTGAGCGACTGCTCCGACATCGACGAGGTGATCGTCTTCATCAAAGATGGCCGCTACACCCTCCGCAAGGTGACCGACAAGCAGTTCGTGGAGAAGGGCATCATCCACGCCGCAGTCTTCAAGCGCGGCGATACCCGCACCATATACAATGCCGTGTACCGCGACGGCAAGGGCGGCACCATGTACGCCAAGCGCTTTGCAGTCACCGGCATCATCCGCGACCGCTGGTACGACCTGACCAAGGGCACCCCCGGCTCGCAGGTCTACTGGCTCACTGCCAACCCCAACGGCGAGGCCGAGACCGTCAAGGTCTATCTCCGTCCCCGCCCGGGCCTCAAGCGCCTGATCCTCGATTACGATTTCTCACAGCTGGCCATCAAGGGACGCGCCTCGATGGGCAACATCGTCACCAAGTACCCCGTGCAGAAAGTCCTGCTCCGGGCCGCCGGCGTCTCGACCATAGGCGGCAAGCAGATGTGGTTCGACCGCGACATCGACCGGCTCAACGAGGACGGCCGCGGCGAGCTGCTGGGCGAGTTCCGGGGCGACGAGCACATCCTGGCCGTCTGCAAGGACGGTACCTTCTATACCACCGGTCTCGACCTGAGCACCAGGTTCCAGGGCGACCTGCTGATAGTGGAGAAATTCGACCCCTCAAAGGTCTACACCGCCATCTATTGGGACAAGGTCTCCGGCTACTACTACATCAAGCGCTTCTGCTTCGAGCTGAGCGACAACACCACCCAAAACTTCATCCCCGTCGACGAGGGTGCCCGCCTGGTGGCCGTCTCCGAAGACCGCTGGCCGTCCGTCCACGTCGAGTTCGTCCCCTCTGGCAACAAGCCCAAGGAACCGGCTGATATTGACGCAGAGGAATTTATCGCCGTCAAGGGCTTCCGCGCCAAGGGCAAGAGGGCGGGGGAGAAGATCGCCTCCATCGCCTTCGGAGAGCCCCTGCAGAAGGAGGAGCCCGAGGACAATGCTCCGGACGGGGACGGGGACAATGCCCGGGATGCGGAGGATCTTCCCGCAGGGGAGGATACCTACGACCTCGAAGGTCTGAACTACCCTTCGGCATCCCCCGCCTCCGCTGATTCTCAGGGCAATGAGGACAATGGGGACAATGACGGCAGCGGCGCCAGGCCCGGCGACGTGGTGGAATTCTCCCTTGACGATGACCTCACCCTGTTTTAAGTAGACTGCGATGATTATTTCCCTTATAGGTTTTATGGCAGCGGGCAAGACGACCATGGCCCGTGAGCTTTCCGCAAAGGTCGGCGCCCCGATGATTGACACCGATGCCTACATCGAGGAGCGCGAGGGCAAGACGGTCTCCGAGATATTCGCCGCCGTCGGAGAACCCGGCTTCCGCAAGATCGAGGAGGAGTGCCTGGAGGACATCCTCGAAGAGCACATCTCGGAGCACCCCGAGACCATTGAGGACATGCACCGCTGCACCCTCGTCCTCTCCCTCGGAGGCGGCATTGTCACCACCCCCGGCTGCCGCGACCTCATCTCCCGCTTCACCTACTGCGTCTACGTCAAGACCGACATCGACACCATCTTCAACCGCCTGTCGAAAGACACCGGCGGCCGCACCCTCCTCGAGAACCGCGGCGACACCCCCCTGCGCGACGTCATCGACCGCCTTTACCGCGAGCGCGAACCGCTCTATGAGGCGCTGGCCCGCACCACCGTCTGACCTTTTTCCAGAATAAAATCACTCCTCCGAATGAGCCGGAGAAAAAGTGGAAGCCGGCTCTTTCGAAGGAGTGTGAATGCTGTAGTAATCAGACGGGAGGATTATGCCTCGGGCATGCCGGATACGCTGAGCTGACCGGACCATTCGGCAGTGATGGTGTAGCCCTCGGCTGTCTTGAAGTTACAGTTGAACGTGTACGTCCCCTCGCCTCCTTCGACAGTCATGACTCCGTCCGTAATCAGACCGAGATAGCTGTTGGCATTCTTCTTCGGTTACTGTATATTCGCCGGGTGTGATGAAGCCGTTCTCATCTCTGTACATGTAGGTCTCGAGTGTGAGGACTGTGCCGGGAGCCAGCAGACTTCCCTCGCTGTTCGCGGTCATATCCGTGAGCGTTATTACCAGGCACATCTGCTGCTCGTCCCCGCTGTAGTACGATGCGGATGCCGATACGGCGTGGATGTCGATGTTGCGGTAGATGGTGTTGTTATCATTGCCGCCGACGGCGTTGACGTACTCAGCGTTGCCTTTATAGGTGATATGGTGTGTCCTGCCTTCGGTGTCTGTCAGGACTGCATCGATGATCAGGTTGTCACCCTCGTAGGATACTTCGGCTGTCCCTTCCGTGAATTTGACCTGGAATACGGTACTTCCGTCGGGATTGAGCTGAGTTCCTTGTGTGAGACCTCCGTCAAATGTCATTGCCGTGCGGCTTCCAGTCTCATCCAATGTGTATGTACCTGCGGGCAGAGCGGGACTGTCGCTGTTCTCGGGGGCATCGGAGTACAGATCGAAGAGATAGTATGTGCCACCGGGCTGAGGATTGCCCTCGAGGAGCTCCATGTCGGAGACGCAGGTGTAGAAGTTGTAAGCACCGTTACTGCTGTACAGATCTCAGTAGTATGTGCCGGAGAATACATTGAGCTCGAATTCGTAGTCGTATCTGTGCTCGGGAGCGGCTTGAATGGCATTTGTCCTGGCCTGGATTTCTCCTCCGTCCCAGGTGTAGGTGACGGTGATCCCGGATGTGCGTGCTGTCTCTGTCTCATTGGCAGCGGCTTCAAGAATGGCAGTCCCGTCATTTGCGGAGACGGGTGAGATCCAGTCGATATCTTCGGGGACGGATACGACGGCGGTTGCTCCCTCGACGGGGTTGGTTATCTCATATTCGACTGTTACAGTACCTCCTTCTGCCGGTATTGCGATTTCGCTTCCGCTTGTGATTTTGATTTCAGGAGCCAATTGCTCTTTTTCTTCAGGCTTGCATCCTGCCAGTGTCAAGGCGACTGCAAGTGTTGTAAAAATAATTTTTTTCATGCTCGTATTGAGTTATTAGTAATTTTGATGCGAAAATAGAGTTTCACCTGCGAAGAACCGTTGTACTACTACAATTTCTATACCCATGGATATGCTCGATGATTTTCGGAGAACTCTTAAGGCGGAAGGAACTTTCGGGCCTTCAGATGAGTTGCTGGACAGAATTATTGATATGACTGAGCCGGTAGCCTTAAAGCCAGGAGAGGTACTTATCGGATACGGTCAGTTCGATACCAATGTATACATTGTAAAGGAAGGAATCCTTCAGCTTCTGTATTTTGACGGTGAAAAGGAAGTTACGTTCGGTTTTGCCTTTCCAGGTACAGTTCTGCTCTCTCCGCACTCGTTCTATATGGGAAAACCTGCTTTAATGCAGGTTGAGTCATGCCGGATCGCGTCGGCCGTGATGAAGATAGATAAGTCCCGGTTCGAAAAGCTGCTGGAGGAGTCGCATGAGTTTGCCCGCTGGATGCTCAACCTGGCCATAGGGCAGATTTACACCTCAGAACTGAAAGTCACGTATGTGAGCGGTTCGGCGGAAGACAGGTACAAGAGCCTGCTGAAGATCCGGCCGGACATCATCACATCAGTTTCAGCAAACCGTCTTGCGTCATATCTGGGTATCACACCGTCGTGGATGTGCAAGTTGCGCAAAAAGTTGCTTTATGAGTGAGGGGCAGCTGTCGGACTCACGAGCAGGTTTTTAGCCAGTTTCTTTCTTGACGAAATAATGTCGGGCTGATTGCTCGGTATGTAAGTTTTTAGGTGATAGTTTGTTGCGATTCTGTGGTTTTGCTGTAAGGTGTTTCAAATGGCTTACGGCGGAGCGCATAACGTGTTGCCGCAACGGCAGCGGATTGCGGGAAACGGTGCCGTTGTGGCGTGTCTTCGAGGGGAGAATGCTGTTCAGCGGGTCTGTGACGGTGGTGCCGGCGTGAACGTGTTGCCGTAACGGCAGTTAATCGCGGGAAACGGTGCCGTTGTGGTGTGTCTTCGAGGGGACAATGCTGTTCAGCGGGTCTGTGACGGTGGTGCCGGCGTGAACGTGTTGCCGCAATGGCAGCGAATTGCGGGAAACGGTGCCGTTGTGGTGTGTCTTCGAGGGGACAATGCTATCCAGCGGGTCTGTGACGGTGGTGCCGGCGTGAACGTGTTGCCGCAACGGCAGCGAATTGCGGGAAACGGTGCCGTTGTGGCAAAATGGGAAGGAGTGGAGTGGGAACAGATGTTCGGACCAGCTTTAGGGTTCTTCTATGGGCGGTTCGGCGATTTTACTCCTTCGGAAGGAGTGAGGAGATGGCGTGGTTTCGAGACTCCTTCGGAAGGAGTGGGAAAATGGTGTGGTTTCGAGGGCCCTTCGGATGGAGTATGGAGTGGTAAGGAGTGACATGGAACGGAGGCACGGACACAGGCGGATATCGCATGCGTACTTACCGCAAGGTGAATACGTATGTGATCGTGCCTTCCTGGACGGCGGGTGCGGAGGCGGAGACGTTGAACTTGGCTTTGAGGGCGGCTTTTCTGGCGGCTTCCCAGAGGGTGGCGTCCTGGACGGTGGTGCCGCGGGCTCCGGGGACGGCGCTGGTGACGGTGCCGTACTGGTCGACCATGATGCGGACGACTACTGTGCCGGCGTTCTGGACGGAGTACTCTGGGAGGGGCAGGTTGCCCATGACGGTACGGCCTTCGAGGCGGGCGGTCGGGCAGCCGTCGGGAGAACCTTCTTCTGTATTGCCCTTGGGATGTCCGGCGGTGAGGCGGTCGGAGATTTCGGAGGCTACCTGGACTGCTGCGGTATCGGTGCGGTTGGACCGGCGGCTGGAGAAGAGGGCGCGGCGGTCGATGGGTTTCTCGGCGGGCGGCTCGGGCACCTCTACGTCGCCTTCGTCCCCGACGGTGGTCTCAACACCGGTATTCTCGGCCACATCGGCGGCTACAGGCGCCTCGGCTCTCTGCACGAGATGTACTTCCTCAACTGGGTCGGCCTCTTCGGCACGCGGCTCCACTCCCACGGCTGTCCGGATGGGTACGGACTCTTCCTCGGGCGGGAATTCTATGAGCATACCCTGGACAGACGGCGGCACATCCATCTTCTGCAGCTGGGATCGGAATCCGAACATCAGCAGTATGGCGTGGACTGCTACTGTGAGCAGGATACCTGCGTATGTGGCTTTACGGTTGTTCATTGTGTTGGTTCTGTATCGGCTGATATGTGTCGGGCGTGGTGGTGTGTCTGGTTTTCAGTGGACGGTCGGGTGCGGCAAATGGGCGGATGACCGGGCGAGTGGATGGCGGGGTGCTGCAGATGCGCCGCGTCAGGCTGTACAGCAGCCATGGTATGCGGCAGATGTAACAGAGGCGGCGGGTGGTGCAGCGGCTCACCTGCTATTCCGGTGCCGTAGCCAGTATGACCTTGTACTGATTGCGCTTGGCAATGTTCATGAGGTTTACTACTTCTTCTATCGGCACCGTACGGTCAGCGTAGATAGAGAAGGTGGGGTCGTCGGAGTCCCGCAGCAGGAGCTGGAGGGCCGGTTCTATGTCTGCGAAGGGTACGGCCTGGGGATCTCCGTTGATGTGGTAGGTGTAGGTCCCGAGCTCGGGGTAGTGCTTGATGGATACGCTGACGGTGGCCTTGGCGGAGATCTGGTTGGTGCTCTTGGGCAGCAGGAGCCTGAGGGCGTTGGGGTTGATCAGGGTCGAGGTCACCAGGAAGAATATCAGCAGCAGGAACACGATGTCCGTCATGGAGGACATCGAGAATGCCGGCTCGACCTTGGTTCTGCGTTTGATGGCCATCGTTAAATGTCTTTGTCTATGGTAAATGTTTCGGAGCTGCCGTCCGCGTCGGAAGCGGCAGAAGCATCAGAGGCAGCGGAAGAAGCAGTATCACGGGCACCTGTGTTGGAAGTGCGGCTGCTGCGTCCGGCCGGCTTGGGGGCTGCTGTCCTTGCGGTGCCGGTCGCTGCTGTCCTGGCAGTACCTGCGGTGCTGCGCCTGGCCGGTCTGTGGGATGCGGTTTCGCCTGAGTGCTCCGGCTGAGGGTCCGCCTTGGCGGAACTGAGCATGTCCATCAGCGATATGGTCTCGCTCTCCATCTTGAATACGATATCGTTGACGCGGGAGGTGAGCCAGTTGTAGCCGAAGTAGGCGATGATGCCGACGAACAGACCGCCCACGGTGGTCACCATGGCGGTGTAGATACCTCCGGAGAGGAGGGTGATGTCGATGTTGCTGCCGGCCGAGGCCATGTTGTAGAAGGCCTGGATCATACCGATTACGGTACCGAGGAATCCGATCATCGGGGCACCTCCGGCCACTGTGGCGAGCATCGGAAGCCCTTTCTCGAGCTTGGCTACCTCGATGTTGGCTACGTTCTCGACTGCGGCCTGGATGTCGGGCAGGGGATTGCCCTGGCGCTCGAGTCCTTTCTCGATGAGGCGGGCGATGGGCGAGGAGTTCTCACGGCAGAGGCTGATGGCCGAGGAGGTCTTTCCGGCCCTGACGAGCTCGCGGATGTTGGCCATGAAGTGAGGGTCGAGCTTCCCTGCCTGGCGGATGGCCCAGAGGCGGTTGCCGAGGATGTAGATGGCTATGATGGACAGGATCAGGAGTACGATCATCAGCCATCCTCCGGCGACGGCCATCTTGATGAGGGACATCTTTTCGGGGGCGGCTGCGGCCTCCTGGACCAGGAGGTCTGCGGTGTTGGCTTGGAGTAGTGTCAGCATGGTATTAAATGTGAAAATGTCTGTGTGTTATCTGTAAATAAATTGTATGCAATAATGATGCAAGAACTGTGTCATAGCCTGTATACATCGTCGGGATAATGCACCCGGGTCAGGAAGAGGGCATGTCCCGGCACGGACTGTCCGGCCCGGCACCGGTCGCGGGAGGCCATCACGTCCAGGACCCATTCCGGCTCGTGCCGTCCGCGTCCCACCTCGACCAGGGTCCCGACTATGGCGCGGACCATGTTGCGCAGGAAACGGTTGGCGGTGATGGTAAATACCAGGTACGAAGGAAAGGCGTCCGGGGCTGCTCCGGGTATTGTCCCGGATATCGGAGTGAAGCCGGAGGGAGTGAAGTCAGAGGGAGTGAGGCCGGAGGGAGTGGTGCCGGAAAGAGTGGTGCCGGAAGGGTCGATGCCGGAGGCAACTGTTGCGGATGGCAGCGGTTCTATATCCGGCATGGGGGCTATGGCCGGTGTCCAGCGGCTCCATCCGGCAGCCGTTACCTCGCACAGCGGTGAGGAGGCCGCGCTTCCGGTCTTCTCGAAGCAGCTGAAATCGTGTTGTCCCAGCAGCAGGGCGGCGCTACGGTTCATGGCCTCCACGTCCAGCGGGTACTTGCAGTACCATGAGAAGTCCTGCACGAAAGGGTCCTTCTTTCCATGGATATAGTACCTGTAGGTGCGGCTGTCCGCATCGAACCGCGCGTGGGCGTCATCCCTCACTCTGGTGATGCTGCGAAACACAATATTTTTCGGCAGAATGGCATTTATTTTGTAGATTACGTGCGCGGGGTCTTCCAACAGACAAAGGCTGTCAGAGTCGAAGTGGGCTGTGAAGTCCGAGGCATGGACTCCGGCATCCGTCCTTCCGGCCCCGACCACGGAGATTTTCTCCCCGAGAACGGCTGAAGCGGCCTTCTGGATTTCGTCCTGGACACTTGGAGCATTGTCCTGAATCTGCCATCCGGAGAGTCCCGAGCCGTTGTAGGATATTGAAGCGAAAAACCTCATTGTTGGAGAAAATCGATTATTTTTGTAAAAATTCGATGACAAAAATACAAATATTTTGATATGGACACCGTAAACATTAAAGAATTAAACGAGCGAATTCAGAAAGAGAGCGCCTTCGTGGACATCCTCTCGATGGAGATGACGAAGGTGATCGTAGGACAGAAACATCTGGTGGAGAATCTGCTTATCGGCCTTCTGGCCAACGGGCACATCCTTCTCGAAGGTGTTCCTGGTCTGGCCAAGACTCTTGCCATCAACACTCTGGCCTCGTGCGTGAACGCCAGGTTCAGCCGTATCCAGTTTACCCCCGACCTGCTCCCTGCGGACCTTATCGGTACGATGATATACAGTCAGAAGAGCGAGCAGTTCCAGATTAAGAAAGGCCCTGTCTTCGCCAACTTCATACTGGCCGATGAGATCAACCGTTCTCCGGCCAAGGTCCAGTCCGCACTCCTCGAGGCCATGCAGGAGCGCCAGGTGACCATCGGTGACCAGACCTTCAAGCTTCCCGAGCCCTTCCTCGTGATGGCCACCCAGAACCCTATCGAGCAGGAAGGTACCTATCCGCTGCCCGAGGCCCAGGTCGACCGTTTCATGCTGAAGGTAGTGGTGACCTACCCCAAGAAGGAGGAGGAGAAACTGATCATCCGCATGAACAACAGCGGCACCTTCCCCAAGGCCAGCGCCGTACTCCAGCCCGAGGACATCATCAAGGCCCGAGAGGTGGTCCGCGAGGTGTACATGGACGAGAAGATCGAGCGCTATATCGTGGATATCGTCTACGCCACCCGCACCCCGTCCGACTACGGACTGAAGTCCCTGACCGACATGATTTCCTACGGAGCATCGCCCCGTGCCTCCATATCCCTGGCCATGGCCTCCAAGGCATACGCCTTCATCAAGCGCCGCGGCTACGTGATACCCGAGGACGTGAGGGCCGTCTGCTACGAGGTGCTCCGTCACCGTATCGGCCTGACCTATGAGGCTGAGGCCGAGAACGTAACATCCGAGAACATCATTTCCGACATCATCAACGCAGTGGAGGTACCGTAGTCTATGGACAGCAACGACCTGTTGAAGAAAGTACGCAAGATAGAGATCAAGACCCGGGCCCTCTCGAGCCAGATCTTCGCGGGCGAGTACCACTCGGCCTTCAAGGGCCGCGGTATGGCCTTCAGCGAGGTGCGCGAGTACCAGATAGGGGACGATGTGCGCAATATGGACTGGAACGTGACCGCCCGCACGGGCACTCCTTATATAAAGGTGTTCGAGGAGGAGAGGGAACTGACCGTCATGCTGCTCATCGACGCCAGCGGCTCCGGCTGGTTCGGAACCTCGTCCAAGACGAAGAAGGATCTGACGGCGGAGATAGCGGCGGTGCTCTCATTCTCCGCATCCATCAACAATGACAAGGTCGGGGCCCTGTTCTTCAGCACCCGCGTGGAGAAATTCATCCCTCCCAAGAAGGGCCGCAGCCACCTGCTGAGGATCATCCGCGAGGTCCTGGAGTTCCGCCCGGAGGAGAAGGGTACGGACATCGGGGAAGCCCTCCGCTTCCTGACCAACGCCCTGAAGAAGAAGTGCACGGCATTCCTGCTCTCCGACATGCTGGACATCGACCCGCAGACCTTCCGCCCCCGCTACGAAGACGCTCTGAAGGTGGCGGTGAACCGGCACGACCTGTCGGTGATCAATATCTACGACGAAAGGGACCGCACCCTGCCCGACGTGGGCCTTCTCCCGGTAAGGGACAATGAGACGGGCCGCATCGTCTACGTGGACACCTCCCGCCGCTCCGTCCGCGAGGACTACGGGGAGTGGTCGCGCAAGGCCTACGCGGAGACTCTGCTGACCCTGCGCAAGTACAAGGTGGACACCGTCAGCATCCGGACCGACCAGGACTATGTCAAGAGCCTGGTGGCTCTGTTCCAGACGCGGGCATAGGAGAATTTAGGACAATTGGAAATATGAGATACAGAATATTCAGCACAGTGACAGCGGCCGCGGCCCTCCTTCTGCTCTCCGTCCTCAGGGCGGGGGCGCAGGAAATCGTCTCGGCGGGAGTCTCCCGCGACACGATTCTCATCGGGGATCAGATCGAGTGGACCTCCGAGATGCAGGTGCCCCGCGGCATGTCCGTCAGGATAGACTCGATGTCGGGCTACGTGGTGCCCGGAGTCGAGCTGATAGGGGACTTCACGATAGACACGGTGGACCGGGGCCGGGACTTCTCCCGGGTGCAGACCCGCGCCACCATCACCTCCTTCGACAGCGGCAGCTATGTCCTGCCCCCGCTGGTGGTCTACGTCTACCGCGGGGAGGATGCGGTGGACACCCTCCGTCTTCCGGAGGTGCCCCTGGAGGTGACCACGATACCGATTGACACCACGACTTACGAGATGTACGACATCCGGCCGCAGTTCCGCTACCCGGTGACCTTCGCGGAGGTGCTGCCGTGGGTGGCCGGAGGCATTGTCCTGGTGGCCGCCATCATAGCCGTCTGGCGGCTGATAGTCCGCAGGCGGAAGAACCGTCCTCTCTTCGGCAAGCCCACTCCGCAGGACCCTCCCCACATCGTGGCTCTGCGCGACCTGGACCGTATCCGGGGCGAGAAGCTCTGGCAGACCGGCAATCAGAAGCAGTACTACACCGAGATTACCGACACCCTCCGCGTCTACATAGAGAAGCGCTTCGGAGTCAAGACCATAGAGCGTACATCCGGAGAGATACTGGTGGATCTTTCCACCAAGGATATCCAGCCCTCGGACTTCGAGTCGCTGAAGGATCTCTTCGGCACGGCCGACCTGGTCAAGTTCGCCAAGTACACTGCCTCCGAGTCGGAGAATGAGAATGCCGTGCCGGTAGCGGTGCGCTTTGTCAACGACACCTTCATGCAGGAACTGGAAGCCGATGCGGAAAAGGCCGGGAAGAACGGAAATAACGCCGGAGCGGACGGAAAGGGCAGCTCACGGACTGGAAATGACGGAAACGGTGACAAAACCGGAATGACAGGAGGGCAGGGCGATGAATAACCTTTTCTTTGAGTATCCGTGGGTGCTGTGGCTGGAACTGCTGCTCGTCCCGATGGCTGCCTGGTACGTATGGAAACAGGTGCGCCGCCGCCGTCCTTACGTGGCCATGTCCACTGCCGCCCCTTTCTCCGCGGCAAGTGCAGGAGCGGCCAGGGTGCTGCGCCATCTCCCGGCTGTACTGAGGCTGATAGCAGTGGCGCTGCTGATAGTGGCCATCGCCCGGCCCCGCAGCTCGTCCAATGTCAGCAGGACCGACACCGAGGGCATCGACATCGTCCTGGCCATGGACGTGTCCACCAGTATGCTGGCCCGCGACTTCAACCCGGACCGTATAGAGGCGGCCAAGAACATCGCCATAGAGTTCATCTCCCAGCGGCCTTCGGACCGTATCGGAGTGGTGGTCTTCGCCGGTGAGAGTTACACCCAGTCGCCCCTGACCACCGACCGCGCCACCCTGATCAACCTCATCAAGGAGATAGAGTGCGGCCTGATAGATGACGGTACCGCGATAGGCAACGGCCTGGCCAACGCCGTGGCCCGCCTCAAGGACTCCCAGGCCAAGAGCCGCGTGGTCATCCTGCTCACCGACGGAGTGAACAACCGCGGAGAGATAGCTCCCCTGACAGCGGCCGAGATAGCCAAGACCTACGGGGTACGCGTCTACACGATAGGTGTGGGCGCCATGGGGACGGCTCCTTATCCCGTGATGACGCCGTTCGGAGTGCAGGTGCGCAACATCCCCGTGGAGATAGACGAGGACCTGCTGAAGCAGATAGCAGAGCAGACCGGAGGGTCCTACTTCCGGGCTACCGACAACACGAAGCTCCTGCAGATCTACGGTGAGATCAACGAGATGGAGAAGGTCAAGATTACCGTCGACTCCTTCCCCGTCTATACCGAGGAATTCGGCCGTTTCGCCGTATGGGCCCTGGCCGCGTTCCTGCTTGAGATAATTTTGAGAATTTTTGCAGCAAGGAGGATAGCATGATATATTTGGCACAAGGCGGGTATCTGTTGCTGATACTGCTGATACCCCTGATGTTCATAGCATACTGGCTGATGCGCCGTATCAGAAGGAAGAGGCTGGCCCGTTTCGGAGACCCGGAACTGGTGGCGCGGCTTACGCCCGAGGTGCCCCGCCGCAAGGGCTGGGCTAAGCTGACCCTCCTCTCCATTGCCCTGTTCTTCTTCTGCATAGGCATGTCCAGACCCCAGATCGGAGCCACCCTCAAGGAACGGCAGATCAAGGGCGCCGAGATCATGGTGGTGCTCGACGTCTCCAACTCCATGCTGGCCGAGGACTACTCTCCCAACCGTCTGGAGCGGGCCAAGCTGGCCATCTCCAAGCTGGTGGACGAGTTGCAGGGCGACCGTATCGGCCTGATTATCTTCGCAGGCGAGTCATTCGTCCAGCTGCCGATCACCTCCGACTACGTATCGGCCAAGATTTTCCTCAACTCCATAACCACTGAGTCCGTGCCCGTGCAGGGCACCGCTCTGGGCGAGGCCATCAGGACTGCCATCCGCGGATTCACTTCGGAGAGCGAGCACAGCCGGGCCATCATCCTGATAACCGACGGCGAGAACCACGAGGACGACCCCGTGGCAGCCGCCCGTGATGCCGTGGATATGGGAGCGAGGGTATTCTGTATCGGAGTAGGCTCTCCCGAGGGCAAGCCGATTCCGATGGACGGCGGTCTGCTCAAGGACAAGGACGGCAATATAGTCGTGACCCGTCTGGACGAGCAGACTCTCCGGGACATCGCCTCCGCCGGACAGGGCCTCTACGTGAGGGCCGGCAACACCGAGTTCGGCCTCAATCCCGTCATCGACGAGATCCGCACCCTCCAGGACAAGGAGTTCCAGTCCGTAGTATTCGAAGAATTTGACGAACAGTATATGTACTTTTTTGCAATAGCACTGGTGTTCCTCCTGCTGGAGTTTTTCATGTCGGACACCCGTAACCGGAAAAGCCTCTTCGGACGCGGCGGGAAGGTCCTGACCGTGCTGGCTGCCCTTCTGGTGCTCTCTCCGGCCATCCTTTCGGCCCAGAGCGACCGCTCTGAGGTACGCGCCGGCAACCGGGACTTCAAGAAGGGGCAGTACCGTGAGGCGGAGATAGACTACAAGCGGGCCCTGATTGCCGATTCAGCCTCGGTCACGGCCAAGTACAATCTGGGCAATGCCCTCTACAAGGCCGAAAGCTACAATGAGGCAGAACTGTACTTCAAGGATCTGGGCGATACCCTTAAAAACCTGTCGAAGTCCAAGGCCTCGGACTACTTCCACAACAGCGGCAACCTGGCTCTCAAGCAGAAGAAGTATCAGGAGGCCGTGGAGGCCTTCAAGGAGTCCCTGCGTCTGCAGCCGGACAATTTCGAGACCAAGTCCAATCTGGCCTATGCCCAGAAGATGCTGAAGGACCAGCAGCAACAGCAGCAGAATCAGCAGAACCAGCAGAACCAGCAGAATCAGGACCAGCAACAGAATCAGGATCAGCAGCAGAACAACGATCAGAACCAGGATCAGAACCAGAACCAGAACAATCAGGACCAGAACCAGGATCAGCAGCAGAACGACAATCAGCAGCAACAGCAGCAGAATCAGCCGCAGATATCCCCTCAGGCCGCGCAGCAGATGCTCCAGGCCATAGAGGACAAGGAAAAGCAGACCCAGGATAAGGTCAAGAAGGCAAAGGCTCTGCAGCAGAAATCTAAAGAGAAGGAGAAAAATTGGTAAAATGATAAAGGGATTGTACAGAGTATTCGGCAGAACGGCGGCGGCAGCGGCACTGACGCTGCTGTGCGTGCTTACAGCGTCGGCCCAGAACAGCTTTACGGTGGACGCACCGGCGGTGGTCTCCACCGACGAGATATTCAGGGTGGTATTCACGGCAACTTACGAGGGCGGTAAGGTGTCGGACTTCACACCTCCCTCCTTCGAGGGACTGGAGGTGCTGGCCGGACCGATTCCGTCTACATCGACCAGTTTTCAGAGTATCAACGGCCAGAGCTCCACGACCCATGCTCACAGCTACACATACACCGTAAGGGCTGTGCAGGAGGGCAAGGTGACGTTGGGTGCGGCTTCGGTGAAGATAGGCAAGGAGACCTATAAAACAGAACCCAGAACTATAGAAGCAGTCAAGGGCGAAGTGCCTGACCAGGGCTCCGCCGCTTCCGGAGGGCAGCGCCAGAGCGCGGGTGAGGACCTGATGCTGCGCATGAGTGTCAGCAAGACTCGGGCGGTGGTGGGCGAGCCGGTCATAGTGACCCTCAAACTCTATGTCCAGACTTCCGCCATCAGCGGCTTCGAGGACGTGCGCTTCCCGACCTTTGACGGGTTCTGGAGCCAGGAGATAGACGCTCCGCAGAACATCCAGTTCGTCCGCGAGAACTACAACGGGAAGATTTACAACGCGGCACTTCTGCGGCGTTACATGCTGCTGCCCCAGCAGACCGGAGCCCTGACCATCGACCCCTCGGAGCTGGTGTGCCTCCTCCAGATACGGGCCGAGTCCACCGGACCCCGCTCCATCTTCGACGATTTCTTCAGCTCTTACCAGACAATACGCAAGCGGGTGACCAGTGAGCCGGTGACTGTGAATGTATCGGCCCTGCCGTCCGGAGCTCCGGCCTCCTTTACCGGAGGGGTGGGGTCGTTCAGGATGACGGCCGGCTTTGTCTCGGACAGCGTTTCCGCCCATGAGGCGACTTCCCTTAGGGTAGAGATATCCGGTACAGGCAATATCAATATGGTGGATGCTCCCAAGATGCAGTTCCCTGCTGATTTCGAGGCGTACGATATACGTAAGACGGAGAATATCTCGACCGGTACATCCGGAGCTTCCGGAACGCTGACGTTCGAGTATCCGTTCATTCCGCGTGCCCCCGGAGTATTTGATATAGATCCAGTGGAATTTACCTATTATGATGTGCAGGCCGGACGTTACCGTACCCTCTCCTCCGGGCCGTTGCGTCTGAAGGTGGGCGAGGGTACCCACACCGACGCGGCCGTCATTCCCTCCGGAGTGAGCAAGCGTAGCGTTGAGAGCCTGGGCGAGGATATCCGCTTCATTTCCACTACTCCCCGCCTGAAAAAGGCCGGCCGGATGATGGTCAGCTCACCAGCGATGCTCATCATCCCGATAGTGATAGTGCTGGCGGCGGCTGCCGTGTGGGTGCTTCTGAACCGTAGCATCGCCCGCCGCAGCGACGTGGCCGGTACCCGCAACCGCAAGGCCCTGAAGGTGGCCCGTGCCCGTCTGAAGAACGCCTCCGCCTTCCTGAAGCAGGGACTTTTCAGTGCGTTCTACGAAGAGCTGCACAAGGCCCTGCACGGCTATATCTCCGACAAGCTGATGCTGCCGGTGGCCGACCTGACCCGGGAGAGAATAGGGGAGGAACTCCGCTCCCGTGGTAAGGACGAGGCTGTGGTGCAGGCGCTCTCAGACATACTCGATGCCTGCGAGTATGCCCGCTATGCCCCTGCTTCCGGCTCCGAGGCTATGGAGAAGCACTATGAGCAGGCAGTTAAGGTTATTTCAGAAATAGAAAGTTGAGTATGAAGACGATGATAAGAACGATGATTGCCGCTGTGGTGCTGGCAGTATCCGCTGTGACGGCTGCGGGAGCCCGGGATGTGGACTCTCTCTGGGCACAGGCGGTGAATGAATATACCGCGGAGAATTACGAGGCGGCCCTTGCCGCTTTCACTTCCATCGAGGAGGCAGGATATGTCTCCGCCGACCTGTACTACAACATGGGCAACTGCTGCTACAAGCTGGGCCACCGCCTCGGTCTCTCGATTCTCTACTACGAGAAGGCTCTGAAGCTGGATCCGTCGTACGAGGATGCGGCTGTCAATCTGGAGATTGCCCGCGAAGGGACCCTGGACCGGATAGAGGCCGTACCGGAGTTCATTCTCCTGACCTGGTTCAAGGCTTTCCGCGACACCCTTTCCTCGGATGCCTGGGCATGGATAGCCCTGGCTCTGCTGCTGGCGGTGGCCGTCATGGTGCTGCTGTTCCGTTTCGGACGTTCCCTGGCCCTGCGCAAGACGGCATTTGCCCTGGCCGTAGTGGCCCTGGTCTTCATGGTGATCTCCACTGTATTTGCCTTCAATCTGCGCTCGGCCGTCGAGGACTCGGGCGAGGCGGTGGTGACAGTGCCGGTGAGCAGCGTCAAGAGCTCTCCCGGCTCCACCGACCAGTCCCTCTTCATCCTGCACGAGGGGACGAAGGTCTCCGTGGTGGACAGCCTCGGGGAGTGGTACCGCATAGAACTGTCGGACGGACGGCAGGGATGGATGCAGGGCAATGATATGAAAATTATTTAAAACCTTATAGCTATGACACTTATAAAATCTATCTCCGGTATCAGAGGTACCATCGGCGGCTCCTGCGGAGAGGCGCTTACGCCACTGGACATTGTCAAATTCGTATCTGCATACTCCTCGATGCTGCACCGCAGCAAGGGAGACCGCCGGCTCAAGGTGGTGGTCGGCCGTGACGCGCGTATCTCGGGCCCCATGGTGGACGAGATCGTCTGCGGAACTCTCAGGGCCTGCGGCATCGACGTGGTCAACGCCGGTCTGGCCTCCACTCCCACCGTGGAGATGGCCGTAATCTTCGAGAAGGCCGACGGAGGCATCATCCTGACCGCCTCGCACAATCCCAAGCAGTGGAACGCCCTCAAGCTGCTCAATGAGTACGGCGAGTTCCTCAATGCCGCTGAAGGGGCTGAGCTGGTGGAGATCGCTGACCGGGAAGGATTCGAGTACTGTGACGTCGATTCCCTGGGCTCATACGTGGAGAAGGATTTCACCGACGCGCACATACAGGCAGTTCTGGCTCATCCTCTGGTGGATGCGGAGGGTATCCGCGCACACGGTTTCAAGGTGGTGCTGGATGCCGTCAATTCGGTAGGAGGCATCGTGATGCCCCGCCTGCTGGAGGCTCTCGGAGTGGAGTGCATTAGGCTCAACTGCGAGCCTACCGGGCATTTTGCCCACAATCCTGAGCCGCTGCCGTCCCACCTGGTGGACCTGTGCTCGAGGGTAGCTTCCGAGAAGGCAGACCTCGGTATCGCGGTGGATCCTGACGTGGACCGTCTCGCCCTTGTCTGCGAGGACGGCTCGTTCTTCGGCGAGGAGTATACCCTGGTTTCAGTGGCGGACTACGTGCTCTCACAGAAGCCCGGCCCTACGGTCTCCAACCTTTCCTCGTCCCGTGCTCTGCGTGACGTGACAGAGGCCCACGGCTGCACCTACACCGCATCTGCAGTGGGAGAGGTCAATGTGACCACCGAGATGAAGCGTACCGGTGCCGTTATCGGAGGTGAGGGCAACGGCGGAGTCATCGTACCCGACCTGCACTACGGCCGCGACGCTCTTATCGGAACGGCTCTCTTCCTGAGCTCCCTGGTGCGTTCCGGCAAGAAGGTGACAGAGGTACGCGCCGGCCTGCCCCAGTACGTGATATCCAAGAACCGTATCGAGCTCTCCGACCGCTCGCTGATAGAGAAGATACTGGGTGAAATCAAGAAACGCTACGCCTCGGAGCGCATCACCGATATCGACGGAGTGAAGATCGACTTCGACCGCGACAGGATGTGGGTGCACCTGCGCAAGTCCAATACCGAGCCGATTATCCGCGTTTACTCGGAGGCCTCCGACGAGGCATCGGCCGAGAGGATTGCCGCCGAGGTGATAGGTATCGCTAAGGAAATCATAGGCTAGCGCATGTTCTCATTCAGAACTACCCCCCTGGACCGTCAGGAGGACCTGGTGCTGCGAAAGGGGTCCCTGGCCGTGCTGTGCAACCAGTCGGCCTGGGATCCGGAGCGGCAGGAGTATCTCTTCGGAGGACTGTACCGGAGCGGGCGGCTGCGCAAGGTATTCTATCCGGCGGACGGCCTCTTTGGAGAAATCCTGCCGGACGGAACTGCTCCCCGGAAGGATGTGGAGTATGACAGGGCTTTCGGTATGACCGGGTGCCGGTTCATTCCCCTGCGCTCCGGAGCAGGGGAGGACTTCGCTCCCGATCCCTCTATGTTCGAGGATGTGGATGCCCTTATCGTTGAATATCAGGACACAGGCTCGCGCTATGACTCGATGACCGCCGTCCTGTACGATATTTTCCAGATGATTCATATCAGCGGCCTGTCCCTGTCGGTATATATTCTGGACAGGGAGAATATCTGCGGCCGTCAGGTGGAGGGCACGACCCTATGTCCGGGCAGTTCCGAGGCAGCGGGCATTGAGGGCATCCCTCACCGTCACGGACTGACTCTCGGGGAGCTGGCCAACCTCTTCTATTCGGAGGTGGGCGCGAAGTTCCCCCTGCACATCATTTCCTATATGGTGCGTCCTGCAACCCAGTACCTGATGCCGTGGAGCATTCCTCCCAGGCCGGATGTGCCGGGGCTTTTTACCTCGGGCTTTTATTGCGGGATGGTCCTGCTGTCCGGTACCGACCTGAGCTGGGGAGAGGGAACATCCCGGCCGTACGAGCTGTTCGGGGCCCCGTATCTGGAGCAGTGGCTGCGCGGCTGCAGTCTGGACGCTGTCTCGGATGCGGGAGTATTCCTGCGCCGCACGGTATTCACCCCGCGTTTCGGGAAATGGCAGAATCAGTCCTGTTTCGGTTTCCAGATGCTGCCCCGTCCCGGGGTACCTTATCACTCTGTGGCCCATGCGCTGCGGATTCTCCGGACCCTGGTTTCGGACGGAGTACCGGTGGATATGTCCAGACTGCCGGAAGTTGCTGGAGATGAGATATTCTGCGGTTATATCGGCGGTACGGTCCCCGGTGAAGGACTCAAGGAGCACATAAAGGTCGAGGAGCAGAAGTGGATCCGCAAGGCCCGCCGCTATATGCTCTACGATGATCAGCTGGTGCGCGTGAAGACAATAAAGAATTAATGCTAATATTTTGTATATGAACAGTTATCCTAAAATCCAGGCAGCTCTGATGAGTCTGCCAGTGCTACTTGTATCCTCCTGTCAGGCATGGTCTCCGGTCCCGGAGCCGGATATGCAGAAATATGAATTGAGAGGAGATGTGGCATCGATGAAAAACATCGTCTACAAACTGGACTCCACTGCGGACGGATATGTGGCTTCTGGGATCGAGGCATCCATGAGCAATGTCTATCTGGAGTTCGATACTGCCGGCAGAATGACTCTCATGCAGCGTATCAACATAAAAAACCAACCCGGACTCAGGGAGGAATATACCTATGGCAGGGACGGACGGATGCTTTCCAAGTCCGTGATTCTGTCGGACGGGACTCTGAAGGAGAAGTCGGACTACAGGTATAGAAGGGGACGGCTGCATACCCTGACTGTAAAGGACGGGGCGGACAGTCTGGTCAGACATGAGAAGTATAAGTATTTCGGCCGGGATAGTGTCATCGCTGAATTTACGTTCAATGGTGATACTTTGAATGGGTACCGTGTCTCCAGGTATGACCGTCTGGGACGCAGTACCGGAATGTCTTCCTATACGGCCGGTGGCCGCAGACTTCTCAGTGGCATCGATATCGAGTATGACTCGCTGGGCAGACGCGCCTTTGTTACTACAGATGATATTTTCTTCAAGAAGATGGAAAACCGTATGAGCTATGATTCCAACGGATTCTGTTCCGGACAGGTGCTTTCAGGGCGCGGGCGCGTTACGGATTTCCGCTTTTCTTTCAAGACAGACACGGCAGGAAATTGGATTGAACGTGTGACAATCCGTGACGGCGTGCCTTTCAGGGTTGAGGTAAGGGAGATACATTACCGCTGACTGGAAAGGGGAATATATAAAAAGAGACCGGCCAAAATCATTTTGGACCGGTCTCTTGAATTTTTCAGGACTTAAGAACCGTTAACGGATGGCTCTCTTCAGGATTTTGTCTGTAGGAAGTGAGGATACTTCGGGAGTGAATGCGGGACGCTCGGGGATTTCCATCTGGTTTTTGATGGCAAACGAGGCGGAAGATCCACCCATGAGGGTATTGAAGTACTCATCGAACAGAGCGTAATCGTGGCTTGTGCCTTCCTCTGTGAGCTGGAATACTTTCATGTACATGTCACCTGTATTGCCCTCAGCATCAAATGCTATTACGCATATTGTCGAGTATTCATCGTATGCCATGTAATAGATGTTGGCGGGATTTGGATCAGTGCTGCTTGCCTCGGTTCCGTTGGCGAGGGTGTTGTTGTAGATTTCTTCTTCTGTCTGGTCGGCGGTGATGTCACCGGTCCATACTACATAGTAACATCCAGCAGCGGTCTCATTGTATGTCATGTCCACAGCGGCGAACAGAGGCTTTGAACCGACATAGTTTTCATATTCGGGATTGTATGCTACGAGATCATCGCTGTGCCAGTAGTAGTTGACGTGACCTTCTGCAAATGCATCGGTAGGCTGGTTTGCAGTGGTGTAGAACTCTTGCTTGGTCATCTCTGAGTTGTAGGTCAGCTGGTCCATATCTATTCCCCATGCAGTTATATAGTACTTGGTTTCGGGAGTCATGCCGGTTACATTGTATCCTTCATGGTCACCCTGAAGTGCATAGTACTCAAGATAAGAACTGTAGTTGTTGGTTATCTCGGCGATGATGGCCATATCGTCGTATCCTGCATCATACCATGATTCATCGATGACAATCGTGAAGTAGTATGCACTCTTGTCTGAAGGGATGATGTCGTATACTACACTTCTGGCACTGGGTGTGTAGTCGAATTCAAAGGTCAGATCAACCATCTGTATTTCAGTAGTGGTGAATTCGGGACCATAGTGAATTTCGGTGGTGAACTCGCCGTTCTCGTCAATTCCGAATGCATACGGTGTGTAAGCCGTATTTGAACTCAGGCCTGTCCATGTGTAGTCATCTGTGGTATTGCCGGGAATCAGGAAATCTGTCAGGGAATAGCCGAACATGGCATATATCTCGGCCAGTGCAAGCAGATCCTGTCTTGCCGTCTCGGCAAAATCGGGATTCTCGGCAATGGTAGCGCTAGTCGCTACGCCGTCGTAGTAGTAGGAAATGGTCTCGTCCAGACATGAGACAATCACTCTTGCAGAGGTAGCCTTAACTTCATCTTCAGGTACCTGAATGTCGAAGAATACGGTACGTCCGCTCTGAATAATGTTGATCTGAGCCGAAGCCTCGCCGTCTGCCCATGTATAGGTGATGGTGAGGATGGCGTTGCGGCTTTCGGTCTCCTCATTCTCGAGGATATTGAAAGTCACAGTGCCTGTAGTTTCATAGTTGATTGCATCAACCCATGTCTGGTTGGCTTCTGCTTTAACAGTGCCTCCGTCAATCGGATTGGAAATGGTGTACTCGATGGAACCGGTTCCTCCATCTCCGACGAAAGTGAGCTGATTGCCGGGAGCATTTGTCACTTCAATTGAAGGCTGCTCCGAGGGATTGGGTTCGGGTTCGGGCTCCTCGCATCCAGTTGCCATGAAAATGAGAGAAGCTGCTGCGATTAGAAATAGGGATTTTTTCATATTATTAAAGGAATTAGTGTTAATAATGTTTCAAAGATAATAAAACTTTTTTTTAAAATTTATCATTTTTTATAAAAAATAGCAGTTTTTTTAAAGAAAATCTAGAATCGGAGCTCAATTTGCGAAAGTTGGCGGTGGAAAATTTGCTTGGAAAAGAAATTGTATATACTTTTGCCGCCCAGAACAAAACGGCAACAATTTTAATTTTTACACAATGAAAAAAGGTATACATCCCGAATCCTACCGTCTTGTAGCTTTCAAGGATATGTCCAATGAGCATGTGTTCATCACCCGCTCCTGTGTCAACACCAAGGAGACCATCGACATCGAGGGCGTGACCTATCCCCTCGTGAAGGTCGAGATCTCCAACACCTCCCATCCTTTCTATACCGGAAAGATGAAGCTCGTCGACACCGCCGGCCGCGTGGACAAATTCTACCAGCGCTACAAGAACCGCCAGAAGTAATCCTGCCCAAAAGGAACTTCTCCAACAATATCGATTCCGACAGACATTCACTTGTCTGCCGGAATTTTTATTTTCCGACCATCTCCTTGCCGATGCGCAGCTCGGCGCAGACGGTGAGGTTGCCGATAGATTCGAGGGTGAGGTAGATGAAGCGGTTGTCTATCTTGGTGACGCGGCCGGTACGTTTCTCGAAGGGACCTCCGAGGATGCGTACCATGTCGCCCTCCGAGATGATGCGGCTCTGGTCGACCACTATGAGGAACTTGTGGATCTCCTCGATTTCTGAGTCCCGGATCACAGCCGGCTCGCCGCAATAGTAGACGGGACATGCCACCCCTTCTACGGAGGCGAATTTGCTGAGCTGGGCCCTGGTGCAGTGTATGAATATATAGGAGCGGTATAGGGGGACTTCCACTGTCTTGACCCGGTCGGACCACTTGCGCTTCTCCCGGTACAGGGGCAGGAACACTTCCGCGCCCATGAGTGTAAGCCGCCGCTCCACGGCTTTCTCGGCCCTGGAGGCGGTGTACAGCACGTACCATCTTACGGGCTGGGACTTGAGAACTCTGGGTGCGGGGGTGTCCTGACTCATTTGAGAGAGGGTACTAGGTCCAGGAACCTGCGCATGCCGGCTGTCGCCACGTCCTGAATCTGGGTGTAATACTTGTAGCCTACGTGGATGGGCTTGGGGTCCACCAGGTAGAGTGGCACTCCGTGACGCACGTAGTTGACCAGTCCGGCAGCCGGATAGACTACCAGTGATGTGCCGATGACCAGCAGTATGTCGCACTCCGATACGATCTCAGCGGCCGGCTCGATCATGGGCACGGCTTCCCCGAACCAGACGATGTCCGGCCGGAGCTGCTCGCCCCGGTCGTCGAGGTCTCCGAGGCGGATGTCGCTGTAGCCTATGTCGTAGACCGGCTTGGGCGACCTCTCGCCGCGGGCCTTGGTTATCTCCCCGTGAAGGTGAAGCACCCGGGAAGAACCGGCCCGCTCGTGGAGGTTGTCTATGTTCTGGGTGATGACAGTGACATCGAAGTCTTTCTCCAGAGCTGCGATGATGCGGTGGGCCTCATTGGGCTGCCGGGTCTGTATGTCCCGGCGGCGGGCATTATAGAAGTCCAGGACCAGGCCGGGATTGCGGTACCAGCCCTCGATGGAGGCCACTTCCTCCACGCGGTACTGTTCCCACATTCCGTCCGAGTCGCGGAAGGTATTGATTCCGCTTTCCTTGCTCACTCCGGCTCCGGAGAGTACTGCCAGTTTTTTCATATATGGAATTTGTCTATTTTACTGTTGTCATTGTCTTGAAATAGAATCTGTCCAGCCATACCCTGAAGACGGGATCGATGATTCTGGGATTGTCCTGGGCATCAAACATGATGACCTCTTTCTTCGTGAGGGCCTCCTTGATCCTGTGTACATTGGCCGAGGAGTTGAGTCTGTACCGGTGGATTACCTCCGTGGAGCTTACTTTGGATACACCGTCGAAGATGGCTCTCAGCAGATATACCTGATAGCGGCTGAGGCTGTCCACTATTTCTTGAAAATGAGTGAAGTGAGTGTACAGCAGAGAGTCTATGGCCTCGGACAGCAGACTGTCTGAGAGATATCCCTTGGTCAGGTTGAAGCAGCTGTTGGCTATCTGCCAGATATACCAGGGATGACCGTCCGTGAGGCTGTAGATGTATTCGGTCTGCTGCGGTTCCACCACACGGCCTACTCTGAGGAATGTCCTTATTATATGGTCTGAAATCAGTTTCTCATCGATGGGCGAGAGCGTGACCCTGTCATACAGGCGGTAGAAGAATTTCTTCTCTTCGAAAATATACTTCATGGCGTTGACGCCCGATCCGGATACTATATAGACCGGTCCGCCTGGTCTCTGCCATTCTTTTTCCATCTGGCGCAGCAGTTTGTCATATCCTTCCAGGCGCAGTATGTTCTGGAATTCTTCAATGCATACGACTTGGCGCGGCTCAGACGGCAGAGACTGAATTTCGTCCAGCTGATGCTGGAAATCTTCGGTGTCAATAGTGCTGAGAAGACTCAGCTGTGAGATGTGGTACCCGGGGTTCTGCTCATACTGGCTCAGGGCCATCTGTATGAGAGAGCGCTTGCCGGTGCGGGGAGGCTCGTAGATGACGGCATGTCTGCCATCTGCGATAATGGATACGAGGTGGCTCACGTCTTTCTTCCTGGAAAGAAAGTCGTTGCCAGTAGCGATGGAGTTGTTGGTAAAAGGGGATTCCATGTTGTCATCTTTGTTTTTCGCGGGAGCAAATTTATGAAAAAAAGTAAGTTTTTTGATTTTAATTTGTGAAAAATGGTGAAATGTATTACTTTTGCTCTCCCAAAAATGATGATATAGGTCGTTAAGCTATTGGAAAAGAGCTGCTTGCAAGTACAGCAGCCGCTTACTGCCGCTAACTTTAAAACAAATTTAGGTAAATGTACGCAATTGTAGACATTGCTGGACAGCAGATGAAAGTGGAGAAGGGCAAGAAGATCTTCGTGAACCGCCTTGAGGGCGAGAAGGGTGCTTCTGTCGACTTCTCCAAAGTGCTTCTGACCGATGACAACGGTTCGGTCAAGGTCGGTACCCCCTATGTTGAGGGAGTCAATGTAAAGGCCACCATCGTGGATCATGTAAAGGCTGACAAGGTTCTGGTCTTCAAGAAAAGACGCCGCAAAGGCTATCAGAAGCTGAACGGTCACCGCCAGTGTTTAACCCAGATTCTCATCGAAGAGATCGCTTAATGAAATAGGAGGAAATACTTATGGCTCACAAAAAAGGTGTCGGTAGTTCTAAGAACGGTCGTGAATCACACAGCAAACGACTTGGACTGAAACTGTTCGGCGGCCAGATGGCCAAGGCCGGCAACATCCTCGTACGTCAGAGAGGCACAGTCCACTATCCCGGTAAGAATGTCGGAATGGGCAAGGACCATACCCTTTACGCTCTTGTGGACGGAGTGGTTACTTTCCGCAAGACCAGGGAGAACAGGTCATACGTGTCGGTACTCCCTCCCGTGACTGAGTAATCAAGCGGGAATAGAATTTATGGGGCCGTATCTTTTTTCAGATACGGCCTCTAATTTTTTAAACCATTTTGTATATTTGCATCCGTTTTAAAACACAGATACAGATGTTGACTCTTAAACTTTTGAGGGAACAGCCAGAATTCGTAGTGGAAAGGCTGGCAGTCAAGAATTTTGACGCTTCTAAAATCGTAGAACAGATACTTGAGCAGGACAGCCGCCGCCGCTCCTGTCAGACGGAACTGGATGCAGCTCTGTCTGCCCAGAAGATAAAGGCCAAGGAGATAGGCAGGCTGATGCAGCAGGGACTCAAGGATGAGGCCGAGGCTGCCAAGAAGGAAGTGGCTGCCATGAAGGAAAAGTCCAAAAAACTGGAGGCGGAGATGGAGGAGTGCCAGCACAGACAGAACGAGCTCCTGGTGCTGTTGCCCAATCTTCCGGACAAGATAGTGCCTGCCGGTAAGAATGCCGATGACAATGTGGTGGTCCGCATGGGCGGAGAGATACCCGAACTGCCGGACAGTGCTCTGCCGCATTGGGAACTGGCTTCCAGATATGATATTATCGACTTCGACCTGGGAGTAAAGCTCACTGGAGCCGGATTCCCGGTCTATAAGGGCAAGGGGGCCAGGCTTCAGAGGGCCCTGATCCAGTATTTTCTGGATTTCAACACCAAGGCCGGCTATCAGGAGATTGAGCCTCCCATCATGATCAACGAGGCATCCGGCTTCGGTACCGGGCAGCTGCCGGACAAGGAAGGGCAGATGTACTTCGCATCTCAGGACAAGTTCTATCTGGTGCCCACCGCAGAGGTGCCTGTTACCAATATCTACCGTGATACGATTCTTTCCGAGGCTGATTTCCCCGTGAAGATGACGGCCTATACTCCCTGTTTCCGCCGCGAGGCCGGCTCCTACGGCAAGGATGTCCGCGGACTCAACCGCCTGCATCAGTTCGACAAGGTGGAGATAGTGCAGCTCGCTCTTCCCGATGCTTCCGAAAGGGCTCTGAACGATATGGTCCTGCATGTCGAGAGGCTGGTCAATTCTTTGGATCTGCCTTATAGGATAGTCCGTCTGTGCGGAGGCGACATGAGTTTTACCTCTGCCATCACATACGATTTCGAGGTTTACTCCGCAGCTCAGAAGAGATGGCTGGAGGTCAGCTCCGTGTCCAACTTCAAGTCCTACCAGGCCAACCGTCTGAAACTCCGCTATAAGGATTCGGAAGGCCATATACAGCTGGCCCACACCCTTAACGGCAGTTCCCTGGCTTTGCCCAGGATAGTGGCGGCTCTGCTGGAGAACAATCAGACTCCGGACGGCATCACTGTCCCCAAGGTACTTCACGAGTACACCCGTTTCTTCCGGATTGACTGACACTGGTACGGATGGACGGGCAGCAGAGAGTGATATTGGGAATCGACCCCGGCACCATGGTTTTAGGTTTCGGGGTCATTCTCATTGACAGGAAGAAAGTTCACTTTGTGGACATGGGAGTGCTGGACCTGAGGAAGGAAAAGGACCATTTTGCGAAGCTCAACACCATATATACGGAGGTCGGCGGGATAATAGACCGTTACTCTCCTGACGATGTGGCGGTCGAGGCTCCGTTCTACGGTAAGAATCCCCAGGTTATGCTCAAGCTCGGAAGGGCGCAGGGGGCGGCCATATCGGCGGCCATATCCCGGAATCTTCCTATTTTCGAGTATGCACCGCGCAAGGTGAAGATGGCTGTGACCGGACAGGGCGGCGCCTCGAAAGAGCAGGTGGCCCTGATTCTGTCGAGGACACTGAATACTGAGTTCAAGCCCGGATTCCTGGATGCCACCGATGCGCTCGCCATCGCGATGTGCCATTTCTACCAGCTGGTCAATCCGCTGGCGGATACAGCCACGTCGACCGACTGGGGAAAGTTCGTCAAGGCGCATCCGGACAGGGTAAAATAACAAGACCGTTGATTAAACTATCGCCTTACAGATTTGTCAAAAGAACGTTAAAAATAGAATCCTAACTTCATAACAGGCGATGACAAACAGACGCATTCTTTCAATTCTCCTCCTCGTATTCCTTTCGGCGTGGGGGCTTTCAGCTCAACAGAAAGGAGGTTATTCCATCAAGGTAAAGCTTACTGACTCCTTGTCCCTGGAGCCTGTGTCCTTCGCGACGATATATGTCTCGAAAGACGGTACCAGCAAGAACGCATACTTCGCCATGACAGACGGTGCCGGCAAGGGAGTCATTTCCAATGTTCCGTCCGCCGGCAAATATGTTTTCGTGGCGGAACTGATGGGTTATTATAGGCTTGTACATCCGATAGAGATAAAGAACAAGGAGACGGACCTGGGCGAGATGCTTATGAACGAGGATATCACCATGCTGGACGAGGTGGTGGTGACTGCGGTCGGCAACCAGATGGTGGCCAAGAAAGATACGCTGGAGTATACGGCGGAGCTTTTCAAGACCACGGACAATGATGTCCTGGAGGATCTGCTCAAGAAACTGCCTGGAGTAGAGGTGGACAGTGATGGTAAGATTACCTCTGAGGGAGAGGAGATTACGAAGATAATGATAGACGGCAAGGAGTTTTTCCTGGATGACCCTGCGCTGGCATCCAAGAATATACCTGCTAAGATTATAAACAAGGTAAAGATTGTCAACAAGAAATCCGACCAGGCCGAGTTCACCGGCATAGATGACGGCGAGGAGGAAAAGGTGATAGACCTGAGCATCAAGCCGGGTCTGCTGGAGGCATGGTTCGGAAATGTGTCCGCTGGCGGCGGTCATGACCTTCAGACGGAGGAGCATGACGCACGGTATCAGGCATCCGGTATGATCGGCCGCTTTACGGAGAACAGTCAGATAAGCTTCATCCTCAACGGAAACAATACCAATAACCGCGGATTCAACGACATGGCCGGAGAAATGGGCGGCGGTATGAGAGGCAGGGGCTTCGGAGGCAACCGCGGAGGTATCATGACTACATGGATGGCCGGTGTCAATGCCAATATGAACATCGGAGGAGACAAGGACCGTGAGCTCGGCGGCAATTACCTCTACAACGGCTCCATCCGTGATGTGGAGGAGCGCAGCAGCCGTACCACCTTCCTCAATGACAGCGTAAGCCAGCATACCTCGAACAGCGAGACCAGCCGTTTCTTCAGCGACGGTCATCGTGGAGGATTGGAACTGGACTATAAGTTCAATGACAAGACATCCATACTTTTCAGACCCCGTTTCAACTACAGCAGGTCCCGTTACGAGGAGAACAGCGAGTACAGCACCGACAACTCCCGCACCGGCAAGGTCAATGACGGTGTCAGTACATCCAACTCCGACGGAACGTCCTGGAGAACAAACGGCCGTATCCTTTATCGCCAGAGGATCAGCGAGAAGGCGGGTCGGACTCTGTCGCTGAATGTGGATTACTCTTTGTCCAACAGTGACTATACCGGAACCAACTATTCCCTGACCAATACCTATGCCGATGGCCAGAAGTCCGGTACGGACCTTATCAATCAGAGATATGACCAGAAGGAAGAAAGCTACTCGGCCTCGGCTGACCTGACCTATACGGAGCCTCTGGGCAAGAATTTCTTCCTCCTCGGTTCCTACCGCTTCAGCTGGAGCAACAGCCAGAGTGAGAAAGATACCAGGGATATCCTTGAGGACGGCTCGCTGAGTGACCGGCTGGACTCAACCTATTCTTCCCGAATGGAAAATACCCTTCTGCGCCACAGAATGCAGATCAGCTTTATGAAGCAGGAGGACAAATATAATCTTCAGCTCGGTGTCAATGCCCAGCCTTCCACGACCATTACACGGGATGACTTCAATCCTGAGCGCAATGTCAATTATACGGTATGGAACTTCGCTCCGTCGGCCCGTTTCGACTATGATTTCTCGGACAACGAGTTCCTGCGGGTGAACTATTGGGGAAGTACCTCACAGCCGTCCATCAACCAGTTGATGCCCGTACCCGACAACTCCGACCCTCTGTATGTGTCCGTGGGTAACATGAGCCTGAAACCTGAGTTCCAGAACCGTTTCAGGATGCATTACCGCTATACGGACATGGAGACCTTCTCTACCTATTCCGTGATGGGAGGATTCAATTTTACTAAGGATGATATCATAAATGCCAGCTGGTACGACGGGACAGGAACCCAGTACACAGTGCCTGTCAATTCGGACCGTCCTACTCTCGGCGGTAATGTGATGCTGATGACCAACTCACAGTTCGGAAAGTCCGGATTCTCCCTGATGACCTTCACCAGGGGTTCCGTGACCAGTACGCTCTCCTATACCGGAGATAATCCGGATGCCACTTCTTTTGAAGAAATTCAGGATTATCTCATCGGAGGACGGACTACCTCCATGTCAGTGAGCGAGAACATTACACTGGTCTTCCGCAACGACTATATCGAGACCCGTCTGGGAGCGAGCGCTTCCTACCGCAAGGCATGGTATGAAATCGCATCGCAGGCCAGGGCTGATACCTGGGACAATGCGGTGTTCGCAGAGGTCAACGCAACCATGCCGTGGGGAATGGAAATCCGTACAGACGCCAGGTACAACTATTATATCGGCTATGAAGCCGGTTTCGGAGAGCCTGAGCTGACCTGGAATGCCGAGATCTCCCAGCTCTTCCTCAAGGACAGGATGACTCTCCGTTTCAAGGTCTACGATATACTGAACCAGGCCAAGAACAACTACCGTACGACTACGGACAACTATGTGGAGGATACATACAACAATACCCTCGGTCAGTATTTCATCATTTCGCTGGTATACCGTTTCGGAAACTTCGACAAGGCCATGGGCGGCCGCCGCGGTCCCGGAGGTCCCAGACCTCCCCGCAGGTAGCGGAGGAGCACCGGCCGCCGCGGGCTGTCAGTTATGCGTGCTGCGGCTGGAGAAGTTCCTGAATTTCTCTATAAGAGCTTTCATGTCGTCGGGCAGTTCACTCCCGACGACTATTTTTTTATGGGTGCGGGGGTGGATGAATCCGATGGTGCCGGCGTGCAGGGCCTGACGGGGAAGGACATCGAAGCAGTTGTCGATGAACTGGCGGTAGCGGGAGTAGAGGGTGCCCTTCAGGATCCGGTCGCCGCCGTAGAGGGAGTCGTTGAACAGAGGATGGCCGATGTGGTTCATGTGTACGCGGATCTGGTGGGTGCGTCCGGTTTCCAGGCTGCATTCCACGACAGTGACATATCCCAGGCGCTCCAGTACCCTCCAGTGGGTTACTGCGTGCTTCCCGGTGCCGTCCTCCACGACCTTGAAGCGGATGCGGTTGGCCGGGTCCCGGCCTATGTCGCCGGTGATGGTGCCGCTGTCTCCTTCCATGTCGCCCCAGACTATGGCGGTATATTTTCTTTCAATCGAGTGGACGAAGAACTGGCGGGCCAGGTAGACCTGAGCCTCGTCGTTCTTGGATATCAGAAGAGTTCCGGAGGTGTCCTTGTCGATGCGGTGTACCAGGATGCCCATGCGGTCGTCCTTGGCGTCAGGGCCCTGGCTGCGTCCCAGATACCATGCGAGGCCGTTGAGGAGTGTACCCGTGTAGTGGCTGCAGCCAGGATGCACTACCAGACCCGCCGGCTTGTTGACCACCAGTACGTCCTCGTCCTCATAGCGGATGTCCAGGTCCATCTTCTCGGGCAGTATCTCATAGCCGCGGCGGCGGTAGGGAAGGCAGATGCGGATGTCGTCCAGGGGCTTGACCCTGTAGTTGGCCTTGACCGGAGTACCTCCGACGTAGACATAACCGGCGTCTATGGCCTGCTGGATGCGGTTGCGGGATGCACCCATGATGTGGGCGGTCAGAAATTTGTCCACCCTGAGCAGGCTCTGGCCTTTGTCCACTGTTACATGATAGTGCTCGAAGAGGCCCTGGTCGTTCTCCTCATCGGGATTGTCCTCGTCTTCCGGGGTGAAATCCTCATTGTCCTGGGCGGAGTCGCTGAACACCACTGTATTATTGTCCTGAACATCGGCTGGGACATTGCCTCCGGGGAGGACTTCGGATCTGAACTGGTTAGAGCAGGACATCGGTGCTGTCAGGTTCTGGTTCGGGAATCCGGGATATATCCTTCGAAAGGTAGAGGGTGACGGGTGCGCCGCGGTGAATGCCGATGGAGTCGGATGCCGGTGGATACTGGCCGTAGACATAGGCTTCCAGGGAGTCGGCGTATGTGGCTACTGTGCCGTCGAACTCGCTGCGGTAAATGTTCAGGGAGTTGTCGTGCAGCAACTCTACGGCCATCTGGTAGCGGTAGCCTATGACATTGGGAACGAAAGTGATGCTGTCGGTAGGGTTGAGCCCGAGAACCAGGTCTATGGCGGTACCGCTGTTGAGTCTTGTGCCAGGCTCTATGTCCTTACCATACAGCTGCTGTGCCAGGACGTTGTCTGTAGCCATATCCTCGGTGTAGAGCAGTCTGCCTACTCTCAGTCCGTTGGATGTCAGTTCCGTGCGTGCCTGTCTGAGTGAGAATCCGATGAGGGATGGCATGGTGGACTGTCTTGGTACTATGGAGTTGATGACCAGCAGTATGCGGCGGTTTTTCTTGACTTTGCTGCCCGCTGTCGGATTCTGGCGGGAGATAGCACCTCTTTCCATACCTCTTATGAATACTGAGTCAGTTACTTCCAGGCGGAGATCAGCTTCTTCCGCCACGGCAGCTGCCTGGGCGAGGCTCATCCCGGTAAGGTCGGGTACTGTGAGCTCCTGGTTGTGGCGGGTGATCAGACGGAGAGAGAGGTTGATGATTATGTATCCTGCTGCCAGTATGGCCAGGATGAGCAGTATGTTCTTGGTCAGAGAGTACTTGAATGGTTTCTGGAGAAATTTTTTCATGTGCTTGAATGATTCAGACCGCAAATATACAGTAAAATTGGTTACAATACAGGTAAAATGCGTGCTTGCCTACTGCGGTTAATGAATATATTTGCATCAGAAAAATTATCAGTGAGCAAGAGAATATAGATGCAATGAGAAAAAAGATTATGCTGTCAGCTGTGGCGTTGTTGTCCTCGGCTGTGTTTTTTGTGGCCCCGGCATGGGATATGAATAAGCTTCTGAAACAGGATGCTTTCAGTATCATGGCGGTGGAGCAGGAGGATACATCCGGTGTCGCCTGGGTGGACACACTCTCGCAGGCGGTGATTACCGGAACCCGCAGCCGTACGGACATCCGGCATCTGCCTCTGACCGTTACGGTGGTGGACCGTCCGGCCATCGAGTATTCCTACACTCCTTCGCTGCTGCCGGTGCTTACAGAGCAGGTGCCGGGATTTTTCTCCACCTCCCGCGGTGTCATGGGCTACGGGGTCTCCGACGGCTCTGCCGGCAATATCTCGGTCCGCGGTCTGAGCGGCGGCTCCGGTCAGGTAATGGTGCTTATCGACGGTCATCCGCAGTATATGGGCATGTTCGGGCATCCCATCTCGGACGCTTATCAGTCCCTGATGGCCGAGCAGGTGGAGGTGCTGCGCGGTCCGGCTTCGGTGCTCTACGGTTCCAATGCTATGGGAGGTGTGGTCAATATCGTCACACGCAGGATGGAGGAGGACGGAGTCCGGACCAATATCTCCGCGGGCTACGGCTCGTGGAACACCGTGCAGACCGAGGCCGTCAACCGTATGCGCTTCGGCGGCTTCTCCAGTGTGGTCAGCCTGTCGTACAACCGCACGGACGGGCACCGGGAGGATATGGGTTTCGAGCAGTACGGCGGCTATGCCAAGCTGGGCTATGACTTTACGGAGAACTGGAGGGTGAGGGCTGATGTCAATGTGACTCACTTCAATGCCTCCAACCCCGGCGCCGTCTCTGTCCCTCTCGTGGACGCCGACCAGAGCGTGACCCGCGGCATGACCTCGCTGGCCGTGGAGAACGAGTACGAGCGTACGTCCGGAGCCCTCAGCGTGTTCTACAACTGGGGCGACCACTATATCAACGACGGCTACCAGCCCTCGGAGGGAGAGACTCCCCTGAATTACCGTTTCAATTCTCATGATGACATGATGGGCATCTCGGCCTACCAGAGCGTGAGGCTGTTCCGGGGCAACCGCCTGACAGCCGGAGTGGACTGGTACCGTTTCGGCGGCTCGGCCTGGAACCAGTACGTGGCCGGTGAGCGCAACGGGGAGCGGGAGGATATCGTGGACATCGCACAGCACGAGGTGGCCGGCTACGTGGACTTCCGTCAGAACATCGGAACGTGGCTGACCTTCAATGCCGGTCTGCGAGTGGACCATCATTCGCACCTCGGGACCGAGTGGGTGCCTCAGGTCGGACTGGCCTTCCACCTGCCGTATGCCATCGAGCTGAAGGCCTCGGCCGGCAAGGGCTTCCGCTATCCCACTATCCGCGAGATGTACATGTTCCCGCCTCAGAACCCGGACCTCCGTCCCGAGCGGCTGTGGTCCTATGAGGTGGCATTGTCCCAGAAACTTCTGGACGGGAGGGTGTCGTACGGTCTGAATGTGTTCTACATCGACGGGGACAATACGATTCTCCGTCTGCCCAATCCCTCCGGCTCCGGGATGCTGAACCAGAATTCCGGGGAGATACACAATGCCGGCGTGGAGGTGCAGGCCGCCTGGCGCATCGCCCGTGACTGGTCGGTGGACGCCAATTACAGTTTCCTGCACATGGAGAATCCCGTGGTGGCCGCACCCGTGCACAAGCTCTACGTCGGAGGCCTCTTCAGCCACGGCCGCTGGCATGTGTCCACCGGCGTACAGTACATCGCGGGCCTGTACACCGCGGTCGGAGACTCCCCGGTGCAGGAGGATTTCGTCCTCTGGAACATCCGCGCCTCCTTCCGCATCCTGGACTGGATGTCCGTATGGGTGCGCGGCGAGAACCTGCTCAACCAGCGCTACGAGATCAATGCCGGCTTCCCCATGCCCGGCGCCAATGTCATCGGCGGCCTGAATTTCGAGTTTTAGGCCCTTCCGTGTCATAAGAACTTTGGTACAGCCTCTTTTCCGTTGTGGCTTTGGGCCGGGAGAGGATCTACCAGATCATGACGCGCTCGGATTCGGGACGGAACATCGGATCGCCCTCTGAGATACCGAACGCCTCGAAGAACTGCGGGAAGTTGCGCACGGCCACATTGACGCGGTTCTCGGCGAGGGAGTGTACGTCGAGTTTGTTGAGGCGGGCCTTTTCCTCATCGGTGGCGTTCTGGGCCCAGAGGTGGGCGTAGCCGATGAAGAAGCGCTGTGCGGCTGAGAGACCGTCGACGGGTGCGGGCTCGGTACCGTTCAGGGAATTCTGGAAGGCTGTCCAGGCTACGCTGAGGCCGCCCTGGTCGGCGATGTTCTCACCGAGGGAGAGGGCTCCGTTGGCATAGACGCCGGGGAGGATCTCCACTTCGCTGTACTGTTTCTCGAGGATGGCGGTTCTGGCCTTGAAGGCGGCCTCGTCCTCGGGTGCCCACCAGTTGTTCATGTTGCCGTCCTTGTCGAAGAGGCGGCCCTGGTCGTCGAAGCCGTGGGTCATCTCGTGGCCGATGACGACTCCGATGGCTCCGTAGTTGACAGCGTCGTCAGCGTCGGCGTTGAAGAACGGGGGCTGGAGGATGGCTGCCGGGAAGCATATCTCGTTGGTGGTGGGGTTGTAGTAGGCGTTGACGGTCTGAGGAGTCATGCCCCACTCGTCGGGATCGGTGGGCTGGCCGAGCTTGCTGAGGTTGTCCTGCACGTACCAGGCCTTGGCGGAGCGGAGGTTCTCGTAATAGCTCAGGGCAGGGTCAATGTTCAGGGTGCTGTAGTCCTTCCACTTGTCGGGGTAGCCGATCTTCACTGTGAAGGAGGCCAGCTTCTCGCGGGCGTAGGCCTTGGTGGCGTCTGACATCCAGTCGAGGGCGTCGATGTGCTGGCCGAGGGATACCTGGAGCTGGCGGACGAGCTCGAGTACCTTGGCCTTGTACTCCTCGGGGAAATACTTGTGGACGTACATCTGGCCGACTGCCTCGCCGAGTACGCTGTTGGGCACGCTCATGGCGCGTTTCCAGCGGGGCTTCTGCTCAGTCACGCCGCTCATCTGAGTGCTGAAGAAGTCAAATGACGCCGCGTAGTAGTCATCCGACAGGCTGCCTGCGGCCGAGGTGATCAGACCGGCGGCCATATAGTCCTTGAGCTGGTCGAGGGAGGCCGAGGCGAACAGCTTGCTGAATCCGTCGAAGAATGAGGGCTGCTGCACGATGATCTTGTCCTGGTCGGGAATACCGAGGGCACTGAAGAAGGAGGCGAAGTCGAAGCCGTTCCAGCGGCGGCAGATCTGTGCGGTGCTCATCGGGTTGTACTGCTTGGTGTAGTCGCGGTTCTGGACGCTGGTCCAGGATACCTCTGCGAGCCGGTCCTCTACGGCCACGGCATTCTCCGCTTTCTGAGCTGCATCCTCATAGCCGCTGAGAGCGAAGAGCTTGGCCAGCATCGCGGTGTAGCCCTTGTGCAGCCCGGCGTTGGCAGGGTCCACATAGTAGTCGCGGTCTCCCATCCCGAGACCGCTCTGAGCGAGGTAGAGCACCTGCATCTTGCTGTCCATCAGGTCGGCCTGTACTCCGATGCTGAAGAATCCGCCATCACCGTACTTGTTCATCTCTGCCAGCTCCACGGCCAGGGCTTTCTTGTCCTTGGCGGCATAGATGGCGTCGAGATACTTCTGGAGCGGCTGTCCGCCCTCGGCGTTGAGTTTGACCGAGTCGAGTCCCTGCTTGTACAGGTCCACGATCTTCTGGTCCACGGTACCGGCCTCGGGAGTCATCCTGGCCATCTCGGCGAAGAGGTCGTTGAGGCGCACCACATTGTTCTCACGCAGCACGTCGAATGAGCCGAAGCGGGCGTACTCGGGTTTCAGGGGATTCTTCTTGATCCAGCCTCCGTTGGCATACTGGAAGAAATCATCGCCCGGGGATACTGTCAGGTCCATGTCCGTCATGTCGATGGCGGGGACCTTCTCCACTTGCTGCCGGCAGGCTGTCGAGGCCAGCATCATCATGGGAATCATCATAACTGCAAATGTCTTTTTCATGTTGTTGGTTGGTATGTTGAGTGTTGTTTTCCTTTTAGCGGGCGTGAAGATACTCAAATTCCGGTCAGCTTGTACACGCTGCTTTCAGAATCATCTGTAATCAAGCTCATGTGCTCTTTTCGTAACGTGGCGGAAGCATTTTCGGCAGGCGGAGCGGGAGAAGACCTGATGCAGTCGTTCAGGGGTGGTCAGGTACGCTCGATTTTCTGTAACGAAATTTTGTTGGGGAGAAGTTGTCCTGGATAATTGCCTGATTGTCAGTGGTGTGAAGTCTGGAGGTTCTCCCATAACCGATTTAAAATCGGTTTTCGGGAGTGACTCTAATACACAACGTGTTGTGTATTACAAACTTAACAAATCAATTCACTCCCCGACAATATTTCGTTGGGCTTCCGGGACATGTGCTTCAGGGCGTGTGCTTCCGGGATAGCAGCAGAAGCCCGCCGGCCAGCTGAAGTACGGAACCGGCTGCGTCCTCCATAACGCAGACAGGCCGGCAGATGAATCTACCGGCCTGTCTATGCCTTGTAAGCTGACGTGAGGGCTCTGTTAGTACAGGTCCTCTGAAGAAACGGTCAGTTTCTTGCGGCCGTGACGACGGCGTGCTGCGAGTACGCGGCGTCCGTTGGGGGTGGACATACGCTCGCGGAAGCCGTGTTTGTTACGGCGCTTGCGCTGTGACGGTTGGAAAGTACGTTTCATATTCTAAAATCTATTATTTGTCAGTAAAATGGAGCGCAAAGTTAGTGCTTTTGCGGGAAAATGCAAATAATCTTTTTACTTTCGAAAAATTCTTCGCTGAAATACCCGGAAATGTCGGTGACAGAGACCGCCTGAGGCTCTATGCGGCACTCCCTGACGCAGGCGGCAATCTCTTCGGTCAGGTCCCCGCCCTTGAGGTACAGGATGCCCTTGCGGTACAGATGCCGCACGAGGGGTACGAACCGGCGCAGCTCTGTGACTGCCCGGGACACCACATAGTCGCAGCGGTATTCGGGGCCGAGGTCCTCGGTCCGGCTCCAGACCGGCTTTACATTGTCAAGTCCCAGTGCAGTAGAGATTTCTGTCACCACCTTTATCTTCTTGGCAATCGAGTCGCACAGGGTGAACCGGCATTCCGGCATGGCAATGGCCATCGGGATGCCCGGGAATCCTCCTCCGCAGCCGGCGTCCAGAAAATGTGCTGTGGTCTGATGCGGCTGATGTGAGGATGATGCATCGGGGTCATCGGCGAGGGCTGCCGTACTGTCGGAGAGGACAAGCCCGTTGTCCCGGATGTACCGCACCAGCGCCAGCGAGTGCAGGACGTGGTGCAGGTACAGCGAGTCCATGTCCTTGCGCGAGATGACGTTGATCCTGGCGTTCCATTCCGCATACAGCTGTCCGAGGGCGGCCATCTGCTCCCGCTGCCGTGCGTCCAGCTCCGGAAAGTATTTGAAAACAATCTCTTCGTTCATGCCGCAAAAATAAGAAAAATGCATGATTGTCCGCAAGCTGCCACTCACCTCCGTCCGGCTTTGTCCCATCGTCTTCCCAATTTTTTTTTACTATGCCACCTGCAGACTGTAAAGTGAAAATGCTCAAAGGGCACCTGTCAATGCGATGAAGCAACTCGGGTATCATCAGAAGAGCGGATGATGTCAAGGGTAAGTTTGCGGATAAATCAATTAATGAGAAAATGCATTGCCCTTTGCTAAAATGTCCTAACTTTGTAGGAGAAGCAGGATGCTGAGAAAAGTAGAGGTGAAAATTTCAGTTGTGGATATGGGATATACGACAGTCATTAGTGAATACAAGTTTATGGCTACGTTTCATGATTTCAGACCTTATTCTGGATGATGACGGAAAGCAGACAAATCCATGCAATTGAGAATATTAACCAATAAGGATATGAAGAAAGTTAAATTGTTATTAGCCATGTTCTTGGCAGTTGTTACGGTAAGTGGTCGTGCCCAGGAGACCGTTGGCGGTCTTGTGTGCGGCCAGACGTATGACTATGATT
>ERZ791736.48-NODE-48-length-87066-cov-267.819448_pt1 | contig 87066 bp, 96 predicted proteins | sample MGYA00509940_ERZ791736 | MGnify/ENA primary metagenome ERZ791736 (study PRJEB30046, sample SAMN00792014) | human gut metagenome | study: EMG produced TPA metagenomics assembly of the A metagenome-wide association study of gut microbiota in type 2... | reverse complement strand
AGCGTGGAGTAATGGCCCCCCGCCTGCTCATCATTGATGAAATAGGCTATCTGCCATTATTATTCTTTACCTGCTTATTAATGCTAATGTATGCATACATTAGCATTAACTTTGTTGTGCTAGGGCAGCTCAGGGTACTCACAAAAGAATTTCTTCAAATTACCCTCTTAAGTTGTGAATAAAGTGGTACTAATATTATGGTTATTATTCAATTGAATCATGGTAGTTAAGTTTGATGTTCAACGGTTTTTGGTGTTTTTTGTTTATCGATAAAAATAAAATAATTACTTTCATTTACATATCTTTACTCTTTGTGTTTACCAAATTTTGATTTGTTTTTTTTGAATTTGTTGGTGGTTTGTATTGTATTTATTTTATTGTTTGGATTATTATTTTTATATTGATGTATTTTATTAATTTTAATATCTAATTTATATTTCTCGTTTTTTTATTTATTACAACTTCACAATGGAACTTTTATGAATATAATTTCAAAAGAATCATCGGTACGGATATAAATTATTTTTTATGTTTGAATGGTAATGGAGTGGTAATGGAATGTGATATAACTTCAAAAACATCATTATTATTTTCGAGGCTAAGGTGCTTAAAATCAAATAGAACAGAGATAAAACCAGGTTCAATATGTGATGAGCAGTTTGAATTATTGGTAGAATTATCTCCTGTGTACAGTAAAAAATCGATAAAAGCCATGAGAGACTATCTTGTGTTAGGAAAAAAAAGAAAGGAGGTTTGCGAACAGCACAACGTGAGCAATGGCTATCTAAGCATAAGTCTTGGAAAGATTTACTATACTCATAATCTAGTACATTACTTAATTCAATTTTATAACAAGTGATATTGATATTTTGCCATCAGCTTTTTGTCCGCCTGATAATTATTTGTGGGTTTGGTTGTTAGTATTCTAAAAACTAACGTTCAGTATGATAAGAGATTGCTTCTATGCTTAATAGATTATCATTAGTCGTGGTATTGGCTTATCCAATGCTTGCAATATCGGCAGATTTTAAAACACAATCACGTAATTATAGTATCGTTTTAGGTGCGACAAGGATCGTCTTTTCTTCAGGGAAGAGTTCATACGATTTGCCAGTAGAAAACCAGCAAGATTATCCTGTTCTTGTTGAAACAAAAATAATGGATGAAAACTCTGAAGCAAGGTCCTCAAGCTACTTGGCAACGCCTCCATTATTTAGGCTTGATGGTGGTGAAAAAAATACCGTCTCTATTATTAAGATGAGGGAGCCTTTGGCGAAAAACATAGAAACACTAAATTGGGTGTGCGTTAAAAGTATTCCGCCTACAAAAGGAAGTGCATGGATTGGAAAAAATGATAATAAAAATAATGTTGGTTCTATAAATGTTGATGTAATGGTAAAAAATTGCATTAAAATAATATCAAGGCCTGCCGAATTGGATGATTTAAAAGATGGTAGCTATGGCTCAAAACTAAAATGGAATATAAAAAATGGAAAGTTGATAGTTGATAATCCAACCCCATATTATATAAATTTTGGAGAGATTGTTATCAATGGGAACTCCGTAACACCGCCAATATTTATTAAACCGCAAGGGTATTATTCATTTGACGATAAGTCTTTATCAAAGACTGGGTCTATAAAATGGCGCTTAATTGATGATTACGGTGCTTTAACGAAAGAATTTAGCACTATGATTTAAAAAACAAGAGGGGCAAAATGAAAACCAAGACTAAACCTATAGCCCTCTCTGTGTTTGTTGCGGGCTTGTTATGCAGTAAAGCACTATATGCTAGATCAGATGAGTTTTCGTTTGACTCGAAATTAGTCGGCGGGAGTGATGTTAGCCGCTTTAATGACGGGCAACAACTTCCAGGTGAATACTTGGTTTCAGTATATCTTAATGATTCGAAAAAAAGCATCGGAGAATTCAAGGTCGATTTTGAATATAGAGAGGATGCTTTGACCCCGATACTAAAGAGGAGGGACATGCCCCTTTTTAATATCGATCCAAGTAAATTGTCCATTTTTAACTATGGATATAAAGATAGTATTGATTTTGAAAGAAGTAACATTAAATACAATTTTTCATTTTATGGAATGAGACTCAGGCTGTATGTGCCCAAAAATGCTATAATAAATAACCCTACGGAGTTAGCTCCTGAGTCGCAATGGGATGAAGGAATAAACGCATTACTTCTAAATTACGATGCAAAAGCATATCATCGAGACACTAGATATAAAACGTACAACAATGATTACTATTATTTATATCTGAAGCCGGGTGTTAATATAGGAAGCTGGAGACTACGAAACTCTGGTATTTGGCAAAGAGACTATAAAGGTGTCAATAGTTATCAAAACTCATATACCTTTGCTGAAAGAGATATTAGACAATTAAAAAGCAAGATCTTAATTGGTGAAGGCAATACCTCTTCTGATGTTTTTAGTAGCATTCCATTTACGGGGGGGCAGTTTGCTACTTCAGATGAAATGATTCCTTTTTATGAAAGGACCTATGTTCCTTTGATTAGGGGGATTGCCAATAGCGTAGCAAAAGTAGAAGTTCGTCAAAATGGATATTTAATCTACAGTACAGAGGTACCTGCGGGGCCGTATACATTAACTGATGTACCAGCCGCTGAAGGCGAAGACTTGGAGGTTACGGTAACAGATAGTAGTGGTACAGTTCAGCATTTTAACGTACCGTATAATATTCCAGCGATCTCACTTAAGGATGGGCGGGCTAAGTATGAGTTTACTGTTGGTAAATATAGACCATATTCTAGCGTAGCTAAAGATGATGAGTTTGGGCAGATATCATTAATCTATGGTGTCAATAGTATTTTGACAGGATATACAGGTTTTCAAATTAGTAATAATTATCGTGCCAGCGCTTTTGGACTTGGTTTTAATCTTTATAATTTTGGTGCCCTTTCACTAGATGGGATATATTCAATTAATGAAACTACAGATCGCCAAGAAGGAAGTGTATTTAGAGTTAGATATAATAAACTTCTTACAAAGACACATACATCATTTAATGTTTCAAGCTATCAATATGCATCAGAAGAATTTTCATCATTTTCAGACGCAATGGAAAGTGATAGAGGTGGGAGTAATGGTTATAAAAAGAAAAATGATACTAGCCTTAGTATAAGACAGGATTTATTTGATTATGGTTCATTAGACTTATCTTTATCAAGAACATCATTCTTTAATAAAAAACAACAAATGTATGCAAGTGTTTATTATAACACTTCATTGTTTAACACTATGGGCTTTTCTTTGGGATGGAACAGGGTTTTAAACTCATATTCTAATAATGAAGAAGATGTATTCTCTGCAACCATATCAGTGCCTTTAGGTAGATTTACACAAGCCACACCAACAACAAATGTTAGATATCAGGTAGTAAATGAGAGCGATAACAGTATCAGTAATTTTATTAGTTTAAATGGAACTGCATATGAGAACAGACTTTCATGGAATATAAACCAAAGCACTAACAGTAAGAATCATTATAATAAAACAACTTCTGTTGTTGGTTCCTTTAGAGATTCGTTTGGAACTCTTAGCGGTATGTACAATTACAATCCGTCTATAACGCAATATGGAGGAGGTATATCGGGAAGTGTCGTTTTGCATAGCCAGGGGATCACTTTTGGGCAACCAATAAATGGTTCTGCAGCTCTAATTTACACCCCTGACACTTATGGTATTCAAGTATCTAATCGACCATGGGTTGTAACTGACAAAAAAGGGTTTGCAATTGTCACACCTCTAAACAATTATAGAAAAAATGAGGTGCGAATACAACAAGCCAACTTGCAAAGTAATACCGATGTAAAAAAAACTGTTAATTATGTTGTGCCAACAAGCAATGCGATAGTTTTAGCTAGTTATAAAACCATCAAGGGCAAGAAAGCGCTCTTTAGAATCAAGAGTAGAGATAATAAAAATATTCCTTTTGGAGCTATGGTATATGTAGATGGTAACGAACAAGCAGGTATTATTGGTGATGATGGCGAAGTGTTCTTATCTGGGCTAAAAGAAAAAGGTATATTGAACGTCAGGTGGGAAGGAAAACAAAACCAAGAGTGCCTAATTCCCTACAGGTTGAACTTTAAGAATTCTGTTGGTGTTTACATATCAACATTAAAATGTCAGTAAAGTCCAATTTGCTTTTTATCCCGAGTGAATTGGATATGTTAAGTGGGATAGCTTTATATATTATGAGGTCTATAATGAAAAAAAATCTAGTTTCTACACTCATTGCGACAGCATGCTTAGTAAGTGCAAGCTCTGCTTTTGCAGTTACTGAAACGTTTGGGACGACTAGTCAAACTATAACGACTACCGTGACATCTACATCTGCTGTTAACATCCAAAGTGTGCCATCTTCAGAGTCAGTAACTGTTAGTGAGGTTGCTCATCCGGGGACAAAACTTGCAAGCCTGGATATCACTGCTACTGGGTTAAATGCAGCAGGTGGAACAAATGGTCGCGCAAATATTAAAGTAGCGGTTGATAGCTCCCACTATAACTCAGGCACTCAAAGTTGGCTCTTTAAAAATAGCAGCGGTAGTCCTATTTCTGCCCTGCCAGATACGAATAGTAATTCTTGGAGTTTCAACGGCCCAGATGCTACATACAGAACTGATGGCCGTACTGAAGCAACTCTGAAGCTGGACTTTGTAACTAAAGAAGGAAACAAAAGTGTTTCCCCTGGTGTTTACCATCTGCCAGTAACTATATCTTACAATACTTTCTAAGATACAAAATAAAGGTGATAAGATAAATATTGAGGCTTCCTCTTATGAGGAAGCCTTTTTGTGCGTGTGTCGTGACTGACGATGTTTGAATCGCCACGGATAATTTAGACACTTCCGAGCCGTTGATAATACTGGTTTTCATATTCTGTCGGTGACATCTGATCGCTGGAACCATGCCGACGCTTACTGTTATAAAACATTTCGATGTAATCAAAAATATCGCTGCGGGCTTCTTCCCGCGTTCCGTAGATCTTTTTCTTTATCCGTTCGCGTTTCAACAACTGGAAAAAGCTTTCTGCAACCGCATTATCATGGCAGTTACCGCGACGGCTCATGCTGCCCTCCAGGCCGTGTGATTTCAGGAACGACTGCCATTCATGGCTTGTGTACTGACTGCCCTGATCCGAATGAACCAGCACCTGTTTTTGGGGATTACGCCGCCATACAGCCATCAGCAGTGCGTTCAGGACAATGTCTTTTGTCATCCGGGATTGCATGGACCAGCCGATAATTTTGCGTGAGAACAGATCAACAACCACGGCAAGATACAGCCAGCCTTCGTGGGTCCTTATGTAGGTTATGTCCGTTACCCAACGCTCATCCGGAGCATCCGGATTGAACTGTCGCTGAAGCCTGTTGGGCGACACGATACTGGCCTCGCCTTTACGAGCCCGCGGGCTCCGGTATCCGACCTAAGCCTTTATCCCGATACGTTTCATCAGTCGCCAGGCTCTGTTCACTCCGCACTGTTGCCCGCTGTCCCGCAGATCTAAATGGATTTTGCGATAACCATAGACGCATCCCGATTCCAGCCAGAACTGTTTAATCTGTCCTGTCAGTCTCAGGTCTGCCTGATGGCGTTGTGAATGCGGCTGCTGAAGCCAGGCGTAAAAACCACTGGGATGAACATCCAGCACCCGACAGAGCAGGCGAACAGGCCAGCAACAGGTGTTGTCACGGATAAAGGCGTACCTCAGTCGGACAGCTTTGCGAAGTACGCCACGGCTTTTTTTAATATGTCCCGTTCGTCGGTAACCCGCTTCAGCTCTTTCTGGAGACGGCGGATCTCGGCCTGAGCATCTGACTGTTCTTTATTAGTGGAAGAATCCGGACCGTACTTCTTTATCCAAGAGTAAAGGCTGTGGGTGGTGATATCGAGACGTGTTGCAACGCTGGCAACAGAATAACCGCGATCAACAACCTGTTTGACTGCTTCAATTTTAAACTCTTCGGGATAACGCTTACCACTCATGGGCACCTCTCTTTAAGTCATCTTAAATGACTCTGAGGTGTCTATTAAACCTGTGGCGATTCATTCCACCTTCACGCGCTGCGCTCGATGTTGCAGCCCGTCTCCGAGTAACCAGATTAACGATTATATTGCTGGTCAATGAAATAAATACGAACACCCAAAATCTGGCCATGCTAGGACATGGCTAGCTGAAAGCATCATTTATTCGTCTTGCTAAAATCGGCCATTCTGGTACCTTAGGTATCGGAGCTGATTGCCAAGGCTGTAAGTGACCTAAAAGACAGCAAATCGAACTACCTGCCAATGACAGTTGATCTTTATTAACCATGCTGGCAAGCGTAGTGACTTAAACACTTACCACTACTTTTAAAGTCCAGCATTGTTAAGACAGGATCACTACTATGAGTACCGATCTCTCAAAACTTTGCGCAGATTTCCTACGTCAAAATCATGTTTCTCAATCCACTGAAAAACTAAAAGCTTCACATGCAAGAGAGCTGGTTGCAGCATTTTTCGGTTACAAGAGCCATGCGGCACTCATGGCCGAGAAGACCTACCCGCTGGTTCAGCTCGAAGAGGCGTATATCTTCATTCCTGATATACCGTTGATGAATGACAGACGCTCGAAACTCAACGGTTTGCCAAATGACCTTACCCAGTCAATTGACCTCGCCAGGCTTCTATCAGACATGCTTACCAGTGAAGGGCTATGTGGTGGAAATGTCTGGATCCATGACACACTGGAAAACTATATTGTCGAAGTCTTACTACCCGATTGCCAATCTCTTATAGATGACCAGCTTTCCGGTTTGATGGCTGAAACCAATGCGGAATTTTTCGATGCTTATTATGACGATGTGCAAATCGAGGATCGTGGTGACAAATTGGTGGCTATTGCCAAAACCCAGTACAAGGGCGAGACACTGGACGATAGGCCGTTCTGTGGTGACACCCTTGATATTGTTGTGAAGGTGATATTGCCCCGCATGGCTGGCAAGCGCGGTTTTTACGATTTAGAGCTTGAAGCTGGAGGCTGCGTCAATGACGACTGGGTTGACCCGGAGCTAAAGTATGGCAAACCTCCTCAGAGCAGACTGGCAGCGGAGCTTGGCATAACAGACGAAGATCTTGACTTGCTGGAATGGGACACACAGGAAAACAGTAGTGATGACGGTTTAATCTATGACTTTGTGTTGACCTTTGACAAAAGTTGTCCGCCTGAGATTTTGGAGATGATCGAAGGATTATCGGATAATTTGACGATCCGTGTTTCTGCAAATGCGTTTGACAACCCTTATCCGGATGAAAACATGCATTACGAATATCCGTAGCAAAGAACAAGACGGTGAAGGCGTCTGAAGCCTAATGGAATGAAAACGTACGCTAATTAGCGTACGTTTTTCCGAATAGTTGGCAGTTCTCATAGCTACCCGGTCACTACCCCTTTTAAGGGGATATGCCCTAATCGGATAACCTAAATGCGATACGCCATAAGCGACAACTTAAAGGCGATAAGAGCTGGCTGCGTAGCTCAATTGGTTAAATAATGCGCTTAACGTACCATCATTAATGCTAATGTATGCATACATTAGCATTAATGATGAAGGAGAAGAATAACAATGGCAGTCAACCCACTTCTTTTTTGGATTTCTTAATTTTCGTCTGATAAAGCCGCTTTACCCGTTCAATTTCTGCCAGCGTTGCGGACCAGTGTAATTCGGCGGCATGACGATATCTGGCAGCCATTTTTTCCACCATCTCCGGATTGCTGTCCGCGCTGCGGTGCTGACGCCCCTTCTCCCCAAAAACTTCAACAACCAGCCACTGGCTTCCGGTTCTGCCGAACAATGCCTTGCACAAACGTCTCACAGTCAGCGGGGTTAAATCTGGATCGGGATCGTAGGCAATGGTAGCAAAAATAAAGCGCAGCATTTCTGATGTCTTGTAACGCTTTACGCTGGCAGCCAGGCGTGAGGCACGTTGCGGTGCTTCCCAGCGGTCGTTACTGTAATTAGCCACTTCAGCCAGATAATCCTTTTCAAGTTTTTCAGCCGTGTAGCACCTGCCGCCTAAAAAAAGCCGCATGGCCTCCCTGGTTTTGTCTCTCACATATCATCCCTCATTAATGCTAATGTACACATACATTAGCATTAACATGCTGACAGCAACAAGCGGCGGATTTACGTCTGGATAACGTAAATGATTGCGGTATACAGGCCAGGCGGTCAGATTTTCAGCCGTGCCTGTTCCTGCAGCAGTTCCAGATGATATGCAGCAATAGCGTTTACCACCCCTGCCGTCATCCGTGCGTCGGCGATCGCTGAGTGTGCCTGCCCTTCCCAGGTCAGTCCGGCCTGGCTGGCAGCACAGGCCAGTGAAATCGTGCCATAGCGGTTGGTGGCCCCATAATATCCTGCAGCCAGCTCCATCGCACAATATACCGTCAGTTCTTCCAGCCAGTCAGCCGGATCGCTATGTGCGGCAGCAGTCTGTTTCAGAATGCGGATGTCGAACCGGGCATTAAAGATAATTACTGGTCGGTCCCCGATTGCATGACGCAGTTGCCGCGCCACATCTGTCCATGATGGTGCGCCGCAGAGAGCCTGCTCGCTGATACCATGCACAGCGGCGGCCTGCGCCCCGATGGCGACCGTGGGCTTCAGCCTGGTTTCAAATACCACCTGACCGGCCACATCGGTCAGGCCGATTTCCAGGGCTTCCGCGGTATTATCCAGTCCTGTCGTTTCAGTATCCAGAAAGAGCGGTGCCAGACTCAGCCAGTCATATGCCTGCCGTGCCATCCGGCCACTGGTGCTGTTAAGTCTGGATAAAACGGAAAGTCGCTGGCCAGCCAGCTGTTGTTTACTCGTCAGAGGGCGTTTCTCACGCATCGGAACACAGTCTGCAATTCGGTATACAGCGAACCTGCCACCATAAGTGTTTTTATACCACTTAACCGGCTCAGCACCGGGGGCTGGTTTCATTCTGAATTCATCGCGCAAACGTCCTTTCGAGAAACACCTGTCTTCGGCAATCGCCTGCGCACGTCTGGTGGCCAGCTCATCATTATTCATGGTTATTGCATCTCCTTTCCTTATATCCGGACAGCCCCTCTATGGCCACTTCTGTGCAGTATGCAACACGCGCAGGATATACACTTTTCCCCACTGGCTGTCGACCTCATAAACCAGAACAAAATGCGGGTGAATAACCAGTTCCCGGGTACCTTCCACACGACCGTTGCGGCCTTTATACGGCTGCCCGGCCAGGCTGCTGGCTGAATAACCAATCCGTTCGTCCAGTTCAATGGCGGCCATCAGGTTCTGCTCCGCAATGTACTCACGAATGCGCTTCCTGTCCTGGCTGGCCAGCATGGTCCAGAATATCTCCATCATTTACCGGCAACCTTCCTGCTCATTTCATCCCGCCATGCAGTAGCGGAGGATTCGACCATGTCATGGGGAAGCACATCGCCGCGCTCGAGTTGCTGATGTCCTGCCGCAACCTGGTCACGGAACCAGGTATTATGCTGTTGTTCAACGGTCTGGCGCATAAAATCCCGGATTAACTGAGAGCCATTACGGTCCATGCTTTTTGCAGCGGCCATAAAAGCATCCTTCAGTTCAGCGTCGATTCTTAAACTCATATTAACCTGTGCCATTTATCACCTCGTCATTACTACGTATATACACAGTATATAACGATTCAGATATCGTCACCAGGATATGCCGCGCCAGCGGCATGGAAGGCGGCACTCCGTTGTAGCATATGGCACAGGAGTAAAACCGCCGAAGCCCGGCGTCAGCCGGTACTGATTGATAGATTTCACCTTACCCCCCCAGCCCTGCCAGACCATACCCGCTTTCAGCCATGATAGAGTGTCTGTGCGCGGTCGGAGTGGTCCCGACGAGGGTTTACCCGAAGCCGGGGCGTATCTCCGCGTTAGCGGGCCGTCAGGGCCGCTTACGAGCGTGTACTGAGGACTTTCAGCCAGAAGACTGGCAGCGATGATAATGTAGTTACAACATTCATAATTAAAAGCGATGTTGTTCCCGCCCTTCGGGCGGGGGCGGCGGCGCTTTTCAGTTATGAGGGAGGGGCTTTGTGGCTTCAGTTCTGCGCCGGACCGGGGTTTTTCTGGAGGTTGTCTTTGTGTGTTGTAACTAAAGTGGCTCCGGTCGGGGCCCGCCGCTTGCGGTGGGAGGTGCATATTTGTTTGTCCACAGGACAGGCAATGAATAGGTTTTCTTTTTAAATGAATGTAATTAAGTAGTTTAAAGGAGATATAAACAGGTGTTTAAAAGATACATTGCACCCTGTAAGACTGGCGGCTGGCGCTTTATGACATGAACGGTTGTAACCTTATGGGGAAGTCCCTTGCAGTTAAATGTGGATAAGCAAAATTCCCCGTCGCTGAGGCGTATTTTGTATTAAAAACAGGGGGAACCGGATGCTCCAGAAGCTGGATGATGAGATTGTTTTTTGTATGTGGTGCTGATTTTTTGTGCGCTGTCGGGCTTCAGGCGTGCGGAAGCCTCCGGCGCGGGCCGGATTATTCAGAGGAGGTCAGGTTCAGGGGGAAGCTGTGGCCAGCCGGCTGTAATTACGGTTACGTGACAGAATCATGCGCTCCTTCACACGACGCTCCACTTCGCGTTTTACCGTCTCACCATTAGCAGTAAAGCGCCCTTCCGAGATTTCACGCGTCAGCTGCCGTTTCACCAGGGTGACGATATCCTGACGTTCCCTGTTCGCATCACGACGCGCACGGGCACGTTTTATTCCACGGGACTTAAGCTCTGTCTGGTAACTGCGGAAACGCTCACGCACAAAACGCCAGGCTTTCGCTATCAGCTTATCCATACCCAGGGTATCCAGCCCCTGCTTTTTGCGCTGTTTGTTTTCCCATGCAACACGACTGCGGCGCGCAGCTGCCACTGCATCCTCAGACACATCAATGGCAGCAAACAGAGTCGGTGTGAACGTGATGTCGGTCGGAATGTAGCACCCGATAAGAGGGTCATATTCCGTCTGGTAGGTAATCAGTCCCAGCTCTGACAGGAACGTCAGGGCCCGGGTGGCACGGGTGATGGAGAGTTTTCCTGCACCGGACTCTGTCGCCAGTCCGCACTCAATGGCCAGTGTGGTGATGGAACACTGGACGCGGTTGGCCAGCGGGTCATAGTGGAAACACAGCCCCTGCAGCAGCGCATCAATAGCCCGTCGACGCAGCACCGGTGGCATGCGCCGACGCAGACCACGGGAACGGGCATGCGCCACATGAATGGCGAAATCAAAACGGGAGGTGAAGCCCACCGCCTTTTCCATCAGTTTTTCGCAGAACTTCAGCGTTCCTGCACCTTCACGGGGTGTAAACACCGGATTCGGGTTCTTTACCTGGCGGTAATACGTTTGTTGAAGATCAGTCACACCATCCTGCACTTACAATGCGCAGAAGGAGTGAGCACAGAAAGAAGTCTTGAACTTTTCCGGGCATATAACTATACTCCCCGCATAGCTGAATTGTTGGCTATACGGTTTCTTGTTAGCCCCGGTAATCTTTCATGTCGCCAAACTTGAAGAAGATTATCGGGGTTTTCACTTTTCTGGCTCCTGTAAATCCACATCAGAACCAGTTCCCTGCCACCTTATGGCGTGGCCAGCCACAAAATTCCTTAAACGATCAGCAATCTATCACGCACACCGGAAACAGGCAAGAATGTGATGTCGCTACATTCTAGTTAGCTAAAAGCACTCTTCTGCTTTATCAGTTCGGCAATCATCTCAGCCTGGGTAACGCCCTCAGCTTCACACATCTCCTGCAATTGCGCTTTTAACGCAGCAGGAATGAACACTCTGAGTTCTTTATGTGTAGCTCGTTTTCTTGCTAGGGATGCCTGCTGACGTTCTGCAAGTGTCAGAGGATTACCTTTTCTGTATGCTCGCTTTGCGCCAGATGAGGAAGTCACTGCATTTTCTGTCTGCGACATCTCGCCTCCTCAATACTTAAACAGGGATCGTTTCGCAGAGGATACTACAGTTTTTTGAAATCAGCGACTTGAGAATTGTGACGACGATCTGTGTTGGCGCACAAATCAACGGGGATTACTGTCGTTTAGTGTGAATTTTGTTGCGAAATGGCTGAAAAATAGGAAATGCCTTAACCCGGGTGCCGGCCCCGGGCGGGACCGGCTGTTTCTGGCATGTCGGGTGTCTGCCCCTGAAATACCTCACACTTCCGGAAAGCGGGGACTTCCGCCCCCGCCCGGCAGCTTACTTCCGTGCTTCGTAGGCCAAAGTTACCTGCACCACTGTATTTCCCCTGTGAATATTCAGTTCACATAACCGTTCCCTGAATATCAGTGAAAAACACAACACCGTGACGCACACGGCGAGCAACCCGATAAGGGCATATTTCGTCATAAACTTTGACCTCTCTGCAAAGAAGAGGCTACAATCAGTAGTGTTGAGATACTTCATGCAGGCCTCACGAGTTAATGGATTAACAAGTGGGGTCTTCGCATTTCTGGTACCTGCGTCTTGCCTGAACCAGAAAGGCTCAGACACCCGTCGCGATAATACCACATTCCCTGTTGCTGACTATTACCCCCATTTACCTGTTTGGTTACAGAAACCTTTGTCATCGTGCCAGAAAATTAATAGTCAGCACACACAATCTGGCAATAGTTAAATTTAATCAACGCCCCCCTTGTATTTATTATCGCCAGATAATGAAATCTCCTTAACTCTCCCTCCCTCAATATTTATGATCTTGTCAGTTGCACTAAGCACATCATCTTTATGGCTCACAATAATCTTAGTACAATCAAGAGACAATATTACCTGATTAATTTCATATTCTGACTCTGCATCAAGATTACTGGTTGCTTCATCAAGTATTAGTAACTTTGGTTTCCTGAATAAAGCTCTGGCTAACAGGATTTTCTGCTTCTGCCCTGCAGATAAAATATTTCCGGCATCATTGACAGGAGTGAAATACCCCATAGGAAGCATCTCTATTATATCATGGATGCCAATTTTTTTTGTTAGTTCCAATAACTCAGGGGAGGGTGTCGAGTCATTAAATGTTATATTATAGATTATTGTTCCATTTAAAAGAATATCACCCTGTAAAACAGTGCCGGACACACTTCTGATATCTTCTATTTTATTGTTTTTGTCACCATCTGTAAAGATAATATGACCACCACTCAATTCTACCAACCCCAAAATAGCATAAAGAAGAGATGTCTTTCCCCCTCCAGATTTGCCTCTGAGAAGAACTGTCTCCCCAGGGTATATTTTTAGGTTAACGTCAGTTAAAACATTAACTTCTCTGCCATGATATTTCATACTCAAATTAACGCACTCAATACCAACTGCTCCATGAGTATCTCTCCCGGATAAAGTGAAAGGTATCTTCTCATAATCTGCATCAGATATATCTGAAACTCTTGAAATATGTATGCGAATAACACCAAGCTGGATAAAGAAATCAATCATGTTAGTCACCCTTCTGCTGAACTGTTCTGAATATGCAATAAAAGCGACAAGCATACCAATAGTAAAGGATGAATTAATCACAAACAGTCCGCCAAAGTAAAGTATTGAGATATTTTTTACCGCCGAAAGGAGATTACTTGATGATGAGAGCACAATATTTAATAAATCCATTTTTGTCTTTATATTGATCCCTTCGATAAGGCTATTTTCATAAATACCTGCCGTTGTGTACTCCTGAAAGTAAAGCTTTATTGTTTGATTGTATTTAATTGACTCAATTAGTGCACTCTGTTGTCGGGCCTTAACTCTTATAGCGCCCAGATTCAGATATTTCAGAGACGAAAAATAAAAAACCTTCAGTAAAAAATATAGCAACGATGAAAAGAACACAACAAACGTTAACACAGGGCTATAAGAACACATTATAATGAAGGCCCCTATAGCCATAAAGAAATCCAACAAAACTTTTGTTAGCTGAGATATAACTACATTACGGATATATTCGAGAGAATTAACTCTGGATAAGATATCGCCAACACTCCTGGATGAAAAATATTTCATTCTTAATGATATTAGACGATTATAAGCATTTGTTGCCCACTGAACGCTTATGTTTGCATTTAACCAAATAATAAGCCAGTCCCTTGTCGCCAGTATACCAATACTAACAGCATTAAGAAAAAGATAAAATATCACGGCGGTAACCAATAACTGATAGTCATCATTAACAATGACATTATCAATAACCAGTTGAGTTATTTGCGGTATCGTAATATTGATAAGTTCAGCCAGAAAAATAAGAATAAACAGGTAGAAAAAAAATTTTTTTCCTAAAAAAAACACACTGAGAATGTAATTATATATTGTTTTATTTCTTTTCTTGTCCTTTCTTTGCTGGTAAAATATTGAACCGTCATTGTATACTTCTATTCCTACTCCGGTAAAAGACTCACTGATTTTCTGCAGCGACAAAACCTGAATGCCTTTATCCGGATCATGAACAACATACTTATTTCTCTTTCTTTTTACCAGAACAACAAAATGATTCATATTCCAGTGAAGGATGCAAGGTAAACTTAAGCAGTTAAGCTCGTCAATGTTCAGACTGACAGCTCTTGGCATAATCCCCAAAGAACGTAATACTGATACGATATCACTTACAGCCCACTCGTTTTTTTTGCTACTTAGTTTATCAAGCACATTCTCCAACAATCCCTCTTTCCCGTAATAACAAGCAAGCATTCTTATACATGTCAAAGCACAGTCTGAATTTTCATTCTGAAAATAAAAAGGAAATGCTCTTTTCACTTTAAAATTTAACTTATCAATAATCATTTAAATGTAATACCTGTATCATTTTCAAACAATGATGAATATAGCCATTTGATCAGAGGACGAGTCTCTAATGGCACATCTGCCTTAAATGTCATATTAGAAATCAACTTTAAATTCCTGTAATTTCTATCAATCTCTGCAATAGCAACATATGACGGGACATCTGTCTTAATGTTATAGTTATAATAAACACTATCTGGACTCAATGGCGTATCTGAGATACTTCTTATTGCTCCATAAATAACACCAAAGCGTTGATAAGGATATGAATCAATATGTAGTGTCACCTTACTGTTAAGTTTCACTCTACCTATAACATCAGGAGAAATGAACATTATCGCCTGATAGACGGCGTTATCAGGAATAATAGACATTATGTACTCTCCATCCTTGGCTTGAGCTCCATTCTTTTTTGTAATTGATGTTACAACACCTTGTACAGGGGATTTTTGTATATACTCATACTTTTCTGCATTATTATAATATTGTATTAAATCATTAATTTTATTTTCGTTGTAGTTATTATTCGTAGATAAAATTTTGCTTTCAATATCAGATTTCTGTAATTTTAACTCCATAACCTTTCTTGTTGTCTCGTCAATTTCTCTCTCGACAGACGTTCTCTGGAGCAACTTTTCCAAAAGCTGTGATTCTGCATTATTTTTATCAACTATAGTGACCACCTTATTCTTGTAAGCTTCATTTATTTTTCTATATGCCGAGCTATTTATTTCTATTGCGCGCTCTATCATATTCTTATCATTTTTTGCTTTTTTTATGCTATCTTCTTCTTTTCGTATTTGCAGGTCAATTGATGAAAGCTGTTTTTTATAGTTATTAACTTCATTTTTATTTTCCTTGCTGATAGATGCAATTCGCTCTTTCAGAAGAAGTGAGTATATATACTCACTATTTTCAAACTTACTATTTGAATTGCTGGAGCTTATATTAAAAAGAACATCACCTTTTTTTACTTTGCCCCCCTCCATTACCGCAAGGTTTTCAACTACCCCATTTCTGTCGCTTCTTATGGCGAATGTCCCTTGCTCTGGAAAAATAACACCTGTAACACGTTTTCTCTGAGTATACTTTGCAAAAACAAATAAGACTGCCAAGAGTAAAACTATCATTGCATATACACATACAGCTCGCTTTATCTTAATATTATCAGGAATGAAAACATCTCCAAGAAAATTCTTTTTTATATTTCTATAAATTTCCATAATCGCAACATCATCTAAATAATAAATTATTTTGATAAGGTATAAATCCCATGCCAAGACAACACATTATATTAGAGGACCCTTTAACTTATTATAATATGGATAATAGAGACGATTAAAAATCTGAATTCATGGGCCTAAAGAGCAAGTTGCCAGAAATTTAATAACACTTACACCAATAGTAATCAGCACTTAATCAGAAAAACTAATAAAGTATAACTGGCTGCATTTACTACCGTGAAGTTCTGACTATAGAACCATTGAGACTAAATGTATTTTTAAATTCTGTGTTAAACTTTCCCCATTACAATCCCGTTACATCTCATCTCCGAAAACCAAACTCAGCCTGACACTAATTTCATCATGGATGTCTGATACAGAGAATTTCGTCGGCTTCCGTGCCCCCTACAACAATAAAAGATGACTGTAAGTAAATCAACCTACAATAAATTTCCCTTCAGTTACACTATAGTGATATGCCCCATCACGAGTACTGTTTTTAATTGACTCAAGTGCATTCTTAGCTGTTGTTGCGTCTGAAGAATAAATATTCTTAGAGTCCTGTTCCATTATATAGCTATAAAATTTATGAGTATCCGGATCCTTTAAATCATCTGCCGTTACCGCCCCATATTCAGGGCTTCCGCCAAGAGACTCAAACTTATGTTCTAACGGATTGTAATAAACACGCCCATCATTCTGTAATGTATGAATGCAGTCCTCTCGCTCGCTATCAGATACTTTGTCACTCCCTGTGTGTGTCTGCAACTCATGCATATAGCTATTAGCGATATCAGCGTCTATATGGAGTATATCTCCATCCGTTGTATATTTAGAGACTGCGGTTCCATCTTTATGTTCAAATGCCCCCAGAGCCTCAGCTAAAGATACAGCACCTTCTGAAGCATGAGTTGCTTCAACCATGCCCTCTATGATGGTCTCAAGAGCCTCGCCCAAACCAACGCCACCACCATAAATACAATTACATTCATTAAACGTTAATTTTCTCATACGTTAAATCCTGCTTCTGAGTTACCATTTTGCCATGCAATATTATCTACCATATTTTCAGAAAACCAGTAAGAAAATGTAAGCAATAGATATAATTGTAAATCTATTTTTATCCGTTCCAATTTATATTCAAGCCCTTCAGGGCAGGAATGCAGGAAAGCGTGCATATTGCCTGACAACTGCAACTAGCTGAGGAGATGTTTATCCCAAACCTGATTTATTCAACAAAGCTGGATTCAACAAAACTAGCCATGATTTTGTATTTCTGCCACTTCCAGTACCCATTTCAAATTCGTTCGACCGTAAGCCATCTCTTACGTACATCTTAAGTACTACTACGATGCATCCTAAAATATGAGGCAGAGAGTGCTGCAGCCTTCCTGATAAACCGAATATATGTGACAGTAACATTTTTCCCACAATCAGTGATTTCAACATGTAGTGGATCGGTAATTCCGGACACCTCGAAATCCTGTTAATGTTAAAACAGTGAAAATGAGGTGATGCATGATCAAAACTCGTCGGACTAAACGTACCTTTTCTCCGGAGTTCAAGCTTGAAGCTATCGAACAGGTGGTTAAATACCAGCGTGATGTCAGAGAAGTCGCGCTGACACTCGAGCTCAACCCTGACCATTTGCGTAAATGGATACGGTTGTATAAGCAGGAACTTCAGGGTATTGAGCCCGCTGGTAATGCTGTTCCCCCTGAACAACGCGAAATTCAGCAGTTTAAAGCGCAGATAAAGCGCCTTGAGATGGAAAAAGAAATACTAAAGCAGGCTGCCGTGCTGATGAGCGAAATCCTTCAGTGAGTCCATGACCTCGATGGTATCACCGTCCAGTACACGAACAACCCGTCCATGAATATCTGCACACAATACCGGCCATGAAAAGATAAATAATACCAGTGGAATATATTTCCTCATGTTATTCTCCATATCAGATAAATGGCACCTGTATTTCAGCCCCCCTGAATATCGCAGCACACATTGAATAAGACCTTATTTTGTGAAATTAATCACAAAATATAAAATCGCGACTTAATACGGAAAAAACTCTGTGATACTCAGAACTGTCCGGTCATACTGCCCGACCGGATATTAAAAAAGCAAATCTCATAAACTCCTTTCAGCCTTCTGACTTCTGGTGTAATGAAGGCTGCTTTTTTCGTTACACCCTTCCCCGGCAGCGCCGGTGGCAGTGTTCAGCCCTTTTCCGGGCAAACTGCTGCCAGTCTGTCCGGGGAGCTATGCAGGCAGCCCGTCGCCATGCTTCTGCCGCTTCCATCCAGCGTCCACTGACCTCCAGAATAACGGCCCGCCCGCCGGCACGCTGGTAACGCCAGACCTGGCCGTTCCGTGAACTGTTTCTGAATCCATTCATCTTTATCACTCCTCTTTAACCCGTCAGTATTATGGTGTTAAATAATCTACTGAATTGGCTTCCTTTCGGGTACGGAAGTTATTTCCTTTTAAGCCTTATTGTTTCAGCCTCCTCACTCTTTCGGGGAGGCCTTTTTATTTCTCATCAGGCACGACCTGAAGTTCTGCCTTTATCCGGTTCTGGCGGCGGATTTTATCCAGACGCGCTGCCGCATATGCTTCCTCCTCCTGAGAAATATGCTCCGTCACATATCCTTCCGTGTCATACCGGCAGGCACCGGCTTTCATGGCACACAGATAGCTTTCTGAACGGGTGATGGCCTTCAGCGCACGGCGCAGTTTTTTATGCGAGAGCGGGATATTCCGCTGCGCCACGTCTTCCAGTAACACGTCCCGGATACCGCAGGCCAGAAGCCGGGGCGTGTCACCGTCAAATAATCCCGGCCACCAGGGCTTCAGGATGTTCACGGCCTCATCCAGCGTGGGCAGGTTCAGATAAATGGACAGCGCCTGTCTGGCCTGCGTTTTTTTTGCCGCCAGCTCTGCTTCCCGGGCCGCCTTCTCGGCCAGTTTCTGCTTTTTCACCTTCCATTTTGGTGGCGTGGTGACATTGATGATGGTTTTCCGGCTGCGGACAGGCGTCTCCCCTTCCGTTTTCCGCTTCAGTGTCAGTACCGGTCGCTTCTGCTCTGTCATGCTGTGTTCTGCCTCTGACGAATCATCCTCTTGCGGCCAAAGATACCACACCCGTCACAGTGCCAGAACGCCCAGCACAGCCAGATGACAGGCATAGAACGTCGGGAAAAAATCTCCGGGCCAGAAACGGGGTAATGATTTTCCTGCACAGGACACCAGACCAGCGGTCAGCACCGTCATCACAAGACCAGCTACAGCCGCCGCATCACTGGAGGCAAGGTTAAGTGCCGGAATCACGGCCAGCAGGCATGCAACCAGCGCCAGACGTTCCGTTCTGTCTTCCGCCCGGTACAGCCTGTGGCTGACTGCCAGCATCAGCAGCCCGGCAATGCCGTAACTGGTGCCGGACAAAGGCCCCCACAGTGCCATCAGGAGAATGGCCGCTGCAGTACGCCACCCACTGCGCGTTTCACACCATGTCAGCACCTGTGCCGCCACTGCAAAGGCAAACAGGATATTCCCCTCATACCAGGGAAAGCCGGCCAGATAATATGCGAACCGGGCAATCACCGCCCATCCACACAGCCGGTTAATGGCCGGTTGCCGGATATGCGCATGACGGGACAGATTCAGCCCCCACACCAGGGCAAACAGCGGAAAGGCTCCTCGCCCGGCCAGAAACATCCACTCCTGCTTCAGCTGGAATATCAGATTGATATGGTCCAGTACCATCAGCACCAGTGCCACCGTTTTGATGATATCCCGCTGTCCGGGTGACCAGACCAGCAACGACTGCAACCAGGCATCGGTCCGGGCAGCCAGTGAATCGTTACGTGTCGTGTTCGTGTTATCCGTTGTCATCAGTGTTTGTCTTCCTGTATCAGTCTCCGCCCAGGGTTTTCTCTTTCTGCAGGTCACGGACCATATCCCGCTCCATCTGCTGCAGTCGCTCCTGCAGCAGATTTTCCCGGGCAACCTCCCGGACCGCTTCCCGCTCCCGTTGTGGTTCACGCAGCACGCTCTCCGGCAGTGCGGCTTCCCGTCCTGCGAAGCCTGCTGTTTACGAACCAGCTCATCCAGAAAATTGTTATCTGAACGCTGAAGGGGGTTTTCCAGCACCTGTTTCTCCGCCCAGGCTTTCAGCTGATGGTCAGGTTTTTCACGCAGTTGTCTGCTTAAATTTTCCTGCTGCTTCAGGAACTGGCGGTTTTCAGGAGTGTTCACATTTTCTGAGGCATGAACAGTGATATGCATCCCTGCAGTCAGGGCAAAAAGCGCAAATATTTTCCAGTTCATGATATATCCTGATGGCATTATTACAATTTAATTACCCGTAGGGTTTTCTCTCAGTTTTTCTGCCAGTTTTAAAAAAGCATCAAACTCTTTCTGACCTGCAAATATCTTACTGGCTGTAACCGACACGGTTATTCCTGATGTGTTATTGGCAGAGTCTTTAATATCATTATTATGGACGGAGACATCATCGGGACTGAAAATATAAACTTTTTCTCTGGGATAATTCCTGTCCACATCCTCCCGCCACTGAATCTGTTCTTTATCAAAACGGTGATACATTATTGAGGAAAACCGGCACAGCCAGTCGTCAATACATGACAGCTTATCCAGTAATTGTTGCGAATGACGGACCTCACAGGCAAGCTGCCGGCACTCCATAATGCACCGTGACACACCACCATTTGCATTCACAAGCGCTTTCATCTCCAGCAGAACACCCATATCAAGTATTCTGGAGCCATATTTTATATTATTACTCATTACACCCTCCTCTGTTTTTGTTTACACATTTACCTGGCATAAATATTATCTGTATTACGACACCTTGATGGCGTATAAACATTGCAACTCCTTTCTCTGTCAGAATTGAAGGACAATGCAATAACACCATCAAACAACAGTTCGATAAACTCAGACTCACATGAGTCTGCAACCACAACCAAGCGTTTATGATATTTTCTGGCCTGTTTAATTAACCTGATAACTTTTGATGTCATTTTTTTTCACACAGCCTGACTCCATCAAGGATTAACGTCTTTTCAGGTGTATTCAGAAAATCAAAATTATCAATATTTTCATCACAAAGCTGGTTATACCCCGCAGAGTTAAGAGTTTTAAAGTTGTAATACCGGGAATCACTATCACTGATTCTTATTTCAGTCAGGAGAGTTGACTTGCCGGTATCTTCTTCCCCCTTAATCAGAATGCGGTCTTTAAAGTTCAGCATTAATTCTGTTGCCTGTTTATACATAAAAAATCCTTCAGAATTAGTAGTTTTACAGGAAAACACAGTTACGTTTACGCCACATCAGGTAGCCGAAGTTTTTCTTTGTGTTGGGCGGATTTTTCCCGGTTTCCCAGCGGGTCACACTGCGCCCGAACGGGTGGCACTGTCCGCTGTCCGGGTACATATTCACCATCTGATAACGCCAGCGTTCTTTGGGCAGGATTGGGGACGGATATTCATTACAGACGGCGTTATTTTTCCCGATGGTTTCCATAATCATGCCCTGACGGTGCAGCTTGAACGCCATGCGTTCACTGACCAGCAGGGAGGACTGCAACGGACTGGACTCATTACTCACCCAGCCATTGAACGGGTACATACTGCCCTGCGAACCGGCACACCAGAACAGAACATCGAGAGGCATATTAAAGGCGCTGGCAATGGCATCTGCTGCACAGGCCCCCTGCGCTATCGGATTGGCAAAGATGACAGCTTCCGGATTGAGAATGGTGGTCAGGCTGCTGTCCGTCCAGGTGGGGTCAATTTCAGAAAGATAAGCGATATCCAGGTCACCACCTTCCAGACAGCCCAGCGATGCGATGATGTTCAGCCAGTACGTCAGCGGGTATTTGTACCAGTGAACGTGATAGAACGCCCCGTTCACCTGCTTCTCATCCTTTTTCGCCGTTCCCTGTGCCGTTTTACCAAAAGCCGGCAGGCTGAAGCCCAGGTTCACCATACATCCCGGTGACCGGGTGACGTCCGTCAGCGCCATCGGCTCCCAGTAACCAATGGCCAGCCCGATACGCCTGAACAGCGGCGGCGGTGCCGGACAAATCTGAATGGGCATCGACGGGTTCGCCGTGTCGGGGACCTTACCCTGACTGACTTTGATACTGCCCAGCGAGAGCGGGAAAATACAGCTCCAGCAGATATCCGTGATCGGGTTTACAAAACGCCCCTCACAGGCAGAATCCGCAGACGCTGCAGGGACATGACCGGCGAGAAGGAATAACATCAGCAGCCACAGGCTTCGCTTCATTTTCTGCCCTTCTCTGCCGGAATAAATTCCACCTTCAGGAAGCGATCGCCGGGAACGGCGCTCACCCGTGCCGGGACCTGATCAATGCCGAGGCGCTGGCAGAGCACACCGTTCTGGTCAAAGTAAACACGGCTGTCCAGAGACTTCTGCATCTCCGGGATACTGCCCTGCACGAGGATAATTTTGCTCTCCAGTGTGGGCGGCGTCTGGCGTTTCATCCAGGCCACCTGCGCCGAATCATCGCCATTGATGAAATACAGCGTCTGGTTAAAAGGAACATACTGCAGCGGATTCATCACTTCACCCTGACGGGCAAACACCCGCCCTTCGTTATCCCGGATATCCGCAGCCAGTCTGACGGACGGGTCAAACAACCGGCTGCCGTATTTCTCTGTGCGTCCGATACCGGGCACGGCAGGGGGCCGCAGGCTGTTACGGATCACCCGCTCCTTAAAGGCATCCATTTTCCGGCCCATCTCACCGGACTGCTCCAGTGCCGTCAGGCGCTGCATGATCACCGTCAGCATGTCCGGCTCCTTTACCGGCCACAGATCGCCCCAGGTACCAAGATCGGCGGCGGCCACACTCTGCCCCCATATCAGCAGGGCAATCAGCCCCCGGCATCTCATGGCTCCGCCCTCATTCGCCGGGCAATATCCTGCTGGATTTCCCAGGTGATATCCGGTGCCCCCTGTACCACGGCAGGCGACACAAGAATGACCGCGTGGTGTTTCTGCTGCCACGCCTGCAGGCTGGCTTCCAGTGCCGTGTTAAAACGCGCTGAAAGGGCTTTTGACTGTGCTTCTGACAGTTGTTTCTGACTGGCGCTGTCAAAAAACGCATCCACGGTCTGCTTCATGTTGAAGGCGACAGTCACCGGTGCGTTCAGTCTGACAATGCCGTAACTGACGGCTGCGTTCAGTAACACCATTGCCAGGCATCCCGGCACCGTCCTCCACCAGTGGCTGCGTCGACGGGCTGTAACATCAGTCGTTTTTTGCGTTGTGGTCATGCAACACTCCTGTATTTCTCATGTTCTTCCAGCCAGGCTTCCAGCGAAGCCATCTCCGGCCCTGACTTCTTCCACGCCAGCTGCCACACCGCCTCATGAATACTCTGCCCCTCTTTACGTTTCTGCTGCACAAACTCAAAATCCGGGCCGTCAGAGCTGTACATGGCGCGGCTTAACGGGTCCACAAACAGGCGGTGCCAGGAGGAATGGTTTTCCACCTGCAACAGGAAGGAACTGAACCACTGGTCTTTGGCCGCACCGAACTTACCAATCATGTCGCGCTGCAGTGGCTGGAACTGGTCCGGATACTCATCCTGCTTTCTCCTCTCTCTGGTTTTCAGCCCCCATCATCTGTTGAGTTTCGGGAGCCGCGGTTTTGACGTTTTGCGGGGACCTGCCGTTTGTTCCCTCCGGTATTCACCATCACCTGTTTGAGAACCTTCGCCGCAAGGGGCATCACTGCCACGGCCTGACGCACCTGTCCTGGGCAGAACGCAAAATTTTTTACCGGGTTTTGGGTAAAAAATTTTGTGGGCTGTTCATTTACCCTGGACAGTCAGTGCGGCAGGTTGTGGCTGTATCAGCCCCCGGCGACAGGGACTCATACGGGTGTGTGGCACCCGGCAGGCAATGAGCAGGGACCCGCCGCAACGACGGAGAGCGCGTGCGCGAAACGGCGTTTCCCCTTACATCCCGGCGGCCTTTTGCCGGGATGCCAGGAGCGCAGGCCACGGCGCGACAGAGGCGGCGCGACCGGAACGGTCGCTGCAAGCCTGGGGTTTTCACGCATCGGACCGTAGCGGCAGCCCGAAACCGCGCCAGCGGGTTCGGCGGAGACTGGCAGGTGCGCCAGCAGCTGCCTGTCGGAGTCGGGCCTGACGACCGGATGCCGCCAGGCAGCCGGGAGCCGAAGGTGCGCCCGGCAGACAGAACAACACTGCAGTAGTCAGAATCAGAGCAGCAGATAAAGGAACAACAACATCAGGAACAGTTCCATAACATAAGAAAGAAACACTCCTGAGTCAGACACATCGCAGACGGGAAGGGTAACGGGCGACGCGCCAGCGTGGCCCGCTTCCCTTCCGGCAGGCGTCAGCCTGCCAGGGGTTTTCGCGCGGGCTGACAGGCGGCCTCCACCGCCTGCCCCTGTATCACCTGTTTCTGCTGCCCTGTAAGATGTAGTGACCGCCGAGGAAAACAGCCTGCTGATTCACCACAAAATCGCAGATTTCATCAACAATCTGCGCGGTGGTAAGCGGTTTCTGCCCCATCTCACGACGTCGTGCATTAATCACAGCTTTGTAATTGCGCAGAATTTCGCGGGTCTCTGTGCTGATATTCATGACATGTGCTCCCCGTCCAGCGCCTGTAACACAACGTCCATTGCTTCGCGTTCCTCCCTGACGAACGCATCACCGTCCCCCCCGTTCTCACTCCCGACGGCATACAGGCGCTTCATTTCACTGCCTGCCAGCGCCATCACTTTTTCCAGCATCACCGCCGGAACTGTCACCTGACGGCTGGCGCGCTTTTCTTCCATCAGTTCACGAACAACGTCGTGAACAACGCTGACATCCGCACCATGCTCAAAGGCATCGTCCAGCCGCTGCATGACGGTTTCCAGCTCATCGTCTGTCAGACTCCAGTCCTGGGCTATGTGACGCACATCCCCACGGGTCAGCACTACGGCAAAAACGCATTCACTGTCCGGCACGTCTGTATCCAGCACTTCGCGGATAATTTCTTTAACAGTACAGTACATGTTCTCGTCTCCTTTACAGGGGCGGCATTGCCGCCCCGTCCGTTAATCAGTCCAGAGCCGCGTAAATCGCGTTGCATTCGGGGTGAAATTCGATGTGACGCCACAACTGCGCATCGCGCATCCGGTAAAGCTGGGTCAGTCCTGCATCCCCGCTGTCGTGGTACAGCCACAACTGGCGGTTAATCACAAGGGAGGTCAGGATGATGCCTGCGGCATCAGCACTCACGGTACGGTCAAACCAGTTTGCACCGTTCACCATGTGGAAACGGTCGCCATCCGGCATCATGTAACCGCCACCGTCCGGCAGGCGAATGAAGTGCCAGAATCCGCCTTCATATTCCGGCATCATTTTTTTCGCCAGCGCGTACACAGACGCTTCGGCATACAGAAAATCCCGGCCAAACAGGTAAGGCAGAAAAGACAGACGGTCGCACTCTTCAACATTCAGAGTGACAGGTTTCGCATATTGCATGATGTTTTCCTCCGTTGTTCACATATTCCGCGACACCGGGCGGTGCCGTGCCTCCATAAAAGCCGGGCGAACAGGCGGGGATGCAGGGGCGCAAGGGAAGCCGCAGCCTGACGCACACGGCTGACGGGAGTTGCAGGGTGAGACCGCGAAATCTGAGCGGGTGAACGACCGGAAAATCACGGCAGACGGGAAGGAGGGGCCGGGTGACCGCCGCGTTCATTTTACCCTTGCATCCCCGCCAGCCCGGCTAAGATGGAGGCACGGCACAGCCCGCACACGACACGGCGGCCACATAACTGAAAACCCACAAGGCCATGCACCGCATGGCCGGGTAAAGCGGAGCCGGCGGCGACTTCCTTTGTGCTCTGTCCGGGGACCGGCAGGAAAAGGCGGGGATTTTCCCCGCCATCATCAGCCCCGGATTTTTGCGAGGGCATCCGCCATGCTGCGGATTTCGGCCCGGGCCTCCCGGACCACCTCCCGCAGAACATCACGGTCAAACCAGCGGCGGGGCGGTTCATCCGGTATACGCAGCACATCGCAGGCCAGCCCACTGGACAGGATATGCTCCACACACTCACTGACCAGGTACATTTCCACTGCCGAAAAACGTGCTCCCCGGTTCAGAATGGCATCGAGCACCACGGGCAGGTTTTCGTCATCTTCATCGAGCCAGCAGGGGTGATCGCTTTCCTTCACGACCAGGCGAAAGCGGCGCGTCTGGCGGGTCAGCAACGTCTGACCGCTTGTGGTCAGCGCCGCCCGGATACGCCGCGCATCTTCTGCCACCCGGCAACTGACACTGCATACTGCATCTCGCACCGCATCAAGAACTGCCCTGATTTCGTCTTCGGTCAGCCATTCTCCGGCATACGGGAAAGACACCTGCGTTCCGTCTGCCGGAAGTACCGGCAGCGACTGCCACTGACTGCCGGACAGTACCAGTTCCGCCCCGGTTCCGGTCAGTTTCTGAATGGCGGAGGCCAGGTGCGGCGGCAGCACGCCATCGTGGCGGTTAACGAGTAACGTCGCCAGTCGGGGTGCATCCAGCCGTACGTAAATGCTGATCCAGCCCGGATAGTTCGGATTTCGCTGGTCAACATCCGTCTCTTCCGGCCAGCCCTGCGCCAGCAGCAGGCTACGGGCGTGGCGACAAATCAGTGCATTCAGCGTTTCGTTCATGATTCATGGTCTCCCTGAATCGCCGCCCGCAGGCGGCGATAACATCAGTCGTTTTCGCGTGTGTTGTTTTTCAGCAGGGCGCGGGCCTGATTAACCACCGCCTGTCGGCGGGTGACGCATTCCGGGACGGCGAGGCCGTTATCACGGGCGGCCCACTCACGTTTCCACAGTGCCTGTTCGGCGGTCTGAATCAGGGACGCCAGCAGTTCAGCAGGGACGGTCACCTGGCGGTTTTCTCTCACGTTATTGATGATCTCCATCGCCACGCCGGAAGAAATACCGGACTCAATCCGCTGGTCTTCCGGGATGTCCTCCAGCCGCGCCAGGACGGTCCTGATTTCATGATCGGACAGGGAAATATCCATTCCGTCAGCGAGGGCCTGAATTTCTTCCGGGGACCAGATAACCAGCATCAGCGGCGCGTCTCCCGGATACTTTGCTGCCAGCTCCCGGCATAGCGTTTCGCATGTTCCGTACATTCTCGTCTCCTTCTCAATCTTTGAAGCAGGAATCCAGTTCCAGAATTTCGGTATACGCCTCCATAAACAGGCGATTGGCGCGATACAGCGTCTGGCGTGTCAGGCGTTCAACAAGCACATCGGAATCAAAGCGACAGCGATGCTCCATATCGTTCAGCCTGGCCCGAAGGTCACACATGGTGTTGGCCACCTCCGCCACGTCGGCGCGAAGTTTTTCGTGTCCGGCATAGTTCATTTACGCAGCCTCCGGTTCAAACCAGTTATCATTCGCGGCCCCCTGCTGCATGGCCCGTTGCACGGCGGCCAGTCGTTGCTGTCCGGCACGGTGATACTGTTCAAGCAGCTCGATACCGATATACCGGCGTCCGGACTGGAGGGCGGCGATGCAGGTTGAGCCGCTGCCTGCAAACGGGTCCAGCACAATCGCGTTCGGGTGTGTGAAGCTCTCAATGAGCGGTTGCAGGCTGGTAACGGGCTTTTCCGTCGGGTGATGGCGGTTGCCTGAATATTTCCAGCCCAGCACGTCGGGCAATGGCTTCTGAGGCAGCGCCGGACGCCCTTTTGCCAGGATGTAAGCGCATTCGTGGCGATAGCCCACATATGCGGCCTTCGATGTGTAGGTTTTGGTAAATACCAGGTGGCCAACCACGCTGAATCCCGCATTTTTCCAGGCGGCCATAAAGCGATCGACGCGGTTCCAGCCATAGAAGCTCACCATCAGCGCATCTTTTTTCAGCACGCGGTACATTTCATTACAGGCCGGTTGCAGCCATTCATCGGTTTTATCGCCGGCGATGGTACGCCCCTGACGGTCACGGAAACCGATGAGATATGGCGGGTCGGTGAGGATGAAATCGACAGCATTGCCCGGAAACGTGGCCATAACACGCACGCAGTCACCCTGGATAAAACGGGACATAACAGCACTCCTTCTCTTACAGAGGGCACCGGGAGGGCGCCCCTGTGGCGCCCGTTCCCCGCTGCCTGTGGGCTGTTCACCGCGTCCGGTAACGGGTCAGGCCGACCGTGGAATACCGCAGCCGTCGTCTTTTTGACGGCGAGGATATGCCGCGAAAGCGGCTTGAAGGGCGTTCATCAGAAAAGGGCGACGGGCTGGCGTACACTGTCACCAACGCCAGCCGGGAGCGGTAAAAGCGCCCGTCCCGTGCCCGGCCGGACGCGGGACACTGACCACAGGCAGCGTTCCTGCCGCGCCGCGTCAGCCAGTGCAGTAAAAAGAGGAGCCCGGCGACATCTTTTGTTACCCGCCAAACAAAACCCAAAAACAACCCACACTCAACCCAATAAAACACCAAAACAAGACAAATAATCATTGATTGATGGTTAAAATGGGGTAAACTTGACAAATAAACCCACTTAAAACCCAAAACATACCCAAATACACACCAAAAAAAACACCATAAGGAGTTTTATAAATGTTGGTATTCATTGATGACGGTTCAACAAACATCAAACTACAGTGGCAGGAAAGCGACGGAACAATTAAACAGCACATTAGCCCGAACAGCTTCAAACGCGAGTGGGCAGTCTCTTTTGGTGATAAAAAGGTCTTTAACTACACACTGAACGGCGAACAGTATTCATTTGATCCAATCAGCCCGGATGCTGTAGTCACAACCAATATCGCATGGCAATACAGCGACGTTAATGTCGTTGCGGTGCATCACGCCTTACTGACCAGTGGTCTGCCGGTAAGCGAAGTGGATATTGTTTGCACACTTCCTCTGACAGAGTATTACGACAGGAATAACCAACCCAATACGGAAAATATTGAGCGTAAGAAAGCAAACTTCCGGAAAAAAATTACATTAAATGGTGGGGATACATTCACAATAAAAGATGTAAAAGTCATGCCTGAATCTATACCAGCAGGTTATGAAGCTCTACAAGAACTGGATGAGTTAGATTCTTTATTAATTATAGACCTCGGGGGCACCACATTAGATATTTCTCAGGTAATGGGGAAATTATCAGGGATCAGTAAAATATACGGAGACTCATCTCTTGGTGTATCTCTGGTCACATCTGCAGTAAAAGATGCACTTTCTCTTGCGAGAACAAAAGGAAGTAGCTATCTTGCTGACGATATAATTATTCACAGAAAAGACAACAACTATCTGAAGCAACGAATTAATGATGAGAACAAAATATCAATAGTCACCGAAACAATGAATGAAGCACTTCGTAAACTTGAGCAACGTGTATTAAATACGCTCAATGAATTTTCTGGTTATACGCATGTTATGGTTATAGGCGGTGGCGCAGAATTAATATGCGATGCAGTAAAAAAACACACACAGATTCGTGATGAACGTTTTTTCAAAACCAATAACTCTCAATATGATTTAGTTAACGGTATGTATCTCATAGGTAATTAATAATGGACAAGCGCAGAACCATTGCCTTCAAACTAAATCCAGATGTAAATCAAACAGATAAAATTGTTTGTGATACACTGGACAGTATCCCGCAAGGGGAACGCAGCCGCCTTAACCGGGCCGCACTGACGGCAGGTCTGGCCTTATACAGACAAGATCCCAGGGCCCCTTTCCTTTTATGTGAACTGCTGACGAAAGAAACCACATTTTCAGATATCGTGAATATATTGAGATCGCTATTTCCAAAAGAGATGGCTGATTTTAATTCTTCAACAATCACTCAACCCTCTTCACAACAGGAGCAAAGAAGTGATGAAGAGACAAAAAAAACGCGATGAAGTTAATAAACTGATTAAATTTTTATTGATATCTTTACCCCCATAAACGGGGTAAAGGTATCAACAAACCTATTTTTTAGCTATGTACAGATTACATCTGACAAGTTATTTCTACGTAACAAATCACAGTCTAAAAATCAGTATAGCTTTACCCTTTGCACTGTTCAGCTTATTCCTTTCAGAAAAAAAACGGGAACATCAGTTACTTTATAAATCTGCATAATAAGTAGTATTCTATGCCTGCCATCTATAATTACTTTTCCGTCTTCGGACATTTGTGGATATTCAATCGTTCCTTGACTTAAATAGGTTTTAATTTTGTGCCATCGGCGTGGATCGATATTGAAAGCCTGAACGCCAAGCGACCTTAACAGGGTTAACCCATTAATCATCGTGACCACAGGCTTTTGTCTCATTCTCTCAGGAAGTTGATGGCAATTAGCAGCCAGGGCCGCCGGGGGAAAATAAAACTCCAGTTCCTGTAGTGAAGGGTATTGCAAACCACTGTTGTCCAGAGGAATATCATCAAAGGATTTGAAAGGATACTTGGACATATACGCATTGATTTTTTCAGGCGGTAAATGTGCAAACCAGTTAGGATCAGGCCTGTTCGCTTCTTCTTCTTTAATTCGTTGAAATGACTCCGGAAACAAATCTTCCACACTTATGTTCATCACAATATCCTCCCTTGAGAGCATTGCTCATCGCCACCGATAAGGATTTCATTATAAAACACGCCAGTACAGAACAACTCACTGGTTTCAAACTCCCGTCGTCCGTCCTGACCGGTACGGTAACTAACAAGGCCTGTACACATATCACGATGTGTACCATGCCATAAAGTGACAGTATCCCCCCAGGTGTCTCATATCATAGTTTCATTAAAACATGCTGAGGCCAGAGAACAGTTATGCCTGTGCCGTTTTTTGTGGTATCAGGCGAGAATAGCACGTGGTGTGAATGCCTGTTTTTTGATCGTTTTCACAAAAATTGAAATCCACAGTCTTGACAGAGAAAACACAGCGGCGTAATTTTTGATCTGTACATAAAACCAGTGGTTATATGTACAGTATTTAATTTTAATTGATTGTTTTTAAAGTCAAAGAGGTTTTCTATGAGTGATAATGAAGGTAGTGTACCGACAGAAGGTATTGATTACGGGGACACAATGGTTGTGTGGCCGTCAACAGGACGAATTCCGGGCGGTGATGTGAAACCCGGAGGCTCATCAGGTCTCGCTCCATCCATGCCTCCGGGATGGGGGGATTACAGCCCACAAGGTATCGCACTTGTACAAAGTGTTCTTTTTCCTGGAATTATTCGCCGGATTATTCTTGATAAGGAACTTGAAGAGGGAGACTGGTCGGGATGGTCTGTCAGTGTGCATAGCCCCTGGGGAAACGAGAAAGTTTCCGCTGCACGAACAGTTCTTGAAAATGGTTTACGTGGTGGTTTGCCAGAACCGTCTCGCCCGGCTGCTGTTTCTTTTGCCCGTCTGGAGCCTGCTTCCGGAAATGAGCAAAAAATTATTCGTCTTATGGTTACACAGCAACTGGAGCAGGTAACGGATATCCCTGCCAGCCAGTTACCAGCAGCGGGTAATAATGTACCGGTAAAATATCGTCTGACGGACCTTATGCAGAATGGTACACAATATATGGCTATTATCGGAGGTATTCCGATGACAGTGCCAGTAGTGGATGCCGTTCCAGTTCCGGACCGGAGTCGTCCGGGAACCAATATTAAAGATGTTTACAGTGCCCCTGTATCACCAAATCTACCGGACCTGGTATTAAGTGTGGGTCAGATGAATACTCCAGTTCGGTCTAATCCCGAAATCCAGGAAGATGGCGTTATTTCTGAGACAGGGAATTATGTTGAGGCTGGTTATACGATGTCCAGTAATAATCATGATGTCATTGTCCGTTTTCCTGAAGGCAGTGGAGTTTCTCCGCTATATATTTCAGCCGTGGAGATTCTGGACAGTAATAGTTTAAGCCAGCGCCAGGAAGCCGAAAATAACGCAAAGGATGACTTCAGAGTCAAGAAAGAACAAGAAAATGACGAGAAGACGGTCCTGACAAAAACCAGCGAGGTCATCATTAGTGTCGGTGACAAAGTTGGGGAATATCTTGGAGATAAATACAAGGCGCTTTCCCGTGAGATTGCAGAGAATATAAATAATTTTCAGGGAAAAACGATTCGTAGTTATGATGATGCAATGTCTTCCATTAATAAGTTAATGGCTAACCCCAGCCTTAAAATAAATGCAACGGACAAAGAAGCCATTGTGAATGCGTGGAAAGCATTTAATGCTGATGATATGGGGAATAAATTTGCTGCGTTGGGTAAAACGTTCAAAGCAGCAGATTATGCAATAAAGGCAAACAACATCAGGGAGAAGAGTATTGAGGGTTACCAGACTGGTAACTGGGGGCCATTAATGCTGGAAGTCGAGTCCTGGGTTATCAGTGGGATGGCATCTGCTGTAGCTCTTAGTTTGTTTTCTTTGACATTAGGCTCGGCCCTTATAGCCTTTGGTCTTTCGGCCACAGTTGTTGGTTTTGTTGGCGTAGTTATTGCAGGTGCTATTGGTGCATTTATCGATGATAAATTTGTTGATGAGTTGAATCACAAGATCATAAAATAATTAAAAGGAAGGCAGTGTTACTGCCTCCCTTTAAAATATTTAATGACAAGCAATGGCATCAGTAAAATCGCATATGTCATGGTTAAAACAGTAAAGTAAATGGAGCAATATAAAATAAACAGAGTGATGACATTATGAGATAATAATTTAAAAAAACCACCTGCTGTTGTTAGTTCCAGATTATAGAACAGTGTGATATAAATCAGAATGGCATAAAAAACGGGCCCCCAGAAACAGGATTGCACAACAAGTTTTCTTGTTACTGGCTTTATGATTTCTCTTGTCTTATATGTGCAAAGAAAAACGAGAATACCCATAACTGGTGCTGTCTTGTTGTAGTTTGACATAAGTGTTGTCATGACGGGAGCATGCAATGATGTAATAGAAGGGAGAAATGCCACCTTATTATATAAGTAGTACAGCACTTGAGAATATGGATCATTTATTCGAAGTATTAATATAGCCATTAATGGAATAATCCCGATTATGGAAAATGCATATAATATTTCGTTTGCTTTCTTGTTCTTATCTTTATTGCTGGTCATATATATACCTTTTTGTATTTTATATATAGATTATATATCAGAGTTCTCAATATATTTCCAGTATTTAATGGAGTGTACAGATATATATCTTATATATGGTAGTTCAGGAGCTGCCCTACCATTTTTAACGGCATATCAGGCAAACAATGTTATGGGGAGCCTCTCTCATGGGGTTTGTTCGCCGGCGGAGGCGTTAGCCAGCGGCGAACTCTGTTATCTTGTTAACTTATAAGGAGTTATGTATGGAAACCTTAACTGTTCATGCACCATCACCATCAACTAACTTACCAAGTTATGGCAATGGTGCATTTTCTCTTTCAGCACCACATGTGCCTGGTGCTGGCCCTCTTTTAGTCCAGGTTGTTTATAGTTTTTTCCAGAGTCCAAACATGTGTCTTCAGGCTTTAACTCAACTTGAGGATTACATCAAAAAACATGGGGCCAGCAACCCTCTCACATTGCAGATCATATCGACAAATATTGGTTACTTCTGTAACGCCGACCGAAATCTGGTTCTTCACCCTGGAATAAGCGTTTATGACGCTTACCACTTCGCAAAACCAGCGCCAAGTCAATATGACTATCGCTCAATGAATATGAAACAAATGAGCGGTAATGTCACTACACCAATTGTGGCGCTTGCTCACTATTTATGGGGTAATGGCGCTGAAAGGAGCGTTAATATCGCCAACATTGGTCTTAAAATTTCCCCTATGAAAATTAATCAGATAAAAGACATTATAAAATCTGGTGTAGTAGGTATATTCCCTGTTTCTACAAAGTTCACACATGCCACTGGTGATTATAATGTTATTACCGGTGCATATCTTGGTAATATCACACTGAAAACAGAAGGTACTTTAACTATCTCTGCCAATGGCTCCTGGACTTACAATGGCGTTGTTCGTTCATATGATGATAAATACGATTTTAACGCCAGCACTCACCGTGGCATTATCGGAGAGTCGCTCACAAGGCTCGGGGCGATGTTTTCTGGTAAAGAGTACCAGATACTGCTTCCTGGTGAAATTCACATTAAAGAAAGTGGTAAGCGATAATATAAGGGCCGGGGTTCCGGCCTTTTTATGCAGCCTTTATAACAGTGTATTAGTCATTCGCATATTCAACATATCCCTCCTCACAATGGTACATGCCATAATACATTCTCTTACCCTCCGGGCCTTCGGCTTTAAATGGGACAAGAAGTGTTTTTTCATCTTCAACATCTGTTAAACTTCTCTCAATCTTTTCCCATGTAATTTTCGGGATTTCTGTACCAAGAAGTTGTACATCGTTGTCCCAGCGTTTCATTCTTTGCAGGTAATCATTTTTTACAAACGTTCTGGCCTGTTCATCGCTGACCTGATAGCATGCCGGACCTTTATCTTCAGACCAGAAAAAAACAGCAGCAAGAGCAATAATCGTTAAAATAAAAATAAATTTCATGCTAATTACTTTCATAAAATCTCCACAACTTCTGTCGTTCATTCGATATAAAAACACATTACGAATATATCCGTACAATGTGAGCATACTGTGAAGTGGCTTTAACAATTATGAAATAATACAAGAGATCACATATTGCAGTGGTCTCTTTTTTTACAGAATAAATCACAATTCATAATTATGATTTATGCCTACCTGTTTTTCAGCATTGTGACAGCATCGGACTCAGGCATCGAAAACTGCACCCGGTGCCGTGCAGCCACATCCAGTGCAAAAACCTTCGTGTAGACCTCCGTTGAGCTGATGGACTTATGCCCCATCAGACTCTGCAGGACCTTCAGCGGTATACCGGCATACAGCATATGCATCGCATAGGAATGGCGGAACGTATGTGGCGTGACCGGGACAGAGAACGTCACACCATCAGCGGCAGCGGCGGCAACCGCCTCCCCAATCCAGGTCCTGACCGTTCTGTCCGTCACTTCCCAGATCCGTGCTTTCTCTGTCCTGCCTGTTCGTTTATTACGCCGTTCCATGGGGATTTTCAGTGTGGCCACCATCGTCTGCAGCTGGCTGACGTACCAGGCGTCGGAGAGCGGAACCAGCCGGTGAGTCTGCTGACCGGCGGGCATTCTTCCTGCCGTCCTGGCGGCTTTTTCTGTCCGCTGCTTCAGAGTGGCCAGCTGCACAAACGGATACGGAGGCGTGAGCGAAAAATCCCCCCGCGTCAGCGCCAGTGCTTCATTAATGCGCGCACCGGTGTTCCACAGTGTGGCCAGCAGCATTTTGCGGCGCAGATCCGGCACGTAATGGAGCAGGGCGCTCACTTCAGGGGCCAGCAGGTATTTTGGCAGTTCATCATGAACCATCGACATCTGGCGGAGTGCCAGCGCTGCCGGATAATCGATGGCAACAGGAAGCTGAGCGGCATCCCGGGCATGGTGGATCGGTGCCGGCAGGTGCTGCATATCAGTGTTCACTCCACGGGGAAACGTCGGGCAGGTTTTCCACAACACGGTACTTTCCCGGATAACGGAGCTGGTTACCGCCACGCGTCCAGACGGTGACAACAAAACCCCCTCCCTGGTTGTTTTCGGGGAGCAGGCGATCGCACTGCTCACTCAGCATGTGGATCACAAACGGCGCATCGCTGCCGTCTTCAAATACCAGTTCCAGCGCATCGCGGCCATGCAGCGTTCCCTTACTGATGATGACGTACTCAGCCCCCCGCATCTCCCTGAGTAAATGTTTTGCCGCATCCGGGACAAGCAGCCTGGCTGCGCCGGCATTCCAGCTGAGGTAGACATATCCGGCCTGCGCCTGTACAGACTGCCAGTAATCCGTTCTGGCGACAGCCTGACCTTCATTCTCAATAAAAAACATGGGTGACTCCTTTTTTCTTTTCCGGGCAGGGACGGTCATGCGATAACGTCATCCATCATCACTGCCCTTACCGTCACGCCGTCTGATAACATCATGCCGTTATCATCATCACCATGATAACAAGCATCCATATAACCACGCCGTTAAATTACCGGAGAGCCGTTTCCGTCAGATCCGACTTTCCGGAATATCACAACTTTCCGGAAGTGTACCACGCCGAGGAAATAATCATATCGCTGTTTTCCGCCCCTGCGCGGCGCATCACAGGCCAGGGGGATGACACAACATATAGTGTCATAAGCAACTGAGTGCAGCACTACATGTTGTGCTAACAGGAGGTGGCGTTGTGTGGGGGAGAGGAAGATCCGTGACCACCAGAAACCGGATCTGCACGGGGAAAGAGAGAAAATAACATAGGCTGAACATATCCATATGCCTGACATCTGCATATTCATGGTATACGCATATCCTCACCATCTGCATATGCTGAATCTATACATATGCCTAACATCTGCCTATACTAAACATATGCACACACCCGGTGCAATGAACATCATTCCGGATATGCATCACATATCCACACTTACCCGGGAGAGAATCATGAGAACCGTATCCATTTTTAAAAATGGCAACAACCGTGCTATCCGCCTTCCACGCGATCTGGATTTTGAGGGGGTGAGCGAGCTGGAGATCGTCCGGGAAGGGGACAGCATCATTCTGCGCCCCGTCCGGCCGACCTGGGGCTCATTCCTGGAGCTAGAAAAGGCCGATCCGGACTTTATGACGGAGCGCGAGGACGTTGTCAGCGACGAAGGACGAGTTAACCTGTGAACAAGATCTATATGCTCGACACGAACATCTGCTCGTTCATCATGCGCGAGCAACCTGAAGCATTGCTTAAGCACCTGGAGCAGTCGGTGCTGCGCGGTCACCGTATCGTGGTCTCGGCCATCACCTACTCCGAGATGCGCTTCGGTGCCACCGGTCCGAAGGCCTCGCCACGCCACGTGCAACTGGTTGACGCGTTCTGTGAGAGGCTCGATGCCGTCCTGCCGTGGGACCGCGCCGCGGTGGATGCGACCACGGAGATTAAGGTGGCACTGCGTCTCGCCGGCACGCCGATCGGTCCGAACGACACGGCGATAGCCGGACACGCCATCGCTGCCTGTGCCATTCTGGTGACGAATAATGTGAGAGAGTTTGAGCGGGTACCGGGTCTTGTGCTGGAAGACTGGGTAAGATAACGCTGTAAAACAAAACAGGCGGTCAGGCGCGGCCGGCCGCTCTTTCAGGCAGTGGTATATAAAGGAATAAAAAAATGCCCCTGATCACGCGGCTTATGCTGCAAAACTTCAAAAAGTTTCCGGAACTGGACCTGCGCTTCAGCAACGATCGTAACATTCTGGTTGGGGACAATGAATCCGGGAAAAGCACTATTCTGCTGGCTCTTGACCTTGTGCTGAGTGACAGCAGGCATCGGGTTGAGGCGCTGGGGGTGGAATCGCTCCTGTCACAGTCAGCAGTCAGGCATTTTCAGGAAGGTGAGCGCCGTGCCGATCAGTTACCCGTGCTGACCGCTGACGTTTTCCTGAGTAATGGGGGAGAGCCTGACCTGAACGGCAGGCAAAATCTGGCGGGTATCGATGCGGATGGTCTCAGAATGCGCATTGCTCCCATGATGGAGGAATACGGTCAGGATATACACCATGTTTTGCAGCAGGATCCTGATAATTTTCCCTATGAATACTATTCCGTGCAGTTCAGCACATTCTCCGGTGGTCATTTCGCAGGCTTCAGACGCTATCTGCGCCATCTGTTCTTAGACAGTGCACGCATTGATAACGAGCATGCCGCACAGGAGTATACGCGCACAGTTTACAGCGTCAATGTGCCGGTGGCCGATCGGTACCGGCTTGAAAACAGTTACCGGCAACAGAAAATGCACTTCTGCGCCCGGCATCTGTCCGCCATAAACGACACGCTGAAAACGTATCAGTTTGGCGTGCGTTCCGGCGCTAAATCAGGTCTTGAGGCGAACCTGGACATTACTGAGGACGGTATTTCCATTCGTCACCGCGGAAAAGGAAGGCAGTGTTTCATCAAAACGGAGTTTGCGCTGCAGCGGCATCAGCAGCAGGGGGGAGAGATCCACGCGCTGTTGCTTGAGGAGCCGGAGAATCATCTCAGCCATGTCAGTATGAAGAGGCTGGTTAATCAGCTTGCCACGGAACGGCAGACGCAGGTGTTTATTGCCACACACAGTAGCCATATCTCCTCCCGCCTCGACCTACGTAAGGCTATTCTCCTCGGAGCTACCCGGCCGGTACTGATGAATGAACTTTCCGCTGAGACTGCCGCCTTCTTCATGAAAGCACCGGATAATAACGTGCTGGAATTTGCGCTGGCCAGACGCGTGCTGCTCGTGGAGGGGGATGCTGAGTTTATTCTGATCGAGGCCTTTTATCACCGCCTGTATGGCAGGGCACCGGAGGATGACGGGGTTCACATCATCGCTATCGGCGGAACGAGTTTCCGTCGTTATCTTGAACTGGCCCGTCTTCTGGAAAATCGTGTCGCGGCCCTTCGCGACAATGACGGCAACTATCAGCAAAATTGCGATGAACGCTATGCTGACGTGCTTTGTTCCCGCTCCCGGGTATTTGCTGACCACGACAACAGCCGCTCCACATTTGAAATCTGCCTGTATCAGGATAATGCCGACCTGTGTGATGCGCTTTTCCGCGGAACCCGCCGGACACTCACGGTTCAGGATTACATGCTGGCCAATAAGGCAGAAGCAGCATTCCAGCTGTTACAGTTGCACGCCGAAAAGCTGACCGTTCCTGATTATATCCAGGAGGCACTGGCATGGATAAGAGAGTGATATTTGCGGTTGCCGGCTCGGGTAAAACCACGCTGCTGATACGTCGGTTAAGAGAGGACCGGCGGACGCTGATCCTGACCTTCACCGTAAATAATGAAGCACATCTGCGGGCGCAGATTATCAGACGCTTTGGCTACATACCGTACGGGATCCGTGTGATGACCTGGTTTGAGTTTCTGCACGGTTTCTGTTTTCGCCCTTTCCTGCAGGAGCAACTGTCATCGCGTGGTCTGAGCTTCAACCAGCCCCCTTCCAGAATACCGCGCACGAATATCCGGCATTATCAGGATCCCGCCGGACGGCTGTATCACCGGCGGCTCGCACACCTGCTGACAGCCCGGGAGTTGCTGCCAGATATCCGTACCCGACTTGCCCGTTACTACGATGAGTTGTTCGTTGATGAAGTCCAGGACTTTGCCGGCCATGACTTTAATTTTCTGCTGGAGCTATGCCGCGCGGAAATCTCAGTGCTGTGCTGCGGGGATTTTTATCAGCATACCTTTGACACAAGCCGCGACGGTAACGTCAATGCTACGCTGCATGAAGACATAACCCGATACGAGGCTCGCTTCAGGGCTGCGGGTATCATGGTGGATTGTGAGACGCTCAGCCGGACATGGCGCTGTTCAGCTACAGTGTGTGAGTTCATTACCGGACAACTGAACATTCGCATTTCGGCTCATGGAACACATACCACCCAGATTGAAATCGTCACGGATGAAGCGCGTTCAGCGGCCCTGCACGCGGACAACACGATGATCAAGCTCTTCTATCGCGAACATCACCGTTACGGATGCCACTCAATGAACTGGGGGGGCAGTAAAGGACTCGACCACTTTCAGGACGTCTGCATCGTGATGGGGGCCAACCACTGGATGCGCCTCATCCAACAGAAGCTGGCAGCACTTCCACCATCATCCCGTAACAGGCTATACGTGGCCTGCTCACGGGCGCGGGGCAACATCTATTTTATTCCGGAAAGCCATCTTCGGAGATTCAGAAACTAAGTCAGCGGCTTCTCAACTGGGCACAAGCCGGTAAAAAGTGGTCAACGACAAAACTTCAGGCCGAAAAATGAGGCTCCGGTTTCGCCGGAAACCGGACCTGCGTGGAGGGAAACCCGCAGATGATATGATATTTATCATTAATCGCATAATAAATCCTGGCCTGATATTTACAGGCAGAGAAATAAATCATTCGATATATGATTTTATCGTCATCAGCCATTAACCCCCCAGGAAGCGCAACATGACCAGTACCGGGCCGACACTGAATCTCAACTATGACCAGCTGCTTGACGAAATCAAAGGCATCCTTCGCGTACTCTGCCGGCACAACAGTAATCCCCAGGATTACGCTTCCCTCACGGATGCCTATGACAGAGGCTGCCGCCACGGTGCCATTGCGCTCTGGTATTCACTGGCATTATCAATGAGAGCGCCAGGACGGGACTGTGAGGAGGACCGCAAACATCTTAAGCTCATGGCCGGTCTGACCCGCGAAAACCAGGAGCCGTCTGCCGACGTCCGTCACCACTGCAGCGGCGGGTGCTGATTGTGCTGGCTGCCCTTGATGAAAAACGACCGGGCCCCGTGCTGACGCGGGACATAGAGCGGGTGCTGGAGCGAAGCGGGGAAGCCACGGTCTACGGGCCAAATCTGCGCGCCTCCGGGAAGAAGGCGGAAATCGTCGTTCTGCCGCTGGTCCCGGTATCAGGTCTGTCCGCAGACTGCACTTCTGCCACAGACCTGCCGGTGGAGCTGGGCGGCATGACGTATCAGGCCTGCCGTGGGGATTTTGTGGTGCGTCTCGACGGCAGCACCTGTCTGCAGTTATGGAATAAAGAAGGCAGGGTGGTACGCCGGGAGGGCGATCCGCTGGAAGTGGCGCAGTGGCTGCAGGCCTGTCACAATGCAGGAATGGAGGTTCGTGTGCAGGTTAATGAAAGCGTCGCCCCGCAAGAACTGGCCTGATAATGGTCGCTCGTGTAACCCGGTTCATTCCGCATTTCACTGTTTTCTCAAACAGGGCAATGCTTTCCACATCAATAGCTGATTTCCGTTCCTGCACATCAGCGTATTCGTAGCTGCCAACAATACGCTCTGTCATGTCGGTGCCAACTTCATTACCAGACCCCCTGTCAGCACAGGCAAGCGCCAGTGCTTCCCGAAATTTTTCTATTGTGCCAGGCAACTCATCGGCAATAGTAACAGACGGTCTCGCTTGACTTGTGAGCCAGCGACGAATCGTTGACTTGTTAATTTCAAACATACGCGTGACAGGCGTGATCCAGTTTGGGCCGAATAATTCATGTCCGATTGTTTCCAGTTTTTTGATATTTGTCATTTGCCCCCCCTTATACCCCGGCGAGTCGTGGCGTTCATGATTATTCGATATCTGTTCCAATACCCTGTTGCCGAGTCGCTTGCTCCCTTCGCCAGTTCACACCAGCAGTCTTCACAGGCGTTACAAAATTTACAACGTCAACTGGGATTAATAGCCGGAGGTGAGGCTGGAAAACGGGCAGCAACGGCAGTGGGTCTCCGTTGCAGTGCTGATACTCTTCTTCGCAGGGTTATCAATCCCCCGGAGACGAAACAGTCATGCACGCTTCATGTCGGTATTGATGAGTGGGCGTGGCATCGGGGCCACCGTTACGGTACGCTAATAGTCAATCTTGATACTCACCGTCCCCTCGTCCTGCTTCCCGGCCGTGATCAGCGTACGCTGGCGACCTGGTTCAGAAAATATCCGGAAATACAGGTTGTCTCGCGTGATCGCAGTGGAGTCTATGCGACAGCAGCACGTGAAGGTGCACCTCAGGCCAGACAGGTGGCCGATCGATGGCACCTGCTAAAAAATATTGGCGATGCGCCTGAACGAATGATGTACAGACATATACCTCTGATACGTCTTGTTGCCAGTGAGTTGTCACCAAAGAAATCACCTGAGTCAGAACTGTCTGTGCCTGCAGCATCGCTCCGTCGTCCGGAACGCCTTAAACAGCAAACCCGCAAAAAACGGCATCAGCGTTGGACAGAGGTTATAGCCCTGCATAACAAGGGATGTAGTTTCAGGGAAATATCCCGTATTACAGGCCTGTCGCGAGTGACAGTCAGTCGCTGGGTGGGTTCAGGAACATTCCCTGAAATGTCAGCCCGGCCTCCAAAGCGAGGGCTTCTGGACCCATGGAGGGAGTGGTTAAAAGAGCAACGAGAAAGTGGTAATTATAACGCCAGCCGGATATGGCGGGAAATGGTGGCCCGGGGGTTTACAGGCAGTGAAACCATCGTCAGGGATGCTGTTACCAAATGGCGTAAAGGCTGGATCCCACCGGTTACTACTGCCGCCAGACTTCCTTCAGTGTCCCGGGTAAGGCGCTGGTTGATGCCCTGGAGAATAATCAGGGATGAAGAAAATTATGCTTCCCGATTTATTAGTCTGATGTGTGAAAAAGAACCGGAGCTGAAAATAGCGCAGCAACTGGCACTCGAGTTCTACCGTATTCTGAAAAACCAAAATAAATCAAAGCTAAGCAGCTGGTTCACTCGAGTCCACGAAAGCGGTTCAGCAGAATTTCGGCGCGTGGCGGCGGGGATGGAGGCTGATGCTGCAGCTATATGTGAGGCAATCAGTAGTCGCTGGAGTAATGGTGTTGTCGAAGGTCATGTAAATCGCCTGAAGATGCTAAAACGCCAGATGTATGGTCGAGCCGGATTTGAACTACTCAGGCAGAGGGTCATGAGTCCACTGGCATGAAAATCTTCACCCAGGTTGCGGAAGAACCACTTTTCATCCGTCGTTGACACCGAACTGCAGATTGTGTATCGATGCGTGCCCCACCGATCGGGATGTACGGAGTGTTCCCATTATGCCGATGAAATCTGGATTACAACAGAAAGCCGCCTTAACGGCGGCCTGGATTGTGTAGTTTATCGGACTAAGTGAAGGAAGTGCAGATGCTTTTCATATTGGTCAAGTATATCATTGATAATCTGTTCCTGGTTCCACCCCATCACATCGTAATTCTGACCACCTTCTTTCAGGTAGACTTCAGCACGATAATATCGATGTTGCTCTGCCAGCTGCTCATCATTATCAATTGAAGTCAAAGCAAAGGTGGGCGTGTTATATCCGCGAAGTCTGATTTCATAAATAAAATTTAACTCATTGCCTAAATCCACTTCAAATATAATACGATCATCACTGGTATCATTTATATGGCTAACCGTTCCCTGTTTGTTAAGTTCATCCTGAACTAACGACATGGCTGGCTGAATAACGTCGTCCATAAAACGTTTCACAAGAGAGCGTTTCGGTAAATAAGCAATATTGCGTAAGCGTCTTTGCCATGGTATTGGATTACGTGCTGCTGTTGGAGCAATGGTTGCCATGCTCAGGCTTTCACGTTTTGTCAGATCCCGACGAAGAGCTTTTAATAATCCATATATTGATATCAATAAGATAACAGAAAAAGGTAATGCGCTTGCTATTGTTACAGTTTGCAATGCACCCAGCCCCCCGGCAATCAGAAGAGCAACAGCAACAATCCCCATGAGCGAGGCCCAGAAGATTCTTTGCCAGACAGGAGTGTTAACAATTCCACCTGAAGCCAGGGTATCAACAACCATTGCCCCGGAGTCAGCAGAAGTGACAAAGAATACGATAACCATCGCTATTGCAATGAAAGACAATACTGATGAAAACGGGAAATGTTCCAGAAAATTAAACAGCGCCACTGCAACATCCTGCTGAACAGTATTTGCCAGCTCATCAGCCCCCTTGTTCATTATGAGATAGATAGCGCTGTTACCAAATACCGTCATCCACATAAGTGTAAAACCAGCCGGAACAAACAGCACTCCAGTGACAAACTCACGAATTGTCCTGCCCCGGGATACTCGCGCGATGAACATGCCAACAAACGGCGACCACGACAGCCACCACCCCCAGTATAATAATGTCCAGCCACCAAGCCAGTTGCTTGATTTTGGTTCATAAGCGTAAAGATTGAAAGTTTTACTCACTAATTCTGAAAGATACCCCCCTGTATTTTCAACAAATGATTTCAGCAGAAGCACTGTCGGCCCCAGACATAAAACCAGGGACAGGAGTAAAACAGCCAGACCAAGGTTGAGTTCTGACAGGATGCGAATTCCCTTGTCCAGACCGGAAATTACCGAGAGCGTCGCCAGGCCAGTGATGGTCACGATCAGAGTGACCTGTACCATTTCATTCACTGGCACCCCGAAAAGATGGTTCAGGCCCGCATTAACCTGCAAAACACCATATCCCAGCGATGTGGCGACGCCAAAAACAGTACCTGTGACGGCGAAAATATCGACAGCATGTCCAACAGGGCCATAGATACGATCACCTATGATGGGATAAAGTGCGGAGCGAAGTGTTAAAGGGAGACCGTGACGGTAACTGAAAAATGCCAGGATTAGCGCCACAATTGCATAAATTGCCCATGCATGAAGCCCCCAGTGAAAGAACGTCAGGCGCATTGCTTCTTTTGCCGCTGTCACTGTTTCAGGGGTACCAACTGGTGGAGAGAGATAGTGCATGACAGGTTCAGCTACACCAAAAAACATCAGGCCGATCCCCATTCCTGCAGAAAAAAGCATCGCAAACCAGGAATGATAGCTGAAATCTGGTTGAGAATGGTCAGGCCCAAGCTTTATATCTCCGTAACGGGAAAGCCCCAGAAAAGCGACACTCAGTAAAATCAGGGCGACAGCAAGGATATAAAACCAACTTGCATTCGTAAAAATCTGTTGCTGAAGTAATTTAAAATTCCTGTCTGCCATATCCGGAAATACAGCAGCAAAAGCAACAAGCAGGAAAATCAACAAAGCAGATGTACAGAATACAGCTTTGTTTATCTGGTTTTCAGTTTTCTTCTGGGAAGTATCATGTTCACCCATCATTATTTATTCCATTAATTTATATGCTCTCTGGATTAGAAAAATTGCCCGCTTGTAGAGTAGCAAAAATCACCCCAGAGTGGGCTCTTGTATCCTGAAATTTAGGCTGTTCGTTGAAGAACAGGTGATTGATGTCATGAAGTCTACTGCGGGACACCGTACAGGTGAAAATCGCTATTTTTCAACAGAATTTTGAACACGAAAGGCGTGGTCGGGGGTGTGGGTGGCCGAAAATGAAAGCGTGAAGTACCGGATTAATGTGCTGACAGAACTTTGTTATCTGTTTTTGTGAACGTCAGGACGGTCACCTCTGCATCTCCGGCGATGTGGAATTATAGAAAATAAGTTCTTGCTGAATTGATCAGAGAATGCCCCAGAAAACATTTACCGGAAACCTAAAATCACTGTTTCAGCAAGATTACTTTATGAGTCCTGTCTAAATGTGTGTTTAAAAGACCCGCCCGAAGGGCGGGAAACGGAAGAGTAACGACTTATCGTATTTTATTGACAGTGATTATTATAAATGTGAACGTAAAGCATGTGAATAAGTTTTTCAGGATATTGTCCTCCATTGATAGATATGAATGGTATTATGATAGACGTTTATCTCCCATCCAGACTCTAATACGGACAGGTGCTTTCCGTGGGGGGACTTTAACCAGCGTGATATTTCCATACGTGACATATATAACATTATATTTCTTTTTGAAAAAGCATAAATCATTGCAGACAGCAAGCAATACAAAGAGCATGCCCAAACAAATATCTGAAAAATAAATTATTGCAAATGATAATTCTTATCGGTTGTATTTGTGTGATTTTAAAAGAACTCTCACGGTATATTCCAATCCTTCAGGTGTTAATATCAGTCTGGATAAATTTAATGATAATTTGCTTTTATGTGTTATTATTGCTCCAGGTAGTATATATCCTTTTTTTATAAACATATGAATATTTAGCAAAAGCTTCTGTTCATTATACTTCGCAAGTCTGATGAAATAGTCACCACCGGTTGGGGGATTGGGATAAGAGAACAGTAGCGTTTTAAGTAAATCATATTGAATTTTTTCTGAATTGTTGTTGTTTTTCATCAGGTATTACTGGAAATGATTACGGTATAATGTATTTACGCAGTATGATATGGTAATTATTTTGTGATATACAACACACTTTATGTGTACATAAAGTGTGTTGCTGAATAGTTATTTATTTCAGTGACAAACACTCATAATGCTTGTCGCTGGTATCCATACGCAGAATTTTCTTAAGGTACAGCGTTTCGTCATAAGTCACCGCTCTGCCATGTTCTTGATGGCCAGTGTTCTTAACAAGTAAAGATACATAAATGCCAGAAAGACTATTATCATACGCATGCTGACTATAATATTTCTGAAGTGTCTTCAGGTTTGCTTCTTCTGCATGCAGCCAGTATATTTTTCTTGAATGACATGGGCGAAATGCGCTGATCTCATCAGTCTGAAAGTAAAAACCATCAACGATTTGTATTTTATCTGCGGGAGGAGTGGAAACACATCCGGAAAGTGATAATAACGTAATGAAAATTGTCAATAATCTGTATAAGTTCATGATTGTGTTACCTCGATTTCCTTCCGTATTTTATTACTTTATTCATCGCAGAGAATTCATTTACCTGTTTTTAACAGCCTGTTTGTCGGAGCAGGCCTCAATCACAGAACGGTAGATCCAGCATGGTCGAGCTGTTTTTATGATTGTAACTAATTATATCTGTTCAAAACCGTAACCAGAATTGATATTCCTCAACAGCAAGATTCAAAAAATTACTTTTATTACAGTTGACAATAAATTAAAAACGGGTTGGGCAGGCAGCAGTGGAGATTTTATGTCCAGACGTTACGGTATCATGCCTCTGATTTCCGGAGGATCTCCTTCCCAGCGCATTACCCGATGCGCCGTAAAGCCCCGCTCTTCAAATCGGGGTATAAAGCGCGGTTTTTCACCTAACAGGAATACACGTTTTTTAGGACGTGGAGGATGTCTACTGACTGAATAGCTGTGGAAGCTCGGTTTTTCATGATAGTCTCCCTGTCGAAGTTCTACCTCTAACATAGCACAGGAATGGTAAACAGGTTTGTAGGCGTAAACCGACCGCCGTATGTAGCCATTAAGCCAATATTGGTAACGCTGTGCCACACAGCATAAATGATTCTTCACCGTTGAGGCATTCAGACAGTGCCTTAGCGGCAGAACATCTGAACCGTCATTTCATATGAGATCAAAGAGGCCTAGCGCGTTTCTATATATTTCAGGACAGGATGAGTATGATCACCAGCCCAGTCACTGAGTAGACTGACTGTTTTTGTTGCGATTAAACCGGACAGCGTCTAGAGCGTCAGCCAAAGGGCGAGTCTCACCAATCGTTGTTTCATCATCCGCATTAATGATAGCTTCAAGAAACGTCAGAGTTTTATCGAATTCATCAGCAACAGTAGCTCCGGGCATACCGTGACTGTTTATACAAAATGGCGTTTTCAGCGTGGAGTTTTCATAAATAGCCTCAACACGAATGTCGTGAAGCCAGTGCTTAAAGAAATTGTATTCTCTTCATAACTGCAACGAACAGAGCATCATTATGAATGATGACGGTTATTTTACCGTTATTGATCCCTTCATTTAGTGACTGCCCCTGGGTTTTTCATGCTCTCCTGCGTCCTAGAGAACTTGCCAATAACCTACATTATTTTTGCTTTGCCATTACCAATCGTCCTGAACAAGTTCATTTTAAAGCCAAAGCGCTGCCCAACTTTTATCCTCAATACCACATCGTCAGCAGGAAATAACCTAATCCCTGTGTTGGGATCTTAAAATCGCTAATGATAATTATTTACATTTTATAGCTTCTGCTATAAAACATAGTAGTTGCTATGTTTATTCTAATTTTGCTCACTATAGGTACTAAATCATGCTCTCAATAAAAAAAGTAACCATGCTCTTGGGGTGCCTAGTCCTCACCTGCTCGATAGCATTTCAGGCGAGTGCAGCTGAAAAATTCAAGGTCATTACAACTTTTACCATCATCGCAGATATGGCCAAAAACGTGGCTGGAGATGCTGCAGAAGTCTCATCCATAACCAAGCCTGGTGCAGAAATTCATGAGTATCAGCCTACCCCTGGCGATATTAAACGTGCGCAGGGGGCACAACTGATTCTCACCAATGGTATGAATCTGGAATTGTGGTTCCAACGCTTTTACCAGCATCTCAATGGGGTTCCAGAAGTAATTGTCTCTTCGGGTGTGACGCCAGTAGGGATCACCGAAGGGCCCTATGAGGGCAAACCTAACCCCCATGCCTGGATGTCGCCAGATAATGCTCTGATTTACGTCGATAATATTCGTGATGCGTTTATAAAATACGATCCGATAAATGCACAAACCTACCAACGTAATGCCGATACTTATAAAGCCAAGATTACCCAAACCCTTGCCCCCCTGCGTAAGCAGATTGCGGAACTCCCTGAGAATCAGCGATGGATGGTCACCAGTGAAGGGGCTTTTTCTTATCTCGCACGCGATTTGGGGCTAAAAGAGCTTTATCTGTGGCCGATTAATGCCGATCAACAAGGAACACCGCAGCAGGTACGTAAGGTTGTTGATATAGTTAAGAAAAATCATATCCCGGCAGTCTTTAGCGAGAGTACGATTTCCGATAAACCAGCGCGTCAGGTTGCGCGTGAAACCGGCGCGCACTACGGTGGTGTGCTCTATGTCGATTCCCTGAGCACAGAAAACGGCCCGGTACCTACGTATATCGACCTTCTGAAGGTTACTACCAGTACGCTGGTACAGGGAATTAAAGCCGGAAAAAGGGAGAAATAATGATGCAATCTGCAGGCATTGTCGTTAATGATGTTACTGTCACCTGGCGTAACGGGCACACAGCACTGCGCGATGCATCCTTCACAGTACCAGGCGGATCTATTGCCGCTCTGGTTGGGGTAAACGGTTCCGGAAAATCGACGTTGTTTAAAGCGATTATGGGATTTGTGCGTCTGACCAGCGGGAAGATATCTGTTCTGGGTATTCCCACACGACAGGCGCTACAGAAAAACCTGGTTGCCTACGTCCCTCAGTCAGAAGAGGTTGACTGGTCATTTCCTGTACTGGTGGAAGATGTGGTGATGATGGGCCGCTATGGGCATATGGGTATGTTGCGTATCGCCAAAAAGAGGGATCGTCAGATTGTCACCGATGCGCTGGAACGTGTCGATATGGTGGATTTTCGCCATCGACAAATCGGCGAGCTTTCCGGTGGACAAAAGAAACGCGTCTTTCTGGCGAGAGCGATTGCACAGCAGGGTGATGTGATCCTGCTGGATGAACCTTTTACCGGCGTTGATGTGAAAACCGAAGCGAAAATCATCAGCCTGTTGAGGGAGTTACGCGCGGAAGGCAAAACGATGCTTGTCTCAACGCACAATCTCGGATCCGTCACGACATTTTGCGATTATACGGTCATGGTCAAAGGCACCGTCCTGGCAAGCGGGCCGACAGACACCACTTTTACAGCCGAGAACCTGGAGCTGGCTTTTAGCGGCGTACTGCGCCATGTCACACTTAACGGCTCGGAAGAAAGCATTATTACTGACGATGAACGCCCTTTTGTGGCACATCGACCGTCAGCGGTGCAGAGGGAAGAAAGATGAACGTGCTACTGGAACCCTTCAGCTATGAATATATGCTCAATGCGATGTGGGTCTCGGCGATGGTCGGCGGTCTCTGCGCTTTCCTGTCATGCTATCTGATGCTAAAAGGCTGGTCGCTGATTGGCGATGCGCTGTCGCACTCTATTGTCCCGGGTGTTGCGGGGGCATATATGCTGGGGCTTCCGTTTTCTCTGGGAGCCTTCTTTTCCGGCGGACTGGCAGCGGGCAGCATGCTGTTTCTTAACCAACGCACTCGCTTAAAAGAAGATGCCATCATCGGCCTGATCTTCTCATCCTTTTTTGGCCTGGGGCTGTTTATGGTGTCATTGAACCCGACATCCGTGAACATTCAGACCATCGTCCTGGGCAATATTCTGGCAATCGATCCGGCGGATATCCTGCAACTCACTATCATTGGCATTCTCTCGATCATCGTGCTTTTTTTCAAATGGAAAGATCTTATGGTGACCTTTTTCGACGAGAATCACGCCCGTGCTATTGGATTGCATCCGGGCAGATTAAAAATCCTCTTCTTCACCCTGCTGTCGGTTTCGACCGTTGCGGCGCTGCAAACGGTTGGTGCCTTTCTGGTGATCTGTCTGGTGGTGACTCCCGGTGCAACAGCATGGTTGTTAACCGATCGTTTTCCCCGCCTGCTCATGATTGCTGTAACTATTGGCAGTGTGACCAGTTTCCTCGGCGCGTGGGTCAGTTACTTTCTGGACGGCGCGACAGGTGGAATCATCGTGGTGGCGCAGACACTGCTGTTTCTTTTAGCATTTGTCTTTGCGCCCACCCATGGGCTTTTGGCAAATCGTCGGCGTGCGCATAAAGCGCTGGAGGATCGCTCATGATGGCATTATTACTGGAGCCACTGCAGTTCACCTTTATGAGTCACGCACTGCTGATTTCACTGGTAGTTTCCATACCCTGTGCGCTGCTGTCGGTCTTTCTGGTCCTGAAAAGTTGGGCACTGATGGGTGACGCGATGAGTCATGCGGTTTTTCCTGGCATCGTGCTTGCCTGGATTCTGGGGTTACCTCTGGCTACAGGGGCATTCGTCGCCGGAGTATTCTGTGCGGTGGCGACGGGATACCTGAAAGACAACAGCCGAATCAAGCAAGATACAGTGATGGGGATTGTTTTTTCTGGCATGTTTGCCGCAGGTCTGATCTTGTATATTGCAGTCAAACCAGACGTACATCTTGATCATATTCTTTTCGGCGACATGCTCGGGATAACCATCGGCGATATAATCCAGACGGTGATTATTGCCGGACTGGTTACACTTGTTATTAGCGTAAAATGGCGGGATTTTTTGCTGTTCAGCTTTGATTATCAACAGGCGCAGGCAAGCGGTTTGCATACGAGATGGCTGCATTATGGGCTGCTGTGCATGGTCTCCCTGACCATTGTGGCGACGCTGAAAGCGGTAGGTATCATTCTCTCTATTTCTCTTCTCATTGCGCCTGGTGCCATTGCGGTACTCCTGACACAACGCTTTCATATTGCGCTCCTGCTGGCGACTGGCATATCGATATTGGTCTCAATGACTGGTGTCTGGCTGTCCTTTTTTATCGACAGCGCGCCAGCTCCGACAATTGTTGTCTTATTCGCGGTCATGTTCATCATGACGTTTACCGTTACCAGCATCAACGCACGCACAAAGAAAAATGCCGAACCACGGGATTTGTTATCATCCGATTAGCAGAACACTCGGCCAGCAACATCCGCTTATTGGCGATGCGCTTGAACGAATAATGCACAGACTTATGATTCTGATAAGTTTTGTTGCCAGAGAGTTGCTGCGGACTGGATAGCAAGTAATGTCGATTCTCAGGGGTAGCAAACAGCGCAGTAAAATGAGGGAAGTAGTGGCAAAACATAGAGAAAATTGGGGGGCGAGGGCCAGTGATGTAAAAAACCACGCTAAGAGTTTAATTAATTGTTTGTATTGAAGTTTAATGATCTTAACTCACCCTTAAGAATATCTTCCGGTAACGAAGACGTATAATGCCCCAGCATATTTATATGGCTATGTATCAGCAGCGATAATCTTGCCGGATGCTACTCCTCAGGAGTTTCTCCCGATTTGCGAAGATGTGACAACGCCTCCTGCATGTAAAGTGTGTTTCACAGCACAACCGCATTGGTCACCAGCCCCAGAGCACCTAGTTGATCTTCCTGCCCTTAACGGTAGCGTTTTCTAATCTCACCACACTGTCCATAGTAAATGGCTCGTGCCACGGCATGGCGTCCTTCTCCCCGGTTGAACTGAGTGAGTATCCGACGCCGGTAATCCTCATCATCAATATAGTTGAGTAGATACAGAGTCTTGTTGACCCGGCCCACTTCCATAATTACCTGAGCCAGACCAGATGGCCGGCTACTTCTCAACAGTGAACGAATTAAGTTCTGATGCATGGATGGTCCCAAGCTTTAGTGAGCCCTCCATTCGCATCATTTCATCCCATTGGGATTCTATTTTTGACAGCTCAACACATCCCCGGGCCAACTCATTCAGGGTACCATAATGTGCCGTTTTATCTGCCCGCCAGAACATCGCCACACCTGCCTCGGCCAGACGAGGGGAAAACTGATAGCCAAATAACCAGAAAAGGCCAAAAATGATATCGCTGGATCCTGCCGTGTCTGTCATAATTTCTACCGGATTTAGCCCGGTTTGCTGCTCTAGGAGCCCTTCCAGTACAAAGATGGGATCACGAAGCGTACCGGGAACAACAATGCCATGGAAACCAGAGTACTGATCGGGGACGAATTTGTACCAAGTGATACCGCATCCTGAACCAAAGTATTTACGATTTGGTCCAGAATTAACCGTTTTAACCGGTGTGAAAAAACGCATACCATCTGCGGAAGCAACCTCATTCCCCCAGTATCCCGCGAGCGGCTGCGTGGACTGAAAATCAACCAGCCGTACATTAGCGCTGACCAGCGTTTCTGCCCTGAGATAATTTTGCTTAACCCAACTCAGACGATGGCGAGTAAGCGCGGGAATATTATGCTTTATCAGAGGTTCATGTCCTATATTGCAGGCTTCCGCTAGCAGTGTTGCGCACAGACTGATCTGGAGATCCTGCACCCGGGCACCTGATTCACTGACGTGGCTGAATTCGCGGATAAAACCGGTTCGGGTATCTATTTCAAGCAACAGCTCAGTCAGATCAATGGGGGGATCAATCCTCTTACCCGACGATTCAATTGTATCAGTGCCGGCGGCTCGTCCAGTTTATCCAGACTGCTGATTGTCAGTGAAGGATGCTTACCTTCATTGCTTATACTGACCACCACGTTGCAGGCAAAACGTGAAGCCACTGATTTCTATGTGTCATTAAGCCTCGTGACCAGTTGCTCTGCCGCTTTGGTTCCGTCTGATGGATGACCCAGCGCCCGACATACTGGGAGCATTGTGCGTGCTATTCAGCTCCCTGAAGCAATTTTTGACGCGGGTCACCCCACCGGTCACTGTTCTCCAGCCAGAGATCACGACGGCGCAAAGAATCCTGAATACGCTCGAGAAGGCACAACAAGTATCCTGCGCGTAGAATCCTGCCATCTCTGTCGTAGACCAGGCGTTTCTAGGAGCCGGAGATGATGTGCTCTGGTGCATCATTGAGAATTCTCTTGATCGCCATTCGTTTTTGGGAAATGGGCTGAGTACTGAAGGTACTATGGGGAAAATGGTGATTCAGATACTCGCGGCTGTCGCTGAAGCTGAACGTGAGCACATCCTCGAACGCACCAACGATGGTCGACTGGTTGCTATGGTTGCTGGTGTTAAGTTTGGGCGTAAACCTCACCAAAAATCAGCAATGATACGGGAATTTATCAGCCAGAGTGCTACCGTTAAACTCATCATAGAGAAAACTGGTATTTCTCGTGCAACGTATTTCAGAATAAAAAACTCACCCGCCATTTAACGAATTGAGACCTTAAAAATTTTCTGAAGGCCCTGACGATTTAGCTCTGGTTGAAGAAGCAGAAACTTTTGTTGCGCACATCACGATTTTCACCTATGACCTTTATCAAGGTGATGGTGTTCCACCTTTCCCAACCGCCGGATTTTTCAGTTCGGATAATGACGCCTGATATACATTTTTGCTTTTCTCCTTAGGCACGTATGTCAGGTACTCTTATGAAAAAAATTCTTTATAGTCACTCATCCATGCATTGCTCACCTTATTTATTAAAGGTGTCGCTATGATTTATGTTTTTGGCCACCAAAATCCCGATAGCGACAGTATCTGCAGTGCACTTGTCACCGCAGACTGGTTAAACATGCTTGGGAAGTCTGCAACCCCATTTCGGCTGGGTGAAATTACCCCAGAAACCGCCTTCATTTTGCAGCAAGCCGGGGTTGAAGCTCCTCGATTACTTAGCGAAGACTTGAGTGGGACGTCGGTCTGGCTGGTCGATTTTACCGATGCGGAGCAAGGGCCTCCTTCTTTAGCTCTCAGTAATATTGTTGGCATCATTGACCATCACCGACTGGGAACTGTGATGACACAAAACCCTCCGGATGTATGGATACGCGCCGTCGGATGTTGTGCCACTATCCTCTGGCAAATCCTTACCTTTGAAAACCAACTAAGTATTTCCAGCACTCAGGCTACCCTGATGTTAGGAGCTATTTTGAGCGATACAGTTGTACTCAGCTCACCGACGACGACCGTTCATGATATTGCCGCCGTAAAGGCTTTAATCGCAATCAGCAAACTCGACTATAACCCCTTTGTTAAGGGGTTACTTGCCGCTAAAACCGATATCCAGGGGCAAAGCCCCCACACTCTGCTTATGAAGGATGCTAAACGCTACCAGATTAACGGCCTCTCGGTGCTCCTTTCACAAATTGAAGTCGCGGCCATGTCCGAAGTGGATTTGGTGCTTCCCGACCTTCATACAGCACTGATGAAAGAATGTCAGTGTGGCGGTTTTGACATTGCAGCGATGGCTATCACAGATATTTTTCAAAAAAACTCAACGTTATATTTCTCAGAAAATAATGCACTCAACTTCGCGAGTTTGTCACTGCCTGGGGTTATCAGCAGGAAAAAAGGCATACTGCCGTGGTTGACGAGTGCTATATCAACCTCCTGGAGGTAATCGATGTCAATGTATAAGCACGCTCTCATATTGCTCAGTGATGAGTCTGACGGTCAGTTTCTGCTCCAAAGTGTTGCGCAAAGTTTTCATGAGCAAGGAACGGCGATCACCATTGGACATCTCACGTCGGATTACCGTGAACTCGATATTGCCTCCGATTCTTTAACAAAAGACCATCAGTCTGCCGACGTTATTGCTGCAAAAGCCATGTTAAGTCGATTAGTGCAGTCAGCCAGGTTCCCTGTTGATGTAAAAGAAATTGTCACAATTCGTCGATTGCGTGACGTTGAAGTCTGCGTCACCGAAGCGGGTGTTGATCTGGTCATTATGGGACATAGAAACAGACTGTTTGGGATGATCTCTTCACATTCCATTGAATTCATTAACCACCTGACCGTTGATGTGTTGATTAAACATATTACGACTCACTAATGCCTGAGGTTTATATGAGCTTTGTTCTTGAGAAAATCGTTGCCCGAGAGATTTTGGATTCCCGGGGGAACCCGACCATTGAAGTCGATGTCATCACCCAGTGTAACACTTTTGCCAGAGCTTCCGTACCTTCCGGAGCCAGTACCGGTTCGCGTGAGGCCATCGAACGCCGCGACGATGATAAAACTCACTTTGGAGGAAAGGGGGTACTCAAGGCAATCGAGAGTGTTAATACAGAGATTAATGACAGCCTTAAAGGGCATGATGTGCGCGATCAACGTGGCATTGATGACATTATGATTGCCTTGGACGGAACAGAAAACAAAGCACGCCTAGGAGCAAATGCTATTTTGGGCGTATCATTAGCCACAGCGCGTCTCGCAGCTCAGTTATCTCATACGCCTTTGTACCGATATCTTGGCGGCATTGGAGCTAACCTTCTGCCAGTACCCTGCATGAATATTATCAATGGCGGAGTTCATGCCCGTGGGCAGGGAGCTGATTTTCAGGAATACATGATTGCCCCTTGTGGAGCACCGACATTCAGGGAAGCCGTGCGCTGGGGTAGTGAAGTATATCACTCGCTCCGTCAGGTTCTTCTGGAAAAGGGGATGCTGACGGGGGTTGGAGATGAAGGCGGTTTTGCACCTGTCGTTTCTTCTAATCGTGAGCCGCTGGAACTGATCGTTCTGGCGATTGAGAAAGCAGGGTACCGTCCTGGTGAAGACATTGTCATTTGTATGGACCCGGCATCCAGCGAGTTCTATCGTGATGGGAAATATCATCTGCGCACAGAGAATACCGAGTTGACCTCGCAGGAAATGACGAATTACTACCAGGCGCTGGTTAAAAATTTCCCGATTGCCTTGATTGAAGATGGCCTCGCTGAAGATGACTGGGCTGGATGGAAAATCCTGCATGGTGCATTGGGAGAGCAGATAGAATTGGTTGGCGACGATCTGTTTGTGACCAACGTAAAGTATATTCAGCGCGGCATTGACGAAAACCTTGCCAATTCAGCATTGATTAAACTCAACCAGATTGGTTCCCTGAGTGAAACCTTTGATGCGGTACAACTTTGCCATGACAACAACTGGGGCACCTTTATCTCACACCGCAGTGGTGAGGCAGTGGACAGCTTTATCGCCGATATGACAGTTGCAATGCGCGCAGGTCATCTCAAAACGGGAGCTCCATGCCGGGGTGAGCGTATTGAAAAATATAACCAGCTTATGAGAATTGAGGATGAACTGGGTTCATCGGCGCAATTTGCCGGAAAGTCTGCCTTTAAATGACATTATTGTGCCAATCCCCCAGGCTTACACGTCGGGGTTATTCTGGAGGAATGATGAAAGCTCACGTTTTTGTTATTTCTATGCTTACTGGCATTGTCGTCACCTATGCCGTGTTACTTCTTGGTTGCTTGTTCATCGATAAAACGCTCCCCACTGTAGATGTTGTCATTCTGTCACTTGTCGTGGGGGCTTCTGCTCAGCAATTGTCGAGGGTATTAATGTCAATAAATAGAACCTTCCCTTATCTTGCATGTAGTCAAAGGATATAAATTAACAATATCAGTCAAATGAGAACATATTCTGATATTGTTACGATAAAAAATTATTTTATGAGGGGTACATGATTAAATCACTTTTTGCCGTCATTATCGGCGGTTCTGTTGGATGTACTCTGCGCTGGTTACTGTCCACACGCTTTAACAGTCTTTTTCCAAATCTACCTCCAGGTACACTGGTGGTGAACCTCCTTGCCGGGTTAATTATTGGTACTGCGTTGGCGTACTTTTTACGACAACCACACCTTGATCCTTTTTGGAAATTAATGATAACAACGAGACTTTGTGGAGGTCTGAGTACTTTCTCTACATTTTCTGTTGAAGTATTCGCATTACTCCAGGCGGGAAATTATATATGGGCTTTGACGTCTGTACTTGTTCACGTCATTGGCTCCCTCATCATGACAGCTTTAGGCTTTTTTATCATAACCATACTTTTCGCATGAGAATTCATTAACGTTACAGGTTTATCAACTAATGTGACGCTTAGGATAGAATTTCGCTCCATGGTATGCGTTTGCAGTCATTACAGTCGTCATGACGACTGTAATGACTGCAAACGCATTACCTGACATATCAGTATAAACAATGAATTAACCTCTTGGCGTATTTTTTACATCACTGGTCCTCACCCCCCAAAATTCTCTCTGAAAAATTGTTGCGGTTAACGTTGCCAATGTATCCACCCATTTCAGAAGACGATCTGGCATCCTGGTGGCATGCTGCGATGTGCTTCAGGTGAGTGCACTGGGCGGTCAGCACAGGCGGTTTCGACAGCGAAATTGCACAGGACGTTATGCCGGCTGTGAGTACAACATCATAGCCTTACTTGATTGTACGGTAATGCCAAATACATGCAGACACTATGGTAAATAATACAGCGGCAAATAATGCCGTCACAATCAGCGCGATTGAGACACCTGTTTTCGACGCCAGTGGCACCAACAATGCGCACAGCCCATAGCCAAGTGTGTGACTGGCCGCAAGCCAGCCCGCGCCTGCGCCGTCGGCCAGCTTATCATTCAGTAAAAGTTGATAAGCGGGTGTTGCCAGAGCGGCCCCAAATGACAGCACTGCACAGCCCAGGTAAAACAACCATAGCTGTTCAGCGAGCATGATAGCCAGACCACTACTCATCAACACCCCGGCACTCAGGAGCAGAGCCACTGGAGTCAGGCGCTGTGGACGGAGTACCACGAACTGCGCGATAAGCGCAGCTATTGCGGACAGCCCCAACAACCACGCCACCTGTTGGCTAATAGTGGTGGTATCAGTATCGAACTGGCGAGTAAGGGCTGGCGAAAGTCCAAGCTGCATCATGCTCATTGCCGCAGCCAGTAACATTGCGCAAAGCAGATAAGGCAGGCAATCCCGCTTCAGGCTGACGCTCTTGCGCTCCGGTGTGGGCTGTGGTGGTGTGCCGGGCAACCGCAGAAGCATCACCACAGCCCACACCGGAGCTGCCATCAGCATCCACACTGGCGCCAGAGGGTGAATGACCAACATTGCCGCCGCGCACAGCGGCCCGAATAGCCTGCCGCAGCTCAGGCCGGAGCTGATGGTTGCCAGAGCGGCCATGCGATTCCCTTCTCCCGCTCTCTGCAATGCCCAGACCTGACAGGCTGGCACCATTGCTGACACGGTCAGACCGTAGACGATCCGGGCGATGATTAATATTCCCAACCCCACCGCTGTTGTTACGGCACCGGTAGCCATCAGCACGCTTCCCAGCCCAAGCAGGGTAAAGCTTACGCCATATCCTCCCAGAGCCCACAGCACCACAGTCTTACTGCCAGTAAGGGAAATTTGCTTTCCCCACCATGGGGAAGATGGCAGAAACAGCATTGAGCCCAGCATCAGCAGGGCAGCCCATACAGACAGACTCAGATTTGTCTGTATGACCAGAACAGGGAGTACAACCAGCAGACCGTTCTGTCCGATACCGAGAAGACCGGCACTGAACGCCAGTGGCCAGCAGGACAGGGTTTTTTGGGGCGTATCTTCGATCTTAGATGACATTGTAATGTTTCAACACCATGTATTAATTGTGTTTATTTGTAAAATTAATTTTTCTGACAATAACATTTCTCATTGATAATGAGAATCATTATTGACATAATTGTTATTATTTTACTGTGTAGGAGCTGTTTGATTATGATCCTGCCCTCTGAAAAATCCGCCACAGATGTGGCTGCGCAGTGCTTCCTGAATGCCTTGATTCGTGAAACCAAAGACTGGCAACTGGCGGAATACCCGCCAGACGAATTGATTATCCCGCTGGACGAACAGAAGTCGCTCCATTTCAGAGTGGCTTATTTCTCCCCAACCCAGCATCACCGCTTTGCATTTCCTGCTCATCTGGTCACGGCATCAGGCAGTTATCCTGTCGACTTTACCACTCTCTCCCGGCTTATTATTGATAAGCTCCGGCATCAACTTTTTCTGCCAGTTCCCCTCTGCGAAACTTTCCACCAACGCGTGCTGGAAAGCTACGCCCATACGCAACAGACAATTGATGCCCGCCATGACTGGGCCATCCTGCGTGAAAAAGCGTTGAATTTTGGCGAGGCTGAGCAGGCACTGCTGACAGGACACGCTTTCCACCCTGCACCTAAGTCTCATGAACCGTTTAACCGCCAGGAAGCTGAACGATACCTGCCTGACATGGCACCTCACTTCCCGCTGCGGTGGTTTTCGGTGGATAAAACGCAAATCGCTGGTGAAAGTCTGCATCTTAACCTTCAACAGCGGTTGACGCGATTTGCCGCAGAAAATGCGCCCCAGTTACTCAACGAATTAAGTGACAATCAATGGCTGTTCCCGCTGCACCCGTGGCAGGGAGAATATCTTTTGCAGCAAGTGTGGTGCCAGGCACTTTTTGCTAAAGGGCTTATCAGAGACTTAGGCGAGGCCGGCACGTCGTGGCTGCCGACCACCTCTTCCCGCTCCCTCTACTGTGCTACCAGCCGCGATATGATCAAGTTCTCCCTGAGCGTTCGGCTGACCAACTCCGTCCGTACTCTGTCTGTGAAAGAGGTGGAGCGAGGAATGCGCCTGGCACGTCTGGCGCAAACCGACGGCTGGCAGATGCTACAGGCCCGCTTCCCTACTTTCCGGGTAATGCAGGAGGACGGCTGGGCCGGGCTGCGCGATCTTAACGGCAACATCATGCAGGAAAGTTTGTTTTCCCTGCGTGAAAACCTGCTGCTGGAGCAGCCGCAAAGCCAGACCAACGTTCTGGTTTCCCTGACTCAGGCCGCACCGGATGGCGGTGATTCGCTGCTGGTTTCGGCGGTAAAACGCCTGAGCGATCGCCTCGGTATCACTGTGCAACAGGCCGCCCACGCATGGGTCGATGCTTACTGTCAGCAGGTGCTGAAGCCTCTGTTTACGGCTGAAGCGGATTACGGCCTGGTGCTGCTGGCGCATCAGCAAAATATTCTTGTGCAGATGCTTGGGGATCTGCCGGTCGGATTTATTTACCGTGACTGCCAGGGCAGCGCGTTTATGCCTCACGCGACAGAGTGGCTCGATACCATTGACGAGGCGCAGGCGGAAAATATTTTCACCCGTGAGCAGTTGCTGCGCTATTTCCCTTATTACCTGCTGGTTAACTCCACTTTTGCCGTAACTGCTGCGCTGGGTGCTGCCGGGCTGGACAGCGAAGCGAATCTGATGGCTCGTGTACGAACATTGCTGGCTGAAGTGCGTGACCAGGTGACTCATAAAACCTGTCTCAACTATGTTCTGGAAAGTCCGTACTGGAACGTAAAAGGTAACTTTTTCTGTTATCTGAACGATCATAACGAGAACACCATCGTTGACCCTTCGGTGATCTATTTTGATTTCGCTAACCCGCTGCAGGCTCAGGAGGTCTGAATGTCTGGAGCAAACATTGTTCACAGCGGATATGGACTGCGCTGTGAAAAACTCGACAAGCCTCTGAATCTTGGCTGGGGGCTGGACAATAGCGCGGTGTTGCACTGGCCCGGGGAGCTGCCAACAGGGTGGCTGTGCGACGCGCTGGATCAGATATTTATCGCCGCACCACAACTTTCAGCAGTGGTTCTTCCCTGGTCCGAATGGTGTGAGGAGCCACAGGCGCTGACGCTTTTCGGACAGGTACAAAGCGACATTATCCATCGTTCCGCTTTCTGGCAGTTACCGTTATGGCTGAGTTCTCCGGCAAACCGGGCCTCCGGTGAAATGGTTTTTGATGCAGAGCGTGAGATTTATTTCCCGCAGCGCCCCCCCCGTCCGCAGGGTGAAGTTTATCGTCGTTACGATCCACGCATTCGCAGGATGCTGAGTTTCCGCATTGCCGATCCCGTTTCTGATGCAGAACGTTTCACTCGCTGGATGAACGATCCGCGCGTTGAGTATTTCTGGGAGCAAAGTGGCTCACTGGAGGTACAGATCGCCTATCTGGAACGCCAGCTCACCAGTAAACATGCATTCCCGCTGATTGGTTGTTTCGACGATCGGCCGTTCAGTTATTTCGAAATCTACTGGGCGGCGGAAGACCGCATTGGTCGCCACTATTCGTGGCAGCCCTTTGACCGTGGCCTGCATCTGCTGGTTGGTGAACAGCAATGGCGCGGAGCCCACTATGTGCAAAGCTGGCTGCGCGGGGTGACACATTACCTGCTGCTGAATGAGCCACGTACGCAGCGCACAGTACTGGAGCCACGCACCGATAACCAGCGCCTGTTCCGCCATCTTGAGCCTGCGGGATACCGGACAATTAAAGAGTTCGACTTCCCACATAAACGCTCGCGCATGGTGATGGCGGATCGTCATCACTTCTTCACGGAGGTCGGTCTGTAATGAATCACAAAGACTGGGATTTGGTCAACCGCCGCCTGGTGGCAAAAATGTTGTCTGAGCTGGAGTATGAGCAGGTTTTCCACGCGGAATCTCAGGGCGATGACCGCTACTGCATTAACCTGCCGGGAGCACAATGGCGCTTCATCGCTGAACGTGGTATCTGGGGCTGGCTCTGGATTGATGCTCAAACTCTGCGCTGCGCGGACGAGCCAGTACTGGCTCAGACGCTGCTGATGCAGCTAAAGCAGGTACTGTCAATGAGCGATGCAACCGTTGCTGAGCATATGCAGGATTTGTATGCCACGCTGCTGGGCGACCTGCAACTACTGAAAGCCCGTCGCGGGCTGAGCGCCAGTGACCTGATTAATCTTAATGCCGACCGCCTGCAATGCCTGCTGAGCGGTCATCCTAAATTCGTTTTTAATAAAGGTCGCCGTGGCTGGGGTAAAGAGGCGCTGGAACGATATGCGCCAGAGTATGCCAACACCTTCAGACTGCACTGGCTGGCGGTAAAACGTGAATATATGATCTGGCGCTGTGATAACGAGATGGATATTCATCAGTTGTTGACGGCCGCAATGGATCCGCAGGAGTTTGCCCGCTTCAGTCAGGTCTGGCAGGAAAACGGACTGGATCATAACTGGCTGCCGCTGCCGGTACATCCGTGGCAGTGGCAGCAAAAAATCGCTACCGACTTCATCGCTGATTTTGCCGAAGGCAGGATGGTGTCTCTCGGCGAGTTTGGCGACCAGTGGCTCGCCCAGCAGTCGCTGCGTACCCTGACCAACGCCAGTCGCCGGGGCGGGCTGGATATCAAGCTGCCGCTGACCATCTACAACACCTCATGCTACCGGGGGATCCCTGGCAGATACATCGCTGCCGGACCACTGGCTTCACGCTGGCTACAACAGGTTTTTGCGACCGACGCCACCCTAGTGCAAAGCGGCGCAGTGATACTTGGTGAACCGGCTGCAGGCTATGTCTCCCATGAAGGCTATGCCGCGCTTGCCCGGGCTCCCTATCGCTACCAGGAAATGCTTGGTGTTATCTGGCGGGAGAATCCGTGCCGCTGGCTGAAACCGGATGAAAGTCCGGTTCTGATGGCAACACTGATGGAGTGCGACGAAAACAATCAGCCGCTGGCAGGCGCATATATAGACCGCTCCGGGCTGGACGCTGAAACCTGGCTTACGCAACTGTTCCGGGTGGTCGTGGTTCCTCTGTATCACCTGCTTTGCCGCTACGGTGTCGCGCTTATTGCACATGGACAAAATATAACTCTCGCCATGAAAGAGGGGGTTCCACAGCGTGTTCTGCTGAAAGACTTCCAGGGCGATATGCGACTGGTGAAAGAAGAGTTCCCCGAAATGGACTCTTTGCCTCAGGAGGTTCGTGATGTTACATCCCGCCTGAGTGCGGACTACTTAATCCATGATTTGCAGACGGGTCACTTCGTGACAGTACTGCGTTTTATTTCGCCACTGATGGTTCGTCTTGGCGTACCTGAAAGGCGATTTTATCAACTGCTGGCAGCAGTGTTGAGTGATTACATGAAAAAACATCCACAAATGTCAGAGCGTTTTGCGCTTTTCTCACTTTTCAGGCCACAAATCATTCGCGTGGTGCTGAACCCGGTAAAACTGACCTGGCCTGATCTGGATGGCGGCAGCCGCATGCTGCCGAATTACCTTGAGGATCTGCAAAATCCGCTGTGGCTGGTAACTCAGGAATATGAATCATGAAAAAAAGTGTCGATTTTATTGGTGTAGGGACAGGGCCATTTAATCTCAGCATTGCTGCGTTGTCACATCAGATCGAAGAACTGGACTGTCTCTTCTTTGATGAACATCCTCATTTTTCCTGGCATCCGGGTATGCTGGTACCGGATTGTCATATGCAGACCGTCTTTCTGAAAGATCTGGTCAGTGCTGTTGCACCTACAAATCCCTACAGTTTTGTTAACTATCTGGTGAAGCACAAAAAGTTCTATCGCTTCCTTACAAGCAGACTACGTACAGTATCCCGTGAAGAGTTTTCTGACTACCTCCGCTGGGCTGCTGAAGATATGAATAACCTGTATTTCAGTCATACCGTTGAAAACATTGATTTCGATAAAAAACGTCGATTGTTTCTGGTGCAAACCAGCCGGGGAGAATATTTTGCCCGCAATATCTGCCTTGGTACAGGAAAACAACCTTATTTACCACCCTGTGTGAAGCATATGACACAATCCTGTTTCCATGCCAGTGAAATGAATCTTCGTCGGCCGGACCTTAGTGGAAAACGGATAACCGTGGTTGGTGGAGGACAGAGTGGTGCAGACCTGTTCCTTAATGCATTACGCGGGGAATGGGGAGAAGCGGCGGAAATAAACTGGGTCTCCCGGCGTAATAATTTTAACGCACTGGATGAGGCTGCTTTTGCTGATGAGTATTTTACACCTGAATATATTTCAGGCTTCTCCGGACTGGAGGAAGATATTCGCCATCAGTTACTGGATGAGCAGAAAATGACATCGGATGGCATCACTGCCGATTCTTTACTGACCATTTATCGTGAGTTGTACCACCGTTTTGAAGTTCTGAGAAAACCAAGAAATATCCGTCTGCTACCCAGCCGCTCGGTAACAACTCTGGAAAGTAGTGGTCCTGGCTGGAAGTTGCTGATGGAGCATCATCTAGATCAGGGCAGGGAGAGCCTGGAAAGTGATGTGGTGATTTTCGCCACAGGTTATCGTTCTGCGTTGCCACAAATACTTCCCTCACTGATGCCCCTGATCACCATGCACGATAAGAACACCTTTAAAGTGCGTGATGACTTCACTCTGGAATGGAGTGGCCCGAAAGAGAACAACATCTTCGTGGTCAACGCCAGTATGCAAACCCATGGCATCGCCGAACCCCAGCTCAGCCTGATGGCATGGAGATCTGCACGTATTCTTAATCGTGTAATGGGACGTGATTTATTCGATCTCAGTATGCCGCCCGCCCTGATTCAGTGGCGCAGCGGCACCTAGGGAAAACGCAGCCGGAGGCTGCTTCTTTAACTCGCTACACAGCATCTTTGGGCTGATTTTTTCCGCCCGTGTGGAGGAATAATGATGATAAGCAAAAAGTATACGCTTTGGGCTCTCAACCCACTGCTTCTTACCATGATGGTGCCAGCAGTCGCTCAACAAACCGATGATGAAACGTTCGTGGTGTCTGCCAACCGCAGCAATCGCACCGTAGCGGAGATGGCGCAAACCACCTGGGTTATCGAAAACGCCGAACTGGAACAGCAGATTCAGGGCGGCAAAGAGCTTAAAGACGCACTGGCTCAGCTGATCCCTGGCCTTGACGTCAGCAGCCGGAGCCGCACCAACTACGGTATGAATGTGCGTGGCCGCCCGCTGGTCGTGCTGGTTGACGGCGTGCGTCTCAACTCTTCACGTACCGACAGCCGACAACTGGACTCTATAGATCCTTTTAATATCGACCATATTGAAGTGATCTCCGGTGCGACGTCCCTGTACGGCGGCGGCAGTACCGGTGGCCTGATCAACATCGTGACCAAAAAAGGCCAGCCGGAAACCATGATGGAGTTTGAGGCTGGCACCAAAAGTGGCTTTAGCAGCAGTAAAGATCACGATGAACGCATTGCCGGAGCTGTCTCCGGCGGAAATGAGCATATCTCCGGACGTCTTTCCGTGGCATATCAGAAATTTGGCGGCTGGTTTGACGGTAACGGCGATGCCACCTTGCTTGATAACACCCAGACCGGCCTGCAGTACTCCGATCGGCTGGACATCATGGGAACTGGTACGCTGAACATCGATGAATCCCGGCAGCTTCAGTTGATCACACAGTACTATAAAAGCCAGGGCGACGACGATTACGGGCTTAATCTCGGGAAAGGCTTCTCTGCCATCAGAGGGACCAGCACGCCATTCGTCAGTAACGGGCTGAATTCCGACCGTATTCCCGGCACTGAGCGGCATTTGATCAGCCTGCAGTACTCTGACAGCGCTTTTCTGGGACAGGAGCTGGTCGGTCAGGTTTACTACCGCGATGAGTCGTTGCGATTCTACCCGTTCCCGACGGTAAATGCGAACAAACAGGTGACGGCTTTCTCTTCGTCACAGCAGGACACCGACCAGTACGGCATGAAACTGACTCTGAACAGCAAACCGATGGACGGCTGGCAAATCACCTGGGGGCTGGATGCTGATCATGAGCGCTTTACCTCCAACCAGATGTTCTTCGACCTGGCTCAGGCAAGCGCTTCCGGAGGGCTGAACAACAAGAAGATTTACACCACCGGGCGCTATCCGTCGTATGACATCACCAACCTGGCGGCCTTCCTGCAATCAGGCTATGACATCAATAATCTCTTTACCCTCAACGGTGGCGTACGCTATCAGTACACTGAAAACAAGATTGATGATTTCATCGGCTACGCGCAGCAACGGCAGATTGCCGCCGGGAAGGCTACATCCGCCGACGCCATTCCTGGCGGCTCAGTCGATTACGACAACTTCCTGTTCAACGCCGGTCTGCTGATGCACATCACCGAACGCCAGCAGGCATGGCTCAACTTCTCCCAGGGCGTGGAGCTGCCGGACCCGGGTAAATACTATGGTCGCGGCATCTATGGTGCTGCAGTGAACGGCCATCTTCCTCTAACAAAGAGTGTGAACGTCAGCGACAGCAAGCTGGAAGGCGTGAAAGTCGATTCTTATGAGCTGGGCTGGCGCTTTACTGGCAATAATCTGCGCACCCAAATCGCGGCCTACTATTCGATTTCTGATAAGAGCGTGGTGGCGAATAAAGATCTGACCATCAGCGTGGTGGACGACAAACGCCGTATTTACGGCGTGGAAGGTGCGGTGGACTACCTGATTCCTGATACTGACTGGAGTACCGGAGTGAACTTCAACGTGCTGAAAACTGAGTCGAAAGTGAACGGTACCTGGCAGAAATACGATGTGAAGACAGCAAGCCCATCAAAAGCGACAGCCTACATTGGCTGGGCACCGGACCCGTGGAGTCTGCGCGTGCAGAGCACCACCTCCTTTGACGTGAGCGACGCGCAGGGCTACAAGGTCGATGGCTATACCACCGTGGATCTGCTCGGCAGTTATCAGCTTCCGGTGGGTACACTCAGCTTCAGCATTGAAAACCTCTTCGACCGTGACTACACCACTGTCTGGGGGCAGCGTGCACCACTGTACTACAGCCCGGGTTACGGCCCAGCGTCACTGTACGACTACAAAGGCAGGGGCCGAACCTTTGGTCTGAACTACTCTGTGCTGTTCTGACCGGTATTCCTTTACAACAAAGGTACGCTGATATCAACATGGCCGCTGACAGCCAAGTTGATATCATATAATACACGACATAATCTGTAGTCAGGGAGGATAGACTCTTTACTGACTACAGATTATGTCGTGTTCCGTGCTCATTTCCTCAAAAAAATACAAGAAAAGAATTAGTATTCTAACAAAAAGTGAAATAAATTGTATCAAACTCCCTCTTTTAATCCTGTTGAGTAAATCAGCTTTTGCAATAGGATTGAAAGAGTGTAAGTGGAATCTCTTCCGGATACTCGTTACCACCGTGGCTAGAATATCTACGGCTGCGGGCCAGTAATAGATTAAGTGATAACAGCTGTCTGGAAATGTAGGGGCGTATCCACTAATCATAATCATTGTGAGATAAATATTACGGGGCATTTTATAATGAATAAAATATACTCTCTAAAATATTGTCATATTACCAATACCATGAAGGTCGTTTCAGAACTGGCACGAAGAGTGTGTAAGGGAAGTACTCGCAGAGACAGGAGGTTCTCTGCTATTTCCTTTTTGACTATGGCTGCATTATTTCCTTCTGTTGCTATTGCATCAGTCGTCAAAGGTGATATTCCTTATCAGACTTATCGTGATTTCGCAGAAAATAAAGGACAGTTCCAGGCTGGCGCAACTAACATCCCTATTTTAAATCAAAGTGGAGGTTTAAATGGGATTCTTAACAAAGCGCCCATGAATGATTTTAGTAGTGTCAACATCGGCTCAAACCCGGGGGTGGCAACGTTAGTAAATCCACAATATGTGGTCAGCGTAAAACATAACGGTGGATATCAGGGGGTAAGCTTCGGTGACACGCAGAATTATTACCGTATAGTGGACAGAAATAATCAGTCTAACAGAGACTTTCATGCTCCCCGTCTTAATAAACTGGTAACGGAGGTCGCCCCTGTTGAGATGACGCATTCTGGAATGGTTAACGGGGTTTATCAGAATCATCAGCGTTATGCTGCTTTTTATCGAATGGGGTCAGGTACACAGATAATAAGAAAACCAGGTTCAGGTGAAAGATGGATATCCGGTGCGTATAATTATTTAATCGGCGGAACAGTCGGTATTCCATGGTCTTATGCCGGTGGGCGTATGATTAGCACAAATACCAATGGTCAGTTATTTAATAAATGGAATCAGGGTCCACTGGGAACACATGGTCTCCCCGGCGACAGTGGTTCCCCTTTATTTGCATATGACACCCTTCTGCAAAAATGGGTGGTCGTCGGTGTTCTCAGCAGTGGAGGCGGTGGCGGGACTAACTGGTCTGTCGTTGATACCAGCTTTGTTCAGAAAATGATTCAGGATGATACGGATGCTCCGGTCACTTTTATGCCCGGGATATCTCCCCTGAAATGGATATTTGACAGCAGCACCGGCATCGGCTCCCTGACACAGGGTTCCGTTGAGTATGCCATGCACGGGCAAAAAGGTTCTGACCTGAACGCAGGCAAGAATCTGACATTCCTGGGACATAATGGTCAGATTGACCTGGAAAACTTTGTCACGCAGGGTGCCGGTTCCCTGACATTCACTGATGACTATACGGTGACCTCCTCAAACGGAAGCACCTGGACCGGGGCCGGTATTATTGTGGACAGGGATGCTTCCGTAAACTGGCAGGTTAATGGTGTGAAAGGTGACAACCTGCATAAAATCGGCGAAGGAACCCTGGTTGTACAAGGCACCGGTGTTAATGAGGGCGGCCTGAAAGTCGGGAATGGTACTGTTATCCTTAATCAACAGGCCGATAGTGCAGGGCACGTTCAGGCCTTCAGCAGTGTGAATATTGCCAGCGGCCGCCCGACAGTCGTGCTGGCAGACAACCGGCAGGTTAATCCGGACAATATATCCTGGGGCTATCGGGGTGGTGTTCTGGATGTTAATGGTAATGACCTGACATTTCATACACTGAATGCTGCAGATTTTGGTGCACAATTGCACAACAGCAGTGATAAAAATGTGCTGATTTCTTTAGTTTCCCGGGATTCTATTAAATGGACCGGAAAGGATACTCCCAGGATTTTAGGACGTGTCTATGAGTACTTCAATAATGAAACACAAAAGACAGAGTTCTTTATATTAAATACTAAAAGTCTGGGATGGAATCCAAATCCCGGGGAGAAACTTCTGCCCGATATGTTCAGAGGCGCTGATTACTTTAACTCTCTGGAGGATGCAAATAAAAAAGCAGAAAAAAATATGTCTGCCATTTTCCATGGGAAATTAACGGGCAATATCAGTTTTAACCCTGATAATGTCGGTACATTTATTATGGATGGTGAAGCTGATACAACAGGAACTCTGTATCGGCAGAACGGACGTCTGACTCTCCAGGGACACCCGGTTATTCATGCTTATAATAGCCAGAATGTTGCAGATAATGTTGCAGCCACTGGAGATAACTCTGTTCTGACACAGCCCACCTCATTCATCCAGGATGACTGGGAGAACAGAACGTTCAGCTTTGGTTCACTCGAGTTAAAAGATACTGACTTTGGACTGGGCCGGAATGCCACACTGAACACACACATCCTGGCTGATAACTCCAGTGTCACGCTGGGCGACAGTCGGGTATTTATCGACAAAAATGACGGCAATGGGACGGCCTTTAATCTGGAGGAAGGGACCTCTGTTGCTGTTAAAGACACAGATAAAAGTGTTTTCAACGGCACCATCACCCTGGAGAACAAGTCAGTACTGAATATTAATGAGAAATTCAGTGGCGGAATACAGGCTAATCACAGTACGGTAAATATTTCCTCTGCTGATGCCGTACTGGAAAACGCAACACTGACCGATACCGCGCTGAACCTGAACAAAGGTGCACGGGCACTGCTCAGCCAGAGTTTTATTTCTGACGGTCCGGTGAATATTTCAGATGCCACTCTGAGCCTGAACAGTCACCCTGGTGAAATATCCCACACACTTTTACCCGTCTACAGTAGTGCAGGGTCATGGAGCCTGAAGGGAGATAATGCCCGTCTGAACGTAGGGCCTTTCAGTATGCTGTCAGGTAATATCACCGTTCAGGATAAAGGCTCCGTCACCATCGGAGGCGAAGGAGAGCTGAGTCCTGAACTGACGTTACAGGATAAAATGTTTTACAGTCTGTTCAACGGATACCGTAACACCTGGGACGGAAGTCTGTATGCACCGGATGCCACCGTCAGCATGACAGACACCCGGTGGTCAATGAACGGAAACTCCACGGCAGGAAATCTGAAACTTAACCGGACAATCGTCGGCTTTAACGGGGGAACATCACCGTTCACGACACTGACAACGGATAATCTGGACGCTGTTCAGTCAGCATTTGTCATGCGTACAGACCTTAACAAGGCAGACAAGCTGGTGATAAACAAGTCGGCAACAGGTCATGACAACAGCATCTGGGTTAACTTCCTGAAAAAACCCTCTGACAGGGACACGCTTGATATTCCACTGGTCAGCGCACCGGAAGCGGCAGCTGATAATCTGTTCAGGGCATCAACGCGGGTGGTGGGATTCAGTAATGTCACCCCAACCCTCAGTGTCAGAAAAGGTGACGGGAAAAAAGAGTGGGTCCTCGATGGTTATCAGGTTGCACGCAATGACGGTCAGAGCAGGGCTGCTGCCACCTTCATGCATATCAGCTATAACAACTTTATCACTGAAGTTAACAACCTGAACAAACGCATGGGGGATTTGCGGGACATCAACGGCGAAGCCGGTACCTGGGTTCGCCTGCTGAATGGTTCCGGCTCTGCCGATGGCGGTTTCAGTGACCACTATACCCTGCTGCAGATGGGGGCAGACCGTAAGCACGAGCTGGGGAATATGGACCTGTTTACCGGCGTGATGACCACCTACACTGATACAGATGCGTCAGCAGGTCTGTACAGTGGTAAAACAAAATCATGGGGCGCTGGACTCTATGCCAGTGGGCTGTTCCCGTCCGGGGCCTACTTTGATTTGATTGCCAAGTATATTCACAATGAAAACAAATATGATCTGAACTTTGCAGGTGCGGGTAAGCAGAACTTCCGTACACATTCGCTGTATGCAGGTGCAGAGGTCGGATACCGTTATCATCTGACAGACACGATGTTTGTGGAGCCCCAGGCTGAGCTTGTCTGGGGAAGACTGCAGGGCCAGACATTTAACTGGAACGACAGTGGAATGGATATCTCAATGCGTCGCGACGGCGTCAATCCCTTGGTGGGAAGAACGGGGGTTGTCTCCGGTAAAACCTTCAGTGGTAAGGACTGGAGGCTGACAGCCCGGGCAGGCCTGCATTATGAGTTCGATCTGACAGACAGTGCTGACGTTCATCTGAAGGATGCGGCCGGAGAACACCAGATTAATGGCAGAAAAGACGGTCGTATGCTGTATGGTGTAGGGTTAAATGCCCGGTTTGGCGACAATACGCGTCTGGGGCTGGAAGCTGAACGCTCTGCGTTTGGTAAATACAACACAGATAATGCGATAAACGCCAGTATTCGTTATTCGTTCTGAAATTAACAGATATGGGGATGGCTATATGCCGTCCCCCGGACTGATGACGAATTCATGTTTTTTGCACGAGGAATGTGTAAGCGTAAAGCCAATGCCGTCTGAACAATGTGGAGCCAGAAAAATGCCTGCGTTACGTTATTGAGCATATCCAGGACTGGCCGGCAAACTGGGTACGCGATCTGTTGCCCTGGAAAGTTGATCTGAGCTCTCAGTAAATATCAATACGGTTCTGGCGAGCCACTTACGAAGAAGATGCCACCGGCATTCATGAAACAACCGTCTGGATTGTCGGAGAGATTGACGGGAATATCACAATGACGCCCATGTCATGGAAAAACTTCCTGTCCGTATCGAGTAGGCAGCCTGACGGCTGCGGCTTGTCATGGTCTGAGATTACCATTATAAAAACAGGCAATATCATTGTCTTTCAGGTGGTTATATGTCCCGTTCAGCTAAACCCCGTAAATGAAAACCTTCCCCACAACAAAGCAAACTTCCCCGCTATGTCGTGAAGCTTCACGAAGATGACTTTTTTGACGAAGAAGACGCAGAGGTTCTGCGCTTTGATAATTTTGACGATGCCGTTGAGTGTTGCGCAGACCTGAATATTCCGTTCTTTGTGGATGCAGGAAACAAAAAGCTGGTCTTCTGGTTTGTTCGTGTTGATCACGACCGAGCTGTCACTCATCGGATTTCATGAAGGTTATCATTTATATTAAATTAATATTGTGTTCTTCCGAGGGCACGCAAGAAGCACACAGAAAAAAGCAACAAAAAATTACTCAGATCAAAACGCAAGTGGTTCCCCCTTCCTGAAAGGGGGCTTTTTTGTTTAGTGCTGCCTGCGGTGCCGGAACTTTTCGTACCGTTCCCGCAGAATACGCTCGCCTGTCGCTGCCCGCACCCGGGCATGATATTCCTGCTCCCTGCGTGCATGTAATTCACGCCGCACCGCCAGTGCATTCACAACGCCAGTCACACAGCAGATAACAATGAGTAGAAACAGAACTGTCGAAAAAAACCACATATCCGGTACTCCCTGAAAACACGGTTCCAGTACCGGTATCATGCTGTTTTCGTCACGGACAGGCAATTATCCGGTGAGGCGACTGTTTGCCAGAATCTGGCGGAGAACACTGTTCAGAACAAGTGTCTTCCTAGCCCGCGTGGCCGCCACATAGAGCAGGTTGAGTTCATCCCGCCGTATCTCTTCATATTCCGGCACATTGTCCGTAAGCGTCGTCTCAGCACCGTCTGGCAGATCCTGAAATTCCTGAGAGAATAGTGGACACCAAATATGGTGGACGCTATCCATGAAATCATTAACCGCAGTGCGTAAAAAAAGCCCTAATTATCCCGTTGAGTTCAAAATCAAAATGGTTGAACTCTCGCATCGACCAGAGATCTCCGTAGCGCAACTCGCTCGTGAGCATGGGATCAACGATAATTTGCTGTTCAAGTGGCGCCAGTACTGGCGCGAAGGAAAACTACGTCCTCCTTCAACAACAGAAAACAACGTGCCTGAGCTGCTCCCGATAACACTTGATGCCGAAGATGTTGTCCCTACAACCTCCCCCCGGTCACAACCTGTAGCTGCTGCGACACCTGAATCACTCAATATCAGCTGTGAAGTGACGTTCCGGCACGGATCACTCCGTCTGAATGGTGCCATCAGCGAAAATATCCTGAACCTGCTGATACGGGAGCTCAAACGTTGATCCCATTACCATCAGGGACAAAGATCTGGCTGGTCGCTGGCATCACCGATATGAGAAACGGCTTCAACGGCCTGGCGGCAAAGGTGCAGACGACGCTGAAAGACGATCCGATGTCAGGTCACGTTTTTATCTTCCGTGGGCGTAATGGCAGTCAGGTAAAGCTCCTCTGGTCTACCGGCGATGGACTGTGTCTGCTGACCAAACGGCTGGAGCACGGCCGCTTCGCCTGGCCGTCAGCCCGGGATGGCAAAGTGTTCCTCACACCGGCACAGCTGGCGATGCTCCTTGAAGGTATCGACTGGCGGCAGCCTAAAAGACTGCTTACGTCCCTGACTATGTTGTAAGCCTCTTTATCCTGGTCGACGCTGAATGAGCCTGGTAATATACCCGGTATGAGCAGATCACTTCCTGACGATATCAATGCACTGAAACGTCTCCTTGCCGAACAGGAGGCGCTGAACCGTGCCCTGCTGGAAAAGCTGAACGAGCGTGAACGCGAAATAGACCATCTGCAGGCACAGCTGGATAAGCTGCGCCGGATGAACTTCGGCAGCTGCTCCGAAAAAGTCTCCCGTCGTATCGCACAGATGGAAGCTGACCTGAAGGCACTTCAGAAAGAAAGTGATACCCTTACCGGTCGGGTTGACGACCCGGCCGTGCAGCGCCCGCTGCGTCAAACCCGCACCCGCAAACCGTTCCCCGAATCACTCCCCCGCGATGAAAAACGGCTGCTGCCGGCAGCGTCATGCTGCCCGGAATGTGGAGGCTCGCTGAGCTATCTGGGTGAGGATGCCGCCGAACAGCTGGAGCTGATGCGCAGCGCCTTCCGGGTTATCCGGACTGTACGTGAAAAGCATGCCTGTACTCAGTGCGATGCCATCGTGCAGGCCCCCGCGCCTTCACGGCCCATCGAGCGGGGTATCGCCGGACCGGGGCTGCTGGCCCGCGTGCTGACCTCGAAGTATGCAGAGCACACCCCGCTGTATCGCCAGTCAGAAATATACGGCCGGCAAGGTGTGGAGCTGAGCCGTTCACTGCTGTCGGGCTGGGTGGATGCATGCTGCCGGCTGCTGTCTCCGCTGGAAGAGGCGCTTCAGGACTATGTGCTGACTGACGGTAAGCTCCATGCTGATGACACGCCTGTCCCGGTGCTGTTGCCAGGCAATAAGAAAACAAAGACCGGGCGGTTATGGACCTACGTTCGTGATGACCGTAACGCCGGGTCAACGCTGGCGCCGGCGGTGTGGTTCGCTTACAGCCCGGACAGAAAAGGCATCCATCCGCAGACCCATCTTGCGGGGTTCAGTGGTGTACTGCAGGCGGATGCATACGCCGGGTTCAACGAGCTGTACCGGGATGACCGGATAACGGAAGCCGCCTGTTGGGCTCACGCCCGCCGTAAAATCCACGATGTGCACGTTCGCACCCCGTCAGCCCTGACGGAGGAAGCGCTGAAACGGATCGGCGAACTGTACGCCATCGAGGCAGAGATAAGGGGAATGACGGCGGAGCAGCGCCTTGCCGAACGTCAGTTGAAAACGAAACCGCTGCTGAAATCCCTGGAAAGCTGGCTGCGTGAAAAGATGAAAACCCTGTCGCGACACTCAGAACTGGCGAAAGCGTTCGCATACGCCCTGAACCAGTGGCCGGCGCTGACGTACTATGCAGATGATGGCTGGGCTGAGGCGGACAATAACATCGCTGAAAATGCGTTGCGGATGGTCAGTCTGGGCCGCAAAAACTACCTGTTCTTCGGTTCGGATCATGGAGGAGAGCGGGGAGCGCTGCTGTACAGCCTGATCGGGACGTGCAAACTGAACGGAGTGGAGCCAGAAAGCTACCTCCGCTATGTCCTTGACGTCATAGCCGACTGGCCGATAAACCGGGTCGGCGAACTGCTCCCCTGGCGCGTAGCACTGCCGACTGAATAACACATCCCCGTCAATACGGTTCTTGCTGCACGCTTACCATTGTCCGGTCCCGGCTGATCCAGCTCCTGAAAATCCTCATGCAGCCTCACGGTATTCCATTCCAGACCTTTCGCCCTGTGCACCGTGGTGACAGTCACGGCAGCAACCTTTTCGTCCCGGACTTCATATTTCCGCAGCATAGCCACATGTACCGGCAGCGGCGAAAACTTCTGAATGATGGCCACTGACTGCAGCATTTCCGCACCCTTGCTTGCCTTTGCCGTCGCCTCATACTCAGAGTACGACGCCCATGCAACAAAGCGAGCCGGCTCCCGGATTTTTTCCGTCATCTCCACAGAAAACCACCACAGGTCCAGCAGGCGTGCAACCGGCTAGGCATTCATACCGTTGATCCAGTATGTTTTCTGCTTCCTCCGGGCCGCGTGAAGCGCAGCACTAATCACGCCCATCACCGTCCGGCACAGCACCGCACAGTGAGGCATATTCCTCTCGGGTTTCAGCAACAGACGCTCATCACCGCCAAGCCCACAGACTTTTTTCGTCTCCCCGTCCAGAGCCAGCACAGCATTTGCCACATCTGCCACACAGGGACCGAAACGGAAACTGCCGGTGAGCCACAGCCTGTCAGCTGTGGCCAGAGAGGGAGAATTCAGCGCATCCACTGCACCCCGTAAGCGGTAAATCTGCTGATGTGGATCACCCACCATCACCAGCGTTCCACGGTGGCGCAGGACCAGGTCGGAGATCACCGGACTGGCGTCCTGGGCTTCATCAAACAGGATTTCATCGTACTTTGCGGACAGATCCGGCTGCGAAAGCTGGTACAGCTTCAGATACAGATCATGAACGACCGGAAAGTCATCACTGCGGTCGCACATTCTTTGCCAGAGACGCACGGCCAGCGGCAACACCTCTGCTGCACGCAGTGGCGGCCTGGCGCGGACATGCACCTCAGACAACGTCGTGTCCGCACTGTTCATGAAAGCCTGCAGGGTTTCCCTGACGGCCGCAGCCAGCGGCCACTGGCGCAGTGAAAGCGCCCCGGCGATATCAGTAATGCCCAGGGAAGGCATGAGACGGTGGGAGTAATGTCGGCCAAATTCCGGCCACGCCCGCTGATGTGCAGTACGACAGCAAACATTAGCCGGGAATCGCGCCTGAGCCTCCTCCCGGACAGAGCGGTTGAATGCAATATAGAGCATACGGCGTTCAGGCCGTGTCTGCGCATAAGCCACCAGGGTGGCTGTTTTGCCGGTGCCCGTAACATTGTCTGTTGTTACGGGAAAGTCCGGTTTTTGTATTGCACCAGAGAATACCCAGACTGTGATGCTGCCACAGCGTCAGCAGGCTTTCTGAACGGTATAACACTACTTCATGTTAATGATAATCACTATCATTAAATCTTGACATGCCATTTTCTCCTTAATAAATTAATACTGTATATGTATCCATATACACAAGCAGTTAATTCATTTGTTTTCCTCATAGGATGAAGGAGATACCGAATGTCTGACCCTGTACGTATTACAAATCCCGGTGCAGAATCGCTGGGGTATGATTCAGATGGCCATGAAATTATGGCCGTTGATATTTATGTAAACCCTCCACGTGTCGATGTCTTTCATGGTACCCCGCCTGCATGGAGTTCCTTCGGGAACAAAACAATCTGGGGCGGAAACGAGTGGGTCGATGATTCCCCAACCCGAAGTGATATCGAAAAAAGGGACAAGGAAATCACAGCGTACAAAAACACGCTCAGCGCGCAGCAGAAAGAGAATGAGAATAAGCGTACTGAAGCCGGAAAACGCCTCTCTGCGGCGATTGCTGCAAGGGAAAAAGATGAAAACACACTGAAAACACTCCGTGCCGGAAACGCAGATGCCGCTGATATTACACGACAGGAGTTCAGACTCCTGCAGGCAGAACTGAGAGAATACGGATTCCGTACTGAAATCGCCGGATATGATGCCCTCCGGCTGCATACAGAGAGCCGGATGCTCTTTGCTGATGCTGATTCTCTTCGTATATCTCCCCGGGAGGCCAGGTCGTTAATCGAACAGGCTGAAAAACGGCAGAAGGATGCGCAGAACGCAGACAAGAAGGCCGCTGATATGCTTGCTGAATACGAGCGCAGAAAAGGTATTCTGGACACGCGGTTGTCAGAGCTGGAAAAAAATGGCGGGGCAGCCCTTGCCGTTCTTGATGCACAACAGGCCCGTCTGCTCGGGCAGCAGACACGGAATGACAGGGCCATTTCAGAGGCCCGGAATAAACTCAGTTCGGTGACGGAATCGCTTAACACGGCCCGTAATGCATTAACCAGAGCTGAACAACAGCTGACGCAACAGAAAAACACGCCTGACGGCAAAACGATAGTTTCCCCTGAAAAATTCCCGGGGCGTTCATCAACAAATCATTCTATTGTTGTGAGTGGTGATCCGAGATTTGCCGGTACGATAAAAATCACAACCAGCGCGGTCATCGATAACCGTGCAAACCTGAATTATCTTCTGACCCATTCCGGTCTGGACTATAAACGCAATATTCTGAATGACCGGAATCCGGTGGTGACAGAGGATGTGGAAGGTGACAAGAAAATTTATAATGCTGAAGTTGCTGAATGGGATAAGTTACGGCAAAGATTGCTTGATGCCAGAAATAAAATCACCTCTGCTGAATCTGCGGTAAATTCGGCGAGAAATAACCTCAGTGCCAGAACAAATGAGCAAAAGAATGCAAATGAAGCTCTTAATGCCCTGTTGAAGGAAAAAGAGAATATCCGTAACCAGCTTGCCGGCATCAATCAGAAGATAACGGAAGAGAAAAGAAAACAGGATGAACTGAAGGCAACGAAAGACGCAATTAATTTCACAACAGAGTTCCTGAAATCAGTTTCAGAAAAATATGGTGCAAAAGCTGAGCAGTTAGCCAGAGAGATGGCCGGGCAGGCTAAAGGGAAGAAAATACGTAATGTTGAAGAGGCATTAAAAACGTATGAAAAGTACCGGGCTGACATTAACAAAAAAATTAATGCAAAAGATCGTGCAGCGATTGCCGCAGCCCTTGAGTCTGTGAAGCTGTCTGATATATCGTCTAATCTGAACAGGTTCAGTCGCGGACTGGGATATGCAGGAAAAATTACAAATTTTGCTGACTGGATCACTGAGTTTGGTAAGGCTGCCCGGACAGATAACTGGCGTCCTTTTTTTGTTAAAACAGAAACCATCATAGCAGGTAATGCCGCAACGGCTCTTGTTGCTCTGGTCTTCAGTATTCTTACCGGAAGCGCTTTAGGCATTATCGGGTATGGTTTACTGATGGCTGTCACCGGTGCTCTGATTGATGAAACGCTTGTGGAAAAAGCGAATAAGCTCTGGGGCATTTAAATAATATATAAGACAGGCTGTCTATCTTACAGACAGCCTTTTTATGATAACAGAAAGAATATATATCAGAGTTAACGGAAGAGATAATATGAAAACAGTACCCGTATAAACCGCAAGTAATCCCATTTTTCCGGGAGTATCAGCAAAAAAACCGCTGTTCCAGAAATGAGGCCGGGTAAATTTCAGGGCAGTATTTTCAATACACCATCTGGCAACCGGATACAAAACCATTCCGCAGAGAGAAATACACCAGAACAGCAATCTGTATTTAAACTCATAATCCCATGACATATACAGAGTATACCCACCCATAAACCATCCCCACCACATATTATTAAGATAATATTTCCTGTTCATCAGCCAGCCTCCTGTTCTCCCTTTCTTTTGTCAGTGTACCGGTGCATGACAACATAATCACAGCATGATAATAATAATCAATAACAATAAGCTGTGTCACGTTTACATCATGGAACGGAGGTGCTCCTGTGACCTTTGAGCAGAAAAAAGCCCGGGCCATTGCCCTGATGGACAGCAAAAAGATGTGGCGGAGCAATTATGCCCCTCCTCTTCTGCGTATTCTATGGCGGCTGGGTATCCGGCTTCCGCCATTACCCTTTATGCCGTTCTGGCAGGTCACGCTGTTGATGGAGAGCTTATGGGGCATTTCCTGAGGATGTGCAATGTGGTTTATCTACTGGGGGCCGTCAGGAATGGTGGCAGGTGAGGCCATTATTATAAGTATCACGGGTGGTTTTTTGTTCGGACTGTGCATGGCCTCTTTCCACTGGTGGCGCAGGAAAGTTAACCGGCTGTCACCATGGGATGATGTGTAAACCGTGCACAGGCGTGTTCTTACGGAGCGGTACTTTCATTTATCTGTACGCGAACCTCCATTCCTGCATCGTGACAGGCCTGCAGCCACTGCGCCACTTCCAGCGGATCGCCCTCCCGGCGTACCACCCTGCCTTCTTTATTCCATAACTGCAGACAGGTGCTGCCGTCGAGACGCACCACAAAATCCCCACGGCAGGCCTGATACGTTATGCCGTTCAGATGCACCGCCAGATCAGTGGCAGAAGTGCCGTCTGCGGGCAGACCTGCTGCCGGGACCAGCGGCAGTACGACGACTTCTGCCGCACGCTGTTCTGCCCGGAGGCGGTCCTGTTCTGCCAGCAGCAGAGGCTGTGCCATGGCACGGCCGGCGTCCGTCAGCTCCACTGCCAGCTGCAGGTTCGGAGCGCGCAGGGTACGCAGCCAGCCGGCATCCTCCAGACGACGGCAGGAGGCGCGCAGGTTTGGCCCGTAGACCGGGGCTTCCCCGCTTCGCTCCAGCACCCGTTCTATGTCCCGCGTCAGCACGGGGCCTGGCCGTTTTTCATCAAGGGCAGCCAGCACAATCAGCACTCTCCGCTGCAGTGGCGACGGTCGGCGGCTCTGAGTCATTTCCAGTCATCCTCCGGCCAGATGAGCTTTCTGAGGCGCTGATGGTCGGCGTCAATGATCTCCTGTCTCTTTATGGCATTCATTGAGGTATAGCCATTTATGGCCAGTTCATGCCAGAAGATCAGCACGGCTCCGGCTTTGACTGACTCGCAGAGATAAGTTACGCCCTGGCTGTCCAGATTGCATTCCCGGATGCGTTTTTCCGCAAACCGGGTCAGTTGTTCATAGCTGAGTGAAAACGTCATTTCCTGATCCATCCTGCACGCTCCATCTGATAATGTTCTGACAGGTAAAAATCATATCCTACATGATTTGTGTATTATTGATAATATCAGATATTGTTTCATCATAAATGATGAAAATCATATCTGATATGATTTTATGTAAATTCTTAATTATCATATCATTTACCCGTTTCCCGCCGTGCAGATCCGGTTTCCGGCTGTTACGGATCTTCTTCTCCCCCCACACAACGCCACCTCCCGTCAGCACAACATGTGGTGCCGGATTCAGCTGCTGATGACACTATATGTTGTGTCATCTCCCTGACCTGTGATGCGTCGCGCAGGGGCGGAAAACAGCGATATGATGATTTCCTCAGCGTGGTACACTTCCGGAAAGTTATGAATAGAAAAAAATCGGATCTGCCTGAAATGGGCATCCGATAATTTAATGGCGTGGTTATATGCCTGCTTATTATCTGACAGGTGATGATTTATTTAGGGGAAAATAATTCATGCTGACAGAGTGTTGTGCTGCCATGCGTAATAACTCTGAGCGACTGTTGCTTCCGGTATCAGTTGAGTGAGGATTTTCAGACCACCACGTTTTACTGACCAGTAAAAATTTTTTTTGCCCGCAAGGCTGACAAGTGACTTCTTTTAGAATTTCGGCATCCACAACCAATGGCAGGAAGCCCGATGCAAAAATTTTTAAGGAGAGCTCTTTTAATGAAAATTGCTCAGCAATTACTGGAAGCCGTTCTGCAATTTATGAATGCATCTGCAATGACTCAGGTGCTGACGTTGATATTCCTGGCTCTGATAATACAGGTACTGAAAACATTAATTACGGCGTGGATAGTAAGAAAACCATCTTCAGGAGAGATGGTTTTAGACCGGAAACCTGACTCTGCCGGGCGTAAGGATCACTGCAGGCAGCTGTCTCAACAAAGGAAAAAACATGGCTGACTGGTTTATTGCAACTGAAGGTGTGAAGGTGGTGAAAGATAGTGCCAGCCTGTGGCCGCAGATCATCACGGCGGTTTTGTCTGCCGGTACTGCATTTGGTGGTGTGTGGTACGGGCAGTGGCGGATAACACAGCGAGAGGAGGAAGCTGCAACAGCGAAGCTGGTCAGCGAACGTCTCTTTATTGCCACGGAGCTGGTTTTTCTGCTGGAGAGGTTTGCGCAGCGTTGTGCTCCAGCAGCAACAGCAACTGTGGAGCACGATCAGGATGGCAGAGGAGAAGCTGAGTTCTTATTACCGGAAATCGATTATTCCCCGGTATCTGGTAACTGGCGCTCCCTTCCTTCTGGCCTGATGTATAGGCTCAGCGAACTCTCTGTTCTCAGCTACGAAGCTGTCGTGTGTGTAGATAATGTGTTTGTTGAAGATACTCCTTATGGTGGAGCGGGTGAATATAGTTTGCATAAAAACGCAGCTATGTTGGGAGTAAAAGCACTGCGGTTATCACGAGAACTGAGAATGCTATGTGGCCTCCCTCTGCACGGCCTTTCCGATACACTATCGCCAACGAGGTTGGTATTGTTGAAAGCCAGAGGTAAAACACTCCAAAAGGAGTACGAAATGGTAAAGAAGTCTAAAAAGACCGAGCAAGAGATTGAGGATTTCATAAAGGGGACATCATGAGTGGCCCACAATTGCTTTCCCTGCCTGGTTCTTTTTTAACGCCTCCGGCAACATTACCTGTTGCCATTGATTACCCGGCTGCGCTGGCACTACGTCAGATGGCACTTGTGCAGGACGAATTACCAAAATATCTGTTGGCGCCGGAGATCAGCGCCCTGCTCCACTATGTACCGGATCTGCACCGCAAAATGTTGCTGTCCACCCTGTGGAACACGGGCGCACGTATAAACGAAGCGCTGGCGCTGACGCGGGGAGATTTTTCACTGGCGCCGCCATATCCGTTCGTACAGCTGGCCACGCTCAAACAACGGACTGAAAAAGCGACCAGAACGGCAGGCCGTGTCCCTGCTGGCAGTCAGGTGCATCGCCTGGTTCCCCTGTCCGATACACAATACGTCAGCCAACTGCAGATGATGGTGGCCACGCTGAAAATCCCACTGGAGCGCAGAAACAAACGAACCGGAAGAATGGAGAAGGCGCGCATCTGGGAAATCACCGACCGCACAGTTCGCACTTGGCTGAATGAAGCTGTAGAGGCCGCTGCGGCCGACGGCGTGACGTTCTCTGTTCCGGTTACCCCACATACTTTCCGCCATTCCTACGCGATGCATATGCTGTATGCTGGTATTCCGCTGAAGGTGCTGCAGAGCCTGATGGGGCACAAGTCGATTAGTTCGACAGAAGTGTACACGAAGGTGTTTGCGCTGGATGTGGCTGCACGGCACCGGGTGCAGTTTTCGATGCCTGAGTCCGATGCTGTCACAATGCTGAAAAGCAGACACGCATAAGTCACAAATCATAATTATGAATTGTGATTTATTCTATAAAAGAAGAGACCACTGCAATATGTGATCTCTTGTATGCAAGGGTGCTTAAACAGTGTGAATTCACAAGTGTGATTTCATAAGTAATAACTTCTTGATTATTACGTTAGTGTTTTTAAGTATTGCTCAAGGGCTACTCTGACGATGGCACTTACATTTTTTGGATCTTTACCATTGCGTTTATTCCTCAATGCCAGATCTTCTATTGTGACAAGCATGCTTTCACCAAGAGAGATTGTCGTCCGACATTGTTTTTCTGGTTCGGGTTTTTCCGGCGCGCCGTATGGTTTATCCGCAAGGCGCTGAGCCAGAGCCTCTGCTTGTTCTACCGTAACTGCAGCTCTGTTTAATGCTTGCTGGCTGGGTTTCTTCACCATGGGCCAAATACCTCATTCATTAAATGTTCAATTTCTGCTCTGGCTGCTGTATTGTTCGTTTCTACTACACCGGTGCCGTTGCTCATGCAATCGCGATAGACTTTTCTGAAACAAATAACTGAATCCAGGACTTGAATTGTTGGGAATTCTTCAAGATATTCAAGGAATTCTTTTCTCTCATTTCCCCTCAAAACCGGATTGGTTGTTGCCATACTTTGTAAACAATAAACCTTAAGTTCCGGGTTAAGGTTACGCATTGCGTCTATCTGTTGTTCTAGTTCTGTAAGAGTATCCAGATCTGGTTGAGAACACTGTAGTGGCGCAATTATTTGATGTGCGACAACTCCACTCGTTATGAATTCCTTTGAGTTTCTTCCTGCGACATCCACTATTACATCATCGAACTTTTCATTCAGAGCCTGTAGTGTTTGTGTCAGGTTATCAAATTTCTCAACAAGGGTTATTGCTGGTAACAGTCCTGCAGCTTCTCGTTCCGCATGATGTTTTGCGGCTGTTCGTTGTAGATCTCCGTTTAACAGGCAGACTTCCCTTCCTTTATTTGCGAGAGCAATAGCCAGGTTTGATGCAATGGTAGTTTTCCCTGAACCACCTTTGTTCCCACCAACTACAGTAATCATTGCAACCTCATAAATGTGATGTGTGAAGTATGATGATATTTTGACACGGTAACCTGATGTGTCAATATGCATTCATATTTATGAAGTATGAAGTGTGTCATATGATGTAATAAATATTACTTGTGTTTTGTGATTTCATAACTATGATAGTGCTCAAATTGAGTATTATCTTGCAACCAGAAACAGTGATTTACTCAGATTGAGTATTTAAGGGGCTATAGATGAACGTATACTGCGATGATGGTTCAACAACAATCAAGTTGGCATGGAATGACAATGGGAAAATCTGTAAGTCGTTGTCGCAAAACTCATTTCGTCATGGATGGAAGGTTGACGGGTTAGGGATTCGCCAGACATTTAACTATGAACTGGATGGTAAAAAATACACGTATGATGAAGTTAGCAACCAATCTATTCTTACGACTCATATTGAGTATCAATATACGGATGTTAACCTGTTAGCTGTGCATCACGCTTTACTGAATAGTGGATTAGCGCCTCAGCCTGTATCATTGACTGTGACTTTGCCTATCAGTGAGTTCTACACGAAAGAGTGTCAAAAAAATGAACTCAACATTCAGCGTAAAATTGAGAATTTAATGAGGCCGATTCGTCTTAATAAAGGCGATGTTTTCACCATTGAACACGTTGATGTGATGCCTGAATCATTGCCAGCTGTGTTTTCTCGTCTGGTCATGGATAAAGTTGGTCAGTTCGAAAAATCGCTGGTAGTTGATATTGGCGGCACTACGCTTGATGTTGGTGTTATCGTTGGTCAATTTGACTCTGTAAGTGCCATTCATGGTAATTCTGGCATTGGTGTGTCTTCAGTTACGAAAGCTGCAATGAGTGCATTGCGCATGGCATCCAGTGATACCAGTTTCCTCGTTGCAGATGAATTGATTAAACGTCGTAATGACCCGGACTTTGTTCGGCAGGTTATAAATGACGAAACAAAAACTGATCTGGTCCTTAATACCATTGAGGGGGCTATTGCCAGTCTGGGGGAGCAAGTAGTCAATGAGCTCGGTGATTTTCATCATGTGAATCGTGTTTATGTTGTCGGTGGTGGGGCCCCGTTGATCTATGATTCGATAAAAACGGCATGGCACCATCTTGGGCAAAAAGTAGTGATGATGGAGTCGCCACAGACAGCACTGGTTGAAGCTATCGCGGCTTTCAAAGAGGAGTAATATTGTGGACGATGAACGGAAAAGGAAAAAATTCACACTTTATCTGCATCCGGAAAAAGCTGCAGACTTTCAAACTTTGGAAGCGATAGAGTCCGTTCCGCGTTCTGAGCGTGGTGAGCTGTTCCGGAATGCATTTATTTCTGGAATGGCGTTACACCAACTTGATCCTCGCCTGCCTGTATTGCTGACTGCCATTTTGAGCGAGGAGTTTTCAGCAGATCAGGTTGTAACCTTACTCAGTCAGACGACTGGATGGAAGCCTTCTCAGGCCGATATCAGAGCTGTGTTGACTGAACTCGGTGCTTTGCAATCTGCTGAAAAAATACCTCCTTCTGCTACTGATTCGGTGCAGGAGGCAATGAATGATGTGCGCCTTAAAATGCAAAAATTATTCTGATGTATCAGAATGAAGCAATGGGGATCTCAGTCCATTGTGTTGTATACGAAGGCGAGAGCATTTCCCGTTTCATTTGCCATTCAGGGGCGGTTCCTCGCCCCGCAAACCACACTTTCCCTTTTCCAGACTGGTTCAGTTCATCGGTAAGCGTCAACGGAGCACCGTATTGACGCTTATTTATTGGTGAGTACTACGTTCCATGGCAGGAGTTCATCAACTCGGTTGGAAGGCCATTCCGGCAGTACGCTCAGGATATGGCGCAGATACGCTTCCGGATCGATACCGTTCAGACGGCAGGTGCCGATCAGCCCGTACAACAGTGCTCCACGCTCGCCGCCGTGATCGCTGCCAAAGAACATAAAGATGATATGACCTTTATATACTCACTATAGCATTGGTGGGATATTCCAGAGGAGGTCATCATGCATTCGGAAAATATTGCGGCTTACGTCGGGCTGGATGTGCATAAAGAAACGTTGGCGGTTGCTATTGCTGCACCTGAACGGCTTGGCGAAGTTCGTTATTATGGTACGATTAACAACGAAGCCCAGGCTGTACGTCGATTATTTCAGAAATTGCAGGGACTTTACGGAAACATTCTTTCCTGCTATGAGGCTGGCCCCTGTGGTTTTGGGCTATATCATCAACTCACAGCGATGAATATAAAATGCCAGGTTATTGCCCCTTCCCGCATACCAAAATCACCGACAGACAGAATCAAAAATGATCATCGGGACGCAATTTCTCTCGCCAGGTTACTGCGGGCTGGAGAACTTACCCCTGTCTGGATCCCTGACCTGACTCATGAAGCTATGCGGGATCTAATCAGAGCCCGTGCAGCAGCTAAACGAGACAGCAGAGTTGCCCGACAGCGAATTCTGAGCATGCTATTGCGAACAGACAAACATTATGCAGGAAAGCACTGGACAGGAAAACATCGAACCTGGTTAGCTAATCAATCATTTAGTCAGCCATCTCAACAGATTGCTTTTCAACACTATTGTCAAAGTCTGGAGCAGATTGAAGATCGCATACTTCAACTCGACCAGGAAATATCTCGCCTGTTACCTGAGTGGTCTCTGTGCAATCTGGTCTGCCAGTTGCAGGCTCTTAAAGGTGTTGGTCAGCTAATTGCAATAACTCTGGTTGCTGAACTGGGTGATTTTTCGCGATTTTCCAATCCCAAACAGCTCATGGCTTTTCTGGGACTGGTGCCAGGTGAATATTCCAGTGGAAACAGTATTCGTCCCAGAGGAATAACAAAAGTTGGAAACAGCGAACTGAGACGTCTGCTTTACGAAGCCGCCTGGTCTTATCGTACACCTGCAAAAGTTGGGGCATGGCTTATATATTACCGACCGGACTCTGTAACACAATATTCCAAAGATATTGCATGGAAAGCTCAACAACGATTGTGTTCTCGTTACCGAAGTCTGACAGCAAAAGGGAAAAAATCACAAGTAGCCATTACGGCGGTGGCTCGTGAGTTGACTGGATTTATGTGGGATATTGCACTTGCTGCCCAATCATCATTCAGTCAGCAGAAGCAAAATTAAACCCTGAAGCAGTCAGACACGGAATGAGTGATCCTCGTAAAAGAATTCAGGGAAGCCAGAATGCGCTAATACCTGCACGTAGAAAGAGGCCAGCTCACTGCGTAAATCGTCATGGGGCTAAAATCCCCGAATAAGAGTTTGTAAAATCCAAGATACAGTCTGACTGTTTCAGGTTCTTTAATCCGCGATATAACGAAGCTCCCGGAGCTGCGTAAGGTCTTTTTGGACTTAATATTTGACAAAGGTCATAAGAGTTTTTCTTTCCGAGACAGACTGCACGAAGCGCTCTTTCCGCAGCATTATTATCCGCCTCCGCCAGACCGTTGTCACGAACGGTGCAATAGTGATCCACACCCAACGCCTGAAATCAGATCCAG